>Ga0209066_10000577_pt1 | contig 52873 bp, 46 predicted proteins | sample All_14_2_FD_187198 | JGI IMG/M metagenome (GOLD analysis project Ga0209066, IMG submission 187198) | Freshwater microbial communities in response to fracking from Pennsylvania, USA - Allegheny Zone_MetaG_DW_15 (SPAdes) (version 2) ...
GGAATGCGCGTGGGGCTGCCTGGGGCTGGGCGACTGCGAAGTGGTCTGCGGCTTCGGCGCCATCCATCTCGACCTTCATGGCCTGCCGGTCGTCGACGCCGAGAAGTGTTCCGCCTGCAACGACTGCGTCGAGGTCTGCCCGAAAGGCCTTTTCTCCCTGGAACCGGTAAGCCGCCAGTTGTGGGTGGCCTGCAAGAACCGCGCGGACGGCGATACGGCGGAAGCCTCGTGCGAAGTCGCCTGCACGGCCTGCGGCAAGTGCGTGATGGACGCGCCGGCCGGCCTGATGAAACTCGACATGAACCTCGCGACCATCGAGTACGCGCTCAACGAGAAGGCGACGCGCGCACCGACCGAGCGCTGCCCGACGGGCGCCATCCTGTGGTTCGAGAACCCCGACAAACCGATCAAGGGCGCGGCGGCGAAGAAGATCGTCCGCAACGAGCCGTTGCCCGTGCTGAACTCATAAATTGAAGTGGAGACCCCCATGCTGAAGAAAATCCTCGACCTGCTCGAAGGCAACGACAAGAAGACGTCGGACAAGCCCGTCAAGTATCCGGGCGTGCGCGACGCCGTCGACGGCAACACGGCGGTCATCCACGTCGAGCGCGAGGCCTCCGACGCCGCCGGCGCCTACCCGATCACGCCGTCGACGCAGATGGGCGAGTACTGGGCCGAGGAAGTCGCCGCCGGCCACCTGAACGTTTCCGACCGGCCGCTGATCTTCGTCGAGCCCGAGTCCGAGCACGCCGCCGCGGGCGTCACCGCCGGCATGGCGATGACCGGGCTGCGCGCGACGAACTTCTCTTCGGCGCAGGGCGTCGCCTTCATGCACGAATCGCTCTACGGTGCCGTCGGCAAGCGCCTGCCCTACGTGCTCAACATGGGCTGCCGCGCCATCACCAAGGCCTCGCTGAACGTGCATTGCAGCCACGACGACTACCACTGCGTCGACGACACCGGCTTCATCCAGGTGATGGCGAAAAACGCCCAGGAGGCCGCCGACCTGAACCTGATCGCTCGCAAGACCGCCGAGCTGTCGCTGACGCCGGCGATCGTCGGCCAGGACGGCTTCCTGACCACGCACCTGATCGAATCGGCGCTGCTGCCGGAGCGCGAACTGGTCGCCGAGTTCCTCGGCAAGCCCGACGACATCATCGACACGCCGACCCCCGCACAGGCGATGCTCCACGGCCCGAAGCGCCGCCGCGTGCCGGCGATCTGGGACGTCGACGTGCCGCTGCTGTCGGGCGCCGTGCAGAACCAGGACGCCTACATGCAGGCCGTGGCCGGACAGCGTCCATACTTCTTCGACCACATCGAGAAGCTCGCCGAGCAGTGCATGGAGGAATTCGGCGAGCTGACCGGCCGCCACTACAACCGCGTCGGCGCCTACCGCACGGCCGATGCCGACTACATCATCGTCGGCATGGGCAGCATGATCGTCCAGGCCGAGGCCGTGGCCGACTACCTGCGCGAGACGCGCAAGCTCAAGGTCGGCGTCGTCAACCTGACGATGTTCCGTCCCTTCCCGGGCGACATCCTCGGCCACCTGCTGAAGGGCAAGAAGGGCGTCGTCGTGCTCGAGCGCACCGACCAGCCGCTGTCGGAAGACCTGCCGGTGATGCGCGAAACGCGCGCGGCGCTGACCAAGTGCCTGGAGAACGCGATGTCCGCCGGCGACAAGCCGTATGCCGACTATGCGTCCTACGAGGCGCGCGGCGACATGCCGCGCCTCTACTCCGGCTGCTACGGCCTGGGCAGCCGCGACATGCAGCCCGAGGCGATGATCGGCGCCGTCGAGAACATGCTCGAGGGCGGCAGCCAGCGCAAGTTCTTCTACCTGTCGGTCGACTTCACGCGCGACCAGCCGGCGAACCCGAAGGACGAGATCCACAACCAGGCGATCCTGGACGCCTACCCGCGCATCAGGGAAATGGCCGTGCGCGGCTCCGAGAACCCGAACCTGATGCCCAAGGGCGCGATCACCGTGCGCATGCACTCGATCGGCGGCTGGGGTGCGATCACCACGGGCAAGAACCTCGCCGTCACGCTGTTCGAGCTGCTCGGCTACGACATCAAGGCCAACCCGAAGTACGGTTCCGAGAAGAAGGGCCAGCCGACGACCTACTATCTCTCGGCGGCGCCCGAGCCGATCCGCGTCAGCTGCGAGTACCTGTACGTCGACGTCGTGCTCTCGCCCGACCCGGCGGTGTTCGGCCACAGCAATCCGCTGTCGGGCCTCAAGAAAAGCGGCACCTTCATCATCCAGAGCAACCTCGGCAGCGAGACCTGGGCCAGCTTCCCGGTCTGGGCGCAGAAGTTCATCGTCGACAACGAGATCCGCGTCTTCTACATCGACGCCTTCAAGATCGCCCGCGAGGAAGCGGGCAGCGCCGAACTGCAGCTGCGCATGCAGGGCAACGCCTTCCAGGGCTCGTTCTTCGCCGCCAGCCCGACGATGAAGAACGCCAACCTGTCCGAAGACGCGCTGTTCACGGCCATCGAGAAGCAACTGCAGGCCAAGTTCGGCGGCAAGGGCAAGAGCGTCGTCGAAAACAACCTGCGCGTCGTGCGCCGCGGCTACACCGAGCTTGCCGAGATCACCGAGAAGGAAGTCGGTGCCACGCGCAAGCAGTTCGCCAAGAAGGACGCCGGCCTGCCGATCATGCTGAAGAGCCTGCCGGAGGGCGACGGCCGCGTCGCCGACGTGCATCGCTTCTGGGAGCAGACCGGTAGCTTCTACATCGGCGGCAAGGGCTCCGACAACCTCGTCGATCCCTTCGTCGGCACGGCGCTGATGCCGGCCTCGACCGGCGTGTTCCGCGACATGACCGGCATCCGCTTCGAGCACCCGGTCTGGATCGCCGAGAACTGCACGGCCTGCGGCAACTGCTACACCGAGTGCCCCGACAGCGCCATCCCCGGCCTCGTCAGCTCGGTCGGCGACGTCTTCGCCACCGCGCTCAACCGCATCGAGACCGCCGGCACGCCGACGCGCTACCTGCGCCGCGCCGTGCGCAGCGCCGACAAGAAGCTGCGCGGCCTGATTGACACCGTCGGCGGTGCGGTGCGTCCGCTGATCGACCGCGCCATGAGCGAGGTCGTCGCCGAGGCGCCGGAGGAGGAACGCAGCGGCCTCGCTTCCGAGTTCACGCTGCTCCAGGCGCAGCTCGGCGGCTTCCAGTTCGCGGCCACCAAGCCTTACTGGAACAACCGCGAGAAGAAGGCCAAGGGTTCCGGCGGCCTGTTCTCGATCACGGTCAACCCCTGGACCTGCAAGGCCTGCGCGCTGTGCGTCAAGGTCTGCGAGGACAACGCGCTGCAGATGGTCACGCAGACCGAAGAGTCCACCGACAAGCTGCGCCGCGACTGGAACTTCTGGCTCGATCTGCCGACGACGCCGAAGGAATACGCGCGCATCGACAGCCTCGACGAGAAGATCGGCGCCCTGGAAACGCTGCTGCTCGACAAGCACAACTACAACTCGATGAACTGCGGCGACGGCGCCTGCCTCGGCTGCGGCGAGAAGACGGCGATCCACCTGTTCACCTCGACCGTGACGGCGCTGATGCAGCCGCGCGTCAAGGAGTTCGTCGCCAGGCTCGACGAGCTGATCGAGAAGCTCGAGAAGCACATCCGCATCAAGCTCGTCGAATCGGTCGACGTCGCCGACACCAAGGCGATGATCGCCGCGGTCGACGCCGCCAAGGACCGCGACCTGACGCTGTCCGACCTCTCGGCCAAGATCACCGAGGGCAAGCCCTCGCGCCCGCTGGATCCCGACTGGGTGCGCTGGTCGGCGCAAGTGCTCGAGAAGCTGCGCGACCTGCGCTGGCGCTACGTCGAAGGCCCGACCAAGAAGGGCCGTGCCGAGATGGGCATCGTCAACTCCACCGGCTGCACCTCGGTGTGGGGCTCGACCTGGCCGTTCAACCCCTATCCCTTCCCCTGGACGTCGCACCTGTTCCAGGATTCGCCGTCCGTCGCGATGGGCCTCTTCGAAGGCCACATGGCCAAGATGGCGGACGGCTTCAAGGCCGTGCGCATGGCGGAGATGGAGCTCGCCGGCGAGTTCCTGCCCGACAAGCACACCGACTTCTTCCGCCGCTTCGACTGGAAGCAGTTCAATGAGCAGGAATGGCTGCTCTGCCCGCCGGTCGTCGCCGTCGGCGGCGACGGCGCGATGTACGACATCGGCTTCCAGAACCTGTCGCGCGCGCTGATGTCCGGCATGCCGGTCAAGGTGCTGGTCGTCGACACGCAGGTCTACTCCAACACCGGCGGCCAGGCCTGCACCTCGGGCTTCATCAGCCAGGTCTCCGACATGGCGCCGTACGGCCAGGCGATGCGCGGCAAGCAGGAGATCCGCAAGGAGATGGGCCTGATCGGCATGGCCCATCGCACCTCGTACGTGCTGCAGTCGACCATCGCCCACGTCAATCACCTGCTCGAGGGCTACATCGACGGCCTCAACAGCCGCCGCCCGGCACTGTTCAACATCTACGCCGTCTGCCCGCCGGAGCACGGCGTCGGCGACGACAAGAGCGTCGACCAGAGCAAGCTCGCCGTCGAGGGCCGCGCCTATCCCCTGTTCAAGTACAACCCGGACCTCGGCGTCACCTTCAGCGAGTGCGTGAGCCTCGAGGGCAACCCGTCGCCCGACACCGACTGGCCGACCTACACGCTGAGCTACGTCGATGCCGACGGCGCCACGCAGAAGATGGACCTGCCGCTGACCTTCGCCGACTTCGCCGCCACCGAGGCGCGCTTCGCCAAGCAGTTCAAGAAGGCGCCGCCGGAGACGTGGAACGACGACATGGTGATGCTCGCCGACTTCCTGCTGCTCGACAAGGGCGAGCGCGAGGGCAAGTTCCCCTACATCTGGGGCGTCGACCGCAAGAACCGCCTGACGCGCCTGCTGGTGGCCGAGGAGCTCGTGCGTTCGTGCGAGGAGCGCCGCAACCACTGGCATCAGCTCAAGGACGTCGCCGGCCTCGGCCGCGACGTGGCGGTCGCCGAAGTCACCGCGCAGGTGCGCGCCGAGCTGATGGCGAAGATCACCGCCAGCCTCGGCGTCGTCGGCGCGCCGACGGTGTCGGATGCCACGGCGCCCGCGGCTGCCGCGCCGGCCGCGGCCGGCGGCTTCGACGCCGTCTGGATCGAAACGCCAGAATGCACGGCCTGCGACGAATGTACGACCATCGCGCCGAAGGCCTTCGCCTACAACGACCAGAAGCAGGCGATCGTCATCGACCCGAAGGGCGCCAAGTTCGCCGACATCGTCAAGGCGGCCGAGAAGTGCACGGCCGGCTGCATCCACCCGGGCACGCCCTGGAACATGGCCGAGCCGGGCGTGGAGAAGCTCATGCAGCGGGCCGCGAAGTTCAACTGACGACGCGATGAAGCTCCTCAGCTACTTCCGCGGCGAGGCCTTCCAGCGCGGCGTGCATCCGCCGTCGTGCAAGGAAGCGACGGCGGGCCGCGCGATCCGGCGCCTGCCGTTCGCGCCGCGCCTGACGATTCCGCTCTCCCAGCACATCGGCAAGGCGCCGCACCCGATCGTCCGCGTCGGTCAGGAGGTGGTGCGCGGCGAGCCGATCGCGCGCAGCGACGACTGGCTGTCGGTGCCGCACCACGCGCCGGCCACCGGTGTCGTCGAGGCCATCGAACTGCGTCCTTCGGCACGCGGCCCCTGGATCCAGTCGATCGTCATCCGCACCCATCCGGCCGCGACACAGGAAGATCTCTGGGGAATTCCGCGCGACCTCGAATCGGCGACCTCGGCCGACATCCTGCAATGGATCTGGGATACGGGCATGGTCGGCCTCGGCGGCGCCGCCTTCCCGACGCACGCCAAGCTCACCGTGCCCAAGCAGGCGAAGGTGCATACGCTGGTGGTGAACGGCTGCGAGTGCGAGCCCTATCTCACCTGCGACCATCGCGTCATGCTCGAGCACACCGACGCCCTGATCGCCGGCATCCGACTGGCGATGCGCGCCACCGGTGCGGCCCGGGCGATCATCGGCGTCGAGGACAACAAGCCCGACGCCGTTGACGCGCTGCGCGCCGCCATCGAGCGCGACCGCCGCCCCGGCGACGACTGGGAGACCGGCATCTTCGCCGAGAAGGTGCCGACCAAGTATCCGCAGGGCTCCGAGAAGATGCTGATCATGGCGCTGTTCGGCGTCGAGATTCCGTCGGGCCAGCTGCCGATCTCGCTCGGCATGGTGGTCAGCAACGTCGGCACGCTGGCGGCGCTCGGCGAGCTGATTCCGACCGGGCGCGGACTCACCGAGCGCGTCGTCACCGTCACCGGTCCCGGCGTCGCGCGTCCCGGCGATTACCGCGTGCCGCTCGGTACGCCGTTGTCCTTCGTGCTCGACTATGCCGGCGCACCGGCCAACGCGCGCGAGGTCATCATGGGCGGGCCGATGATGGGCCAGGCCGCGGCCTCGCTCGACGTGCCGGTGACCAAGGGCGTCTCGGGCATCGTCGTCATGCGCAGCCGCGACATGCAGGAACGCGAGCGCCGCAACACCTATCCGTGCATCAAGTGCGGCGAATGCGTCGAGTCGTGCCCGATGGGCCTCAACCCGTCGACGCTCGGCATGCTCGCCGCCAAGCGCGAGTACGACCTGATGAGCGCCGGCTATCATCTCGGCGACTGCTTCGAGTGCGGCTGCTGCACCTACGTCTGTCCGTCCAACATTCCGCTCGTCCAGCAATTCCGGGTGGCGAAACAAATCCTGCGCGAGAAGGCAGCCGCTGCATGAGTTCAATAGAGATCCGTTCCGCGCCGCACATCAGCGGGCCGCGCAGCGTCGAGAAGATCATGTCGCACGTGGTGTTCTCGCTGCTGCCGGTGTGCGCCTTCTACGTCTTCCAGTACGGCATCTCGGCGGCGGCCTCGATCCTCGTCGTCACCGTTTCCTGCCTGCTCGCCGAGCGCATGGCCGTGCGCACGGGCACGCAGTCGGGCAACCTCGGCGACTGGTCCGCGACGATCACCGGCGTGCTGCTGGCGCTGACGCTGCCGCCCGGCTTCCCGCTCTGGATGGGCGCGGTGGCGGGCTTCGTCGCCATCGGGCTGGGCAAGGCGCTGTTCGGCGGCATCGGCTTCAACGTCTTCAACCCGGCGCTCGTCGGCCGCGCCTTCGTGCAGGCCGCGTTCCCGACGGCGATTGCAACGTACACGCCGTCGTTCCTGCCGGGCCGCTTCACCGAGTTCATCCCCTCGACGCTGGCCTGGCCGCTGATGGCGCCGCCGGGCATCGACGCATGGCTCAAGGAGAAGCACCTCGACGCGCTCGCCGGCGCCACGCCGCTGGCGAAGTGGAAGTTCGACGGCCTCGTCGCCGGCGCGGACGAACTGCTGACGTCGCTTTCGGGCCACATGGCCGTCGGCCCGTCGCCGCTGCTGATCCTCGTCTGCGGCGCCTATCTCGCGGCGCGCCGCTACATGGACTGGCGCATCCCGACGGCCATCATCGGCAGTGCCGGGCTGACGGCCTGGCTGCTGTTCGCCTGGAATCCCGACCACTATCCGAACCCCCTGTTCATGCTGCTCTCCGGCGGCCTGATCCTGGGCGCCATGTACATGGCGACCGACATGGCGACCTCGCCGGTGACGCCGCGCGGCATGTGGGTGTACGGCGCGATGATCGGCCTGCTCACGGTCGTCATCCGCTACTACAGCGGCCTGCCCGAGGGCGTGATGTACGCGATCCTGCTCGGCAACGCCGCGACGCCGCTGATCGAGCGCATCACCCAGCCGACGCCGTTCGGCAAGGGCGTGTTCGAGCGCAAGCGCAAGACCGCGTCCTATCCGCTGCATCCGGGCTACATCTCCCGCGAGGAGGCGAGCGCCGTGACGCCGAAGAAGCAGTTCCTGAAGAACAAGCCGAAAAAGCCATGAGCGCCGACATTACCGCTCCGCAAATCACGCCGACCGCGGCGATGATCCGCACCCTCGGCCTCGTGTCGACGATCTGCGGCCTGATCATCGTCGGCGCCTATCTTGGCACCTTCGATGCCGTGCAGGCCAACAAGCGCCTGGCGCTCGAGCGCGAGGTGTTCAAGGTATTCCCCGCAGCCAGGTCGATGACTGCGTTCCATGCCTTGCCGGCCGGCGGCGTGGCGGCGGCGGGCAGCGGCGAAGTGCCGGCCGGCTCGGTCAAGTTCTACGCCGCCTATGACGAGGCCGGCAAGCTCGTCGGCGTCGCCGCCGAGGGCGCGGCCAAGGGCTACGCCGACACCGTCCGCATCCTTTTCGGCTACGTGCCGGACTGCCAGTGCGTGACGGGCTTCGGCGTCGTCGCCATGCGCGAGACGCCAGGCATCGGCGACAAGATCCTGACCGACGCCGACTTCCGCGCCAGCTTGAAGGCGCTCGACGTCAGGCTGAACGCCGACATGTCGGCGCTCGCCAACGAGGTCCGGACCGTCAAGCACGGCACGAAGACAAAGGACTGGGAAGTCGACGCCATCGCCGGCGCGACCATCACCTCGCGTGCGGTCGGCAAGGCGATCAACGAGGCCGCACAGGTGCTGTTGCCGCGCCTGGTGCCGCAACTCGACAACGTGAAGGAAAAGAAATGACGGCCCCTACGCTCACCGCGTTCACTGCCCCCCCCGGGGCGGCCCTTCGGGAGGCGCCATGAGCACCGCCGCTCCGCGCACCTGGGACGAGTTCATGGAGGGCATCTGGCGCCAGAACCCCGTGTTCGTCATGGCGCTCGGCATGTGCCCGATGCTGGCCGTCACCGTCTCGGCGGTCAACGCGCTGTCGATGGGCGTGGCGACGGCCTTCGTGCTGATCTGCTCCTGCGGCCTGGTCTCGCTGATGCGCAAGATGGTGCCGAAGGAAGTGCGCATCGCCACCTACATCGTCATCATCGCCACCTTCGTCACGGTGGTCGACTACGTGATCCAGGCCGTGAGCCTGGCGCTCTACGACGCGCTCGGCGCCTTCATCCAGTTGATCGTGGTGAACTGCATCATCCTCGGCCGTGCCGAGGCGCATGCCTCGAAGAATCCGCCCTGGCCGGCGATGGTCAACGCCGCCGGCATGAGCGTCGGCTTCGCCATCGGCCTGCTGGCGCTCGGCGTGGTGCGCGAGATTCTCGGCGCCGGCACGCTGTTCGGGGTCTCGCTGTTCGGCGCCGACTTCCAGCCCTGGGTGATCATGTTGCTGCCGCCCGGCGGCTTCTTCGTCCTCGGCGGCTGGCTGCTGCTGTTCTCGTGGATCGAGCGGCGCAAACAGCGCCGCGTCGCTTCGGAGGTGGCGCAACATGCATGAGTCCGCCTTCCAGATCCTCATCAACGCGCTGCTCGCCAACAACCTGGTGCTTGCGATGTTCCTGGGGCTGTGCCCGTTCCTCGGCGTCTCGGGCCGGCTCGAGACGGCCTTCCCGATGGGCGTGGCGACGACCTTCGTCATGCTGGTCGCCTCGCTCTGCGCCTACGGCCTCAACATCCTGCTGACGGCTTTCGACCTCGAGTTCCTGCGCCTGATCTCGTACATCGTGATCATTGCCTCGGCCGTGCAACTGGTCGAGATGGTGCTCAAGAAGTACAGCCCCGGGCTGTTCCGCGCGCTCGGCATCTACCTGCCGCTGATCACGACCAACTGCGCGGTGCTCGGCGTGGCGCTGTTCCAGACCTCGCGCGACTACGATTTCGTGCAGTCGGTCACCTTCGCCATCGGCGGCGGGGCCGGCTTCACGCTGGCGCTGGTGCTGATGGCGAGCGTGCGCGAACGCCTGCAGCTTTCCAATGTGCCGGACGTCGCGCAGGGAACCGCGCTTTCGCTGATGCTGGCGGGCATCCTGTCGTTGGCGTTCATGGGCTTCGCGGGGCTCGGCGGCTAGAGCCCCTGACATCATGAAGCACGCCTGCGTTGGCGCCGAAATGCGGATGATCGCGCGAAGCACGGCGAAGCCAATGGTCGTTCCATTGGCGAGCCGTGCGACAAAGCGAGCGCTGCATTTCGGCGCCAACCCGAAGGGCCGGGGCATGTCGGGGCGCATCGCGGCGTTGCGGCGCCTCGCGAGGCGTCAAGCATCGCTGCGGCGCCGCGCCTTGCGCTGCACCCCCGGCATACCCCGGCGCAGGCGTGCTTCATGATGTCAGGGGCTCTAACGACCCTGCTCGTCACCATCGGCCTGATCTTCGGCCTCATGCTGCTGGGCATCGCCGCCGACCGCCTCTATCGCCGCTTCGCCGCACGCAACCCCGAGCGGGGGCCGTTCCGCCGCAACGACGGCGGCTGCGGCTGCTGCGCCGCTGCCGAAGCCTGCTCGTCCGCCGACAAGGGCTGCCCGCCGCGCTGAAGCCGGCTACGGCTCGCTGCCGCGGCGCGGAATCGTTACCATCGCGCGGATGGATTCGCGGAGCCCCGAATGAAGCACATCTTCCTGCTTGCCGCCGGCCTGCTCACGGCTGCCTGTGCGCCGCTGGGGCCAAGCGTGCCGGGTGAGGTGGTGCGCGTGGCGTCGCCCAACTTCGACGTGCGGCGCCCCAACTACGTGATCCTCCACCAGACGTCGAGCAACAGTGTCGAGCGGGCGCTCGCCACGTTGCGCAATCCCGAGCGCAAGGTCAGCGCGCATTACCTGATCGGGCGCGATGGGACGGTGTATCAGCTTGTCGCCGAGGATGCGCGGGCGTGGCATGCCGGCGTGTCGTACTGGGGCGGAGCGACCGATCTCAATTCGGCGTCCATCGGCATCGAACTCGACAACGACGGCGAGGAAGCCTACGCCGAGCCGCAGATCGTCCGTCTGCTGGAGGTGTTGCGCGACCTGAAGGAGCGCTACCGCATCCCGCAGGCGAACTTTCTCGGCCATGGCGACGTCGCGCCGGGGCGAAAGGTCGACCCGAGCGCGCGCTTTCCCTGGGAGCGCCTCGCCGACGCGGGTTTCGGGCTGTGGTGCCGCAAGCCGCTCGTTGCGGATGTCTTGGCCGGCGACGACGTGCGCGCGGGGCTGGAGCGCCTCGGCTACGGCACTGCGAATCCAGAGGCGGCGCTGATGGCGTTCCGACGTCACTATCTCGGCATCGACTCCGCCGCCGAGCCCGATGCCGCCGACCTGGCGATGCTCGGCTGCCTGATCCGCGAAAGGGAACAGGCGCTGCCTTAGCGTCAGACGATGTCGAGGTGCTGGCCGCCGGCGTTGAGGTCCTTGTCCTTCGACTCCTTGCCGTGCAGCTTGATCTGCAGGCGCACCTCGTTCATGGAATCGGCGAAGCGCAGCGCATCCTCGTAGCTGATGCGGCCGGCCTCGTAGAGCTCGAACAACGCCTGGTCGAAGGTGATCATGCCGATCTCGCGTGACTTCTTCATGATCTCCTTGATGCCGTGCACCTCGCCCTTGCCGATGAGGTCGGAGATCAGCGGCGAATTCAGCAGGATCTCGATCGCGGCCGCGCGGCCCTTGCCTTCCTTGAGCGGGATCAGGCGCTGCGAGACCACGGCCTTGAGGTTCAGCGACAGGTCCATCAGCAGTTGCGGCCGGCGCTCCTCGGGGAAGAAGTTGATGATGCGGTCCATCGCCTGGTTCGAGTTGTTGGCGTGCAGCGTGCCGAGCGCCAGGTGGCCGGTTTCGGCGAAGGCGATCGCGTGCTCCATGACTTCCTTGTCGCGGATCTCGCCGATCAGGATGACGTCGGGCGCCTGGCGCAGCGTGTTCTTCAGCGCCGCCTCCCATGACTCCGTGTCGACGCCGACCTCGCGCTGGGTGACGACGCAGTTGATGTGCTCATGCACGTATTCGACCGGGTCTTCGATGGTGATGATGTGGCCGTAGGAGTTCTTGTTGCGGTAGCCGATCATCGCCGCCATCGAGGTCGACTTGCCCGAACCGGTGCCGCCGACGAACAGCACCAGGCCGCGCTTGGTCATCGCCACGTCCTTGAGCACCGGCGGCAGCTTGAGGTCGTCGAAATCGGGGATCGAGGTGTTGATGGTGCGCATCACCATGCCGGCACGGCCCTGCTGCATGAAGGCATTGACGCGGAAGCGGCCGATGCCGGCGGGGCTGATGGCGAAGTTGCATTCCTTCGTCGCCTCGAACTCGGCGGCCTGCTTGTCGTTCATCACGGCGCGGCACAGGTCGAGAGAATGCTGTGCCGTCAGCGCCTGCTGCGTGACCGGCGTCATCTTGCTGTCGATCTTGATCGCCGGCGGGAAGCCGGCGGTAATGAAGAGGTCGGAGCCCTTCTTCTGCACCATCATCGCCAGCAGCTGGTGCATGAACTTGAGGCCTTCGTCGCGTTCCATGTTCGTTACTCCGGGAAATTGTTTCTTCGGCCGCTCGCTTCGCGAGCTTAACCGGCCTGCGGCAGGTCAGCTTGCGACGCAATTTCCCCGGCCTCAGCCGGGGAAATTGTCCTTGTTAGCCGCCTTGCTGCGTGCCTCCGACGACGACACGATGCCGCGCTTCACCAGGTCCTGCAGGTTCTGGTCGAGCGTCTGCATGCCGAACTGCTGGCCGGTCTGGATCGCCGAGTACATCTGGGCGATCTTGTTCTCGCGGATCAGGTTGCGGATGGCGGGGGTGCCGATCATGATTTCGTGCGCGGCGACGCGGCCCGAGCCGTCCTTGGTCTTCAGCAGCGTCTGCGAGATCACCGCGCGCAGCGATTCGGACAGCATCGCCCGCACCATTTCCTTCTCGGCGGCGGGGAAGACGTCGACGATCCGGTCGACCGTCTTGGCGGCGGAACTCGTGTGCAGCGTGCCGAACACCAGGTGGCCGGTTTCCGCGGCCGACAGCGCCAGCGCGATGGTCTCGAGGTCGCGCATTTCGCCGACCAGGATCACGTCTGGGTCCTCGCGCAGGGCCGACTTCAGCGCGGTGGCGAAGGACTTCACGTGCGGGCCGACTTCGCGCTGGTTGACCAGGCACTTCTTCGATTCGTGCACGAATTCGATCGGGTCCTCGACCGTGAGGATGTGGCCGTAGTCGTTTTCGTTGACGTCGTCGACCATCGCGGCCAGCGTCGTCGACTTGCCCGAGCCCGTCGGGCCCGTCACCAGCACGACGCCGCGCGGCGTGCGCGCGATGTCGGCGAAGATCTTCGGCGCATTCAACTGCTCGAGCGTCAGCACCTTCGACGGAATGGTCCGGAACACGGCGCCCGCGCCGCGGTTCTGCACGAAGGCGTTGACGCGGAAGCGCGCCAGGCCGGGCACCGCGAACGAGAAGTCGATGTCCATGTGCTCCTCGTACACCTTGCGCTGGCCGTCGTTCATGATGTCGTACACCATGGCGTGCACGTCCTTGTGCTCGAGCGGCGGCAGGTTGATGCGGCGCACGTCGCCATGGACGCGGATCATCGGCGGCAGCCCCGAGGACAGGTGCAGGTCGGAGGCTTTGTTCTTGACGACGAAGGCGAGCAGTTCGGTGATGTCCATTGACGGGAGTCCCAAAGGGCCTAGGTATACTGAGGGCGCTATATGACAACAATCGCCGCGAACTTGCAAGCCGTCGAAAGGCGCATTTCCGCCGCGTGCGCGGCTGCAGGGCGCGATGCGCACGACGTCCGTCTGCTGGCCGTGTCGAAGACCTGGCCGGCGAGCGACGTTTCCGAAGCGGCCGCCTGCGGACAGCGCGCCTTCGGCGAAAGCTACGTCCAGGAAGCGGTGGCCAAGATTGCGGCGCTCTCGGCGACGCCGGACCTCGAATGGCACTTCATCGGTCCGCTGCAGAGCAACAAGACGCGGCTCGTTGCCGAGCACTTCGACTGGGTGCATTCGGTAGACCGCCTGAAGATCGCCGAGCGCCTGTCGGCGCAACGTCCCCCGGGCCTGTCGCCGCTGCAGGTCTGCCTGCAGGTGAATGTCAGCGGCGAGGAGAGCAAGAGCGGCTGTGCGCCGGAAGATGCGCTCGCGCTCGCCGAGGCGATCGCGGCCCTGCCGAACCTGCGCCTGCGCGGCCTGATGACGATTCCCGAACCGACCGAAGACACCGGCTTGCAGCGCCGTCGTTTCGCGCTGCTGCGTGGATTGGGGGCGCAGATGGCGGCGCGCGGCATCGCCGTCGATACGCTGTCGATGGGCATGTCCGACGACCTGGAGGCGGCGGTCGCGGAAGGCGCGACCATCGTGCGTGTCGGCACCGCGATTTTCGGCCGCCGCGCCTGAAGCCACCCGATCCGGCGCTCAGGTTTCCCGCAGCTTGCGGAACAGCGTACGCGGGCTGACGCCCAGGCGCCGCGCCAGCGCGTGGCGGTCGCCCTTGTGGCGCGATACGGCCCAGCGCAGGTAGCTGCGCTCGGCTTCCGCCAGGGGGACGATGTCGCCCGACGCCGGCACTCCCGAGGCCGGCTCGCCGATGCGTTCAGGCAGGTGGTCGACCAGGATGTTGTTGCCGTCGGCGAGCAGCGCCGCGCGCTCGATCAGATTGCGCAGCTCGCGCACGTTGCCCGGGAAATCGTGCCGCAGGAGCTTGGCCATGGCATCGGCGTGCATGCGCAGCGGGCGCCGACTGACGCGCGCCAGCAGCGACTTCACCAGCAGCGGCAGGTCCTCGCTGCGTTCGCGCAGCGGCGGCACGCGGATCGGAAAGGCGCTGATGCGGTAGTAGAGGTCGCGACGGAAGCTGCCGTCGGCGACCATGTCCTCGAGGTTGCGGTGCGTCGCCAGCACCAGCCGGAAATCGGCGCGCAGCGGATCGAGCCCGCCGACGCGGCGGAAGGTGCCCGACTCGATCAGGCGCAGCAGCTTCACCTGTAGCGACAGCGGAATGTCGCCGATCTCGTCGATGAACAGCGTGCCGCCCGCGGCCGACTCGACGAGGCCGGCCTTGCGCTGCACGGCGCCGGTGAAGGCACCCTTCTCGTGGCCGAAGAGTTCGCTGCCGGCGAGCGTTTCCGTCATGCCGGCGCAATCGACGGCGACGAAGGGGCCGGCCGCGCGCGGGCTGGCGTCATGCAGCGCCTGTGCCGCGAGCTCCTTGCCGACGCCCGATTCGCCGAGCAGCAGCACGGTCGCTTCCGAGGGGGCGACCCGCTCGATGAGTTCGAGCATGCGGTTGAAGGCCGGCGAGCGGCCGACCATGCCCTGCGCCGACGGCTGGCTGCGCGCGCGGCGCACGATGCGTACCGTCTCGACGAAGAAGGCGGCGCGTCCGGCGGTATCGCGGATCGGCGAGACCTCGACGTCGACATGCTCGGGGCCGGTGGGCGTGTGATGGATGTGCAGCGCGCGCGCCGGCTCGTCCTTCTCCCGGCTCGCCTTCAGCGGGCAGCTCTCGCCGACCTGATCGCAGGGCGCGGTCGCGTGGTGCGAGAGTTCGTAGCAGTGCCGGCCGCGCAGTTCGCCCGGTTCACCGAACTCCTCCCGCCAGGCGCGGTTGACGCCGAGAACCCGGTAGTCGGCGTCGATGAACAGGCGCGGCTCGGGCAGCGAGTCGGCGAGCGCGAGCGTCTCGGGCAGGAGGTTGTCGGCCGGATGCTTCATGCCGGCATTGTGCCACGGCCGGCATATGCGAAGTGCCATCTATGGCATATATGGCGAAAGTCTAATATTCGGGGGCCTGCTTTCGCCTTGTCCTTCAAGGGCTTCGGATTTACCGCAGCGATGGCATGGCTGTTGCGATAACGCCTTTTCTTTTGGACCACGAGAAAACCACACAACGCGGATTGTTATTGCGGGTGTGGAAACGAAGGAGGAGGCATCACATGGCGCACACCGCCAGAAAACTGCTTGCGGGCCTGCTGTTCGCGGCCTCGACGCTGCCGGGCCTCGCCGGGGCGACGACGGCGCCGAGCGGGAAAACCGCGTCCGCTGCCGCGCCGGCGGCTGACATCGCCAACCACCGCTGCGAACGCTGCCATGCCGACAAGGAAGAGAAGTCGGTCGTCGGCCGCGACGGCACGCGCAAGAACCTCTACGTCGACCCGCAGGTCATCGAGCACAGCGTCCACGGCAAGGTCGCCTGCACCGGCTGCCACAGCGACGTCACCAAACTGCCGCACGCCAAGCCGCTCGCCAAGAGCATCGGCTGCGTCGACTGCCACCGGCGCGAGTACGACAAGGCGAAGAAGGAGAACGCCGACCCGAAGACGCTCGAGCGCCTGCAGGTGGTCCTGCAACAGACCGACAGCTACCTGCATTCGTCGCATGCCAAGCCGAATCCCAGGGACCAGTCCAAGGTTGCCGCCGCCTGCCACGATTGCCACGATGCGCACAACATCGGCAAGCCGGGCGAGGCGCAGCGCGTCGAGCACCGCCTGAAGAACCCCGAGGTTTGCGGCCGCTGCCACGAGAAGCAGAAGGAGGATTACCTTGGTTCGGTTCACGGCCAGTTGATCGCCGAGAAGAAGGACGAGAAGTCGGCGGTCTGCTCCGACTGCCACACGACCCACGCCATCTCGTCGCCGAAGGGCGATGCGGCCAAGCTCGCGATCACGCAGAATTGCGGCGACTGCCACGAGAAGGCGCAGAAGACCTATCTCGCGTCCTATCACGGCCAGGTCAACCGCCTCGGCTACACCAATACCGCCAAGTGCTTCGACTGCCATACCGGCCACAACGTCAAGAAGGAAGACGACCCGGCCTCCTCGGTGCACGTCAACAACCGCCTCGAGAACTGCAGGAACTGCCACAAGGAAGCGACCGACAACTTCCTGCAGTTCCAGCCGCACGGCGATCCGGACGACGCCGAGAAGTATCCGGGCCTGTTCTTCGCCAAGCGCTTCATGGGCGCCCTGATCATCGGCGTCATGGCCTTCTTCTGGATCCACGTCCTGCTCTGGCTCTACCGCGAGGCGATGGACCGCATCCAGGGCAAGGGCTTCAAGGAGGACCTCGACAACCCCGAGGTCGTGTACTTCCGGCGCTTCACCCCGGTCTGGCGCTGGATCCACGGCTTGTTCGCGATCTCGACCATGCTGCTGATCCTCACCGGCACGTCGCTGCTGTTCGCGCACACGGACTGGGCCAAGGCCGTCGTCGCCTTCCTCGGCGGCCCGAAGATGGAAGGCATCATCCACCGCACGGCCGCGGTGACGTGGCTGTCGATCTTCGTCTTCCACCTGATCGTCGTCGCCCGCAACATCCGCCGCAACAAGACCTTCAATTGGTTCGGCGGCACGTCGCTGGTGCCGAGCTGGACCGACCTTCGGGACCTGAAGGCCATGTTCCTGTGGTTCTTCGGCCGCGCCGAGCGCCCGGACTTCTGCCACTGGACCTACTGGCAGCGCTTCGACTACTGGGCGCCGTTCTGGGGCGCGATGATCATCGGCGGCTCGGGCATGATCCTGTTCTTCCCCGAGAAGACGGCCGCCTACCTGCCGGGCTGGGTGTTCAACATCGCCACGCTCGTGCATGCAGAGGAGGCCCTGCTGGCGGCCGTGTTCCTGAACACGGTGCACTTCTTCAACGTGCATTTCCGTCCCGAGCGCTTCCCGATGAGCACGACGATCTTCACCGGCAAGATTCCGCTCGAGGAGTTCAAACACGACCACCGGCTCGAATACGAGCGCCTGGTCGCCATCGGCGAACTCGACAAGCACCTGGTCAAGCGTCCCTCGCGCCGCGCCGACCTCGCCTCGTCCTTCCTCGCCACCGTGCTGATCATCGCCGGTCTCACCCTGCTGACGCTGGTGCTGTACGGCCAGGCCACCCTGCACTAAGGAGAAGACGATGAAGAAGACACTATTCGCCCTCTCCCTCGCCGGCTTCGCCGCGGGCGCCGCCGCGCGCGGCGACATCGAGCCGCTCGCCCGCACCTGCAACAACTGCCATGGCGTCGGCGGCGTCAGCGTCGGCCTGTCGATGCCCTCGATCGGCGGCCTGCCGCGCGACTACCTGCGCAACATCATGAAGCAGTGGAAATACGACGAGCGCAGCTCGATCACCATGGGCCGCATCGTCAAGGGCTTCTCCGACGACGAGATCGACGCCTTGGCCGCCTACTTCGCCAAGCAGCGCTGGGTGCCCTCGCCGCAAGCCGCGGCCGCCCCGGTGATCGCCAAGGGCAAGGCGGCGATCGCCGAGAGGTGCGAGGACTGCCACGGCCTCACCGGCTCCGACCCGGACGTGGACGCGCCGAAGATCAACGGCCAGTGGGCGAAGTACATGGAACTCGAACTGGCGAAGTACCGCAGCAAGGAATTCAAGATGCCCCACCGCAAGATGAAGAAGGCGGCGCACGAGATCAAGGATGCCGAAGTCCAGCCCGCCGCGCGCTACTACGGCGCGCAGAGCCGTTGAGGAGGCCGCCATGACGAACATCGATCGCCGCAGCTTCCTCAAGGCCGTCGCCGGCGCCTCGGCCGCCTCCGTCCTCACCGTTCCCGGCGCGCGCGCCGCGGCCGCGAAGGCGCGCGTCGTCGTCATCGGCGGCGGCTTCGGCGGCGCCACGGCAGCGCGCTACCTGCGCCTGCTCGACCCGGGCATCGAGGTCACGCTGATCGAGCGCGGCACGCGCTATACCTCGTGCCCGCTGTCCAACGAAGTCCTCTCCGGCGAGCGCGACATCGCCACGCTGCAATCGGGCTACGGCGGCCTCGCCAAGCGCGGCGTCAAGGTCGTGCACGACGAGGTGACGCAGATCGACCCGGTGAACAAGACGGTGACGACGGCCGAAGGCGGCAGCTTCGCCTACGATTCCCTGGTCGTCTCGCCGGGCGTCGACTTCGACTACTCGGGCGTCCAGGGACACAGCGCCGAGCTCGCGGAAACCCGCATTCCGCATGCGTGGAAAGCCGGCCCGCAGACGCTGCTGCTCAAGAAGCAGCTCGAGGCGATGCCTGATGGCGGCCGTTTCGTCATCGCCGTGCCGAAGGCGCCCTTCCGCTGCCCGCCCGGGCCGTACGAGCGCGCCGCCCAGGTGGCGATGTACTGCAAGCACCACGGCAAGAAGAAGGCGAAGATCCTGATCCTCGACTCCAACGATTCGTTCTCGAAGCGGCCGCTGTTCGAGGAAGCCTGGAAGGCGCTCTACGGCTACGGCCCCAACGGCATGATCGAGTGGGTGTCGGGGGCGAACGGCGGCCAGGTCGAGCGCGTCGACGGCACGTCGCTGACCTGCTCGACGACCTTCGACGACCTCAAGTGCGACGTGCTCAACGTCATTCCCGCCCACAAGGCCGGGAAGATCGCGCGCGACGCCGGCCTGGCGACGCTCAAGGGCAACTGGTGCGAGGTCAAGCCCGAGAACATGGAGTCGAAGGCGCACAAGGACGTCTACGTCATCGGCGACGCCTGCGTCGGCGGCGAGCTGGCGACGGGCAACGGCTTCCCGAAGTCGGCGCACATGGCGAATTCCCAGGCCAAGGCCGTGGCCGCCGCCGTCGTGGCGAAGGTCAACGGCCTGCCGGCGCCGGTGCCGGTGTACACGAACACCTGCTACAGCGTCGTCGCGCACGACTGGGGTTTCTCGGTGGTGCACCTGTTCCGCGTCGCCAACAACCAGTGGGTGTACATCAAGGAAGGCAGCGGCATTTCGCCGGTTACCTTCGGCACCAAGGCGGCGCCCAAGCCCGTGCCGCGCATCTACCGCAAGCTCGAGGCCGAGTACGCCGACGGCTGGTTGCGCAACCTGATGGCCGACGCCTTCGCCTGACGCCGGCAAGTCCCCGCGGGCGCAGGTGCCCGCCGCCATGCCGCCCGACTTTGCGCGGGCGGCATGGCACAATACGGGCATGAAAATAACGTTCATCGGCGGCGGCAACATGGCCATCGCCCTCATCGGCGGGCTGCGCAACAAGGGCTTCTCCGCCGCCGGCATGCAGGTCGTCGACCCCGTCGACACGGCTCGCGAGCGCCTCACCGACGTCTTCGGGGTTCGCTGCGCGCCGGCCATCGACGCCGCGGCCCTCAACTGCGAAGTACTGATGCTGGCGGTCAAGCCGCAGCAGATGAAGGAGGCGTTGGCACCCGCGTTCGGCAAGCTGAAGGACCAGCTCGTCGTCAGCATCGCCGCCGGGCTGCGCCTCGACGACATCAGCCGCTGGTGCGGCGGCCACCGCAAGCTCGTGCGCACGATGCCCAACACGCCGGCCCTGATCGGCGCCGGCATCACCGGCCTCTACGCCGACCCCAGCGTCGACCTCGAAGCCCGCATGACGGCCGAGAAGATCCTCGCCGCCGTCGGTCGCACCTTCTGGATCGACGACGAGAAGAAGATGGACGCCGTCACCGCGGTTTCCGGCAGCGGCCCCGCCTACGTCTTCTATTTCATCGAGGCGCTCGAATCCTCGGCGCGCGAACTCGGTTTCGACGGCCCCACCGCGCGTACCCTGGCGGTCGAGACTTTCCTCGGCGCCGCGCGCCTCGCCGAGAGCACGACGGAGCCGGTCTCCCTGCTGCGCGAACGCGTGACCTCGAAAGGCGGCACGACGGCCGCCGCCCTCGACTCCTTCACCGCCGACGCCATCGCCGAGGCCATCGGCCGCGGCGTACGTGCCGCCAACGCTCGCGGGCGCGAACTCGGCGACATCCTGGGACAGGACTGATGGGATTCACGACCAACGTGTTGACGCTGATGCTGGTGCAGATCCTCGGCTTCGCCGCCAGTTTCTTCTCCGGCCTTTTCGTGATCCGCTTCCTGCTCCAGTGGGCGCGCGCACCCTTCCGCAACCCGATCGGCCGCTTCGTCATGACGCTGACCGACTGGGGCGTGCTGCGGCTGCGCCGCGTCGTGCCCGGCTGGCGCGGCAACGACCTCTCCTCGCTGGTGATGGCCTGGCTGATAGAGACCGTCGTCGTCATCGTCGCCCTGCTGCTGATCGACACGCCTGCGGGCCTGGGAGGCAACCTGCTGCCGCTCGCCTTCATCGCCGGCTTCGTCGAAATGCTGCGCATGATTTGCTACGTGATCCTCGCCGCCGCCATCGGCGTCGTCGTGCTGTCCTGGGTCAACCCGCATGCCCCCATGGCGCCAGTGTTGCAGTCCGTGGCCGAGCCGTTCCTGCGGCCCTTCCAGCGTGTGATCCCGCCCATCGCGGGCATCGACCTGTCGCCGCTGTTCCTGCTGCTCGTGCTGCAGGTGGTCCTCGGCGCGCTCGCCTTCGCCAAATCGGGAATCCTCGGCATCCACCTGTGAGCTGGGTTCGCCGGGACGGCGACGGCGTCGTCCTCACGCTCCACATCCAGCCCGGCGCGAAGCGCACCGAATGCGCCGGCCTCCATGGCGAGGCGATGAAGATCCGACTCGCCGCACCGCCGGTCGACGGCAAGGCCAACGAGGCGCTCGTTGCGTTTCTCGCCAAGACCCTCGGCGTGCCGAAGTCGTCGGTCGAACTGATTTCCGGCGAGACGTCGCGTGCGAAGCGGGTGCGGGTGGCTGGAGTCAATGCCGATGACGCTCGAAAGGCACTCCCGTCTTGAGGTCGGTGGACGCTCGGGCCGCCGGGGGCTCTGCTGCACCCCGTGTCCCCCGGATCGGGCTGCGCCCGCTCCTCCTCCTTTACCTACGTGCAGCAGAGCCCCCACCGTCCCGAGCGATTGCCGCCGTGCCTCTTTTGCGTTCGAAACCACCGCGTATTCGCAAGGCTGGCGGGTGTCCGCCTCCCGTAGGTAAAGGAGGAGGACCGCGCGAGGCGCGGTCCGGGGGACACGAAGGGAGGCGGATACCCCCTAGCCTTGGCGCGCAGGCGCCTCGCGACCACGACTACTCTCGAAACACAACGAACTCCGAAACAGGAGCCCGCTCCGTCGTCAGCGCGTTCGCCGGATCGCTCTCGTCCGCATAACCCAGCGCGAGACCGCAGACGACCATCTGCTCGGCCGGTAACGAAAGTTCCTTCGCGATCACGCGGTGGTACTGCGCCCACGCGGCCTGCGGGCAAGTGTCGAGGCCGCGGGCGCGGGCCGCGACCATGAGGTTCTGCAGGAACATGCCGTAGTCGAACCAGCTGCCCTTGCCGAGGCGGCGGTCGATGCTGAAGATCATGCCGACGGGTGCGCCGAAGAACTCGAAGTTGCGGCGGTGCTGGGCGCGCATCGCCTCCTTGTCGCCCTTGACGATGCCGACGAGCTTGTAGAGATCGAAGCCGACCTTGCGGCGGCGGCCGAGATAGGGCTCGAAGAATTCCTGCGGGTAGTAGTCGTATTCGTACTCGTGGGCATCCGCCTCGTGGTCGTAGGCCGCGCAGACGGCGGCGACCAGCGCGTCGCGCGCGGCGCCCGTCAGCACATGCACATGCCAGGGCTGCGTGTTGGTGCCCGACGGTGCGCGCGCGGCGACGGCGAGGATGCGCTCGATCGTCTCGCGAGGCACCGGCTGTTCGGTGAAGGCGCGCAGCGAGCGGCGCGATTCGATGGCGGCGTCGACGGCGGCAACGGGGTCGGTCATGCGGGGGGCTCCCGTGATTGAATAGTGGCCCGATTATAGGAGCGGGAATTTCGCGTCATGGGACCGTTGGCAGGACTGCGCATCATCGAGATGGCCGGCATCGGCCCGGCGCCCTTCGCCGCCATGCTGTTCGCCGACATGGGCGCCGAGGTGATCCGCATCGACCGCAAGGCGCCGCCCGGCAAGGATGCCTTCGACACGCTGAAGAGCTACGGCTTCCTCAACCGCGGCCGCCGCTCGCTGGCGCTCGACCTCAAGAAGCCGGCAGCCGTGGAAGCGCTGCTCAGGCTGGTCGGTTCGGCCGATGCGCTGATCGAGGGCTTCCGCCCCGGCGTCATGGAGCGCCTCGGCCTCGGCCCCGACGACTGCCTCGCCCGCAAGCCGTCGCTGGTCTATGGCCGCGTCACCGGCTGGGGCCAGACCGGCCCGTTGGCGCAGACGGCGGGTCATGACATCAACTACATCGCGCTGACCGGCGCGCTGCATGCCATCGGCAAGCGCGCGCAGCCGATGCCGCCGCTCAACGTCGTCGGCGATTTCGGCGGCGGCGCGATGTTCCTCGCCTTCGGCGTGCTCGCCGCGCTGCACGAGGCGCGGAATTCCGGCAAGGGCCAGGTCGTCGACGCGGCGATGACAGACGGCGCCGCGCTGCTGATGGCGATGCAATACAGCTTCAAGGCGGCCGGCCATTGGAGCAACGAACGCGAATCCAACCTGCTCGACGGCGGCGCGCCGTTCTACGGCACCTACCGCTGCGCCGACGGCAAGTGGCTGGCCGTCGGGCCGATCGAGCCGCAGTTCCACGACCTGCTGCTCGACAGGCTCGGCCTGCCGGCGCAGGACTTCGCCGAGCGCTGGAATCCCGTCAGATGGCCGCAGCTGCGCGCACGGCTCGAAGAAGTCTTCGCCACCCGCACGCGCGACGAATGGTGCGCGCTGCTCGAAGGCAGCGACGCCTGCGTCGCCCCGGTGCTCGACCTCGACGAGGCGCCGCGCCATCCACACAACGTCGCCCGTGCGACTTTCGTCGAGCACGCCGGCATCACCCAGCCGGCACCCGCGCCGCGCTTTTCCCGCACCGCCGGCGCGATCGGTCGTGCGGCGCCGGAGTGCGCCGGCCAGCATTCGGCGGAGGTCCTGGCCGACTGGGGATTCGGCGACGAAGAGATCGCGGCGCTGCGGGAGGCGGCCGCCATCTGAGCGTTGGGACTATGTCATGCACCGAACATACGGAGCTCCGGACGCACCGCTAGGCTTCTCCGAGCGCTTTTCGGAGACCGCCCATGCTGTTCGACGCCCGCGACATTCCCCCCGGCACGCAACTCGATTGCGATGTAGTCATCGTCGGTGGCGGTGCCGCCGGCATCACGCTGGCCTGCGAACTGGCCGACACGCCGCTCGACGTGATCCTGCTCGAGGGCGGCGGCTGGCGCCACGAGAGCGCGAGCCAGGATCTCTACAAGGGCGAGGTCGTCAATCCCGACCAGCACGCGCCGCTCGACAAGTATCGCCATCGCGGCATCGGTGGCACTTCGACCCTGTGGGGCGGCCGCTGCGCGCCGTTCGACGACATCGACTTCGAGCGCCGGCCGCACGTGCCGCACAGCGGCTGGCCGATCGATCGCCACGAGCTCGACGCCAGCTACCAGCGCGCCCACGCCTATTGCCATGCCGGCCGCTACGATTACCTGGCCGAGACCGCACTGCCCGGCGGCCGCGCGCCGATGATCCCGGGGCTCGTGTCCCAGCATCTGACGCAGGACGCGCTCTGGCGATTCAGCCTGCCGACGAACTTCGCGCGCCTGTTCGTGCCCGACCTCAAGCGGGCACGCAACGTGCGCGTCGCCCTGCACGCCAACTGTATCGGCATCGGCCTGGTTCCCGAAGGCGGGCACGCGGAGGAGGTGCGCGTCTCGTCGCTGCGCGGCAACGCCTTCACGGTGCGCGCGCGCCAGGTGGTCCTCGCCGGCGGCGGACTCGAGACCACGCGGCTGCTGCTCGCCTCGCGCGACGTGTGCCCGGAAGGCATCGGCAACGATCGCGGCCTGGTGGGCCGCTTCTATGCGTCGCACATCACCGGCGACCTCGGCGAAGCGATCTTCACGCCGCGCGGCGGCCCCATCGTCTGGGATTACGAGCGTTCGCACGAAGGCGTCTATTGCCGGCGCACGCTCGCCATCCGGCCCGAGGTGCAGCGACGGGAGGGCCTGCAGAACTTCCGCTGCAGCCTGAGCCACCCGCCGATCGCCGACCCCGCGCACGGCAACGGCGTCCTGTCGGCGGCGTATCTGGTCAAGACCTTCCTCATCAACCGGATTCCGCCCGAGTACAGCAAGGACATGGCGGGCTACATGACGCCCTATCGCAACGTGCTGCCGCACGTGAAGAACCTGCTGCTGGGGGCGCCGGCGCTGCTGCCGTTCTCCGTGCGCTGGATCGCCGAGCGCATCCTGCCGCGGCGCAAGCTGCCCTCGGTCTCGCTGCGCAGCCCGAACAACGTCTATAGCCTGCATTTCGATGCCGAGCAGTCGCCGAATCCCGACAGCCGCGTCACGCTGACGGAAGAACGCGATGCGCTCGGCGTGCCGCGGCTGCGCGTGGACTGGCGCCACTCGCAGCGCGACATCGACAGCGTGATGCGCAGCTTCGCCATCATCAAGCGCGAATTCGCGCGCTCGGGCGTCGCCGTTTTCCGCCTCGACGAGCAGGACTTCGCCGCGCGCATCGTCGCCCAGCTCGGGGTCGGCAGCCACCACATCGGCACCACGCGCATGTCGAGCGACCCCGCGACCGGGGTGGTCGACACCGAGTGCCGCGTTCACGGCATCGACAACCTCTTCGTCGCCAGCAGTTCCGTCTTCCCGACGACGAGCTTCGCCAACCCGACGCTGACCATCGTCGCCGTGGCCGTGCGCGTCGCCGATCGCGTCAAGCAGGCGTGCGGCATCGAGATCCCAGCCGGCGACAGCGTCGAGGCGGACCGCAAGGCAGCCTGACCGCAGGGCCTTTCGCGCGGTTTCGAACAGACCATGGACGCTGCCGCCGCTACCGTCCACCGCAACCAACAAGCCTCCGAGCCCGCCATCCGGCCGGGTGAAGGCGGGCGGAGGAGACGTTCATGCAAAGCATCGGTTTCCCGGCCATGGTCCGGATTCGCGCCCGCGTGTTTCTGGCCGGCGTCCTGGCCGCCGTTGGCTGTGCGCTGGCGCTGCCTGCCGCGGCAGCCACCTACTACGTCGCCACCAACGGCAACGACTCCAGCAGCGGCCTCTACATCGGCTCGCCGTTGAAGACCATCCAGAAGGCGGTGAGCCGCGCGAAGGCCGGCGACACCGTCTACATCCGCGGCGGCGTCTACCGCGAGACGGTGACGGCCAACTACAACAGCGGTACCTCCAGCGCGCCGATCCGCATCCGCAACTACGGCACGGAGCAGGTGTACATCAAGGGCTCGAACATCGTCACCGGCTGGACCCACCACAGCGGCGCCATCTGGAAGAAGACCGGCTGGACGTCGAACTCCCAGCAGGTGTTCGTCGACTTCAACGACGCCAACCCGACCGCCGGACCGAAGCCCCTGCAGCAGATCGGCATGCCGAGCGGCTACTACTCGTCGTGGGAGTATCCGAATCCGGTCAGCGGCAGCTCCAGCAGCCTGCCGGCAGGCAGCTTCTACTTTTCCCGGGGCTCGAGCACGCTCTACGTCCGGCTCGCCGACGGATCGAGCCCGAACAACCATCGCATGGAAGTCAGCGTGCGCCATCGGCTGGTCTACCTGCGCAAGCCCTACATCATCCTCGACGGCCTCAAGTTCCGCCACAGCAGCGCCTCGTCCGCCTCTCAGCAGGGCGCCGCGGTCGAGCTGGCCTCGTACGACACCATGCAGAATTGCGACGTCCAGTTCGTCGACTTCGCCGGCGTCAGCATGGGCTACCAGCAGACCGGCAGCAAATTGCTGAACAGCAACCTCAGCAACAACGGCGCCCTCGGCGTCACCGCGCCGGCGACCAAGAAGTTCCTCGTCTCCGGCAACAGAATGCTCTCGAACAACTATCGTCGCTTCAACATGCTCTGGCATGCCGGCGGTTTCAAGTCGGCGACCGACAGCGACGGCATCGTCGAGAACAACCTCGTCGCCTACAACTACGGCTCCGGCATCTGGTTCGACTACTCGAACAGCGGCCAGCCGATCACCATCCGCTACAACTTCGTGCACAACAACGGGCCCAAGGACTCGGGCATTTTCCTCGAAGCCACGAACAACGTCCTGGTGCACAACAACATCGTCGCCAACAACGAGCGGCGCGGCATCTACCTGTCGGCAGCCTGGAACGTGCGCGTGCTCAACAACACCTTCGTCGGCAACAAGGGGCGCGCGACGATCGAACTCGGCGGCATGCCCCGCTCGGGCGCGCAACTCACGAACAACCAGGTCGTGAACAACCTGCTCAGCCACAACTCGACGCAGTACGAGCTGGTGCTCTTCAAGCCGAACGGCACCACGATCCGCGGCAACACCAGCAACTACAACGACTTCCATCGCTACAGCACGCTTACCTTCTGGTACGGCAGCGGCATCAGCATGTCGAGCTTCCGCAGCGCCAGCGGCCAGGACAGGAACAGCCTCAACGTGAACCCGGCCCTTGTAAAGTCGGGCAACAATCCGCCGGCGGCGGCGAACTTCAAGCTCTGGCCCAACAGCCCGATCATCAATCGCGGCATGAACCTGAGCGGCACGGTCACGCGCGACTACTTCGGCACCTCGCGGCCGAAGGGATCGGGCTACGACATCGGCGCCTTCGAGCACCCGCAGTAGCGGAGCCTTCCACCCGGTCGCGCCCCCGCGCCGCCCTGCTTCGGGATGCGACCAGGCTCCTAATCGAGGTAGGTGCGCGCTTCCTCGAAGCGCGCGGCGAACCAGCCGCTGACGAGGCTTTCGGCGCGCACCTTGCCCCGGCTGTTCGGGGCATGCACGAAGCGGCCGTCGCCGATGTAGATGCCGACGTGCGAGTAGGGCCGGTTGCGCGTGTTGAAGAACACCAGGTCGCCCGGCTTCAATTCGTCGCGCTCGACCGGCCGGCCGCGGCGTGCGATGTCGGCGGCCGAGCCCTGGAGGCTCAACCCAGCGGCCTTGTCGAAGACGTGGCTGACCATGCCGCTGCAATCCAGGCCGGCTTCCGGATTCTTGCCGCCGAAGCGGTAGCCGGTCTCGACCAAACCGAGCGCATAGAGCACGACGTCCTGCGCCTTGTCGGAAATGCGCGGCGCCGCGCATTTCCGACCACGCTCGCTGGCCACCGGCGCGGGGCTTTGCGTGAGGGGCGGCAGCATGCCGCAGCCGGCGAGGGCGATCGCGGAGCCGACGGCGGCGGAGAGGGTCTTGCGGCGCATGGCGGCAATTCTGTTCCGGTAGACTCGCCGGCCAACGCACAAAAAACGGAGAAAACGCCATGCAATTGCGCGACCCCCAACTCCTGCGCAGCGACGCCCTGATCGACGGCGCATGGACGGCCGCCGACGGCGGCGCGACCTTCGAGGTACGCGATCCGGCGAGCGGCGGGCTGCTCGCCCAAGTGCCCGACATGGGCGCCGCCGAAACGCGCCGCGCCATTGAGGCCGCCGAGCGCGCCTGGCCGGCGTGGCGCGCCAGGAGCGGCAAGGAGCGCGCGGCGGTGCTGCGCCGCTGGTTCGAGCTGATCATGGCCAACGTCGACGACCTCGGCCTGATGATGACTTCGGAACAGGGCAAGCCCATCGCGGAGGCGAAGGGTGAAGTCGCCTACGCCGCCAGCTTCGTCGAATGGTTCGCCGAGGAAGCCAAGCGCGTCTACGGCGACACCATCCCCAGCCCGACCACCGACAAGCGCATCGTCGTGCTAAAGCAGCCGGTCGGCGTCTGCGCGGCCATCACGCCGTGGAATTTCCCGGCGGCGATGATCACGCGCAAGGTGGCGCCCGCCCTGGCGGCCGGCTGCACGGTGGTGGTCAAGCCGGCCGAGGCGACGCCGCTGACGGCCTTGGCGCTGGGCGAGCTGGCGCAGCGCGCCGGCTTCCCCGCCGGCGTCTTCAACGTCGTCACCGGCTCCGCCGCGTCGGCGCCGAAGATCGGCGCCGAACTCACCGGCAACCCGATCGTGCGCAAGCTGTCCTTCACCGGCTCAACGGAAGTTGGCCGCCTCCTGATGGCGCAATGCGCGCCGACCATCAAGAAGCTCTCGCTGGAACTCGGCGGCAACGCCCCCTTCATCGTCTTCGACGACGCCGACCTCGATGCCGCCGTCGACGGTGCGATGATGAGCAAGTACCGCAACGCCGGCCAGACCTGCGTCTGCGCCAACCGCCTGCTGGTGCAGGAGGGGATCTACGAAGCCTTCGCCGCGAAGCTCGCCGAGAAGGTGAAGACGTTGAAAGTCGGCGCCGGCACCGAGGAGGGTACGACGCAGGGCCCGTTGATCGACGCGCAGGGACTCGCCAAGGTCGAGTCCCACATCGCCGACGCACTGGCAAAAGGCGCCCGTGTGCTCGTCGGCGGCAAGCGCCACGCTCGCGGCGGCACCTTCTTCGAGCCGACCGTGCTCGCCGACGTCACGCCCGACATGGCCTGCGCGCGCGAAGAGACCTTCGGCCCGGTGGCGCCGCTGTTCAAGTTCAAGGACGAGGCCGAGGCAATCCGCCTCGCCAACGCCACCGAATTCGGCCTCGCCGGCTACTTCTTCAGCCGCGACATCGGCCGCGTCTGGCGCGTCGCGGAAGCGCTCGAATACGGCATCGTCGGCATCAACACCGGCATCATTTCGAACGAGGTCGCGCCGTTCGGCGGCGTCAAGCAGTCGGGGACCGGACGCGAGGGGTCGAAGTACGGCATCGAGGATTACCTCGAGGTCAAGTACCTCTGTATGGCTGTTTGATTGCGGCGGGTGGTGCGGGCGGCGGCACGGTATTCCGTCCCCGCTCCCGCTGCTGAGAGGCGCAGATATCGCGGGGCCGGAACACCGCACCACCGCTTGGTGACGTGATCACGGGTTTGCGCAAGACCTTGTTGAATCCGGCAGAATGCATCCCTCATGTCGCAATGCCATATGGGTGATGATCGAATGGGTCAATATCCTGTTACCGTCGATAGCGAGTCGATTGCGCTGAGAATTCGGCTGCTTCGGGGCCAGAAGGTAATGCTCGACAGCGACCTCGCCGAGCTCTACGAGGTGCCGACCAAGCGGTTCAACGAGCAGGTGAAACGAAATGGCGAGCGGTTTCCGGCCGACTTCATGTTCCGACTGACGGAAGAAGAGCATTCCGCTTTAAGGTCGCAAAATGCGACCTTAAAGACTGGACGCGGCCAGCATCGCAAGTATCTGCCCTACGCCTTCACCGAGCACGGCGCCATCATGGCCGCCACGGTGCTCAACTCGCCGCGCGCCGTCGAAATGAGCGTCTTCGTGGTTCGAGCCTTCGTCCAGCTTCGGGAAATGCTCTCGACCCACAAGGAGCTTGCCGCCAAGCTGGAAGCGCTGGAAAGGAAGGTCGGCAGCCACGACCAAGCCATCGCCGGACTGATCGACGCGATTCGGCAACTGATGACGCCTCCCGAGACCAAGAAGCGCGGGATCGGCTTCTTGGCTGACCACACGGGGGAGTAGCGGCGTTCGGCGTCCCGGTACGAGTCGGGCTCGGACGGAGAGGTTGGGGCGTCACCGAGCGGTGGTGCGGTGTTCCGGCCCCGCGATATCTGCGTTCCTCAGCAGCGGGAGCGGGGCCGGAATACCGTGCCGCCGCCACAGCGGGCGGCGGCAATCAACCAAACTACTTGAACCCGATGATCGCCTGATCCACCGCCAGCGATTCGCCCGGCTTGGCGAGCAGCTTGTCGACCGTGCAATCCCGCTCGGCCTTCAGCACGTTCTCCATCTTCATGGCCTCGATCTTGGCCAGCACTTCGCCGGCCTTGACCTCCTGGCCGGCGACGACGGCGATCTGCGTCAGCAGGCCCGGCATCGGCGACAGCAGGAACTTCGAGGTGTCGGGCGGCGCCTTGTAGGGCATCAGCGCGTGGAGCTCGGCGACGCGCGCGGTCTCGACCATCACGTCGGCCTGCGTCCCCCAGTGGAACAGGCGGTAACGCAGTCCGTGACGCTCGACCTGCATGCAGAACGGTTCGTTGTCGAACGTGCCCTGGTAGAGGTACTGGCCGAACTGCCAGCCGGACCGCACTTCGTGGGTCCGCCCGGCGAAGGTGACGTTCCAGCCGCCCGCGGCGGCCGTCACCTTCACTTCGTGCTGGCCGGCGCCGATCATGACGACGAAGTCGTCGCCCGGCTTGTACTCGTGGCCGGGCATCTGGCCGCCGATGGTGGCGCTGCGCGTCAGGTACTGGCGATGCACGGCGGCGGCGACGCAGACCAGCATCTCGGGCGCGTCGTGCACCACGTCGGCGGCGTTGAAGCCCTTCGGATACTCCTCGCCGATCAGGCCGGTGTCGAAGTTGCCGGCGACGAAGCGCTGGTTCTTCATCAGCGCCGACTGGAAGGCGATGTTCGACGACACGCCGCGGATCACGAAGGCGTTGAGCGCGTCGCGCATCTTCGCGATCGCCTGCTCGCGCGTGGCGCCATGCACGATCAGCTTGGCGATCATCGAGTCGTAGTACATCGAGATCTCGCCGCCTTCGTAGACGCCGGTGTCGACGCGCACGCCGCCGCTGGCCGGCATCGGCTCGGCGGCTTCCATGGTCTGCGCCGGCGGGCCGAACTTCACCAGGCGGCCGGTCGAGGGCAGGAAGTTGCGGAACGGGTCCTCGGCGTTGATGCGGCATTCCATCGCCCAGCCGTTGAGCTTGACGTCGGCCTGCGCGAACGGCAGCTTCTCGCCGGCGGCGACGCGGATCATCAGCTCGACGAGGTCGAGCCCGGTGATGCACTCGGTGACCGGATGCTCGACCTGCAGGCGCGTGTTCATCTCGAGGAAGTAGAACTGCTTGTCCTTGCCGCCGACGACGAACTCGACCGTGCCGGCCGACTGGTACTTGACGGCCTTGGCGAGCGCCACGGCCTGCTCGCCCATCGCCTTGCGCGTGGCGGCGTCGAGGAAGGGCGACGGCGCCTCCTCGATCACCTTCTGGTGGCGGCGCTGGATCGAGCACTCGCGCTCGTGCAGGTAGATGCAGTTGCCGTGCGCGTCGCCGATCAGCTGGATCTCGATGTGGCGCGGCTGCTCGACGTACTTCTCGATGAAGATGCGGTCGTCGCCGAAGGCGTTCTTGGCCTCGGTCTTGCACGAGGCGAAGCCTTCGGCCGCCTCCTGGTCGTTGAAGGCGACGCGCAGGCCCTTGCCGCCGCCGCCGGCCGAGGCCTTGATCATCACCGGGTAGCCGATGCCCTTGGCGATCTCGACGGCCTGCGCCGGCGTGTCGATGGCGTCGTTGTAGCCGGGGATCACGTTGACCTTGGCTTCCAGCGCCAGCTTCTTCGAGGCGATCTTGTCGCCCATCGCGGCGACCGAGTAGTGCTTCGGACCGATGAAGACGATGCCGCTCTCTTCCAGCGTGCGCGAGAAGGCTTCGTTCTCCGACAGGAAGCCGTAGCCCGGATGCACGGCCTCGGCGCCGGTCTGCTTGCAGGCGGCGATGATCTTCTCGGCGACGAGGTAGGACTCCTTCGACGGCGCCGGGCCGATGCAGACGGCCTCGTCGGCGAGGCTGACGTGCAGCGAATCGCGGTCGGCCTCGGAATAGACGGCGACCGTTTTGATGCCCATGCGGCGGGCGGTCTTGATGACGCGGCAGGCGATTTCACCGCGGTTGGCGATCAGGATCTTCTTGAACATTTCTCTATTCCTCCCCGGCGATCACAGCGGAATGTTGCCGTGCTTGCGCCACGGGTTTTCCAGCTTCTTGTTCCTCAGCATCACCAGCGAGCGGCAAATGCGCTTGCGCGTCTCGTGCGGCTGGATGACGTCGTCGATGAAGCCGCGCGCGCCGGCGACGAAGGGGTTGGCGAACTTGGCCTTGTACTCGGCTTCCTTGGCGGCCAGTTTGGCGGGGTCGCCCTTCTCCTCGCGGAAGATGATCTCGACTGCGCCCTTCGGGCCCATGACCGCGATCTCGGCGGTCGGCCAGGCGAAGTTCACGTCGCCGCGCAGGTGTTTGGACGCCATGACGTCGTAGGCGCCGCCGTAGGCCTTGCGCGTGATCAGCGTGATCTTGGGCACCGTGCATTCGGCGTAGGCGTAGAGCAGCTTGGCGCCGTGCTTGATGATGCCGCCGTATTCCTGCGCCGTGCCCGGCATGAAGCCCGGCACGTCGACGAAGGTGACGATCGGGATGTTGAAGGCGTCGCAGAAGCGCACGAAGCGGCCGGCCTTGATCGACGACTTGATGTCGAGGCAGCCGGCCATGACCATCGGCTGGTTGGCGACGATGCCGACCGTCTGGCCTTCCATGCGCGCGAAGCCGATGACGATGTTCTTGGCGTTGTCGGGCTGGATCTCGAAGAAGTCGCAGTCGTCGACGACCTTGATGATCAGTTCCTTGATGTCGTAGGGCTTGTTGGGATTGTCCGGCACCAGCGTGTCGAGGCTCATGTCGAGGCGGTCGGCCGGATCGGCAGTCGTGCGCAGCGGCGGCTTTTCCCTGTTGTTGAGCGGCAGGTAGTTGATGAAGCGGCGCAGCATCAGCAGCGCCTCGACGTCGTTCTCGAAGGCGAGGTCGGCGACGCCGCTCTTCGAGGTGTGCGTCACCGCGCCGCCGAGTTCCTCGGCCGTCACCTCCTCGTGCGTCACGGTCTTCACCACTTCGGGGCCGGTTACGAACATGTAGGACGTGTCCTTGACCATGAAGATGAAGTCGGTCATCGCCGGCGAATACACCGCGCCGCCGGCGCAGGGGCCCATGATCAGCGAGATCTGCGGGATCACGCCCGAAGCCATCACGTTGCGCTGGAACACGTCGGCGTAGCCGCCCAGCGCCGCGACGCCTTCCTGGATGCGCGCGCCGCCCGAGTCGTTGAGGCCGATCACCGGCGCGCCGACCTGCATCGCCTTGTCCATGACCTTGCAGATCTTCTCGGCATGCGCCTCGGACAGCGCGCCGCCGAAGACCGTGAAGTCCTGCGAGAAGACGAACACCATGCGGCCATTGACCGTGCCGTAGCCGGTGACGACGCCGTCGGACGGAATCTTGGTCTCCGCCATGCCGAAGTCGCTGCAGCGGTGCTCCTTGAACATGTCCCACTCTTCGAAGGTGCCCGGGTCGAGCAGCAGCTCGATGCGCTCGCGCGCGGTCAGCTTGCCCTTCTTGTGCTGGGCGTCGATGCGCTTCTGGCCGCCGCCGAGGCGGGCGGCTGCGCGCTTCCGGTCCAGCTGTTCGATGATTTCGTGCATGGATCTACTCCACTAGAAAAAGCGGTTCAACAGGTTCAACAGGCGGTGGGCCGCGGCGGTGGGCGTGGTGTCGCCCGCCGCGACGGCCTGGGAGAGTTCGGGCAGCGCCGCCTTGACCCCGGGATGGTCGCGGAAGCGGTGGCGCAGCCCGGAGTCGATGAGTTGCCACATCCAGGCCAGCGCCTGGTGGCGGCGCTTGGCGGCGAGTTCGCCGGAATCACTGAGCGTCTTGCGGTAGTCCTCGATCGCCTGCCAGAAGGCCTCGATGCCTTCCTTTTTCGCGGCGCTGGTCTTGAGAACCACGGGCTTCCAGTTGGGCGAGGCGGGCCGCAGCATGGAGAGCGCAGCGCGCATCTGCGCCGCGGCGGCATCGGCGGCGCGCGCGTCGATGTCGGCCTTGTTGAAGACGACGACGTCGGCGAGCTCCATGATGCCCTTCTTGATCGCCTGCAGGTCGTCGCCGGCGTTGGGCAATTGCAGCAGCACGAAGACGTCGGTCATGCCGGCCACCGCGGTTTCGGACTGGCCGACGCCGACGGTCTCGACGATGACGACGTCGAAGCCGGCGGCCTCGCAGACCAGCATCGCCTCGCGCGTCTTCTCGGCGACGCCGCCGAGCGAACCCGACGACGGCGACGGCCGGATGAAGGCTTCCTCGCGCTGCGACAGCAGCTCCATGCGCGTCTTGTCGCCGAGGATCGAGCCGCCGGTCAGCGACGACGACGGATCGACGGCGAGCACGGCGACGCGATGGCCGCGCTCGATCAGGTTCAGGCCGAGCGCCTCGATGAAGGTCGACTTGCCGACGCCGGGCACACCCGTGATGCCGATGCGGATCGAGTTGCCGCTCTTCGGCAGCAGCGCGTCGAGCAGCGCGTGGGCGCGCTCCTGGTGGTCGGCGCGCGTCGACTCGAGCAGCGTGATCGCCTTGGCGAGCGCGCGACGGTGGCCGGCGACGACGCCCTCGACGAGGGCGTCGTGTTCGGCAGCGGGTTCGCGGGCAGCCATCGCGATGCGGGTTCCGCGTCAGGCGGAGTGCGGCAGGTGGGCGGCACGGATCGCGCGCAGCACCTCGTGAGCGCATTGCGGGATCGGCGTGCCGGGACCGAAGATGCCGGCGGCGCCGGCCTTGTGCAGGAAGTCGTAGTCCTGGGCGGGAATCACGCCGCCGACGAAGACGACGATGTCGTGGGCGCCCTGGTCGCGCAGTGCCTTGACGAGCTGCGGCACCAGGGTCTTGTGTCCTGCCGCCAGCGTCGAGATGCCGATCGCGTGCACGTCGTTCTCGATCGCCTGGCGCGCGGCTTCCTCGGGCGTCTGGAACAGCGGGCCGACGTCGACGTCGAAGCCGAGATCGGCGAAGGCCGCGGCGACGACCTTGGCGCCGCGGTCGTGGCCGTCCTGGCCGAGCTTGGCGACCATGATGCGCGGGCGGCGGCCCTCGGCGGCGGCGAATTCTTCGATCAGGGTTTTCAGTTCCGTCATGGTGGCATCCTCGCCGAAGGCGGCGCCATAGACGCCGGACACGGTCTGGTTGGTGGCGCGATGGCGGCCCCAGACCTTCTCGAGCGCATCGGAGATTTCGCCGACGGTCGCCCGCAGCCGGGTGGCCTTGATCGCGAGGTCGAGCAGGTTGCCGCCGCCGTCCTTCGCCGCGGCGGTCAGCGCGTCGAGCGCGGCCTGCACGGCGGCGCCGTCGCGCTCGGCGCGGATCTGCTTCAGGCGCGCGACCTGCGACTCGCGCACGGCGACGTTGTCTACGTCGAGGATGTCGATCGCGGCTTCCTGCGCCAGCTTGTACTTGTTGACGCCGACGATGGTGTCCTTGCCCGAGTCGATGCGCGCCTGCTTCTCGGCGGCGCACTTCTCGATCTGCAGCTTTGCCCAGCCGCTTTCGACGGCGTGCGTCATGCCGCCCATCGTCTCGACTTCCTGGATGATTTCCCAGGCCTTGTCGGCCATGTCCTGCGTCAGCTTCTCCATCATGTAGGAGCCGGCCCAGGGATCGACGACGTTGCAGATGTGCGTCTCTTCCTGGATCAGGATCTGGGTATTGCGGGCGATGCGCGCCGAGAACTCGGTCGGCAGCGCGATCGCCTCGTCGAGCGCGTTGGTGTGCAGCGACTGCGTGCCGCCGAACACGGCCGCCATCGCCTCGATGGTCGTGCGCACGACGTTGTTGTACGGGTCCTGCTCGGTCAGCGACCAGCCCGAGGTCTGGCAGTGGGTGCGCAGCATCATCGACTTCGGGCTCTTGGCGCCGAACTCCTTCATGATCCGCCACCACAAGAGGCGCGCGGCGCGCAGCTTGGCGACTTCGAGGTAGAAGTTCATGCCGATGCCGAAGAAGAACGACAGACGCGGCGCGAAGGCGTCGACATCGAGCCCGCTCTTGACGGCGGTACGCACGTACTCCATGCCGTCGGCGAGCGTGAAGGCCAGCTCCAGCGTCTGCGTCGCGCCGGCTTCCTGGATGTGGTAGCCGGAGATCGAGATCGAGTTGAACTTCGGCATGTTCTGCGCGGTGTAGCCGATGATGTCGGCGATGATGCGCATCGAGGGCTCGGGCGGATAGATGTAGGTGTTGCGGACCATGAACTCCTTGAGGATGTCGTTCTGGATGGTCCCCGAGAGCTTGTCCTGCGAGACGCCCTGCTCCTCGGCGGCGATCACGTAGCCGGCGAGCACCGGCAGCACGGCGCCGTTCATGGTCATCGACACCGAGACCTTGTCGAGCGGGATGCCGTCGAACAGGATCTTCATGTCGGCGACCGAGTCGATCGCCACTCCCGCCTTGCCGACGTCGCCGACGACGCGCGGATGGTCGGAATCGTAGCCGCGGTGGGTGGCGAGGTCGAAGGCGACCGAGACGCCCTGCGCGCCGGCGGCCAGCGCCTTGCGATAGAAGGCGTTTGACTCTTCGGCCGTGGAGAAACCTGCGTACTGGCGAATCGTCCACGGCCGCACCGCGTACATCGTCGCCTGCGGCCCGCGCAGGAAGGGCTCGAAGCCCGGCAGCGTGTCGGCGTAGGGCAGGCCCTCGGTGTCGGCCTTCGTATACAGCGGCTTGACCACAAGGCCGTCGGGCGTGTTCCAGTTCAGGCGCGACAGGTCGCCCTCGGGTGCCGCCTTGGCGGCGGCCTTGGCCCAGGCGTCGAGCGCCGGGACGGCCGCTTCGGGATACTTAGAGTCGCTCATGCTCCACTCCACTTTCCGGCTCGCGGCCGGCCATTATCGGTCTATCGTTCGTCGAAGCGACGCTTGACAAACGGCTGCTGGATATAATACGTTATCCATAATTATGAATGCAAGAGTTTCGGCGCCGCCCTCCGGACGCATCGCCCGCACCGCGCTTTATGAAGAGGTGGCGGAGCTTTTGCGCCAGCAGATCTACGCCCACGAGCTGAATCCCGGCGCGTGGATCGACGAACAGGCGCTCGCCGACCGCTTCGGCATCTCGCGCACGCCGATGCGCGAGGCGCTCAAGGTGCTGGCTTCGGAGGGACTGGTCCGGCTCGAGCCGCGCCGCGGTTGCTACGTCGCCGAAATCTCGGAGCAGGACCTCGACGACATCTTCCCGGTGATGGCCCTGCTCGAGGGGCGCGTGGCCTACGAGGCGGCGGGCAAGGCGAGCGAAGCCGACCTCGCGCGGCTGGTCGCCCTCCACGAAAAGCTCGAGCAGTACGCCGCCGCCAACGACGCCGACCGCTTCTTCGAGATCAACCAGGCCTTCCACAACGCCCTGCAGGAAATTGCCGGCAACCGCTGGCTCAAGCAGATGATCGACGACGCCCGCCGCGTCATCAAGCTGACGCGCCGTGATTCGCTGCGCCTCGAAGGCCGGCTCAAGCAGTCTCTGACCGAGCATCGCGCCGTCCTCAGGGCGCTCAAGGCGCGCGACGCCGATGCCGCCGGGCGCACCATGCACGATCACCTCCTGTCCGGCAGGGCAGCGATCGCCAAGCTCCAGTCCGTGCGCTGAGTCCGATCGGCGTCGCTTACCGGTAAACCGGTAGCGTCGATACAGACGCGCCGGTATTTCCCCAGCCGGCATGCTTTCTTAGCATTGCGGGCCTTGCGACGGCTCCCGCGGCCTGCGGAATGTCGCCAACCTCGGCCTGCTTCCGGACCAACGATTGAAGCCATTTTTTGCGACGCGGCGGACCCGCCGCCCGAGTGCACACTGGACGGCGTCGGTGTGGACGATTCCGGCCGTCATCCTGCCGATCGTTGCGGCGACGCTCGCCTGGTTCGCCTACGACGAGCGCAATTACGCGCTGGACCAGGAGTACCGCTTCCTCGAGGCCCATGCCCGGATCGCCGAAGGGCGGATGGCCGGCCTGCTGCGCAACATCGAACAACTGCTGACGCGCGTCGCCGAGGAACGTCCCGCCGTCCCGGCCGCGAGGTTGGCGGACTACGAAGCGGTGCTCGCCGAACGCATGGCCGACTTCCCGGAACTCAAGGTGCTGGCCGTGACGGATGCCGAAGGCCGCGTCCGGATCACCGTCAATCCGCCGCTCAAGGGCTTCGACGCGTCGGGCCGCGAGTACTTCAGGGCCCAGCGCGATGGCACGTCGAGCGGCAGGCTGTTCATCTCGCGCCCGTTCAAGACGCCGTACGGCGAAACCAACGCCGGCTTTTCCGTGCCGATGCGCGGGCCGCAAGGGGAGTTCCTCGGCGTCGTCGCAGTCGGCATCCAGCCTGCGTACTTCGGCGAGGTGCTGACCGAGTTGAAGCCCGCCGGCCAAAGCGTTGCCGCGCTCCTCAATACGCACGGCGATATTCTTTACCGCCTGCCCGACCCCGAAAAACACGCCGGCGCCAGCGTTGCCAAAGGCGCGCCGTTCCGGGCCTTCATGCGCTCGGACAAGCGGACGAGCCGCGGCATCGGGAGGGCGAGCGTCGACGGCGTCGAGCGCATCTACGTCCATCGGCAGATCGGCGACTCGACCCTCGCGGTTGCCGTGGCGCGCCCCCTCGACGAGGTGCTTGCGGAGTGGCGACGCAATGTGGCGGTCCGCTTGCTCGTGTTCGCCGGTGCGGCTGCGATCATCATCGTCCTGGCAGCGATCGCGCATCGCCGCCATCGCGAGATGCTGGAGGGCAAGGCATTCGCCGAACAGCTGATCGACACCGCCAGCATCATGCTCGTCGGCATCGACAACCGTGGCAGGGTGACGATCTTCAACGAAGCCGCCGAGCGCGTCACCGGGTATCGCCGCGACGAGGTGCTCGGCTGCGACTGGTTCCTGCTGGCCGTGCCGCGCGAGCGCTACCCGCAGGTGTGGGAAATGTTCCGCACCTGCCAGCCGGCCGGCAAGATACCGCGGACCTTCGAGAACCCGATCCTGACCAAGTCGGGCGAGGAACGCCTGATCTCATGGCAGAACAGCGAGGTGCGGGAGCATGGCGTCGCCGTGGCGACGATCTCCTTCGGCCTCGATATCACGGAGCAGAAGCAGATGGAGGAAATCAGGCGCAACGAAGAGGTCTCGCGTCGCCTGGTGGCCCTTCAGGAGGAGGAACGCCGGCGGTTGGCGGTAGAGCTGCACGACCGGACAAGCCCGAACCTCAGCGCGCTGCGCATGAACCTGAGCAGCCTCACCGCCGCGCTCAGCGAGGAAGCCGCCGACAAGCTCGCCGCGCTGCAGGAGGACACGGCGGCGCTGCTGACCGACACCATCGAAAGCATCCGCGACGTCAGCACCGACTTCCGCCCGCCGCTGCTCGACTATGCGGGCCTCGGCTCGGCGCTCGAAGGGTACGCGCGGCATCTCGGCCGGCGCACCGGGATCGACGTGCGCGTCGCCAATACGGGGCCGACGAGCCGCCTCGATCCCGACCTGGAAACCAACCTCTTCCGCATCGCGCAGGAGGCCATGATCAACAGCGCGAAGCACTCGCAGGCGCAATCCGTGAACGTTACGCTGGCGCAGCGCAGCGACGCCATCGAACTCGCCGTCTGCGACGATGGCATCGGTTTCGACCCGGCCGTCGCCAGCCAATCCGGGTACGACGCGGGCTACGGATTGACCGCCATGCGCAAGCGCGCCGAGTTCATCGGCGCAGACTTCCGGCTGGAGAACGGACTCGACGGCGGCATGTGCATCCGCGTCTCGGTTGCTGCCCGCGGATCGGCCGTCGCTGCGCCGCGCAGCTTGACGGAAACTTGACGGAGTTTCGCGGTCCGGCGCATAAGGAACCCTGATTCCAAAAGGGTTGCCCGCCTGACACAATCCCCGCTCCATGACAAAGAAGAGGAGGAGACAACATGACGGACACGAACTGGCAGCTCCGGCCGGGAGTGCAACTGCCCGCCGACGTCGCGGCCGACGTCGCCAGGATGGCATGCGCGCTGAAGTCGCTTTCGGCTTATGCCGGACTCGTCATCGAGCGCGAGGATTGCCCCGAAGACCTGCAGAAGATCGTTGACGACGGCGTTCAGGCCATCGGCAAGATCTTCGTCTGGTAAGGAGCGCGACCATGGCACACGTTGTCGTACTCGGCGCCGGCGTCGGCGGTCTCACCGCGGCCTATGACATGAAGGAACAGCTGCGTCCGGAGGACAAGCTGACCGTCGTTTCCAACAATCCCTACTTTCAGTTCACGCCCTCGAACCCGTGGGTCGCCGTCGGCTGGCGCACGCGCGACGACATCACGATGGAACTGGCGCCCTACCTGGCGAAGAAGGGCATCGATTTCATCGGCACCGCCGCCAAGCGCGTGCACCCGGACAAGAACCAGATCGAGCTCGCCGACGGCAAGACCGTCGACTACGACTACCTGATCATCGCCACCGGTCCCAAGCTGGCCTTCGACGAAGTCCCCGGTTCCGGCCCCGTCGACGGCCACACGCAGTCGGTATGCACGGTCGACCACGCCGTCGAGACGGCCAAGTCCTGGGCCGAGTTCATCAACGATCCCGGCCATGTCGTCGTCGGCGCCCTGCAGGGCGCCTCCTGCTACGGCCCGGCCTACGAGTTCGCGCTGATCATGGACACCGACCTGCGCCGCCGCCGGATCCGCAACAAGGTGCCGATGACCTTCGTCACCGCGGAGCCCTACATCGGCCACCTCGGCCTCGGCGGCGTCGGCGACTCCAAGGGCATGCTCGAGTCGGTGCTGCGCGAGAAGCACATCAAGTGGATCTGCAACGCCAAGGTCACCAAGGTCGAGGCCGGCAAGATGTTCGTCGCCGAGCACAACGACGACGGCAGCGTGAAGAAGGAGCACGAACTGCCGTTCAAGTTCTCGATGATGCTGCCGGCCTTCAAGGGCATCGACGCCGTCTTCGGCATCGAGGGCCTGGCGAACCCGCGCGGCTTCATCCTGATCGACGAGTTCCAGCGCAACCCGAAGTTCAAGAATGTCTACTCGGCCGGCGTCTGCGTCGCGATTCCGCCGGTGGAGGCGACCCCCGTACCGACCGGCGCGCCGAAGACCGGCTACATGATCGAGACCATGGTGACGGCGGCGGTGCACAACGTGCGCAACGCCATCGACGGCAAGGAGCCGGACCAGAAGGCGACCTGGAACGCGGTCTGCCTCGCCGACTTCGGCGATACCGGCGCCGCCTTCGTCGCGCTGCCGCAGATCCCGCCGCGCAACGTCAACTGGTTCAAGAAGGGCAAGTGGGTGCACCTGGCCAAGGTCGGCTTCGAGAAGTACTTCATGCGCAAGATGAAGAAGGGCGAGACCGAGCCCGTGTTCGAGAAGTACGTGCTGAAGATGCTCGGCATCGAACGCCTGCGCTGAGCAGCGTTGAACCCGAAGGGCGCGGCCGGTTGATCGGCCGCGCCCTCGTCGTTTCTAGGGCTTGATGTAGGCGTGACCCTCGCGGGCCTGCAGGCGCGTGATCTCGACCACGCCCGAGGGCACGAGCTTCGCGTCGTCGTGGAGCTGCTTCGGATCGATCTTGCGGCTCGTCAGCGTGATGTTGCAGGCGCGAAATTCGACCCCGGCGGTGGTCAGGTCTTCGATCGTCGTCGCATACTCGTTGCCGTTCTTGTCCTTCGCACCCCTGAGCATGAAGTTGACGCCGGCGGCATGGGCGACGACGACGATCTTCGCCGCCGGGTCGGTGTCGAGGTGGTTGCGGATGTTGCGCAGCCCGTTCGACGCCTGTTCCAGCCCGTCGCTGAAGTGATAGACGACGCGCGTGCCGCCCGCGGGATCGGCGGCATGTGCGGGCAGGGCGAGGGCGGCGCAAAGAGACATCATGAGCAGGACGAGGCGCATGGGATTCCCCAGGTGAATGAAGGTGGACGACAGGAGGTAGACGCGCGGCGCCGGCCTTCTATTCCGTCTCGAAAAACCCTGCCGGGTGCGTTCATAATGGCGCCCATGAATCCCGACGTCCTGTTCGGGCGCGACGCTGCCGATCCGCGCATCGCGCTCGTCACGCTTTCGAATCCCGACAAGCTGAATGCCGTCACCGCGGCGATGTGGCAGCGGCTCGCCGCCGTCTTTGCGGAGATCGCCGCGGCCGACGACCTGCGCTGCGTCGTCGTGCGCGGCGCCGGCAAGGCCTTCGCCGCCGGCGGCGACCTGGAGGAATTCCGCACCGCGCGCGACACCGTCGGGCGCGCGCTCGCCTATCACGAGGCCGTCGGTGCGGCGCTGACGGCGATCGAGCACTGTCCGGTTCCGACGGTGGCCGCGATCCTCGGCCCCTGCGTCGGCGGCGGGCTGGAGATCGCCGCGGCTTGCGACCTGCGCATCGCCGGCGAATCCTCGCGTTTCGGCGCGCCCATCAACAAGGTCGGCTTCTCGATGTATCCGGGCGAGATGGCCGGCCTGCTGCGCCTGGCCGGCGCGGCGACGGTCAAGGAAATCCTGCTCGAAGGCCGCCTGCTGCATGCGCGCGAGGCCTATGAAAAGGGTCTCGTGACGCGCGTCGTCGCCGACGCCGAGGTGGAGGGCGAGGTCGCGGCCACCGTCAAGCGCATCGTCGGCGGCGCGCCGCTGGTGGCGCGCTGGCACAAGCAATGGATCGCGCGCCTGCAGGACGGCGGGCCGCTCTCCGACGCGGAGAAGCGCGCGTCGTTCGCCTTCCTGGATACCGCCGACTACCGCGAAGGCCTTGCCGCCTTCCTGGAAAAACGCACGCCCCGCTTCGAGGGCCGCTGACAAGAGGAGACCCCGCCATGATCGACCGCCGCAAATTCGTCCTGTTCGCCGCCGGCCTGCTCGGCGCCGCCGCGCTGCACGCCGCCGAGCCGGCCAACCGCATCGTGCTGCAGGTCAGCGACGAGGGCGAGAAAAAGTGGAACGCCGTGCTGGGCAACGTCCGCAACATCCAGACCGAGGTCGGCAAGGACAAGATCGCCATCGAGGTCGTCGCCTACGGTGCCGGCCTCGACATGCTGACGGCGGATTCGCTTGTCGCCAATCGCGTCGAGGAGGCGATGGCCGAGGGCGTGCGCTTCGTCGCCTGCGGCAACACCATGAAGCGGCGACAGCTCGGCAAGGACGACCTGGTGGCCGGCGTGGAGGTCGCACAGGCCGGCATCGTGCGCCTGATGCAGCGCCAACAACAAGGCTGGGCCTACGTGAGGCCGTGACTGGAAAAATGATCGACTGGAACGCCATCGACTGCGTGCTGCTGGACATGGACGGCACGCTGCTGGACCTCAACTTCGACAACCACTTCTGGCAGGTTCACGTGCCGCTGCGCTATGCCGAGATCCGCGGCACCACGCGTGAACGGGCGCGCGAGGAGTTGATGGCGCGCTACCACGCGCGCGCCGGCACGCTCGAGTGGTACTCGGTCGATTTCTGGGAAACCGAACTCGAGCTCGACATCATGAAGCTCAAGGAAGAGGTCGCGCACCTGATCGCCGTGCATCCGAACGTCACGGCCTTCCTCGAGGCCGTGCGCGCCGCCGGCAAGCGCGTCGCGCTGGTCACGAACGCGCACCACAAGAGCCTGACGCTGAAGATGGCGCGCACCGGCCTCGAACCGCACTTCGACTTCATCGTCACCTCGCACGAGCTCGGGCGCGCCAAGGAGGACCCGGCGTTCTGGGAGCGCCTGCGCGCACGGTTCGACTTCGATCCGGCGCGCAGCGTGCTCGTCGACGACAGCCTGCCGGTGCTCGATTCGGCGCGGACCTACGGCATCCGCCACCTGGTCTCTATCCGCCAGCCCGACACCTGCAAGCCGCCGAAGGATTGCGGCGACTATCCGGCGATCGCCAGCTTCGCCGAACTGATGCCGTGAACTCGGCCGCGGTGCCGCTGAGGGAACCGCTGCTGCGCGGGCGCCGCCGTCCGCGCGTGGCGCTGGTCGGCCAGCGCGGCACCGGCAAGAGCACGATCTTCCGCGCCGCTTCGAGCACGGCCGTGGTGCACGAGCGCCTCGCCGGCGAGGCGGCCGGCTACGAGGAATGCCTGGTCGAGGTCGGCCTCGACCAGATATCGCTGGTCGACCTGCCGCCGATCGAATCCTTCCACCGCCTGCGCGACGCCGACCGCACGGTGCTCAAGTACCTGCTCTGGGGCGACCGCTGGCCGCCGATCGCGCGCCACGAATCGCAGCAGCCGGCGGCGGTGTTCCGCGCGCCCGACGTGCTGATCCAGGTCGTCGACGCCACGGCGCTGGAGCGCGACCTCGAGCTCAGCCTCGAGCTGGCGCTGCTCGGCCGGCCGCTGGTGATCGCGCTCAACCGCATGGACGAGGCGCGCGCCAAGGGCCTCTACATCAACGTGCGCGCCCTGTCCGAACAGCTCGGTGTGCCGGTGGTGCCGACCGTCGCCCACATGGGCAAGGGCATCCGCGACCTGTTCTCCGCCGCCGTCGCCGCGGTGCGCGACCACGCCTGCCCGCTGCCGCAGCCGCCCGCGCCGCACATCGCGCGCTCGCTGGAGGGCCTCAACCGCCTGCTCGCCGACCCGGCGATCGACGAGGCCTTCCACATGCCGCGGCCGCTGCTGCTGATGCAGCTGGCGGAGAACGACGACTACTTCCTCGAAGAGATCGGCGAGCATTTCCCGGCGCTGCTGCCGCAGGTCGTCGCGGCGCGCACCGCCGCCGAGGCCTGGCTGCCCCGGTCGCTGTCCGAGGAACTCCATGCCGACCGCCACCATCGCTCGGCGCTTCTCTACGAGGCCGTCACGCGGCTCGGCGGCAGCGACGAGACGCAACGCTGGCAGCGCTGGCTCGACGAGGTTTTCCTGCATCCGCGCTGGGGCCTGATCGGCACGCTCGCCGTGTTCGCCCTGGTGCTGTTCATGGTCTTCGAGGTTGCCGCCGTGCTCGACGGCCTGACCTCCGCGCGGCTCGCCGCCTGGGCGCAGGAATGGCAGCCGCAGTCGACGGCCGGCGTCATCGGGCGCGCGGTCGTCGACGCAATGATCGGCCTGGTCGGCATCGTCGTGCCCTACATGATTCCGCTCGTGGTGCTGCTGGTGGCGCTCGAGGAGTCGGGCATCATGCATCGCGTGGCCTTCGTCGTGGACCGCGGCTTCCACCACGTCGGCCTGCACGGCGGCGTCGCCGTGCCCTTCCTGATCGGCCTCGGCTGCAACGTGCCGGCGATCTCGGCGGCGGCAGCCGCCTCGTCGGGGCGCGATCGCGTCGTCGCCTCGCTGCTGATCACCTTCGTGCCCTGTTCGGCGCGCTCGGCGATCATCCTCGCGCTCGGCGGCAAGTACCTCGGCGGCTTCGGCGTGTTCGCGATCTTCATGCTGACGCTGGTCGCCATCGCCGTGCTCGGCCACCTGCTGACGCGGCGCTACAAGCAGGCCGGCCCCGGCCTGATCCAGGAGATTCCGGCCTATGCGTTGCCGCGCTGGCGCAGCGTGGCGGCGGGCACCTGGGAGCGCACGCGCGACATCCTCACCATCGTCACGCCGCTGCTGATCGGCGGCAGCGTCGTGCTGGCACTGCTCGCGCACGTCGGCGCCGACACGGTCGTGAATGCCCTGCTGACGCCGGTGACGTCGTGGTGGCTCGGCCTGCCGGTCGCGCTCGGCGTGCCGATCCTGTTCGGCGTGCTGCGCAAGGAGCTCTCGCTGCTGATGATCTACCAGGCGCTCGGCACCACCGAGCTCGTGCCGCTGCTGGACTGGGTGCAGATCGTCACCTTCCTGCTGTTCCTGACGTTCTACGTCCCCTGCCTGTCGACCTTCGCCGTCATGCTGAAGAGCATCGGCCGCCGCGAGGCCGTGTTCTCGCTCGGCCTTTCGGTGACGACGGCGCTGGTGATCAGCGGCGCCGTGCGCCTGCCGCTGGAATTGATCGCCGCCATTCCCTGACGCGAACTGCCGTGCCATCATGAGCGCATGGACGGACCGATCAAGCGCGGCCTCGGCCGCATGCGCACGATGTTCGAGCCCGGCGCGCTCGGCGCCCGCGAGCGCGCGCGCATCCACGAGCAGCTGACCGACTGCGCGCAGGGCACCGGCGGCGAAGTCTCGGCGCGCAATCGCGCCGCCCGGCTCGGCGAAACCTACCTGCGCCTCGGCGACGCCGGCCGGCGCGAGTTCCTGCGCATCATCGCCCTCGAGTTCGGCCCGGACCCGCAGGCCGTCGCGGCGGCCCATGCGGCCTGGCAGGCGGCACTCGGCACGCCGGCGCAATGGGACACCGAATCGGAGCTGCGCTCCGCGATGCGCTCGGCGCGCACGCGCATCCTGACCCAGTTCAACGCCTTGCCGTCCGGGGTCAAGTTCCTCGTCGACCTGCGCGCCGACCTGTTGCGCTTCCTCGAGGACAGCCCGGAACTCGCGGCGCTCGACCGCGAGCTGGAGGCGCGGCTGACGGCGTGGTTCGACGTCGGCTTCCTCGAACTGCATCGCCTCACCTGGAACTCGCCGGCGTCGCTGCTCGAGAAGCTGATCGAGTACGAGGCCGTGCACGAGATCAGTTCGTGGAGCGACCTAAAGAACCGGCTCGACTCGGACCGCCGGCTCTACGCCTTTTTCCATCCGCGCATGCCGACGGAGCCGCTGATCTTCGTCGAGGTGGCGCTGACCGACCACCTGGCCGACAACGTCCAGGTGCTGCTCGACGAGCGCGCGCCGGTGTTCGACGTGCGCCGCGCCGACACCGCGATCTTCTACTCGATCTCGAACACGCAGGCGGGCCTGCGCGGCGTTTCGTTCGGACACTTCCTGCTCAAGCGCGTGATCGACGACCTCAAGCGCGACCTGCCCAGGCTCAAGACCTTCGCGACGCTGTCGCCGCTGCCGCAGCTCGCCGCGTGGGTGAAGCGCAATCCGGACGAACTCGCCGGCATCGGCGACCTCGCCCAGCTCGCGAGCGGCGAATGGGCGCGCTCGCGCGACGAGGCGCGGCGACTGCGCGATCCGCTGATGCGCCTCGCCGCGCGCTACCTGACGGCGGCGAAGAAGGGCGCCGAGCCCTACGACCCCGTGGCGCGCTTCCACCTCGGCAACGGCGCGCGCATCGAGCGCATCGACGCGCTCGCCGACACCTCGGCCAAGGGCTTCAAGCAGTCGTTCGGCTTGATGGTGAACTACCTCTACGAGCCCGACGCGATCGAGGACAACGTCGAGGCCTTCGCTCGCGACGGCACCATCGCCGTCACCGCCGCCGTACGCCGGCTGGCGCGGTCCGAGACGGCGGCTGGCTAGGAGCCGAACAGTTCCGAGAGGCGCTTGATGCGCGCGATGATGTCGTTGCTGGTGCGCTGGAAGTCGCCATCCAGCAGGTGCGTCGCCTCGGCCCGCCGGCCGGCGCGGACATGTTCGACGATCTCCCCGGCAAGGCCATGGAAGCGGGCGTGCGCGTTGCGCAGCTCGATGAAGGAGGCCAGGTCGCCATAGCGCTCCCATCCGGTGCCTAGGATCCATTGGCCGAGCGCGCAACGCTTGTCCGTGCCGACTTCGTCTACCTTCGGCCACTGCTCGGCCTTGCCCGCCAAGGCGTCGACCAGCTGTCGCTTCCAGGCCATGTGTGCCTCGATGGCATCGGCAAAGCAGACCTCGCTGCGCACGTCCGCCAGTTCCCCGTCGGAAAACGGCTTGCCGCCGAACAGGAACGAGAGAAAACCGGACAACCGCATGCGACGCTCCCCTGTGGCCAATCTGGCCGGAATAATGGAGCGGCGAATTATCTTGCCGGTGCGACGCGGCAGTAATCGGATTTATTTATTGCGGGACAAGCGCGAGGTTCGCGCGTTCCAGACGCGAAGGTCAGTGCAGCATGCCGCCCGTCGGCACGGCGCGCAGGCCGATGTTGATGACCAGGACGCGCTTCCCGAGCAGGACCACGCTGCCGCGGCGGCGGTTGTCGCCGGTGTCGCTGAACTCGAATTCGTAGATGCGCCGCAGCGTCACCTGGCCGTCTTCGTTGCGCTCCGGGCGCAGGCTGGCGAGCGAGACGGTTTCGTCGAGCAGTTGCAGGTCCTCGGCGGCGCAGGCGGCGCGTACCGCCTCGATGCCGGCGGCGTGGGCCTGGAAGCTGTCGAGCCACAGCCAGGCGACGGCGCCGAGCACGACCAGGCCGATGAGCTCGAAGGTCGGCATTCAGGGCCAGCCTTAACCGAACAACCCGTGCAGCATCTTCGCCGACAGCAGGACCAGCACGCCGGCGAAGACCTTCTTGATCGTCGCCACCGGCAGGCTGTGGGCGACCTTCGCGCCGATGGGCGCGACGAGCATCGACGCGATCACCGTGCCGGCCAGCGCCGGCAGGTGGATGAAACCGAAGCTGCCCTCCGGCAGCCCCGTCGCGCCGTAGCCCGCGATCAGGTAGCCGACGGTGCCGGCCAGCGCGATCGGAAGGCCGATCGCCGCCGAGGTGCCAATGGCGTGGTGGACCTTGACGTTGCACCACGTCATGAAGGGCACCGACAGCGAGCCGCCGCCGATCGCGACCAGCGCCGAGATCGCGCCGATGAAGCCGCCGACGCCGAACATGCCCGCCGGCCCCGGCAGCTCGCGCGAGGGCTTCGGCTTGACGTTGAGGATCATCTGGATCGCGACGTAGGTGATGAAGGCGGCGAAGAACATCGCCAGCGGCCGCGTCGGCACGCGGCCGGCGACCTGCGCACCGAGGACCGTGCCGACGACGATGCCCGGCGCGATGCTGCGCACGATCGGCCAGATGACGGCACCGTGGGAATGATGCGCGCGCAGGCTGGAGATCGAGGTGAAGATGATCGTCGCCATCGAGGTGCCGAGCGCGACGTGCATCAGGTGCGCGTCGGGAAAGCCCTGCGCCGCGAACATCAGCGCCAGCACCGGCACCATGATGGCGCCGCCGCCGACGCCGAGCAGGCCGGCGAAGAAGCCGGCGAAGGCGCCGAGCGCCAGGTAGCCGAGCATCCACGCGCTCATTGGGAACTCGCCGGGCCGCCCCAAGAGTTTCCGGCCCCCTGGGGGGAGAACCGAGCGGAGCGAGGTTTTCGGGGGGGGATCATTTCATCAGCTTCTCGACGATGAACTTCCACTCCGCCGGATCGACCGGCGTGATCGACAGCCGGTTGCCGCGCTGGAGCACGCGCATGCGATCGAGCTCGGGATGCGTGCGCAGCTCGGCGAGGCTGACGAGGCGCGTTTTCTTCAGCACGCGTACATCGACATTCACCCAGCGCGGGCTCTCGGGCGACGACTTGGGGTCGAAGTACGGGCTCTTGGGATCGAACTGCGTGCGGTCGGGGTAAGCCTTCTTCGCCACCTCGGCGATGCCGGCGATGCCCGGCTCGGCGCAGTTCGAGTGATAGAAGAACACCTTGTCGCCGACGCTCATCTGGTCGCGCATGAAATTGCGCGCCTGGTAGTTGCGCACGCCCCACCAGTCGACGGTCTGGTTCGGCATCGCCAGCACGTGGTCGATGCCGACGACGTCGGGCTCGCTCTTCATCAGCCAGTAGCGCATGGTGCGGCTCCCAAAAAGAAAGCGCGGACTAAGCCGCGCTTGAATTTGGTTCCCCCGCCTGTGCCGTTCAGGCCGGCATCCTGAACCTGGGTCCAGAGTGGCTGCTTTCCTGCCGCATCAGGTGCACCCGCGAGGGGTGCTCACAACAGCGGCGTCTTTGGGCGGCAGCCGATGCCAATTAGCATTGGTTCAAGGAATGTATGGCCCTTGACGAACACCGCAGGGGAATTCTGCGGACGCGTAACCGGATCTGGCTAGAACAGGCCTTCCTGTTGCGAAAGTGCCTCGTCCAGACGCGCCTCCATGGCCCGGATTCTACGCTTGAGATCGGAGGTGTCAAAAGAATCTGCCCCTCCAGCGGAAGCCTTTCCGACCGGTGTTTTCTTCAGCGCCAGCAGTTCGTGCGCGAGGTTCAGCGCCACCATCACGGCGAGGCGTTCGCCGGTGCTGCGCGTCTTGGCGGCGCTCTCGGTCATCTTCGCGTCGAGGTACGACGCCGCATCCTGCAGCGCCTCGCGTTCCTCGTCGGGGCAGGCGACGCTGTAGGCGCGTCCCTGCAGCTTGATGTCGAGCGTCGGGGTCGTCATTGGTCGGGCAGGCGGCTCATCAGCGCCTCGAGTCGTTCGCAGGTCGTGTCGATCTTGGCGCTGAGCGCCTGCTTGTCGACCTCGAGCCCCGCAATGCGCTCGCGCAGCTTGCGGTTCTCCTCGCGCAGGGAGTGGCAAAAAGCCACGACCTGCTCGATCTTGTGCTCGACGCTGGAAAGGTCGCCGTCCATAGTGGGACGCAAGTGTGCGAGAAAAGCCCAATGTCGTCAAGCAATAAGCGGGCGAAGTGAAGGTGGCTACGCAACAGCGCGCCGCGGCCGCCCAGCGGGCCACGCCGGCGTGCGTGCTAGACTCGCGCCCCTGTTCACGGTGCCCGAGGCGTCTTCCGACGCCAGAGGTGAAACGGGAAGCCGGTGCGCGCGAACCTCGCGCAATTCCGGCGCTGCCCCCGCAACGGTAAGAGAGTGCGGAACCGCCATCACGCCACTGGGATTCGTCTCGGGAAGGCGGCGGTTCAAGTCTTTCGAGCCCGGAGACCGGCCGCGGACAAACGCAGTGGATGTGTCGCGGGGATGCGATGCGCCGGCCTCGTGCCCGTTCTCTCGTTTCCCCCGATGCATCCGTTCCGCCATTCCGGCGTGCGGGGACGCACGCCGATACGGGAGCCATCATGCATCGTCACGCCGTTCGTGCCGTACTCGCCGCCCTCGCGGCCCCTTGTAGTGCCTTTGCTGCCGCTGAACCGCCCTCAGATGAAGCAGCCGTAGTGGTTGTCGCCACTCGGCAGTCCACCCGAGCCAGTGCACTGGCTGCCGACGTCACGCTCATTGAGCGCCAGGACATCGAGCTCGCCGGACCCAATGCCACCCTCGGTGACCTGCTTGCCCGCTCCGCTGGTGTCGAGTTAAGCCGGTCGGGCAGCCGTGGCGCGTCGGAGGGCATCTTCCTGCGCGGCGCCAATACCGGCCACACGCTCGTGTTGCTGGATGGCCTGCGCATCAACTCGGCGACCCTTGGCGAGACAGGCGTTCAGTCCATTCCGCTGAGTCAGATCGAGCGCATCGAGATCCTGCGAGGTGCCGGCTCTGCGCTCTATGGTTCAGATGCCATCGGGGGCGTCGTCCGGATTACTACGCGCCAAGCCTCCGATACACCGCTTCTTGAGGCAAGCATCGGCCTCGGCAGCCGTGGCTCGCAAGAAGCGAGCTTGGCCCACGCCGGCCGGGCTGGAAAGCTTGGATACAGCCTGCGCCTCGAGGACTCGCGGGCTTCGGGCGTCAATGCGATCACCAATCCATCCAGTGCCGCCTACAACCCAGACAAGGACGGGTTCTGGCGCCGCAGCGCCGCTCTTCGGGCCGACTGGCAGGCCGCGCCGGGGACCGAAATCGGTGGTCACTGGCTCGAAAGCGATGGCATGAACCGGTTCGATACCAGCTTCCCCAGCGCTACCTCCGATTGGCAGACCAGGCACAAGCTCACCACCTTCGGCGCCCGCGCTCGGAGTCGTCTCAGCGACGCCTGGACTGCGGAAATCCGCGTTGGCCAAGGTGAGGACAGCTCCATCACGACCCCATCCCAGAGTGTCGGCCAAGCCCGCGATGTCTTCCGCACGCGGCAGAATCAGTTCGTGTGGCAGAACGACCTGCGACTGCCCGTGGGCCGCGGCATGGCCGCGCTGGAAAGCCTTCACGAAAACGTCGGATCTACCCGGGCCTATCCCACCACGTCCCGGCGCACGGACTCGCTGGTGCTGGGCTGGAACGGAGCTGCCGGCGCCCATTTTTGGCAGGCCGGCGCTCGCCACGACGACAGCTCGCAGTTTGGCGGCAAGGCTACCGGTAGCCTCGGCTACGGCTACTACCTTACCGAGGCATTGCGCGTCTCCGCTGCCGTGGGTACGGCTTTCAAGGCGCCCACCTTCAACGATCTCTACTTTCCCAACACGCCTTTCGTCGGCGCTGGAAACCCGAGTTTGGTGCCTGAGAGCGCCCGCAGCCGGGAGGCGGCGGTTCGCTATGAGCAGGGCAGTACCAGCGCATCATTGACAGTGTTTCGTAACCAAATCAGCAATCTCATCCAGTGGGAGGAGTCACCCCCCGGGTCCTGGTTCTACGTGCCCCGCAACGTTGGCAAAGCGCGCATCATCGGCTGGACCGCCGCCGGACGCACGCTGGTCGGTGGCTGGGCCCTCGAGGCCAGCGTAACGGGCCAGGATCCCAAGGATCTCGATACCGGCGAGTACCTCGTGCGCCGCGCCACCCATTACGGCAGCTTTGCCGCCAGCCGTGCGGTCGGCCCTTGGTCAGGAGGCATCGAATTGCAGGCCTCGGGCCCCCGTTACGACGCTCCCGACTTCGTCACCAAGCGCAACACCCGCAAGATGGGCGGCTACGGCCTCGTGAACTTGCGCGGCGAATATCGACTGTCGGACGGTTGGTCCCTGTTCGCCCGCTTGGACAACGTGTTCGACAAGCACTATGAGTTGGTGCGCAGTTCCACCACCAACTTCGCATCGTTGGGTACCACTGTCTTCGTGGGCGCGCATTTCTCGATGCGATAAGCCATGCCCAGCCGCCGCCGCGCCCTCGCCGTGCTCGCCGCCCTCGCCGTCCTGGCGCTGGCGAGCCTGACGCTGGCGCTCGCCGCGGGCAGCCTGCGCGTGCCGCTCGGCGACGTGCTGGCGGCGCTGGCCGTGCTGGTGCTCGGCGTCGCCGTCGCGCTGCCCTTCGCGCGCGAGCTGAACCTGCTGGCGCGCGGAGAAGTCCTCGCCGGCACGACGACACCAAGCG
>Ga0209066_10000578_pt1 | contig 52861 bp, 60 predicted proteins | sample All_14_2_FD_187198 | JGI IMG/M metagenome (GOLD analysis project Ga0209066, IMG submission 187198) | Freshwater microbial communities in response to fracking from Pennsylvania, USA - Allegheny Zone_MetaG_DW_15 (SPAdes) (version 2) ...
GGAGGAGTTCCGTGCGAAGGTACTGGCGGACGACACCCACGCCAGCGCTGCGCCGAGCGTGAAGACGCGCCAGTACCTCGGCATGGCCGACATTGCTGCGCTGACGTTCATCAAGTAAGTGTACAAAAACCGTGACCAACGGTCACACAAACGCCGGCGCCGCAGCGGTTCTGCGGCACACCCTCAAGTAACCCCAGGAGAATGAACATGAACGCAATCACCAACGCCATCAACACCGCCATTGCCAACGCACCCGCCACGGCCGTTGACAACACCCTCACACCTGCACAACTGGTGGACCGTCTGGCGTACATCAAGAGCGCCATCTCGACGCTGAAAGACGAAGAGGCCCTGATCAAAGACAAGCTGATCCTGGGCAACCAGCGCGCCTACGAGAGCGACTTCTACCGCTGCACCGTGGCCGAGGTGGCCAGCGGCACCAAGACCGACTGGCAGGGGCTGGCCATGAGCATGAAGCCCAGCAAGCAGCGCATCGTGGCGCACACCGTGGTGACGGCGGGGTACTTCCGCATCGACGTCCGCGCCAAGAAGACCTCGAAGTAATTGAAATTTCACGACAGGAGAACTGACATGAACGGAACATGGGAAATCATCCCCGGCAGCATCGCAGCATTGCTTTACGTGCGCACCCCAGAGACGACCGGCGACTCGCAAAGTGTCGTGTGGCTTGGCTCGGACGGCGCGGTTGTTGGCCGGCGTGACACGCATCTGGCGAAGACGGGCTGGCCCCAGGCGGTGCAGGACAGCATCAACACGTGGTTTGAGCACGTGTTCGCACTGGAGCACGAGCGTCGTGCCGACCTGAGCACACCGTCACCGCGTGCGGTGTTTGTAGACAACGCGAGAGCGTGGACGATCGAGATCAACCCAACCCAGGAGAACTGAAATGGCCTACGGAAAAGTTTTGTACACCAAGCAACACGGCGAGCGCATCGTCAACGTGCGGTATGACCCGCACCTGAGCGAGTACCGCTGCCGCCTGTACGTCTACGGCACCGCCTACACAGAAGCCGACTACTACACCAACGACAAGGACGATGCCATCAGCACGGCCGACGCGATGGCCACGCTTCGACATCGTGGTGCGGGTACTGAGACGGTACCGAAGCACAGCTACATCGCCGTCATCGGCCGCCTGCACGGAGACGACGAAGACAGTATCTGTTTTTACGAGAACATGACAACCGCCGAGGCTAGTCACGCGTTCACGCTGGAGTTGCGCCGTGACGCTGGCGTTTTTGAGGCGGACGTCGTCGCAGGCTACGAGTACACCAACGTCTACATCAACCACGTGCTGACCAGCACCGCACCCATCAACAAGGAGAACTGATATGCCGGGAAAAGTCATCTACACAGGCCCGAGCCCCATCGACGCGCAACCCATCTTCGTTGCGGCCATCTGGGGCAGCAGGAATGCCAAGACCGGCGGGATGTTGCAGACATACGTCCTGCGTGCCGACATCGACCCGCGCGACGCCAGCAAGCTGGGCGAGGACGTCAGTGTCTGCGGTGACTGCAGACACCGTGGCGTGCCAACGCTCGACCCCGAGCGCCGCGTCGCAGAAAAGCGCAGCTGCTACGTGCAACTGGGGCAAGGGCCGCTGATCGTGTGGAACGCCTACACCCAGGGCAAGTACCCGCTGGCAGACACCGCTCATGCACGTGCAGAGCTGGGGGCTGGTCGCACCGTGCGACTGGGCACCTATGGCGACCCGGCGGCTGTGCCGCATGACGTGTGGCGACACCTGTTGACGCAGGCCGCAGGCCACACCGGGTACACCCACAACGGCGCGTCACCTGAGCTGTGCATGGTCAGCGTCGACACCCCCGCCGAGGCTCAAGCGGCGTGGGCCAGCAAATACCGCACGTTCCGCGTCATCCGTGACGTGAGCGAGCTGCAGCCGTCGCGTGAGGTGTTGTGTCCGGCCAGCAAAGAGGCGGGCTTCAGGACGACGTGCCACAAGTGCCAGCTGTGCACCGGCACCAGCACCCAGGCCAAGTCGGTGGCCATCGTCGCGCACGGCGCGGGTAGCGTGCATCTGTAACGCGCCAAGTACGGAGCGGCTTGACGGCCGTTCCGTTTATGTTAAACTGCTTACAAACAAACCCCAACTGGAGAATCTAAATGTCCCACGAACTGACTCAAACCAATGGCGTAACCGAATTTGCGTATCTCAAGAGCGATGGTGCCCCCTGGCACGGCCTGGGTACCGCGATGGAGGACGGCATGGGTGTTGACGCATGGCGCGCAGCCGCCGGCATGGACTGGCGCATTCACCGCAGCAAAGTGCGGTACGCCACCTGCGCTAACGCGCAGCCGCACGAGTTCATCGAGGTGCCTGAGTCGCACGTCCTGTTCCGCAGCGACACCAAGGTTCACCTGGGCGTCGTGTCCGACAAGTACAAGGTCGTGCAGCCTGCCGAGGTGCTGGAGTTCTTCCGCGACATCGCCGCGTCGGGCGGGCTGGCGCTGTCGGCGGCCGGCACGATCTACGGGGGCAAGCGCTTCTGGGCCACGGCCAAGATCGGCGAAGCCTCTCCCGCGTCCCTGCGTGACAAGATCGGCGGCTATCTGTTGATCAGCACCAGTGCCGACGGCTCCATGGCCACAGAGGTGCGCCGCACGACGATCCGCACCGTGTGCCGCAATACGCTGGCCATGGCCCTGGGCGACGCTGCGTCGATCAAGGTGTCGCACCGCAGCACCTTCGACCCGACCGGTGTCAAGAAATTCATGGAACTCAACAACGCGGCCTTCGACAGCTTCGTGTTCAAGCTGGAGCAGCTGGCCAACACCGACCTGCGCCTGGACAAAGCCGAGGCCATGGCGGTCGAGGTCTTCGGCGGTGAGGAAGGGAAAGTGCGCACCAGCGCCGGGTTCAACAAGGTCATGGACCTGTTCTCGGGGCAGGGCATGGGCGCCAAGGAAGACGGCGTGTACGGCACGGCCTGGGGCTTCGTGAATGCCTTCACCGAGTACGCCGACCACTGGACGCGGGCACGCAGTGCTGACAACCGCATGGCATCCGCGCAGTGGGGCGCCGGTGCGGCGCTCAAGCAGAAGGCCCTGGAACTTGCAGGGAGCGCGGCATGAACGAGAAGCACACACCAGAACCAGACTGGAAAGCCATCGCACATGAGCTGGCCCAGCGAGTGAACTTTGCGGTAGTGCACTGCGAATGCAAAGGCGTCGGGATGCTGGATACGGAAACCATGCAGGTTACGCCGTGGCGCGACTACATGGCCGAAGCCATGGAAATGCTTCCGGGAGTGAAAGTCGACCGCGAGATTCTGGCAACGCTGTATTTGCCTCCAGCAAAACGGCGAAAGGCTCAGAACGAAATACGCGCGCAACGCGCAGCCATCGCCAAAGTAACAGGGGGTGATATATGAGCGCGCAGTACACACCGGGGCCGTGGATAGGTGCAGGCCCTAGCTTCGGCGCACCGCGCATGCAATACACCACGGAAATCATCGCAGAACGGGACGACGAAGACGAGTGCGAAACGATCTGCGAACTGCCGATCAAAGGACTGGACGCAGAACAGGAAGCCAACGCCCGCCTGATTGCAGCCGCGCCTGATCTGCTGGAGGCGCTGAAATTGGCCGATGCCTTGCTATCCGGTGCCAATATGAACATGGCCGTGGTGCAGAAAAAAGTTCAAGCAGCCATCGCCAAAGCCGCCAACACAACCGAGGAAACACCATGAAAAAGACCGACGCCATCAAGATGCTGCGTGTCCTCAGCGCCTTGGAGTCCTGGGGGCTTGCGCACAAGTGCACGCTGCCGGACTACCTGCACGACCAGCTGCAGGACTGCCTGGAAACGCTTGAGAAAGAGCTTCTGAACCCGGAGGAAACGAATGCGCCCGACCGCTGAACTGCGCTTTTTTACACGTCTTGCCGTACGTGAGGGCGAGCAGCGACTGTACGAGCGCGTGCTGCAACAGAAGTGGGTGCAGCACCACATACCAGCCGGAATGGCTGAGGCGCCGTTCGAGTGGCGCGATGTTGAAACTGTGAAGGAAGAGAAATGAAAATATCCAACCTCAACAACGCTATCGCTGAAGCCCTGGCACAGCTTTGCAAACCAAACTGACCCACAGAGAAGCACACATGCTTAAAAACATCATTGCCACACTGCTCATGCGCCCCCCGTCGGTGGACCGACTCGTCATCGACTCCCTTGAAGCGCATCGACGCCAGCTACTGGCGGCCGAAGAGCATCGCGACCACTACGCCAAGCAGTGCGAGTTCCACGAGATGCGCATCGCAGCACTGCAGGAACAGGCGCAACACCCCGTGCACGGAGGGCGTTCACGTGCGGTCTAACGCGAAGCACCGGCGCAGCAACGCGCAGATGACCTTCGTGGCCATGGTCGCGCGCCTCTACTCGGCACCGGCCTCGTACGAAGAGCTTGTCGAGCACACCGGCCTTCATGCCATGACCGTGTCGAGATACGTGCGTGCCATGCGCACCGAGGGTATTGCGCACGTGCAGGCATGGCTGCCAGACGCCAGGGGGCGGGACGCAGTACCCGTCTTCGCCTTCGGCCCGGGCAAGGACAAGCCCCGAGCAAAAATGACGCCTGCACAACGGAGCGCACGCAGTCGTCTGAAGAAGAAACGCGCCCGCCATGATGAACAACTGAAAGGACTCTTCAATGCAACCGAAGCCACTGACTGACCCCATGCTGGAACACCCGCTGTTCAACGTCTTCACCGCCGCCATCGAGCAAGCCATGTACGGCAAAGGCGAGCGCCACGGCGGAGCGCTGACCCCCTTCGAGAAGCAGCCTTGGGCGCACTACGCCCAGATGCACGGCCGGGGGTTTCTGACTGGACAGGCCGCCAAGAAGCTGGAAGAGGCCGCCACAAAGCGCGAGGGTGCGGCCTTCGAGACGGAAGTCCTGGGTGCCATGGTGTACCTCGGCATGGCCGTACTGCACGAGCGCAAGAAGAACGGCCCCACCGCAAAGGCCGCACCGTGAGCGAGACGCCCGAAGCAGCGGTAAAACGCGAGATACGCACGCGACTGGCGGGGCACCTGCACCGCGCACCTGTGACGGGCGGCTACGGCCGCAGCGGGCAGCTCGACTTTGTCTGCTGCATCCACGGACACTACGTGGCCATCGAGGCCAAGTCCGTGCGATCCTCCTACGGCACGCGCGGCCCAACCGCGCTGCAGTGGGCAGAGATCGACGCCATCCTTGCCGCCGGCGGCATCGCTATGTCCATTGACGAGACGCAGTACGGGGCACTGCAATCCACCATCACGGCGCTGGAGTTCGGGCTGGTGGAGCAGGCGGCTCAACATGCCGCTGCAACCCTGGCACGGCACACACGCCCCACACTGACCGTAAACGACGAACCACAACCCAGGAAGAAGGAACGAAAATGAGCAACGACACTTTTATGAACGCAGCAGAGAGCGCGTTCTTCGAGCGCATGGGCACCGCCCCGGCAGTGCAGCAAGACAGCCTGCACACCGTGCTCCAGATGGTGATGGGGGGCTACGGGGAAGACCCCGACGCGTGCTTTGTGCTGCTGCATGTCGGCCCCGGCGAGGACGTGGTGCCTCTGAGCATCACCGCAGTGAACGCCGACGAGGGTGAGGCATACGCGATCGTGGCGAGCGGTCTGAGCGCCATCCACGAGAGCCGCACAGGGCAGGCTCCTGCCGGAGCGAAGGTGCACTGATGGCCGCCCCGTTCAAAGACATACTGGTGCTGGACTTCGAGACGCGGTACTCTCGAAAAGCGCAGGGCTGGTGCCCGGACGGGTACACACTCAGCAAGATGACCACCGAGGAGTACGTGCGTCATCCGCTGTTCAAGGCGTTTGGCGTGTCGCTCATGGCGTTCAAACCTGACGCCACACCCGCGCAGTGGTACGGGCACGACGAGCTGCCTCGCATCTTCGGCTCCTACGACTGGTCGCGCACGGCCGTGGTGGCCCACAACGCACAGTTCGACGTGGCGATTCTGCACTGGCGATACGGCATCAACCCGGCGTTCATCTTCGACACGCTGTCTATGGCCCGCGCGCTGCGTGGGGCGAAAGGACGCAACAGCCTGGACACGCTGGCCAAAGACTTCGGCCTGCCGGAGAAGGGCACAGCGCTGGGGCTGTCGGACGGCCTGGAGGAACTCCCCCGCGACGTGGAGCGCAAGATCGCCGAGTACTGCAACCACGACGTGTGGCTGGCGGCCGAGGTGCTCAAGCGTTTTCTGGCGATGGTGTCGGACGCCGGCGTGCGGCACGAAGGCGACTTCGAGCGCATGTACGACCCGCGCCAGTGGGCGTACCCCATCAAGGAGCTGCGCCTCATCGACATGACCCTGCGCATGTACACACGACCGCTGCTGGAGCTGGACACAGACATGCTGGAGAAGGCGCTTGTCGAGGAGAAGGAGACGCGCGAGCGCCTGTTGAGCACGCTGAATATCACGGACAGCGATCTGGCCAGCAACGACCGCTTTGCTGCCCTCTTGACCGGGCTCGGGGTGACGCCTCCGACAAAGAAGAAGCGCCCCACGGTGAAGACGCCGCACCCTGTCGGCATGAACTACGCGTTCGCCAAGAACGACGCGGGGTTCCAGGCGCTGATGGCCCACGAAGACGACACCATCGTGACGCTGTGCGAGGCACGCCTAAAAGTGAAGTCCACCACCGAGCGCACACGCGCGCAGCGGTTCTTGGACATTGCGCACCGGGGCACACTGCCGGTGCCACTGCACTACTACGGCGCGGCCACAGGACGCTGGGCAGCAGCCGCAGGAAGCGCCATCAACATGCAGAACCTGAAGCGCAAGTCGTTCCTGCGCAAAGCCATCATGGCCCCGGAGGGGCAGGTGGTCGTGGTGGTGGACTTGTCCCAGATCGAGCCGCGTGTGCTGGCGTGGCTCGCGGGCTACCGCGAGCTGCTGCAGATATTCCGCTCCGGCCAGGACGTGTACGCCATATTTGGTGCGCAGATGTTCAACCTCCCGGGCATGACCAAGGACAGCCACCCCCTGCATCGCCAGTCCGCAAAAAGCGCCTTACTAGGCGCAGGGTACATGCTGGGGTGGGCCAGCTTCGCAGCACAACTGCTCGTCGGCTTCCTCGGCGCGCCCCCGGTGCGGTACGACAAAGCCTTCGCCAAGGCCCTTGGCGTCGACGCCGCGTACATCGAGCGCTTTCTTGACTGGGAAGACAACGTGATTGCGCTCGGCGAGATACCGCACAACTGCACGAAGCAAGAGCTGCTGGTGCACTGCGTGGCGGCCAAGAAGATCATCGACACGTACCGGGCCACGGCGGCCCCTGTGAAGGACTTCTGGGCGCTCATGGGCGAGCTGATCCCCAGCGCGCTGGCCGACGGTCAGGAGTACAACCACAAAGACGCGCTGCTGTTCCGCAAGGAAGAGATCGTGCTGCCCAACGGCATGAGTCTGCGGTACCCCAACCTGCGCCAGACACGTGACGATAGGGGGCGCATGCAGTGGGTCTACGGGCCTGACGCGACGAAGTTATACCCTGGCAAGGTCACTAATAACTGCTTGGCCGAGGGCACTGAGGTGTTGACGCTACGAGGGTTGGTTCGTATAGAGCAAATACGCCCCGATGATCGTGTTTACGACGGCCTCGACTTTGTCCAGCAAGACGGTGTTGTCTCCAGCGGGGTGCAGGCGTGCATTTCCGTAGACGGCGTCTGGATGACGCCGGACCATCGCGTCATGGAAGACGGTAAGTGGGTGCGCGCATCAAAAGTGCAGCGCCCCGACCGCCCACAAGTGCGCCCTGTGCGCCAAAGCGTTGGCGGTATCGCGCCAGTTGACGCGAGTGCCGTCGTTCACAAACAGGTGTACGACATCATGAACTGCGGCCCGCGTACACGTTTTGTTGTGCGCGGTGAAGAGGGGCCGCTGATCGTTCACAACTGCACGCAGGCGCTGGCCCGGATCGTCATGACCGACGGTTTGTTGAAAGTGTCCCAGCGCATCCCGCTGGTGGGCACTGTGCACGACGAAGGCATCGGCATCGTGCCAGAGAAAGATGGCGCTCCGGCGCTGAAGTGGATGATTCGGAAGATGACAGAAGAGCCGCCCTACATGCCAGGGGTGCCGCTCGCAGCTGACGGTGGCTTTCACCGTCGTTACGGCATGGCAAAAGACTGAGAGAAAAAGATGCAGCTCCCCAAGAGATTCAAACTCAACAAGCGCACGTACAACGTGTCCTCGGTATCCGTCACAGGTCGCACGACGGGGTACTTCTACCCCGCAGTCGGCGCTATCATGGTGGCTACCGTATCAAAAGGCAAAAACAGAAAGCCGCATGCGGTGCAGACGACGTTCTGGCACGAAGCCACGCACGCCATCCTGCACGACATGGGGCACCCCCTCAACAGTGACGAACAGTTCGTCACTGCGTTCAGCACGCGCCTCGTAAAACTGATCAACACCTCGGAGTTCTAATGGCCACCAAACCCTACGTACACAGCCACTCAGGCATCAAAGACTTCGAGCAGTGCCCGCGCAAGTTCAACGCAACCCGTGTGCAGAAGATGTACCCTTTCGAGGAGTCCTCTGCGTCTCGCTACGGCAACGAGGTCCACAAGGCCATCGAGGACTACGTCAACATCAAGAAGGCGCTGCCGCCGCAGCACATGAAGTTCAAACCCGTCGTGGACGCCATCTTGCGCAAACCCGGTGTGGCCATCGCCGAGATTGGCTTCGGCGTCAAGCGCGACCTGACCCCCTGCGGGTTCTTCGACAAGGATGTGTGGCTGCGTGGCAAGTCCGACTTGACGACGGTGGACGACGACACACGCAAGGCGTGGGTTGTAGATTTCAAAACCGGGAAGAACAAATACCCGGACATGTCCCAGCTCGAACTCATGTCGCTGTTCGTTTTCGCACACAACCCCCGCGTCGAGCGCGTCAACTCGGCACTCATGTTCCTGCTGTATGACGACCTCAAGAAAGCGGTCATGCTGCGTGAGCAGGTCGAAAACTCGTGGTGGAAGGTGCGAGAGAAGACCGCCACCATCGAACGTGCGTTGGAGGTAGGCCAGTTTCCGCCCAAGCCTGGGCCTTTGTGTGGCTGGTGCCCGCACAAAGTTTGTGAGCACCACCCCGACCACTGAGGACGTCATGACACAAGTCAACGGCAAGCGCGACTACAAATACCAGTACAAGCTCGAAAAGGCCCGAGGTGAAACCAAAGACCAGATCGAGCGTCAGCGCGCACGTCGCGCCTACGACGCGGCGGGCATCGACCGCGCCGGAAAGCACATTGACCACAAGACGCCCATTCGCAGCGGCGGTAAGAGCAAACCCGGCAACACCCGCCTGCGAAGCCCGAAGGCCAACATGAGCGACAACGGACGCTGAGTATGGAAATCATCAACAACAAAGCTGTGCTCTTCAAGACACGGCACGACCCAGAGCGATTTCAGATCATCCCCAAGCACAAAGTCATCGAGCGGCACGACAACGGTGGCGCGACGGTGGCGGTGTACTGGGGGCTGGACGAGATGCGTGTCCTGCGCAACCTGGGCGTGCGCAAGGCGCCGTCCCCCATCATCGGGCGCTACGACTGGCCTGGGCGGTTCACGCCCGCCAAGCACCAGATCGAGACGGCAGCGTTTCTGACGCTGCACCGTCGGTGCTTCTGCTTCAACGAGCCGGGGACCATGAAGACGTCGAGCGCTTTGTGGGCGGCTGACTACCTGATGAAGATCGGGCATGTGCGCCGGGTACTCGTGCTGTGTCCTATGTCGATCATGTACAGCGCCTGGATGGGGGACATCTCCAAGACAATCATTCACCGCAGCGCCATCGTGGCCCACCACAGCAAAGCGTCGCGGCGCATCGAGATGGTAGAGAAGGGTTATGAGATCGTCATCACCAACTACGAGGGCCTGAACCTGATCGCCCCCGCCATCAAGAAAGACGGTCGCTTTGATCTGGTAATCGTTGACGAAGCGAACGGATATAAGAACACCCAGACACAGCGTTGGAAGGCGCTGGCGTCTGTGCTGAACCCAGAGACGTTGCTGTGGATGATGACCGGAACCCCCGCGTCGCAGTCCCCCGTCGACGCCTTCGGCCTTGCGCGGCTGGTGTGTCCGCAGAACGTGCCGAAGTACGTCACGGCGTGGCGTGAGAAGGTCCAGACCAAGGTCACGAACTTCAAGTGGGTGTCCAAGCCCAACGCCAAAGACCTCGTGTTCGATGCGCTGCAGCCCGCGATTCGCTTCGCCAAAAAAGACTGCCTGGACCTGCCGCCCGTCGTCACAGAGACACGCGAAGTACCGATGACACCGCAGCAGAAGAAGTACTACGACCTGCTCAAGAACCAGATGATGTTCCGCGCGGCCGGCGAGACTATATCTGCTGTCAACGCGGGTGTCGCGGTTGGGAAGCTGCTCCAGATTTCATGCGGGTCTTCGCTCACAGACACGGGCGAGGTTGTCGAGTTCGACGCGACCCCACGCCTGGGCGTGCTGCGCGAGGTACTGGAGGAAACCGACCGCAAGGTGATCGTCTTCGCCTCGTACCGGTCCAGCATGGACACCATCGAGGGCTTCTTGCGCAAGCACAACTACAACGTGGCGCAGATCAATGGCGACGTGCCCCCGTCCAAGCGCGGGCGGATCATTGATGAGTTCCAAGGCCCTGGCGGCCTCGACGTGCTGGTGCTGCAGTCCCAGGCCACGGCGCACGGCATCACGTTGACAGCGGCTGACACCGCTGTCTTCTGGGGCCCGGTCATGAGCGTGGAGCTGTATCTGCAGTGCGTGGCGCGCATCGACCGCAAAGGTCAGGACTCGGAGAGCGTGCGCGTCATCCACATCCAGAGCAGCCCCATCGAGGAGAAGATGTTCAAGGCCATGAGCCGCAAGGTAAGTGACCACTCACTGCTTGTTGAGCTTTTCAACAGCGAAATAAAAAACTGAAAAAAGGAGGTGCACAGCCGCAAAAATGCCGTTATGATTGTCAAGCCTTTTACACAAACCCTGGAGAAGCAAATGGCAGAAACCGCAGAAGCGGCCACTATCCCGATGGATAAGCTGGCCAAAGCCTACCGACGAATCCGCGACCAGAAGCTGGAGCTGACAGCCAAGTACGACGCTGACGTGGCGGTGCTTGACGAAAAACTGGAGACGCTCGTCCATGCGATGCGCGACCAGATGAAAGCCGCCGGCGTCACGTCGGTCAAGACCCCAGAGGGCACGGTCATCATGGCCACCAGCACACGCTACAGCGTGCAGGACTGGGACGCCTTCAAGACCTTTGCCGTGGAGAACGACGCCCTGGACCTTTTCGAGCGCCGCCTTGCGCAGCGCAACACCGAGCAGTTCATGGTGGCGAATCCCGACGTGGCGATCCCATCGCTCGTCACCGACAGCAAGCTGACCATCAGCGTGCGCAAGCCTGGAGCCAAGCCATGAAAGCATTGATGATCGACATCGAGACACTGTCTCTGAAACCCACAGCGCACGTGGTGCAGGTGGGCTACTGCGGTGCCGACCTTACCACCGGCGAGATGCTGATCCCGCCGACCAACCTGTGGCTGCGTGAGGAGCCCAACGGTGCCATCGACCTCGACACTGTCCACTGGTGGATGCAGCAGAGCGATGCTGCACGTACCTCCGTTTTCAAACCCCCGGAAGGCGGGTATGTGTCTGTTGGGGGTGTATTCCAGGCGCTGCACAACGCATACGAAACGCTGAACGGCGGCGCACAGAAGCCAACCGCCACGGTGTGGGCGTCGCCGTCCGCCTACGACCTGCCGATCCTCACCAGTATGTGGGCTCGTTTAGGAATCACCCTTGCCGGGGGGCGTGAGCACAAGCCCTGGCCCTACTACATGGAGCGTGACTTGATGACGCTCTACAAGATGCTCGACCCGGATAAGAAGCTCAAGCCGACCAATCCGCTCGAACATGACGCCGCATCTGACGCCAAAGCGCAGATGGACCACCTCATCGCTATTTTCCGCAACAACCCCGTTCTTCAAGGAGCAAAATAATGGCCTCAGAAATCGTCTCGTTCAGCGCTGGCAACCTGCCTGCGCACCTGCGCGCCAAGGGCGAACTGTCCGACACCGCCAAAGCCCTGATGGGTACCCCTGGCAGCAAGCGCATCTCCATCCGCAACGGCGTGTGGCGCCTGCTCGACGGCGGCAAAGAGATCACCCAGGTCGAGGAGCGCTACCTCGACGTGGTCATCATCAAGGCCGCCCCGAAAGTGGCCCGTGTCTTCTACGCCAAGACCTTTGACAAAGACAGCGCCGACGTGCCCGACTGCTGGAGCGGTGATGGCGACACGCCAGATCGCAGCGTGAAGCAGCCCCAGGGTGTAACCTGCGCCAAGTGCCCACAGAACGTGGCCGGCTCGGGCAAGGGAGACAGCCGTGCATGCCGCTTTCAACAGCGCATTGCAGTGGTCACCCTCGGCAACCTCATGGAGAGCGTGGAAGAGGGTATGGAGCCCGACGTGCTGCAGTTCACGGTGCCCGCAACCAGCCTGTTCGGCAAAGCCGACGGCGAGAAGCGCCCGCTTCAAGACTACGCCCGCTGGCTCGTGGCGCAGAAAGTCAGCCCCGAGATGCTGGTGACCCGCATGCGTTTCGACACGTCCGATGGCGCCGAGGCAGTCAAGGTGTGGTTCAAACCGATGCGCTGGCTGGATCAGGCCGAGTTCGACTTGGTTGAGCGCACGGCCGCAGGCCCTGACGCACTGCGCGCTGTGACCATGAGCGTGTACCAAGCGGACAACGACGCACCTCGCACCGCCATCGCCAGCGAAGTCGAAGGCGCGCCCCCGGTGAAGAAGGCCAAGCCTGCAGTCGAGGATGACGGTGCACCTGCACCGAAGGCCCGCGCCAAGGCCAAGCCTGCGGCTGAAGATGACGACGAGGCGCCTGCGCCGAAGACCAAGGCCAAGCCTGCGGCTGAAGACGACGAAGACGAGGCACCTGCGCCGAAGACCAAGGCACGCGCCAAGGCCAAGCCTGCCGTCGAGGATGACGAAGACGAAGCCCCGGCACCGAAGACCAAGGCCAAGCCTGCCGTCGAGGATGACGAAGACGAAGCCCCGCCGACACGTCGCGCAGCCCCCGTGAAGCCAGCCCCCAGTGAGAACGTGCGTAAAGACGCCGCTGCGCTGGTAGACGAGTGGGACGACTAACTTAAACTGAACAGGGGCACTTCGGTGCCCCTTGTCACAACACCATGGCATACCACCAACACTTGGTCGAGCAGGTCAAGCGGTTACCAGTGACGAACCCAGGCGCTCGTCTGGGGCGCTGGATGATCTTTCTCGACATACCCGCCGCGAAGATCGCGAAAGCCACTGGCGCCACACGTCAGACGGTTTACAACTGGATGAAGGGGGGTGAGATATTCGTCGCATACCGAGCCGCCGTCGACAAAACCATCGACATACTGTCGAAATGCACAACAGCAGAAGAAGCCTGGAGAAAGCTATGCATCGAGTTCAACATCAAAACCTGACCAACGCCGAGATAGCGCGGTACAGCGACAACACCGGCGTGAAGAACCTCGACCGCGAAACGCTGGAGCACGTGACCCTGCGCTTCATCGAGATTTTTCGGGAGTGGCCCAACGAAGCGGGCTCCGACCTCGACCAGTTGCCGCACACCGTCACACGAGTCCCCCACGTCGTAAGCTGACACTGCAGGAGCGTCTATGAAACCGCTTGAGTTCCTGGCGGCGGTACTGCCGCCGCCCGGTCACGGACACTACTGCGTCGCCGGGTTCACCGCGACACGCAAACAGCACGTTTTCGCAGAGACACTTGCAGAGGTGAAGCCCGCAGTACGCGAGTGGCTGACCAGCAAGCGCGACATCTACTTCGCGCTGGCCACTTACGCCGATCCGGCGAAGGGCCGCAAGGCCGAGAACGCGCAGCACATCAAGGCGCTGTTCATTGACATCGACGGGTATGAGACGAAGAAAGCAGCAGGCGCTGCACTGTTCTCGTTCCTGGCCAAGACCGGCCTGGATGTCTTTGGAACACCCCACGTCGTCGCATCGGGCGGCGGAGTGCATTGCTACTGGCCCCTGTCCAGCGTGGCGGACATCGCCGTGTGGAAGCCGGTGGCCGAGAACTTCAAACGCCTGTGCAAACAGGAGGGGCTGATCATCGACATGACGGTGACGGCCGACGCGGCGCGTGTCTTGCGCATACCCGGCACACTGAACCACAAGAAAAAGTACGGCGAGCCCAGGGCCGTCAAAATTCTCCACGAGGGCGACGCCGTTGTGGACCTGCGCCGCTTTGCGGCCACGGTGCGCGGCATGCTGCGTGAAGAGTTCGCGCCAGCCAACAACAGCTTCCAACTGTCCGGTATCAACATCGAGGGCGCACGCCCCGTCAAGGCAGACACCAAGAAGACCGCCACGGCCGAGGCCCTGGCCGGCAACGCCACGACCCGCTTCGAGACGATATGGCTAAAGACCGAGCGCGGCAACGGCTGCGCGCAGCTCGACTACTACATGAGCAACGCCCAGGCCGACGGAATGGAGCCGCTGTGGCGCGGTCTGCTGTCCCTGGCCAAGGTGTGTGAAGACTCCGACAAGTACACAGCCAAGTTGTCCGCGCTGCACCCGTACACGCCCCAGCGCATGCACGAGAAGCTCGCCAGCATCAAAGGCCCTTACGCCTGTGCCAAGCTCGACGGCGAAAACCCAGGTCTGTGCGGGGGCTGTCCACACTGGGGGCGCATCACGAACCCCCTGGCGCTGGGGCGCGAGGTGGCTGTGGACAACAGCCCGAAACAGATACGCGTGCCGCTGGTCAACGGCGGTGAAGAAGAACGCGCCAAGGCGCACCCGTCGGATGTGCCCGAGGAGATGGACGAAGACGATGCGCCGAGCGTATCCCCCACCCGCAGCTTTGCGCGCCCTCTGCCGCCAAAGGGCTTCGACTACGGGCGCCACGGCGGCATCTACCGGTCTGTGGAGATCGAGGACAGCGCTGGGCAGAAGTCTAAGATTCAGGTGCCGGTACTGACGTACGATCTGTACGTGGTGGATGTGTTGCGTATGGAGGACGCAGAGCTGCACGCACACCTTGTGGCTGTGCGCCCTGTCGGCGAAGTGTCGGACGAAGGCAAGCGCGACACCGAGTACATCACCATCATCGTGCCGCAAAAAGCAGTGGTGTCGCAGGACGACACACTCAAGGTGCTGGCGTCCTATGGCGTCTTGGCCGCCCACGGCAAGGTGAACGACCCGTACCTGTACGCATATGTGCGAGGGGCTGTCGACCAAGCCACGCAGGCGCGCAAGGCAGTCAACGTCCCGATCCAGTTCGGCTGGCAGAAAGACGGCAGCTTCGTCTACAACAACCGCGTGTTCCGTCCCGACGGCAGCACCACGGCGGTGCCGATGCCAGGGCTGGAGAACATCAACAGGGTCACCAACAGCAAGGGGTCCATGACGGAGTGGCGCCGTTTCTGGGAGCTGCTGATCGCGCGCAAGATGAACACGATGCTGGCACTGTGCCTGGACGCGTTCGGCTCCACCCTCATGCACTTCAGTGAGTACGAGGGTTTTGTGTGGCACATCGGGTCCACCGAGTCGGGTACGGGCAAGTCGCTCACACTCACGGCCAAGGCCAGCGTGTGGGGGCACCCGATCCGCTACCGCACCGGCAAGGGCACCTCGCATGTGGCCATGCAACAGCGTGCAGGCTTGCTCAACAGTCTGCCGCTGCTGATCGACGAGATCACTTCAAAAGCACGCAACGACGCCGAGTGGGTGCCGGAGTTCATTTTCAACATCTCCGAGGGCCAGGGTAAAGAGCGTATGGAGTCGGGCACCAACCGCGAGCGGCTCAACAACAGCACCTGGGCGCTGTCCTGCACGATGACGTCCAACACGCACATGCACGACGTACTGTCCAGTTCGCGCCGACACAGCTCCAACGGTGAAGTGATGCGCATGCTGGAGTGGACGCCGACGAAGCAGCTTCAGTTCAACGACACCGAGCGTGACGCGATCAGAGCCATGCGCCAGAACTACGGTGTCGCGGGCGAAGCGTGGATTCGGTACGTGGTGCCGAACTACGCCGAGGTGCAGCGCCTGTGGGACGCCACACACGCCAAGGTGCGCGACGCGCTGAAGTTCACCGACGAGGAGCGGTATTGGCATGCGGCCTGCACGTCCGTCGTCACGGCGGCCATCATCTGCGGGTCAAAGCGCGCAGGCATTCTCGACGTGCCTGTCACGGCGGTGTTGGATGCCTTGGGGGAGCTTGTGAAGAACGCCCGCGAGAACCAGCGCAAGTCTGTGCGCACAGCCGAAGACGTGTTGAGCATGTACATCCGCGAGCAGTACGGGCGCCTTGTGACGGTGCGCAGGGACGAGCTGGGCAAGGCCAGGGCGGACCTGGGGCTAGACCTCACGACCAAGAACAGCACACGCGGCAGCGTCATGGGGCGGGTTGAAATCGGCGTGCGCAATGGAACGAAGGAGTTCTACATCGAGGAGACGCTGCTGCGCCAGCACTGCGCGGCAATGAGCTTTGGCTACGCCGACTTCCGCCGGGAACTGGAGGCTCTTGTTGCCACACGCTTCGCCACCGGAGAGTCCTACGCTGTGAAGTTCGAGGTGCGCAAGAACCTGACCGCCGGCACCGATGCTCCTGAGATGCGCGTGAGCACCATGCGCCTGACGACACCGGTCAATGCTTATGCCGAAGAAGACGAAACCGCCAGCGTGGCCGTGGGGTGACGTGGGGGAGGGGCAGGGGTTCTTCGTCCCCTGCCTCGACACGGCCAAAGTTCGTGAGCAGGGGTTGCTGGCCGCCGTAGGGTACAGGGTGAGGGCTGACGCCTTCCCCGCCATCCACGGCGGCCGCTACGGCGTGTGGTTCTTCAGGAAGCCTGCGCCGATACCGCGCGAACGCGCCGCGCCAACTCCAGCTCCACCTGCCGAATCTGGTCAATCCGAAGACGCTTCTCAGCAGGCGCCATCGACGCGTCTGCCATGATGACTTTTCGCACGGCAGCCAACTCCCCCATTTGCTGACGGTACGCGCCCCCCACGGTGTTCATGGCCAGTTCGGTGCTGTGCTTTTGTGCAAACTGCAGCGCGTCTGCACGACGCCCCTCGCGCAGCATCTTGTTGAAGGTGGCCTGCGCTTGCTGCCAGCTCTCGATGTCTTTGTACGCTTCGTTGATCACACCGCGCCCGTCGGCAGGCTGGAACAGCGGGCCCAGCAGCGGCATCTCGCTCATGCGCTTGGTGGGCCCGTCCGGCGTGTTCTCGTCCGTGGTCAGAGGGCGCAAGGCCAAGCTGGCCAACCCCACGACGGTCAGGCCGAGGCCGCCGGTGTAGCCGCGAATCAGGTGCTCGATCTGCACAGGAGACACGCCCGTGCCGCGCCCCAGGGCCTTCACCAGCTCAGTGGTGTTGCTGCGGAAGCGCTCTTCTGGAGCCACACGACGCTCGCCCACCGTCTCGACGTCGTCGCCGGTGAAGAACGAGTGGTTCGTGATGACCTCCAAGTACGGTTTAACCGCCTGTGGCAGCCCGATCGGCACCGTCTGGTACGCCAGTTTGCCAAAGGCCAGGGCCGCGTCCTCGGCCTTCGTGTCATTGAGGGCGACGTTGAACATCAACTCCGGCAGCGCCTTGAACGCATAGCCCAGCTCGAACGGGATCGGCACACGCAGCGGCTCGTCCAGCCCAGGAAGGGGTAGGAACCAACTCAGCGCGCGCTGCTCCGGCGTGGCGTTCTTGTACGCGTCGTCGTCCTGCATCGCAGCGACATAGGCCAGCGTAGCGGCCGCCATGAGTGCCCCGCGCTGCGCCAACTTACGCTGCACGTCCATCTTCTTCTCCAGCGACGTGGTGCCCCGGGCGGCGCGGTAAATCACGTCCAGGCCCTGCACCTGCGCGTTGAAGAACGGCACCAGCATCGACATGGCCTGCATGGAGGGGGACAGCCCGCGCCGGCCGAAGTTCATCAACTCCAGCGTGCCCAGCGTGGCCTGCATGTGCGTCAGGCCTTTTTTGCGGTACGTGTCGTAGACCACCGCGCGTGTGGCCGTGTCGCCGTTCATGGCGAACTTGTCCGCTGCCATCATGGTTTTTCGCCAGCCGTTCTTGTCCTGGGCCAGATCGCGCAGGATACGCGCCTGATCCTGCGCGTCGCCAGTGATGACGTTCGAGCTGACGGCGCCAGCGCGCTCCAGCGCCAGGGCGGCAGGGCTCTTGTTTTGCAGGATTTTTGCCAGCTCTTTCACGCTACTGACGACAGGCGTGAAGTTACCGCCGGTGACCATCCATGCGTTCAGCGGCTCTCGCAGCAACTGGCGCACGGCGTATGCCGGTGCCCGCGTCACCATCTTGCGCAGAATGTTCGTCGGCCACTGCATCACACGCAGCGCCGCAGGCAGTGTCGTCTTGATGCCTTCCAGACCCTTGACCAGCAGGTCTGCCGGAACGCCGTACTCATCGATGGCATCGGTGATGACGCCGAAGTGGTGCTCGCCGTTGATCTTGAAGTGCACGACGTTGCGCTTGTCGTTCGGGCCCAGGCCCCTGCCGATCTTGGCCACACCCATCTTGCTGAGGGTCATGGCGACGTCCTTGGTCTGCTGGTTGCGCAGCGCCATGTCCATGAGCATCGACGTGTTCTGCATCGCACCGCTGAAGAAAGGCAGAATCTTGTCGTTGCCGCCCACCAGCTCACGCAGGTACGGCTGGTCCTTGATGTTGCCGATACGTACAGGCTGCTCCCCGGCCACGATCAGGTTCACGACACCCTCGGCATCTTCGCGGTAGTACGGCACGTAGTCGCCTTGCTTCAGGCGCTGGGCCTCGGCGGTGGACATGGCGTCGGTCTGTACCAGCAGGTTGAGCAACTGGTTGTTGTACTCGCGGTACATGCCACGAGCACGCTCAAAGGCAGCGGCGCGTTGGGGGTCTGCGGCCACGTAGCGCTTGAGATCCTGCGCCTGCGCAGGCGTGATCTTTTCGTCGAAGTTGAGCTTGTCGAAACCGACCTTCTCCGCACGCAGCACCGCCAGATATGTCGTGAACATCTGCTCCGCCGCCCGCTCGTTGCCGGCGTTGGCGTTGCGCAACTCGTTGCCGATGCGTGCAAGGTTGGGGAGCGTGCCCTCCGGGGTTTCGATCATGAAGTCCCCGTCCGCGTTGCGGCGCATCTGGGGCACCCCCATCGTGGCGGCCTGCTCCACGAACTGGTTACGCTGCTCTCCAAAGCGCAGGAAGTACGACGTCTGGAACGCTTGTACCGAGTCCAGGGTGCCACGCTCCACCCCAGCACGCAGCAACTGCTCCACCGGTGCGAAGCGGTCAAGGAACTGCGTGCGGAAGGCCAAACCGCTGATGTTTGCGGTAATCTTGTCCGCGACGCTCGGCTCGCGCCCAACGGTGCCGGTCAGCATGGCTTGCACGCTGGCAGGTACGTCGCTGTCGAACTTCGGCCCGCTGCCGGGGAACACACCTCGCACGATGGACGCCACTGCGGCGGGGTTGGGGCGGGTGTACGCCTTGGATGGCTGGAACAGCGCATAGACGTTACGGACAGCCGTCTCAGAGACGGTCTTCCGAGGCATGCCTATGAGTCGCAGGAAAGCGTCATACAGACGGCGCAGCACGTTGGACTGGTCGTCCATTTTGGCACGCAGATCAGGGTTGGACAGCACCTCAGCCGCCAGTTCGCCGACGTCTTTGCGACCGTACTGGTCGTTGAAGCGGCGGTCAGCACGGATGCCGTTGAGCAGGGCCTCCAGTTCCTGGCGCGCAGCGCGTTGCTCCGGCGTCAGTGTGGCAGGGTCTGCATCCAGCGCGCGCAGCGTGGCGGCGTGCACTGCCTCGTGCAAGAACGCTTCCTCAGTCAGCGCCATCGAGTCCATGGTGATGCTGTTGGTGCCCGCAGTGTACAGACCCTCGGCCGGTGCGCCGTCGGCGTCTTTCAGTCCCGACTGAACGCGCAGTTTTGTGCGCATCACGAGCGGACGAACGCGTGCTGCAACGTCACGCACAAACGGCGTTGAGCCACGCGCCGCGATCAGATCCAGCGCATCGAGAATGCGTCCGTCCTTGACTGCTGTCTGTGTGTCCGCGTCGAGGTCTTTGACGTCCCGCTTCGCGTAGACCGTGTCACTACTGCGGTACGCGTTGTCATCCCAGTCGTCGCTTTCCACAGCGTCGATGATGGACTGCAAGCGCGACGGGGGTTTGGCGCTTTTTGGTGGCTTACCTCTGAGGAGCGCCTCCGTGTCCAGTGCTTTTGCAAGCGCCAGTGCCTCGGCGCGGGCTTTCTTCAAGTCGGCTTCTTTTTGGGCAGTTGTCTTGGCCGCTTCCGCCGCTGCGGCGGCGTTGGCGTCCCGCATCTCTTTCGCTGCGCTGGCTGCCCGCAATGCTTCTGCGTTGGCCTCGGCCATCTCCGCAGCCGACATCGTGACGTTGCGCTCGTTCGCCAGACGGGACTCGATGATGCGGCTACGCTGACCGCCGGCGCGCTGTTCTGCGGTTTCGGCAACACCCGTACGGAAACTGCCCGTTTGGCGCGTTTCACGTGTGGCGGGGCTCGTTGCGCGCTGCGCCGACTGCCGCTCTGTGTACAAGGCGAACGCGTCGAGATCATCGTTGATGCGCATGGCCGTGTCACGGCGGGCGTCTTGCACGCGCTGCTCCGCCTTGCTCAGCAGGATTGTGCGCGTGATACCCTGCGTCTTGGCGATCTTGGCGCCTTGGGTGCGGATGTCGGCGGTAAGTCGCTGAACTCGCGCTTCGGCTTTGTCATAGGCTGACGTGCCCTCCTTCGCTGCGGCAAGGTCGGCCTGCGCTTTCTGCAGCGCCTCAACACGCTTCTTCTGCGCGTTCAACTTGCCCTCCACACCGGCGGTTCGGGCGCCAGCACGCTTCTCAAGCGCGGCCACACGCCCCGCGTACTCCACCTGGGCGTCATCAAACTCTGCGCGCTGCTCCGGCGTCATGGGGACGCGCGACAGAACCTCTTCAAGGTTGCGCATGCGAGTGCCGGCCTCTTCCATGGCTTCGCGGTCGCGGCGGCGGGCCTCAAACGAGATGCTTTCGCGGGTTGTGCCCGGGGCTTCCTGACGCGTCTCCAGCAGTTGTTGCTCTTCCCGACGGCGTGCGCCGTCACGGGCCTCACGGGCACCTTGCGTTTCTGCGGTTGTGGGTTGGTTGCCACGTTGTTGCGCACGGGCGGTAGCCCCCGTTGACTGCGCGCGGAGGGCCGGGATGGCGGCACCGGCAACCCCCATCTGCTCCGTGAGCCCCCGGATCTCTCCGGCACGTTGGTTGGCGCGAGTCTCGACGTCGCTGCGAATACTTCGCGCAAGCGCGGCTTCGGTGCGGCGGGCCTCAACACGACCGCCAATCGCAGGGTCTGCGGCGGCCTGCGCGACGGCCGCGTCGTAGCGCTGCTGGGCCCGGTTGCGCGCGGTGGTCAGCCCACCAATACGCGACAGCAACCCCTTGCGCTGCGCCGTAAGCTCGCCGTCGACGAGCAAAAAGTTCAAGAACGCGTCGGTGGGCGCTGCATCGCGCGCGGCACTCTGTTGCCGAGACGCCGCCATCAACTGCGTGTGGGCCTGCACAGCACGCTTCGTGCCTGCGTCGAGCGCCTCCTGCAGCGCCGCGTACTGCGCAACTTTGCTGCCGCTGAGATCTGCGATCGTGGCCATGGACCGCATGAGCGTCGCCATCTTCTCGCGGTTCTTTGCGATGTCGGCGGTAGCGTCGCGCAGGTCTTTCTTGGCCTTGACGAGCGCCGGCAGCGGCTTCTCAGACACGATCGTGTTCTCAAGTGCCGCCACGTTGTCGGCAATTTCGCGCGCCAGTTGTGCGTGCTCTTCGTGTGCGCTGCGCAGGTTTGCCTCGGCTTCAACCAGGGCGGTGCGGTACTCACTCACCGCGAAGTCGGCGTCTTCCTGCGCTTTGAGCAGGGCGGCCTCTGCGTCGGCAACTTGTTTGCTCGCCGCTGCGCGTTCGGTGTTTGAGGTGTTTTCCAATGTTTGCCGCTTTGCTGCCAGCGCCGCGACTTGCTGCTCCAGCGCAGCGATCTGCTTCTGCATCGGGGCCACCAAGCGCACGGTGCGCTGGATGCTGTCGCGCATATTCCCGTTGGCCAGCTTCAACGCTGCCAGGGCATCGCCCGCGAGATATGCCTCGAACTCCTTGTAGCTGCCAAACATCGTACCCGTGCCGCCGAACATGTCCGCTTGAATGGCGGTGGCGGCCCCCTCAGTCTCCGAGCGCTTGCCCTGCTCAAGACGGGCCAGTTCGTCGTTGATGGTGCGCTGCTGCTCTCCGATGTCCTGCCCGCGCTGCGCCCGCATAGCTGCTTGAACAGTGGCGTCAACCAGCTCCGGCGTCTGCACCCGCTCGTCAACAACACGCTGCACAAGAGCTTCTGCAGCGGTACCTCGGGCAAGACGCTGCGCAGTGCGTAGACGATCTTGCTGCGACTGCGTGCTGTCTGTACGATCAACACCCGGTGCGGACTCCTGCGCACCGGTGAAGCGGTTGCGTACGTTATCCAGGGTTTCAGCAATGCTCTGCGCGGCGGCAAAGCGACTGCCGAAGGTACGGTCACCTGTGCGGCGTGACTCCAGATTTTCCAGCCCCATGCCCGTCGCCCCCGCACCAGCGCCGGGTAAGTCGGTACGGAACGCCCCCGAGCGTTTCTGCACGGGTTCAAAGTCGGGCTCTTTGCGTGTGCCAACATTGACTTCACCGCGCGTGTCGCCAAACCGAACACGCAGCTCGTTTGTCAGCTCTCGCACTTCACGCAGCACATCCTGGCGGTCAGCAGCTGCAAGCTGTGTGCCGCTGATGGACTCGATCTCGCGCACGAGGTTGTCCGCCACACCCTTGGTTGCCGTGGCCATGGTGTCCGCGTCGGCAGCGCCCCGGTTGAAGCGCTCCAGTGTGGACACCAGCTGTGCAAAAGATCCGGCACGGGCGTCCGTCAGTGCTTGGCGCTGTGCCGTGGCTGCGGGCACCTTCATGCCAGCAGCGCGCTCCAGCTCCTTGTTTCGCAAGTCAGACCCGAAAGGCTCGGCCGAACGCCCGTCGGCGTCGCGCTGCTTGCGCGCATCTCGAACGTCACGCAGCGCTTCTACAAGGCGTGCCATCTCTTGGCGGTCGCGTGTGGCACGCGCGATGCTGATGTCGGCCAGCACCTGGGCCTCACTGCGCTCCGACGTACTGCCGGCACCACGGGCGACGCGTGCACTGCCCTGGGGCTCGCCGAACAAGCGAGGTTGCTGCACCGCAGGCGCCTCGTTGGTGCCAGCAAGGCGCTCCATGTCGGTGACCTCAGCGCCGACAGCTTGCTCTTGTGCGACAGCCTGCTGTGCTGCGAGCCATTCGGCTTCGTCTTGAGCACGTGCGGCTTCTGCGGCCGCGGCTTCGCGTTGCTGTTTCGCCTGGGCGTCCGCTGCCGTCCGCTGCTGGGCCGCCGCTTCACGTTCGGACCCGATGCGGGCGCCAAGCGCTTTGATGTCGGCGTCCACGTTGCGCTGAACAGACTTGCCTGTGACGTTGATGGTGCCGAACATGTCCGGCTGCATTGATCCCTGCGCCCCCGTCTTTTGCGCCTCGGCGAGCAGGGCTTCACGTTTCTTCTGCAGCGCATCCACACGTGCGGGGTCGAACACCCCGGGGTCTGCCTGCGCACGCAGCTGTGCCTCGACTTTGGCCAACTGGGCGCCGATCTCGCTGCTGCGCTTGGTGTAGTCGGTGTAGCCGATGGCCTGCAGTTCGCCGTCAATCGCAGCGACCTGTGCTGCGGCATCTTTACGAAACTTGGCGGCTTGGGCAGCCGCAGCGAAGTCGCCCTGGGCCAGTGCCGACGCCTCCCGTTCGTACAGCGCGTCTTTGTCGGACAGCAGGCGCTCAAAGTATTGCTTTCGCTGCAGCAGCTCGCTGCCCTTCTGCTGCACCTCCTCGGGGGTCAACGGCTCGGCTGGCGCCTCTTGCTCCACCGCGTCAACGCCCGGGACTTGCCGCTGGCCCCCGATCTGGCGTGTGGGGCCCATCTCGCGGGGGTTGGCCTCAACCACACCGCGCTCCGCAGCGGCAGCATCCAGCGCGGCTTTGTCCGCCGCCGCCTTCTCAGCCGCCACACGTTCCGCAGCGGCGGCTTGCTCGGCCGCAACACGCTTTTCCTCAGCGGTGAGCCGCTCGCCTTCTTTACGCGCACCGCGGCGCTCAAACGCACGACCGCCAGGGGCCAGCACGCCGCTGAGCAATGCACCGCCAAATGCCGACTGCAGCAGCTCGGCGCGGGCTTCGGGGTCGGTCACCGACATGTCTGCCTGCAGACGCTCCAGGACTTGCTGCAGCGTCTCTGTGATGGCGCCGACGGTGGCGGCTTTGCCGGTGGCTGCTGTAATGTCTGCTGCGACCTGCTTGACCGTCTGATCAGCCAGCTTGGTGGCGGCTTCTTTGGTGATGGGGGCGCCGGCGGCCCCGAACAAACGACCGATGCCGGGGATGGCGCGGAACGTCAGTGCCTCCAACGCGGCTTGCCCAACCGCCGCAGTACCCGCCCGAGCGCCAGAAGTCTCTTCGAGCGTTTTGCCCTGCTCCATCTGCGTGCGCAGGTTGCTGCCAAAAAACTGTGCACCCGACGCGGCAAGGCCCGCGCCTGCACCAATGGCAGCGGGTGCGCCCGCAACGGCACCAATACCTGCGGCGGCAAGAGGCGCCAGGGCGTATGGGATCGACTGCCCGAGCAGTTCTTTCGTGTAGTCCCACGGAGCGTCCGTGAAGGACTCAGCCCCTGGTTTGAATATGCGCTGGGCCTCGGCGTCGCGCTCCTGCTGATATTTGGTGGCTGCTTCGGGGCTGAGAGCGCCGAGCTTGCCTGCCCCCAGCGCGATGTCGCCTTTCAGACGCTGCAGGCCCGAACCGAAAGCTGCGCCGAAACCGCTTTGCGGCTGTTCCTCAGCGGCTGTGCCTGGGAACCCGAACGCTTCGGGGTACTTCTGTAGCGCCACCGCGGTTGCCTGCTCGGGGCTCTCACCGTCAGCAATAGGGAACGAGGCTCCGTTCGGCAGGGTGAGGTATTTAGGCATAGCGGTGGTGTTCTAAGTTGCGAAAACGCCCGCGGTGTGCGGGCGTTTCCATTCTACGCAAGGTGGTGCTATCTTGAAAGCAGTACGCCGGCGGGAGCATCTGTAACGCGAAGCTGCCCCGCAGTGCCGAGCGCAGCGCGTGAGGCCATGTAGTTCTGCAAAGCCTTCTGCGGATCGATGGCCAGTGCGGGGTTTTGCTTCAGCCACTCGCTGTAGGCTTCCATCGGGTCTTTGGGGGCCGTGCCGCGATCGCGCATTGCTTGGTACGTCTTGAGCAGCTCGGGGTGCTCATAGAGCGCGCGAACTTCTGCCATCGGGTCTGGCCGTGACGACGCGGACATGCGTGCAGCAGCCATGCGAGTAGCGTTCTCTCGCTCCGACTTCCATGCATCAAAAGTCATCTTCACGTTCTCGATCTGCGCAGGGATGCCCACCTCCTTGAATAGCGACATGCCGTCACGAAGCGCCTGGGCTTCGAGCTGACGCTCTTTGCTCGCCAGCGCGCGACGCTCCTTGCCCTGCGCAGCCGCCTCTTGTCGGCGAACATCCTCGATGGTGTCCAGCTTGTCGAGCAGAGCACCGCGACGGGCTTCCAGCTTCTCGACGTCCCCTTTGTACGTGGCCATGCCCTGGCCCAGACCCTGCCCGATGGCGGCCAACCCACCGCGTGAGGGGTCGGCGCTCAGAATGGCGAGCCCCGCCTGAATCAACGCCATCTTCTTGGCGTCCCCCTTCTTGGCGTCGAGGCCGCTTTGCTCTTCGCGGATGGCCTTCTCACGTGACTCGCCGTACTGAGGTTGCTTCGCAGCGGCGGCATCGAAAGCGGACAGGTCTTCACGCGCTGCACTACCCTCTGCCTCGCGGATGCGGTCAAGGTACCCCTGACCCCCCTTCAACAGCTCGTCGACGTTGATGCGCGGTGTGCCTGCCGGTGCGTTGGTGGTAGTGGGGGCAGCTGCGCGTTGTGCAACAGCGCCGATGCCTGCGGCTGGTACCTCGCGCGCCACAGGCGCCTTGTCACGCGGTGTGGGCACAATCTCTCGTGGTGCGGGGGCATCAGACCGTGCGCCAGATCGACGTGCAGCCTCCGACACTTTGACGGCGGCGTCCAGACCTGCGGCAGGCGCTGGTGCAGCAGGCTGCACTGACGGCATACCGGCGTTTTGTTCTGCACGCACTTGCTCGACGGTCTTGCCCTGCATCAACGCGCGCATGAAGGCCGGCAGCGGGCGCAGTTGCTCCTCGGCCCCCGTCTCTGGCCGCCCTGACAACAGCGCGGCGATGCGCGGGTCACGGTCCATACCGGGAATGCTGTACGGCGTGCCGCCCTCGGCGTAACCCACAATGCCGCCGTCGGCGAAGTCCATGTCAGGCGCAGCGTCTGCAATCCCGCCTGCTGTCTCGGCCATCACCTCGTCGAGCACTGTGCCCTGGGGGCCGCCTTGTGGGACTGCAGCCGCGTCGCGCAGCTTCTTGCGCGCCAGTGCCTCGGAACTGGCCAGCGCCACCGAGTACACGTCCTCTTTGTTCTGCTGCATGAACTGCTGCAGCCCCTGGTCCGACAGTGTGCGCAGTTTGGACGGCAGCGCCATCGGCTCCACAGCGCCGCCCGCAGCATATGCCTGCACAATGCCACCTTCGGCAAACCCAGTCACCTCGCCGCCCTGTGCAGCGGCGAACCCTGCCAGGGTGGTGCCCACACCGGCGAGCGTCTGCAGTCCGCTGGGCTGCGCGCCGTACACCTGCGACTGTGACCCCATAGGGATGCCGCGAATCTGCCCCGTGAGCCAGTCCATTTGCTCAAACGGGTGCCGCTGCTGCGCCATGAAGTCCTGGTACTGGCGGTCCATCATCTGCTGCATCTGCTGCTGCTGGGTGGTGCCCAGGGCCTGACGCTGCTGCGTGATGTCCATCTGCTGACCGAACTGCTGACCGCCCAGCGTGCCGAGGGCTCCGGCGCCCTGCAGAGCCGCCTGCGCGCCTTGAAGGCCGAGCCCTGCGCCGTACTGACGGGATTGCTCCCCGCGCTGCTGCTCTTGGTTGAACATCTGCTGCGCCTGCTCATAGGCGGACTGCAGGCCCCGGGCCTGAATGTCGCCTTGCTGCGTGGCCAAGTTGCGCTGCGCCTCGGCGTCCACAACCGCCTGCCGGCCGCCACCAAAAGCACCGGCCTTCACCGCGTCACCTGCGCGCTGCGTGCTGGCAATACCCGCCTGCCGCGATGCTTCTCGCTGCTGCACGTCAACCACGTTCTGCAGGTACGGCGACATGTACGCGCCAGCCTGCTCACCGAAGGTGCCGGTCTGGTACGGCTTGAACCCGGCACCTGCGCCCAGGGCATTCTGTGCCGCCGCGCCCGCAATACCGGTGGCCTGCCCGATCTGGCCCGCGACACCTTGCTGCCCAGCGCTCTGGAACGCCTGTTGCTGCAGTGGTGTGAACTGCGCGTTGCGCTCGCCGCCGTATGCTTGGTAGGGCTGCAAACCCGTGATGCTGCCGCTTGCGTCGCGGTTGAAGATCAGTGAGCTGGCCGCCCCCAGCTGCTCCTTGGCAAAAGGCTTGGCCCAGTCCGGCAGATCGCTCGTCTGCGTTGTTGACGAAGGGCCGCCGCCACCTGTGTCGAACACTCGACGCACGCCGTGGACATACCCGCTGTGTTTGGATGGGATGATCATTGCGACCCCTCAAAAAACTTTTGATACATGACGCTGCGCACAGCGTAGCCGTGCTTTTTCGCCGTTTTGGCCCAGCCTGGGCGCCCTACAAACTCAATGCCTGCGCAGCCTGCGGCTTGGGCGTAGCTGTGCGCTGTCTGTTGAAGAACGTCTTCAATACTGGCGAGCGTCCCCGGCTGCATAGCGGTGTACTGCACCGTCAACATCCGACATTGCGGGTAGTGCGTGATCTCGGTGACAACATGCCCACAGATGCGCCCGCCGTCGTGCACAGCCCACAGCTGCATCTTCCCGTTGAGCACAAAGCGCAGAATGTCGTCGACCGTGGCCCGCCCGCCAGAGGCTGTGGCTGACGCGCTCAAAAACGGCAGTATCGCGGGCAACACCAGCGATACTTGCCCCGGGCCGACGAGCGTGATCTCCATTACGCCAGCACCTTGCCCGGGTTGACGCGCCGTTGCTGCTGGGTGTGCCCCTGGCTGGCGGCCCGCACACGATCGAGCACCGCGTACAGCTTTTTGGCACCACCGTGCTTGGCCACCACCTGCGGGGGGATATACGCCTCACCGTCGGCCACGCGAGCGGGGCGGCGCCCCTCCACGGACGTCTTGATCGAGTCCGACTGCCCCGTGCCAGGGCCACGAATGGGCGCCACGGCGGGGCCGTACTTGTTCCGCAGCGCGCGCAGGCCTGCGTCGGTGCTGCCTTCGCCCAACATACTCACCACATCTGCGGGGACAACGAAGCCCCCCCGCGCGAGCCCAGCCACTGCACCACCCCCGGCGTACCCGTCAGAGCCGCGCCCAGCATACGCGTCGTTTGCCAGCGCGGGGTCCGGCACTGCGGCAGGGCGCCGCAGTGCCGTCAGTTGTCCTGTTGCCGGATTGAAGTTGAACACGTCGTCAGCACCCTGGGCAGCGGCGGCGATGCCTTGCGCAGGTGCCGTGGGTGTCGACAGCACGGGAGCGGCGGGGCTTGCGCGTTGCATGCGCGGCGACACTGGCGTGCGCCCCATGAGGTAGTCAAAGGCGTCTTTCGACGCGCCCGTCATCTGAAAATGAGCTTCGGGCGTGCCCCCAGCGGCGAGACGCGTCAGCGTGCCGTCACCAAAATACTGGCGCTCACCGGAGTAAGGCCCTTCGTAGTCGTCGGTGGACCGCATGGGGCGGTCGTACTGATATAGGTACCGCTCGCTGTCTGAGGCCATCGGACTTGTGGCAGGCGTCATCGCATCGAGCACTGCCGGAGCGGCTGCGGCCATGCCGTACTGCATCGCATTCTTACCGCCGCCCATAGCCTCGATGGCCGCCGTCGGGTTTTTGAATGCAGCCGTCACGCCCTGACCCATCTGCTCGTACCAGGGGAGTGCTTGATATGCCTCGGTGGCCGTGGCGGCCGCCATGTTGGCTGCGCCAGGAGCCACAATATCTGTGGCCATCGTGGGTAGCGCCTGTGCCAGCTGCAGGCCCTGCCCTGCGGCGGCCTGCAAACCCTGCGTCGCCCCCGCCTGCAAACCGACACCACCGAACATGCTGTTCGCCGTGGCGGAAGGGATCGCGGCTTGTAGTCCCTGGCCGACCGCGCCCTGTGACGCCGCAGGCAGCCCTGCTTGTGCAGCGGTCTGCGCAGCATTGGCGCCAGCGCCGACAAGACCTGCGCCCAGCCCCGCCCCGCCGTAACCGCCCAAACCTGCCATAAGCCCCTTGCGCATGTCGCCGGTGATCAGCCCCGTGCCGCCACCGACAAGCAGACCCGCCATGAGCGGAGACAGCGTGCCGCCGGAGGCGACAGACAACCCTGCACCGATGAGTGTGGGCAGAATGCTTGACAAGAACCCCGCCTCGGGCAGCCCCGTTGCCGGGTTCACGGTCAGCGAACCGCCTTGAGACATGGCCAGCGCCTGCAACCCCTGCACCTCCTTGGGCGTCATGTGGATGAGTACGGTGTCGTCGCCTCGGCCTTGTGCCTGTACGGTCTGTGCAATGTGTTTCAGGCTCATGTTCGCCTCATAAAAACGGGGGTTGTCCAAGGGTACCACGCCCCCTGGGGCAAGGTCAAAGCTGCACCTGCGCCACAGACAGCATGACTGCGGGTGCGCCGGGGGCGAACGCCGTGGCCGCTATGGAGCCTGCTGAGACGGCGGTGCTGTCCGCTGCAAAAACCACCTCGACGTAGTCCGAGGCGTTCAGCGAGATGGTGCGGCTGATCGAGACTGGCGTGTATCCCGCGTTGATGTCCACGGACACGATACGTGCCGAGTTGGCGATGTCAGTGCCGTTCTTGCGAAACCACACCCACACCGTCTTGGCCGACGCGCTGGCGCTGGTGATCTGCACCGTGACGTCAAACTGATACAACCCTGCCTGGACCACGGAGACACGTGACGCAGGCGTGCTGAGGCTCACGCCGTTGCTGACCTGTGTTGTCGTCAACGCCAAGGGGTACGCTGTGTTGATGGATGCAGGCGCCTGCGTATCGGTCTTGGAGAACACGCCGTAGTACCGATCCTGCTCGATGACAGGGCGCACAAGTATCTCGCCATTGGTGGCGTTGGCGATCAACACAGCCGCGATGGGGACCACGTTGTTCGGCGCTGTCGGCCGCACGTTGGTGAATGCCCCGGCTGTGTTTGTGCTGGCGTACAGGACGTCCCCAACGGCCCACGTTTCGCCGACGCTGACACCGGTTGTGTTAAGCCCCCTGACATGCCCGAGCGTGGTGCAGTAGCCTACCTCGCCGGAGTCCGGCAAGTCGTGTGTGAGCACCCCCAGGGCATAGAACGTGGGGTGACTGCCGTCAGCCAAATACGGGATCACCGACACAACGCCTGCAAGACCCGCACTGTCGAAGCGCACCACCGTCCCGTTGGGGATCGTCGAGCCGGTGCTGTTCTGTACGCGCACGTACGTCTCCATACCGACCTGCTGCACAACGCCGTAGTCAAGACCGACGTTCAGTGTCTGGTCCACAATGCTCCAGCTCATGCGCCCTTTCGAGGGCGTGCTGATGGCGGTTGTGCTGAGGTCGAAGCTGTTGGCGCGGTACGAGAACGCTTTGTTCGGCGTCTCGGAGTCGAGCTGGCTGAAATACAGCCGCAGCGTGTTTGTCAGCTGGTCAAAGTATCGCTTGTCGTACGCGGCGGGCGGTGTGGGGAGTGACGGCGCACGGAACTGCTCCAAGGCCATGGTTACCTCCGCCCCGAGGGCCGAACGTCGACAGCGGTCGCCCCCAGCTGCCACTGTGTGCCGATCGAGTCAGAACTCACGCGCAACGACATCTGCCGCCCGCGCACACGCACGTACACGATCTCTGTGAAGCGCTGCACGGGGTATAGCTGCTCCGTGTTGTAGTTGTTGGCGCTGACGACAGCCGGGTCGGCCGAGGCGCCGTAGTCTGCGCCAGGGTTGCGCCGAGGGCGCACAGTGAAGTTGGCCACCGGGTTGCCTGCTGTGGAGCCGTCAAACGTGATGTCAGGCACGATGCGCCAGACGAGGCCGTAGTGCTGTCCGTCCTCGATGTTGATGTCCGCAGACTGCACGTACGCAGAGATGGGGGCCGCAGGGTTTGTGGTGCCGTCGTCTGTGCCGATCTCGTGGTTGATCAGCTGCCCGTTGTAGCCACACGCGACCGGCTGCGTACGCAGGGGTGCGTCAACCCAGGCCGTGCGCGCCATGGTGCCGTAGGCCCAGGTGTTCTCCAAGTAGTTGTAGATGACGTATTTGTCGACCGTCAACGACCCGCGCGAGCAGTAGAACCACCACACCTCGTTGAAGCCCTCGTTGGTGCCTGCAAAGACTTGGTACGCCTGCTCGCGGTCCAGATCGTTGAATATGTACGCCCAGATGCTGCAGTCTAGCGTCTCCACACGCCCTGTGTAGGCGTAGAACTTGTCCACCCCCATCCAGAACGTGATGCCACCGGCGCTCACCGCTGCGCGGGGGCTCATCACCGAGGTGTTGTCCGCCAACAGCTGCACGCTCCAGACGTAGGGGGCGCCGATGAACTGCATGGAGTACACCGCCGCGTCGGTCCATACGACGATCTCCTGGCGTGTCTGCAGCTCGGCCACGATCTCGGTACCACGGCTGAGGCGGTAGCTGCCGGCCTGATTGGTGATGGCCGGCGCCCAGGTAGCGTAGTCTTCTTGGTCCGACCAGCGGATCAGCAGCGGGTCTTGCACATCGGAGCCGTAGTCGTCACACCCGAAGGCGATGACGAAGCGCTGGGTGTCGGCAACCTCGACCATGTTGGCCACCGTGGGGCACTCAGCGTCGGTCTGGTAGATACCTGAGCTTGTCGGGGACAACAGCCCACCGCGTGCGTAGATCGACGGGCTGACGTTCGGAGCCCACAGGTAGATTCCTGCGCCCCTGGGGTTGAAAAGCAGAAACTCGCCGAAGTTGCTCTGCGACCAGAGCCGCAGCTGGCTGCCGATGCCGACGCCCTCTGGTGACGCGTCGCCCCACCCTGTGGTGGTAGCGCCAGTGATGCCGCCAAAGCCGCCCGCACCCCAGCCGATACCGACGGTGTACGTGGCGCTGCCTGTGGTGATCTGATACTTCGCCGTGGCGCTGCCGGTGGTGCCGCTGGAAGTGGCCGCAGTCGTGACGGTGATGAGGTATGTGTCCGCGCCGGTCACGGTGATCTGGTGCTCGGCGTTCAACTCCGCCGCAGGCACGCCGTTGATGGCGCCGCCCACCGCCGAGAGGGTCACAAAATCCCCCGTCTGCCCGCCGTGGCCCGTGTCGTTGACCTGCACCTGTGCGGAGCCGTCGGTCGTGGTAAACGCGTTGCTGGCGATTGCCGACGTCTTGCGCTCGGGCGTCACGTCATACACCAAGCCGCCTGCAGACGCCTGGATGTAGTACTTCAGGTGGGTGCCGATCGCCATCAGGTTGGCACCTTGCAACGACCGCCAAGACCACATGGACCGCGCGATGCCCCAGAACGCACCTGCGGGGGGTTGCAGCGTAGCCTCTGCTGTGCCACCGTCGAGCACCCAGCCGCCAATCTTCTCCGGCTTGCCCGAGCGGAAACGTATTTTGTCGCAGTCGAACCACGCCCCCTCAGCGGCCAGCGCTGTGGAGCTGCGGTCGATGCCTGGGCGCAGTGTGAGTGTCTTGAGCGGCATGTGCAGCCTTTACGCGGTGCGCCGCCACATCTTGACGACGATGTACGGAGGTAGGTTGGCGTTCGTGCCACTGACACCTGCGGAGGCAACCGTGTGGGTGTGATCACTAGCCGCGCTGGTTGTAATGTCGGGGATCACGCCTTCAGGCCACGCGCCGCCAGTAGCAATACGCCCATACCCCACATCGCTATTGGAGTTAAGCTGTTGAATATCGACACTGTGTGTGTGGGCTCCAGCGGAGCTAAGGTTGTGCGTGTGACTCACCACCACGGCGTCTTTGCTGCCGCCCGTCTCCTGCAGCACGTCAAAGAGCACGTCTCCGGTGTCCTGGCCCACAGGCACACGGCCGGCGCCAAACGCAACCCAGGTGCCGAACCCCAGCAGCGTTGCAGGGTTGGTGTCCACCGCTGCGTTGGTGTAGATGGACCCCACGGGGTAGAGAGCGCTTTTTGTTGCGGCCACTGCAGTGGCGATAGCGGCATTGACAAACGCAGTGGTGGACACCTGCGTTGTATCCGTACCGGGCGCGGCCGTCGGTGCCGTAGGCGCAGCGCCGACAAGGTTCCCCGTCAGGTTGCCTGTGACGTTTCCAGTCACGTTGCCGACGACGTCGCCTTGATGCAGGCTGCTCTGCACCAAAACGTCCGTGCCGTCGGTCCACAGTGACATCGTCTTGCCGGCCGGGATGGCCACGCCTGCGCCTGCTGCGGTGGTGCTGCCGATCGTGTCCGAGCAGTAGATCGTGGCCACGTAAGCGCTGCTGTTGCGGACCACGTACAGCTTTGGCGCTGGCGGCACGTAGACGGCGAAAGCCGCCCCCGTCGTGGTGGTCAGCGTGACGCTCGCTTTGCGGGCTTGGTCGTCCGCACCGGTGAGCGCTGTGAGCGCCTGGGCGGCGCTGGTCACGGAGACGGTGCTGTGTCCGGCAATGGCACCTTCCAGCAGCGTGCCGAGATTGCGGTTCGTGGTTGCGCCCCAGGTGCCCTGCTGCTCGCCGGCACCGATGAGTTCAAGACGTAGGCTGGGGGAGAATGTGCTCGCCATGGCGGTTCCTTATTTGACTGGCGTCCAGCCGGGGGTTTGAGCGTCATCGACAGGGCTCCACACCAGCGGGTATCCTGATGCGACACTTGCACGTACGCCGGTGGAGCGTGTGGTGCTGCTAGCGCTACCGATGACGTCGCCGACGGACGTACTGGCGGACACACCGTTGACTTCGACATCAACGGGGCCAGTAGGTGCGGCGTAGTATACGTACGCACTGCCGGAGTCTGCGCCGCCGGCGTTATCGCTCCACGCGCCAACAATGGCGTAGTTTCCGCTGACTGCCACGGCCGTTGCGAACCGGTCGTACGACTCCGGCGCAGGGTTGCGTAGCGTGTCTAGCAGCGCCCATACTGTGCCGGTTCGGTAGTAGGTATACGCAGTTCCTGCATCCGCAGCTCCAGTATCCTCGTTGTGCGCACCAACTATCGCGTAGTCCCCGCTGATTGCGACGGCATACCCAAAAAAGTCGGAGTCTGTTGGGTCGGGGTTGCTCAGGGTAGCCTGCAAAGCCCAGGATGTGCCGGTGCGGGCGTATATGTACGCGCGCCCGGCGTCTACGGCCCCAGCGTTGTCTGCGTAAGCCCCAACAACGGCGTAGTCACCACTGATTGCGACGGCGTACCCAAAAAAGTCAGCTGTAGTAGGTGCTGGGTTGCTCAGGGTAGCCTGCAAAGCCCAGGATGTGCCGGTGCGGGCGTATATGTACGCGCTCCCCGCGTTACTGGCGCCTGTATCATCGTTATACGCACCAACAACGGCGTAGTCCCCGCTGATTGCGACGGCATACCCGAAGTAGTCAGCCTCAGCAGGTGATGGGTTGCTCAGGGTTGCTTGTAGTGCCCAGGATGTGCCGGTGCGGGCGTATATGTACGCAGTGCCGGCATCGGACCCGCTGACATCATCACGCTCCGCCCCGACAATGACGTAGTCGCCGCTGGTCGCCACCGCACGGGCGAAGTAGTCCGAGCTTGTGGGCGTTGGGTTATCCAGTGTCTGCTGTAGCTCGAAGTTGCCGGCGGCCATGTACACCCCTGCTTACGCCGCCACCAAGCGGACCACCGCAGTCGCCGCCGCCGGAGCGGGCAGGATGACGGTGAAGTTGCCGTCGGTGCTGGTCTTGTCAGCGCCGAAGTCGAGCACGGCCAAGGCCTTGTTGCTCTTGCTGGCGTTGTAGAGCAGCGCACCGCGTGCTGTGATGGTGGCGTCTGCCCAGGTGGGGTCGTCAAAGTCGGCAATAGCCGTCGTGCCATCCAGTGACACCACTGCTCCAGTCAGCGTGACGCCTCCGGCGGTGTAGCCGGTACCCACCACCTCGTTGGTGGTGCTGTAGGCCGTGGTGGACGCCCCGAGTGTCGCCGAGCTGGTGTACAGCGCGACTTTGATCGTGTCGGTGTCGAGGTCGTGGACCCCGCCCAGCAGTTCGGCCAGGGCCGAGGTGCAGAAAGCCTGTGTGATGGCCATGTTCGTCTTTCAGTTGACCAGCACGCGCGTCTGCGGTGTCCGGTATGTGTCTTGGAAAGCCTCTTGCACGAGCGACGTGGGGTCATACGTGTTCGCCTTACGTATGTTCTCACGCCATGGGATAACCTGCAAATTTTCTGGCGTGTGCAGGCCAGAAACCCTATCCCCCTGCAACGGAATGATGTGGTCAACATGCCACACAAAACCAAACACTTTGGTGCGCAACGCCGCTAGCGCGTACGCCTCTTGCATCACCCAGTGGTCATCGACGGTCAACCACATGGGTGTACGAAACATTTTGGCCGCTCTGCGCTTTGCAGTGTTCGCACGAACCTGCGACGGGTTACGCTGCTTGCTCTTTTTTACGTACTGCCGAAACACCTCTGGGTTTAGTGCGCGGCGCTTATTGGTGTACTCAACAATCTTTTTTATGTTCTTTTTGGCGTATGCCGCGTCGCTTTGTTTTTTCCGCGCGACTGCCGCAGGGTCTTGTTTAAATCGCTCCCAGCTTTTCTTAGCGTGCGCTTTTACTCTTTCTGGGTTGTTGCGTCTGGATTCCGTAAGGGTGTTGCGTGCGCACTCAACGCACGCGCCGGACACGTACCTCTCGCCATCTAGCGCAGGGTGTTTGCGGCATAGAGAACCAAAACACCGCGCAGCGCCTATAGCCTTGGCCTCTTTCCGCGTTAGCCTGTCAGTCATACTGGTACCCGCGTGCGTGGTGTGCGGTACGTGTCCGTCATAAGCCGCCCTTGACCCAGCTGCTTGAGCTGCATCAACGACTCGTCGAAGAGTTTGACGTACATGCCGATAACATCCGCCTCTTCCTTCATGAAGCGCGCGGCCTCGACGAGCATGCCGTTGAGCAGCGCGGAGTCGAAGTTGTCGCCGAGCCATGTGTTGCCCGCTGCCACAATGCTCTCGGGGTAGTACCCGTAGTGCAACTCCACTGCGTAGTTGGTCCCAGGGGTGGGCCCGACGATCAGCGTGTTTTGGTCGAAGACGGCGTAGCACTTCGGCACGCCGGTCGAGGCTGGCCCTGGGTACGCCTGACGGATGTAGTTCACGTCCTTGTCCACCAGGAACTGGTACTCCCCCGACGGCAGCACGACGGCCAGCGAGTATGGGTACAGGAAGTCCGGCGGCAGTGTGAGGTACGGGCCCGCAGGGGTCAGGTTGCCTGTGACGTTCTTGCGCAACGCCGGGAACTGCACGGCGTTGTAGACCTTCTGCTCCGCCAGGTGTGCGAACCGCGCCATGTCCTCGGCAGCGAACTCGTTCACGGTCGTCGACGCGACGGCCGCCGACAGCTCTGCGTAGTTCATCAGCCGTTACGCGAGAACTTGGTGCCCTTCACAGCCGCACCGCAGCCGCGCACCGTGCCGCCTTTGGCAAGCGCCGTCTTGGGCTTGCCCGGGTGCATGTTCGCCTCGTGCTTGTGAACGGCGGTCTTGACGGACTTTTTGTCCATGGCCATGTCGGCGTGTTTGGCTTTCATCTCGGCTCCTTGAGGGCGTTCGCGCCCCATGCGATTCAGGGATTATCCGGTATCTGCCGCGATGCCTCAAGTGCTGGGTCTGGGCGCGGGTTGCGCAGCGCCTGCGGGTCGTTCACCGGCACCATTCCCTGGAAGTTCTGTGGGTGATCTGCATCCCAGCAGCTCGCGCACACCAGCAGGTTGTTGGCCTTGCCACGCACCGTCTCCGTGCGCAGTGTGCGCAGCTTGAAGCGAAAACCGCAACGGTCACAAAAGCCGATCGCCTTGGCGCCGTTGGCAAACTGCGTGGCCATCAAATCCAGCCCGGACCGGGCGTAAGTCTCAACGGCGTCTTCTCGCGATCCTCGGCCATGGCATCGGCCAGCGCCTCGTCGTACTGCGCCTTGAGCAACGGCAGCCGTGCAGCCCCTTCGGGTGTTTTCAGCGCCAAATGGTACGCAGTGCCTGCGATCAAGGCCGGCAAAAACCGAAACGGCACGTCCTGCGTCGTGCCCCCGTGCCCAGCGTCCTGTAGTCGGCGCAGGCGCCAGTAGACCAGCGTGTAGACGTTGCTGTCGGGGATGGGCCACACCGTGACGGTGGGCGTTGGGGACTGGCGGTTGATGTACAACTGCACCGGGCGGCCCGTACTCGTCTTGCGGGGTGTCGTGGCGTATGTCGAGACGCTGATGCGCGACATGCTCAGGTCCGACTGCAGCGTGCCGCTGCCTGTGCGCACGACGTGCTCGATCAGGTCCACCGTGTCTGGCGGCAGGTCGTAGGTGGCGGTGCCTTGCACGAGTGGAATACTCCCCTCGGAGACGGTCCACAGATTGATGCCAAGGTTGGCCCAGGACATGAGCAGCAGCGACAAAGAGCGCCGCGCTGTCTTAAACGCGTACCCCGTCCTGGCGCCGTCGACACCACAGCGCTCGTACGCTTCGTCGATGATCTCGGCGAGGTCCATGTTGAAGTCGGTGGTGCCGGACAGGCTCATGGCTTACTTCTTTTTGGCAGGCGGCTTCTTGCCGAACGGAGGGGCCATTTTGCCCGCTGGTTTCTTCTTGGCGTCTTTGCCTTTCAGCATGAACGCAGGGAGTTCTTTTTTCATGTGAGACCTTTCGTGGATGGCTGTGATGTTACGCGGAATTGCCTCTGGCCGGTACCCCTCAACACTTCCAGGCGCGTCGTGCTTTATTCAGACGGCTCTCGGGGTCTTTTGCCGCCTCGGGGAACATTTTGGCCTGGCCCGCAGACCGCGCGCAGAAGGACTTGCGGCGTGCGGCGTCCGCTGACGTCTTGGGGTTCGGTGCGGGGGGCTTCAACCCTGGTTTGCCTGGGTTCGCCTTGTTGTAGCTTGCGCGCCCTTTGGCGTTGAGGCCGCCTTTCTCAGACTGCCCCTCTTTGCGTTGCCATGCAGGTGTTTTGGCCATGTTCGGTTCTCACGGTATGCTGTCGGTGCGGTTCAAGGCTTCACGGGCTGCGTTGTGTTCCCGCTGGCAGGCAAGCCCTGCGGCTCTGGCGTCATCAACATGCGCAGCCACTTCTCCCGCAAACCTGTCAACTTCTCCAAGCACGACGGCGAGCAATCGGGCGGGATCTCCGGCTGGATCGCGTAGCTCGGCAACGGTGGTATCTGCACACTGCGCACGGGCACGCTCGGCGGCGTCTGCGGCAGCGTCTTGCAACCGCTTACCAGCAACAGCAGCAGCAACACGATTGCGGTCGGCCATGACACGAAGGGCTGCGGCTTCGGCGGCGTGCTTGTCTTGGGCATTTCGTAGCTCCTGTTCGGTGGTGCGGTTGCGTTCGCTCAGTTCGTGGGCGGTGCGCTCTGCTGTGGCGATGTACTCAGCGTGGGCGGCTTTTGTGTTGGCGTGTGCGGTGCGTTCGGCTTGCCACCCGTACATGGCGCCAGCCAAACCTACTCCAGCGATGGCAATGATGCTGTATCGAATGCTGATCATGGCGTCACGCTCGAATCGTCGGCATCCGGTACTTCGTCGGGGTCAGGCCCAGCCCCCAGACCGTTGCTTGACGCGCTCGTAGACGATGTACCCGGCCAGAACGACAACAGCGACCAATAAGGCAGGGACAAGCCAATTCTCCAACTGAGATACGCCATCTTTCACCTCGTTCACGGATTGCAAAACCTCGGCCACCGTGGCTACCGTAGCGGTGCCCCCGGCGACAACACTGGCTCGGTTGATCGTGCTGGCCGTCATGGGCCGCTCGGGCTCCACCTCTTGTGGCATGGGTTCTTCCATCGCTTCCGGCATGGGCTCCAGGTACAGCGCAGCTTCTGCAGCACGGCGCCGGGTCAGACCCGCCAGCACCACTTTCTTGCCGTTGACCGTGGCCTTGTTCCACAACCCAAAGGCCCGCGATGCAGCTTGGTCGTCGCCACGGTTGTGTGCTTTGCAGACTGTGCTGGAGCGGAACCCCGCCACACCGATGTTGAAAGCGAAGCACACCATGGCATCAAACTGGTGCTGGTTGGGTGCACGGGCGCAGTTTTTGAGCACACCCACCTCGTACTCCACCAAGTCCTCCATCAGCTTGGCCTCGGCCTCAACGTTTGTGATGGTTCGCTTGCGGCGCACGTCTTCAGGGGTAACGCCTTTTGTGGTTCCGTAGCCGACGGTCGGTACACCTGCCGGGCACAAGTATGCCGTCAACTTCAGCCCTTCAAACTGCTTGATAAGGTCAAGCCCCTTTTTGGATATTTGCATCACGACACCTTGAACGGGTTGCTGGTTGAATGCACAGTCTTCGCGGGGAGCAGGCCGGTGCCGTGAATCTGCCAGGTGGTCTGCAGCACGTACACCCCAGCGGGCAGCGTCTCGCACCGGCCATTGCTCCACCACCCCAGCGTGACAACCTCGGGCAGGTCTGTTCCTCTACGGTAGTCCGCGACCGCACTCTGTGCGCACGCGATGAAGGTCTTGCCTTCGGAAAGCTGGCGCACGGAAACGCCCCAGGTGGCGGTGAAGTCGCGTTTGATCTCCCGCTGGACGTACATGATCACGGGTTGACCAACTCGCCCGTCTGCAACGCGCACGGACTGCACATCCATCCACCACGATGACGGCCATGCCTGAGAGACTGTCAGGGCAGAGAGCCACAGCACGCCAGCCAGAAAGGCCGCGCGGCCCAACAACATCGACTTCAACCTGTTCATAACAACCAGCTCCTCAGCGCGTCTTTGATGTGCCCGCCGGCCACCGCCACGGCAGACACACCCGCAAGAAACACCACCAGCAACTTCGCCGCTTTGCCCAGCACTTGCCACCCTCTGTAAGCATCAAGCACGTCTTTCAACAGCTTGTGCTCTTCTGGCGTCAGCTGCGGCATCTCGCGAACCAGCCGCTCCAGCCGCTCCACGTCATCGTCAGACGTGCGTCGGGGATATCTGCGCCGCTCTTCTCCGTCGTATGGCGGTGGTTTTCCTGTATTCAAGCACAGCTCCCTGGTTTCTATCAGGCGGTGACACGCCCGTTTTGTGCCCATGCGATCAGCTCGAACGGGCCTTGCTTGTGTGGGTCGGGCATGCCCATCATTTCGGCCACGCACTCAAAGCACGACATGCGGCCAGGGCGATGCCTTGCCCACGGGAAGCCCCACCAGACGGCGCCTAGCCAGTCGTAGCCCATGTGCTTGATGGCGTCGAACGCGCGCAGGGCATACGTGGCGTTGACGGCGGGTGCGTCATACGGTCGGAATGTGCTGTCGATAGGCAGGCGCGCGGCGCGAACGCCTTGGTCTGTCATGCTGCTGTGGCACACGCCGTCAATCTCAAGCTCCGCATGGCTGTACGGGCACCAGCGCATGTAGCGCAGGCTCAGCACCAGCACTGTCACGATGTGCGCAAGCCAGCCGACGGGGCCGAAGCCGGGTCTTTTTTGCAGAAGCAGGCGAACGCGGGTCATTCTTGGCTTTCGGTTGGGCTGGCGATCATCAAACCCATGCGGGCCATGGCTGTCTGCGCGTCCTCGGTGGTCACGTCAGAGGCTGCGAACAGCGCGGCCACTTGCGCAGCAGTCACGGTCATTCCGGCCTCGGTGGCAAGGTGTGCGCAGACCTCGGGCTGGCCTGGGGTGTGCACGGGGTCGCTGTCAGCCGGGTACTCGGCAAGTGGCAACAGGGCGGCAAACTGCTGGTCAATCAGCCCGGAGCTGATCCAGTGCGTAGCAGGCATCTCGCCGGTGGGTGACAGTGGCGTTGTCCACATGCCTGCGCCGGACGGGCCTGCAATCGTTGCGGTCAGCAGGCGGGCGAACTCGACTTGTTCGTCGGACACGATCAGCGTGCGGTTGGTCCATTCGGTCATGGGATGGTCACTCCGGTTTTCGGAGCAAGCCAGCGCTCCATGCTGGCGATCTGCGCGTCACTTGTCAGTGCCCCACGGATAACCAGACCGTAGAAATTGCCGTTGAATGGGTAGATGGTGCCACCACGGCGGAATAGGTAAAGGGCGTGGTTGCCGTAGTTGCCTGTCCCTTGGTTTGTAGTTACCGATTCCACCAAAACACCGTTTCTTCTCAGTAAGCAAGTGTCAGCAGAAATATTCCCATATCCGGTTAAAACGGAGCTATCCGGGGCAGCCACAAAAACACCCGTACCCGCATTAGCAACTTCCGTCCCTCGACTGACAAATCTGTACGAATTTGCACCATCAGTACTCGGGGCCACGATCACAAATGCTCCGTTGTTTTCTGTACCTGAAGGACTTAATTCGGCAAAAAACCCAGTAGCAGCATCACTCAGCTTCCGCACCCCAGCAAACACCGTCACCTTATCCGTTGCGGTGAAGTCGATGCTGTTGGTCTGCATCCAAGTATTTGTTCCGTTGGCTGCGAGGTAGTAACGCCCTCCAGCGTCTTGCCTCAGAATCGGTCTGTCAATCACGGCGGCCTGAAAGGCGTGGTTACCGTTCCCGGACTTATCCAGCATCAACCCAACAGGCTGCTCAACAGCAGTGACAGGCGTTGTGCCTGCGGAATCTTGGAATAGGGTGCTCAGGTCGCTGGGGTCGTACCAAACGCCCTGCGCACCCGCCAAAAAAAGCTGGTTTGGAGCGAACTTTTGCATCCCCGCACGCGTCAGGGCCAGTGAAAGTGCGGTGATTTGCATATCAGTACAGGGCGATAACGAACGTGGCGGTGCTGCCGGTGGACCAGCACTTGGTGGCCTGCACAGGCAGGATGCTGCCCGCTGCCAGCCCGGTGAAAGTGACCTCCGTTCCGTAGGCCATCGTCACCTTCAAGTTGCCCGAGCCGCCAATATACAGCGCTCGTGTGGGCGGGATTTCGGTGGCGTCACTGAGCGTCACCGTACGGGCGTCGAAAGCGGACACCGTGGCGTCCGCTGTGCGGTAAGCCGGTTTGGTCATGTATCACCCCTTCGGTGTTGGCTTTTTCTTGGCCGGAGCCGGCTTAGGCGGCTCCGGTGGCGTGTACTTGGCGCCGATCATCGCTGCACGTAGGTGACAGTGACGACGAAACGGCCTGCGCCCAGCGTCGCAGTGCCCACCACGTTGCGGACCCAGATGGCTTGATCGGCTGCACCGACTTGTCGCGCCAGCTGCGTGGCGGCCGTTGCCGTACCGCGAAACTCGCCGCCTGCGGTGGTGGCCACAGCGGCCATGAGCTGCGCACCCCCAGAGGCCGTGCCGACAGACACCGTGGTAGTACCCGTGGTGGCCTCCACGACTTGGTCGACCTTGATGTCGATGATCTGCGCGTTGGCAGGCACGGTGCCCATCTGCACGTCGTAGTTGCCCTGGATCGCTCCGGCAAGGCTGCCAGAGTCGTACGTCTGCGCCAGCACCACAGTGCCGAGGTTGCTGCCTGAACCTTCTTTGACGTCACCGACGCGCAGAGGTCCGCTGAATGTTGCCAGTCCCATTGTGTAATCCAATCATGCGTTGAGCGCTGTAGTCTGCATGGTGCCCGCCGGGTCGGTCTGCAGCGCTGATTTGATGCCCCGGGCTTGCTGCCATTATGTCACTGCCCCTGTGTCGTGCAAAGAAAAAACCCGCCGAAGCGGGTTTCTCAAAGTGTCTCGGCTTACGCGCCGGGGGAGCCGAACATGGCCAACGGGTCACTGAACCCGAAGGAGTAGCGCTCGCGGGCTTTGTAACGGACGTTGCCGGTATCGAAGTCGGTGTCCGATCCGGTCTTCATGCCCACGCGCACAAAATGCTTCATGCCGTTGGGGATGTCGGTCGACAGGAACCACGCATCGGGGTCGGTCAGGTAGTGGTTGACTGCGGTGCCCTGCGGAATCGCACCCATCGACTTCAACGCGTTGATGTCGTTGTCGGAGGTGCCGACACGCAGCTCGGTCTTCATCAGACGCTGCGCCACGTACTGCAGCTGCGTCGGGATGATCAGCTTTTTGGGCTGGGCTGCGATCAGCAAGCCGCGCTCGTCGGTCCACTGCGAAATCTGGATGTGCGCGTTCTCCAGAGCCGTCTCGTTGAGGTCCGAGGCCACCGCCAGGGTGTTGGAGTTGACCGTGCCTTCGAGCAGCGGGTGTGCCGTCGAGAACAAGGCCACACCGTCACCACCGGGGAAGGCTGCGTTGAAGCCGTTGTTCAGCACCGCAGCGGCCTTCACCTGTTTGGTGTGAGCCATGGCGCGGGCCAGCGCCTTGGTGTAGCGGGCCGACAGCGACGCGTACAGGTTGTCCTCCATCGCCTCTTCGGTGATGGCAAAGCCCAGCACGATCGTCTCGTGGGTGTACCGCGAGGTGAACGCTTCCTGTGCGTTGTCGTAGGCCATCGCCTGACCCTCGGCCTTCACCGGTGCGGCTGCAAAACCGCCCAGCTTGGTTTCTTCTTCAAAACTGCGGTCGGACGACTCCGTCTCGAAGATGGCCGTGTGTTCTTCGGCGTACTTCTTGTACTCCAAGCCGAAAAGCGCATTGAGGCCGGGGATCAGCTGCTTGAGCATCTGTGCGCGAGTGATTGCCATGGTGTGTGCTCCTTAGATACCGACGGCGTTGAGGTAGCTGTGCTGGCCAGGGTTGAACTTGACCAGCACGTCCGTGAAGTTGTCGCCCGGGGCGGTGGCAAAACCCACGATACGGAAAGCCGCAGCGGCGGTCTGCACGGTGGACTCCAGCGCAACAGTCGAGTTGCCAGTGCGGACGTTGCCCGTACTGGTGCTCTGCGCGGCGGCAAGGAAGGTGTTGGCGCCCAAGGCAGCCTGTGCGGCGGTGCCGTCCATCTGGCCTTGGAAAATCACGTTGGAATCCGCGATCACCATCGCCTTGATACGTGTGCCGGTGGGGGCTGCGTAGCTGGCGGGGTAGTACGGGGAGTGGATCAACTGACCCTGGGCGTTGACGAACTCAAAGCCCACTGCAACACCGATGGTGCCTGCCGGGAACGCGTTGGTCGTGGCGTCGGCACCGGTGGCCGTCACCAGCACGACGTAGCCGTTGGTGTCCAACGCCACGATGCTGCCCGTGAAGATGTTGGTGGCCGTGCCGGCAGGGTTGATCTCGAAAGTCTCGATAGCGCCCGCGTAGGGCATGCCGTCGACACGACGTACCGGGCGAAGCCCGTAAGGTGCTGCAGTTTGGGACATTTAAGCCTCCGTTTCAGTTGCCGTTACCAAATTCGCTGCCTCGGCTGACGGAAGTTTTACTTTTCCGGAACTTCGGCATGCGAGGGTCGTTTTGATTCATGTAGCTGCTGTCGACAGACTGCATCTGCTGCGCAGCGCGGTTGTCGTAGTAGCGTGCCCGCGCCACAACGCTTTCTTCGGGCATCTTGCAAAGCATGAGTCCGCTGATCTCGACGTTTCCGCTCTTGCCCACCATCAGCTCCGGGTGGTCCTCGGCCCGTACTGGCACCCAACCTGTACGCATCTTGCGAGACACGTTGGTGGGCTGTGCCTCGCCTTGGTTGTGCGTGGCAATCCAGCGGAACCGGAACCCCGGTTCTGGGTTCGGTGTTGGGAGCAGGTCAGGGGGCATGAACTCGTCACGCATTGCATTCGCACGAGCGTCCATCTCGCGGGGTTGACGTGTGGCCATTTCAGACTCCTTTTGCAAGTTCAGCAGCGTACTGCTGGGGTGTGATGTTGAGCTTTTTACAGAGCGCCACTTGGGCTTGCGTCAGCACAACACGCTGCTTTCCGGCCGCTGTGCGCGTCACGGGAGCCACGACTGATCCTGCTGGTGGTGTCTGACGGCTGTTCGCCGTATCTGGTGCACCGGCTGCGCGACGTGCGTACAGCTTTGGGAAACTGGACTGCATCCGTGCATCAAGCTCGGCGAAGTACTCATCTGAACGCGGGTCATAGCCCGATTGCACGAGTTGGTTGTGCAGCCCAAGTGCGTAGCTGGCTTCAGGCGCATGGTCCCTGGAGGTAAACCACGGGTTTTTGTCGAGCCACTGCTGCGTCTTGGGGTGCAACGCTGCCGGCTGGACACTGCCTTGGTCCGTTTGTACACCAACTTCGGCCGGTTGTACAGAGGGTGCCTTGAATGTTTTTGCACGGCCCAGCTCAATCTTGGCGTCAGTGAGTGCTTCCTGCGCTTTGATGATGCCCTCGGTATCAAAGGCTTCGCTGGCCTTGCGCAGCTGCTCGCGCGCGGTTTCCAGTTGTGCTTCGGCGGCCTGCACAGTCATGTCGCCAAACTGTTTGGCACCTTCGTTCAGCGTTTGTCGCAGCTGCTCGTTTTCGCGGCGGGTGCGCTCCATGAAGGCCAGGGCCGCTTGATGCTCACGCTCCAGCGCCTCGCGTTTGCGGCGCTCGTCGTGGCGGGCGTGCGTCAGCTCATTGATGCGCTTGCGCGTCTTGTCGCCGTAGGAGGCCAGTTCCTCCTCGGTCGGCTCCACCAGCTCACGCTCCAGGGGGCGTGCGTTGCGGTCGCGTTCGGGGGTGTCGTCAACAACCTCGATCTCCACCGATGTGTCGTCGCCTTCGGGCTCTGGCAGCAGCAGGTCGTCATCAGGACTGTCGAAGTCCAGATCAAAATCGTCGTTCGTGCGTGGCATATCGGGCTCCTTATGCGGCTGCGCGGGTGATTCCGCGCGGGTCTTGTACAACGGCTTCAACCTGATCGTCGTTGATCAGGCGCCACTCGGTCCCGCGAATCTTGAAGCGGGTGCCCGTGTAGGTCCGCACCAGAATGAAGTCGCCGACTTGGCACCAGGGGCCTTCGGGGAACTTGTCCGGGTCTTGGTATGCCTGGGGGCCCATGGCGTACACGAACAACACCGTGGTGCCGATTTCTTCGTTGCGCTTGACCACGTCGGCCTTGATGATGTTCGAGTTCTCGAACGTGTCATCGGCTTGTGGGATGGCGCACAGCAACTTGTATCCGACAGGGGTCGGGATTTGCTTGCCGCGTTGCTCCATCGGCGTGTTCTCGAACTCCTCGTCGGTCTGAGGGACCGCCTTGGGAGCCGACATTCCTGGGGGCAGCACCATCCCGCTGGGTAGCAGGATTCCTTGCTCAGTCATCATTGCCATCTTCTTCCTCAGCTTTCTGTAGCACGGCCTTAATTTCATCAATTGCGAGGTCGAGGCCGTGAATCTCCCCGCAAATGAGCTTGTACGCGCCGGCATCGCAGCTGCCTGCAACGACGGCGTTGACTTTCGACTGTCGCGTCTCCGCGAGGTTCTTGAGCGCCCGGCGCAGGGCTTCGTCAGCCAGCATCACGGCTCTCCCCGGCGTTGTTCGTGGCGGCACTGCTGCGCACCGACTCCATCAAGCGGAAAGCCGCCTCGCGGTCGCCCTGCAACACCGCCTGATCCTGGGCCCGCCCCATGACGCCAACCTTCGCGGCATTGATGATCGCGTTCTGCTCCGCAATCTCCTGTTGGGCAACCTGCTGTTGCTCGCGCAGGCGGAGTTCGTCGGCACTTTTTGCCGCGTTGATTTGCAGCTGCTGCTCCAGCACCTTGATGCGGTCCGCGTCGCCTGCGATCTTGGCCTGTGCCAGTTGCTCCTTGATGGCCACTTCGCGGTCTTTTCGATCTGCCTCGCGCATCTGCAGCTGCATGACGGGGTCTTGTGCCTGTTGCTCGGCCTGCTTCTGTGCGGCTTGCTGCTGATTGCGTTGCAACAGGCGTTGCGCAGCACGCGCCATGAGCCCTGCCAGCGCCACCTCGACCTCTGGAGGCATGTCGTCGCCTTCTGGGGGCAGCGCAACGCCCAGCTCGGCCTCGATCTGCTGCTGGTACTGGTACCCGATGTGCTCGGCGATGTGTGCCTGGGCCTGGGCCATCATGGTCTGTGCCTGCGGGTTCTGCCCGATGGCCTGCATCAGCACGGGGTCCTGCATCGCCGCCATGTGCACCGCGATGTGTGCCGCATGGTCTTGATGGCGAAACGCCTTGATTGGCTCGCCTTTAAGCACCCGCATGTTCTCCGCCACCGGGTCGATGGGCTTCAGGTCGTCCTTCAAAGGCACCAGCTTGTCGGCATTCTTGATGCCAATCACCTCCAACATCGTGCGGTGCAGCAGCGGGCGGTCGTAGACGTCAGGAGCCTGCTGAGACAGCTGTACCGCCGCTTGGTACTGGACCATACGCTGGGTCATCGTTGCCGCGCTGGGGTCGCTCACCGGTATGACGTCCACCATGGCGTAGTCTTTGCTGCGCAAAAACCGATCGCCGACCTCAGGGTCGTAGGTGTACGGCAGCTCGCCTTCGTGCTCGACCACAAGGCGCTTGATAATCCCGAACTCTTCCTTCAGACTCTTGTGCGTGCGGGCCTGCACGGCCGTCATCACTTTAAGCTGGCGCTCGATCAACGCCAGGGTGGTGCCCACCGGCGCCTGGGACGACATGTCCCCCACCTTCAGGTCCAGCGTGCCTGGGATACGTCGTGCCTCCTCCGACAGCGTCGCGCGCAGGGCTGCGAGCACCGCGCTGGGCTCCTTGTACGGCAGCGGCATGATGTTGTCGCGCACCGTGCCGCCACCGACATCCACGTCACGGAACTCGCCCGGACGGATCGGCGTGTCGTCACCCTTGATCCGCAGCCCCTTGGCCTTCAGGCCGCCGGGCAAGTTGGCCAAAGTACCTGCGTCGATGAGCTGGCGCAGAATAGACGTCCCCCCGCGTGCGTACGCACCGATCAGATGGAACAACCCGAGGCCATACGGCCCGATGCCGGGGACGTAGTCATACTGCACGAAGCTGCTGGCACGGGTGTAGGTGGTGTCGTCCTGGCGCCAGCCCCGGCGCAGTGCCATGGTCTTCCCCGTGTCCTTACACACGGTGAGCACGTACGGGCACGGCCCCTCACCCGCCTGCGTGTCCAGACCCTCAAGGTCCAGCTCGACGTGCTGCTCGTAGAACGTGAACCGCTCGTCATGGATGTCGTCCACGCCCGCGATGTCGTCCTTCGCTTGGTCAGTGTCGCGCGTCGCGCGCATGGGCTCACCCATGTCTTCCTTCAAGAAGAACCCGTTGTTCTGATACCGTGTGACGTCGTTCTTCGTGTACCGAATGATCTGCGTGGCGCGCTCGGCGCTGCGCACGTTGGTGGCGCCGTAGGGCAGCAGCATCTCCGTGGCCGAGACAAACATCGACACAGGGCGTTTACGCACGATGTCGTAGTAGACCTTCTTGAAGGCACAGCCCATGGCCGGCAAGCTGAACAGCATGCGGTCATGCTCGTCACGGAACTCCGCCATGCGGTCTGTCACCGTGTGATTCATGTCCGCCCGCACGCGGTTGGCCGCCTCGGTCTTCTCGCGGGTGTCCTTGCCGATCACCTTCGTCAGCACCGGGCCGCCGGAGGGGAACGTCTCCATGATCGTCTCAGACTGGAACCGCACCACCGCCTCGATGAGCATCGGGTCGTGCACACCGCTGGCTCCAGCCCAGGGCGTCGTGCGCTCCTCATACTTCAGGCCCAGCAGCTTCAACCCGTCCTTCATGAGCTGCTCCCAGTCCTGGCGCGCGTTCTCGTCGTCCTCCGCGTCGGAGACGGCCTGCTGCGCCAACGTCGTGAGCGTCACCTCGGGCAACAACTCCGCCAAGTTCGCAGTGAACACCTCGTCCCCGAGCGGTTGGGCGTCGCCTTCCCCCAGCTCAATGACCATCGACCCGTCTTCCAGCTCGATCATGGCGCCGTCAGGGGCCACAGTGATCACCATCGACGCTTCGTCCTCGGCTCCAGGCACGTCTGGGAAGTCACCTTCTTGGAGGCTACGCTCTACGTTCGGGTATGTGGCCATGTCAGTCAGTCCTTCAATCAGTAGTATTCCGCTGGGGGTGGTGCCGCATTATCGTCTTCCTCCTCGTCGGTGGACAGTCTTATAAAACCGCCACGACGAAAGCGCTCCATAGCCATCACGGCGCAGTTGTGTGTCAGCACTCCGTTAGCGTAAAAACACTGTGCGCTGTCAACGCTTAGGTTAAAGACCATCTTTTTCGCGCTTTTTCGCTCGATGGTTTCTACTGACGCACGTCCCGCTGCAAAACCGAGCGGTGCTACGCAGCGCAGAAAACTCTGTAGAACAAATAACACATTTGAGACGGTGTGGGTTGGCCCTGCGCGCTTCAAGTTCGGCAGCCCGTGCTGCATGCGCAACACCACCTTTTGCAAAGTTTTTGGCAGTAACTTGCGCATGCCATGCACGACCCTCTGCACTCGCGTGCCACGCGGACGCTTTGTTCCTGACTCTTTCGAGATGCTGCCTTTGCTCTTCGGAGCACTTACCTCTGGTGTGTTCAGCGTGCTGCCTCTGGTGTGCTTTTCGTTCGATGATCTCCAGATTCTCAAGGGCGTTGTTGTTGTAGTCGCTGTCTCGGTGGTGCACATCAAACCCATCAGGGATAGGCCCGTTTGCAGCAGCCCACACATCCCGGTGTAAAAGACCTTTACCCCCGCCGCGACTAAAGTACCTTCGATGCGCTTTGTTTTTTGAATCTGGGTAGCGGTTGTACCGCCTGCCCTGAAAAACGACGACTTCTTTACGGACCATGACGGCTCCTTAGTTGATACGGTTTTTATTGTATCAACAGTTCTCACGCTCTGCATTTGGACCCATCCTCTTGTAGTTGCTACGGGGTGGTTGGCCGTAGCTTCGATGGAAAACCCGCCTGCTTGCAGTACATACGTTGTTTGAAACCCTGTGCAGCAAGACATGCGCACTCTGGCGGGGCCTTCGGGGGTGTGTACATACTCCCCCGCCGCTATGTGCTCTATGTTCTTGCTCGTACCGTCTGCCATGAGTATTTGCGTACCCGCTACGAGGCAGTCGACTGGGTCATCGAACTCGCCGTTGGGGAAGTCCGCACACACCTCGATCATCTCGCGGCCCCACTTGTTGTCCGGCACCCACACCAAGCCGTCTTCAAAAACAGCGGTGACGGCGTTCGTCCTGGCGTACTTGTCGTTACTCATGCCGGCGCGCCCACGTGAGGGGTTGACCTCCATGACGAACATCTGCATCCGGCGCAACTCTTGGATCAGCGGCGCGCCAGCGGCCTTCTTCTCAATGATGAGGTCTTCTGGCTTCCACTCGTTGTACAGCTCCAGAGCCTTTCTCTTCAGCTCGGGGTACTCGACGCGGCCTTTCCAGTAGTCCAGCAAGATGATCTCGCTGCGCTCACGATCTTCGTTGTGCCACACACCCCATGTCGTGCAGGCGCTGTAGTCGTTGCGCGTCTTGGTTTCGTGCGCAGTGTCCCAGGTCTGGATGACGTAGTCGATCTCGGGCGGTTTTGGCCTTGTCCACAAGTTCCAGTACTCGCGCTTGATCAGCGCGGCCGCCTCGTTCGTGGGCTCCTGCAGGTACTGTGCAGACCAGAACTGGGGGCGCATGTTGGCCTTCTTGGCCATCAGCTCCTTCAGCGGCCACTGCTCTGGCCACAGGGACACCATGGTCTGCTCGCCGTCGCGTTCGACCTCCATGACGGCGGGGAAGCGCACTTCGTGCCATGGCAACGCACCTTCGTCGGCTTTGTCCTTGGACCACTGGATGGCCCTGGCGATGGGGTCCCGGCGCCCCCACCGGGTCCCAATCATGATGATTTTGCCTCCCGGCATCAGGCGTTGTAGTGGGCCAACCTGTACGTAGTCCCACGCCTGCGAGAAGGCTGTCTCGGGGTTGCCATACAGCACGCTCTGTTCGGATACGGCGTCATCAATAACGAGCAGGTGCGCACCTTTACCTGCTGCAGCACCGCCAACACCCAACGCCAAGTATACGCCGCCCTTTGTTGTTGTCCAGTTGCCTGCTGCGCTCTTGTCTCTCGACACCTGCACAGCATTCTCAAAAATGGCTTGATACTCAGGGCTGTCGATGAGGTCGCGCACTTTCTTACCGAAGCTGGACGACAAGTCCTCGGTGTGCGTCACCATCATCACCTGATGGCTCGGGTTGTGCCCCAGGTACCACGCCACGTACAGGTACGCGATGAACTCTGACTTGCCGAAGCGCGGCGCCATCGACACCGTCATCCGCAGCGCCCAAGGCGGTGGGCCCTCTTCACCCCAACTGTCGCTGGGCTGCGCCATGTCGTGCAGCAGCGGGCTCATGTGGCGGTGGTGGGCGCCTTCCTTGAACCCGGGGTACACCCTGTGGCAGAAGACAATGAAGTCTTCACGGGCGCGGCGGCGCGCGTTCTTGACGTCGAACGCCTCCAGCTCCTCCAGCAGCTGCACCTTCTCGGCCGTCGGCAGCTCGGGTATGCGCGCTATGAGCTGCTGTATCTGCGCTGGCGTCAGGTGTTCGAGGTTGAGGCTCAAATCACTCCCCGTGTGAGTACGAATGACCGAGGTGGGCTATAGCACCAATAACTCGTAAACGGCTGACGCTCTTGGTGCTGGATGTGTACATGTACGTTGTGTCGTCTTCAGCGATACCAACAGCAGCGAAAGCCGCAACCCGCCCATGCAAAACGTCTTCGCGCAGTGCGTCGAGAATATTCAGCGCTTCGTGGACCTTCGCGTTTTTTGCGGCGTCTAATACTACGATGTTCATTCTGAGCTTTCACGGGGTATTTCTGACACGACAGTGGGCGCCAGGAAACTGCGCAGCTTCTCTTGCAGGCGCTCGTTGAGTTCGTCCTCGTTGGCGTCGATCTTCTTGATCTCGACACGCTCGGTGAACAGCTTGACTTCGGTGACGTTGCCCAGCATTTGCAACGCCTTGAGGCGGATGCGTGCGTCTGGGTGGGAAGTTTCCTCGACCAGCTTTGAGACGATGTACCCGCGCAGGTGTTTGGCCTGCTCGACAAACTCCCAGTCGTACTGCGTGAGCATACCGACGAGGTGCTGCACAGCTTCAGGGGTCTTGAGTTTTGTGAGCGCCACCTTCTGGGTGTCCGTGTCCGGGCTGAAGTTCAGCGCGGTGAATGCACTGCGGGCGTCCTGCGTCTGCATGCGCGCGTCGATCTCATCGTCACTTGGCACCCCGAGGTCGGCGAACAGGTTGGCGGTTGCCGTCTGTGCTTCGAGGATTTGGTCGGGCGTCGCTTTGCTGACCGGCACTGTGGTGCTGGCGTCAAAGGGCTCAACTTTGATGGATAGGAGGTCGTCGAACATCTGTGCGCGAGGGGGATACCTCGAAAGTTGCACAAAGTGTACACTGAGGGCGGTAGTGGGGCAACGGTGGTTCGTTGCAGCATTGCTTCTCCTGGGTGAGCCTCAAAGCTCTTGCCCCCGCGTCGAAAGGCACGGGGGCTTTTTTATGCGTTTTACAAATAACCGCCTTTGTTTTTTGGTACCCCCGGGGGTGCTTTTGCACGGGCTGGGGAAATGCGTTTTCTGCATAACGTGTCTTGTCGCTGTGCAGGCGCCCTTTCTTGGCGATGTGCAGGAGCTTTCTCTTGGCGCCGCGCAGGCGGTGTTGGTGTGCCGAGGGTTGCGGATTGGCACTGTTTGACGGTTTGTGGTGGCGTATGTCTGGAACAGTGTTACTGCGCGCCGCCACCCCCGCACCACAGCACGGCCCCCACC
>Ga0209066_10000580_pt1 | contig 52776 bp, 46 predicted proteins | sample All_14_2_FD_187198 | JGI IMG/M metagenome (GOLD analysis project Ga0209066, IMG submission 187198) | Freshwater microbial communities in response to fracking from Pennsylvania, USA - Allegheny Zone_MetaG_DW_15 (SPAdes) (version 2) ...
CAGCCCCGCCACCGAGGAAAACGAGACCACCCCCGCATGAAGCTTCATGAGTTCCCCCGCCACCCGCTCACCTTCGGCCCGAGCCCGGTCCACCACCTCGCGCGCCTGAGCAGCCACCTCGGTGGCGCGCAGATCTGGGCCAAGCGGGAAGACGTCTCGAGCGGTCTCGCATACGGCGGCAACAAAGTCCGCAAGCTCGAGTACATCGTCCCGGACGTCATCGCATCCGGCGCCGACACTCTCGTTTCGATCGGCGGCTATCAGTCCAACCACACGCGACAGGTCGCCGCCGTTGCTGCCCATCTCGGACTGAAGGCCCGGCTCGTGCAGGAGAAGTGGGTGCCGTGGGAGGACCCGACCAACGACAAGGTCGGCAACATCCTCCTCTCCCGGATGATGGGAGCAGACTCCCGCCTCGACGACGCGGGGTTCGACATCGGCATCCGCGACTCGTGGAAGTCGGCGTTGCAGGAGGTCGAGGATGCCGGCGGGGTTCCGTACCCGATCCCGGCGGGCGCCTCGGAGCACCCCCTCGGCGGGCTGGGGTTCGCCAACTGGGCTTTCGAGGTTGCTGAGCAGGAGAAGCATCTCGGGGTCTTCTTCGACACGATCATCGTCTGCACCGTGACCGGGTCGACCCACGCCGGGATGATCGCCGGTTTTGCAGCGCTTGAGGACCTGACCGGAGTGCGCCGCCGGGTCATCGGGATCGACGCGTCGGCGACGCTCGACAAGACCCGCGACCAGGTGGCCCGAATTGCCCGCAACACCGCGAGCCTCATCGAACTGGGTCGCGACCTGCGCGACGACGAGATCCAGGTGCTCGAAGGATGGGCTGGCGATCTGTACGGCATCCCGGTCGAATCGACGATGGCGGCCATGGCGTTGGGTGCACAGTTGGAGGCCATGATCACCGACCCGGTCTACGAAGGAAAGTCGCTGGCCGGACTCATCGACCTGGTACGCAGCCGCGACATTCCCCAGGACTCGACGGTGTTGTACGCCCATCTCGGCGGCCAGCCCGCGATCAACGCCTACTGGCGCCTATGGGACTGACCCGCCCGCGCGCAAGGGGATAGCGTCGTGCAGACACGTGTGGCAGGTTAGGCAGACGACCAGGCCACATACCCGCCGACATCCGGAACCACGGGAGGAACAGATGACCGCCGCGGAACCGACGACCAATACCGTTTCCATCCCGATCCTGACGCAGGAGCCGTTCCCCGATACTCCCGGAAGCGCGGAGCCTGAATGGTTCAAGACGGCGGTCTTCTACGAGGTCCTGGTTCGATCATTCAAGGACAGTGACGGCGATGGAACCGGCGACTTCCGGGGCCTCATCGACAAGCTCGACTACTTGGAGTGGCTCGGCGTCGACTGCCTGTGGCTTCCGCCCTTCTTCCCCTCCCCCCTGCGCGACGGCGGCTACGACGTTGCCGACTACACCGGCATCCAGCCGGGCCTCGGAACGACCGAAGACTTCCAGGCTTTCCTGAATGCCGCGCACGAGCGGGGCATGCGGGTCATCATCGACTTCGTCATGAACCACACCAGCGACGAGCATCCGTGGTTCCAGGAGAGCCGGCGCGACCCGGATGGACCCTACGGCGACTTCTACGTGTGGAGCGACACCGACGAGCTCTATGAGGACGCCCGCATCATCTTCGTCGACACCGAGCCGAGCAACTGGACGTGGGATCCGGTGAGGCAGCAGTACTTCTGGCACCGGTTCTTCTCACACCAACCCGATCTGAACTTCGACAACCCGCGTGTCCACGACGCGGTGCTGGACGCGATGCGGTTCTGGCTCGACATGGGGCTGGACGGATTCCGACTCGACGCAGTCCCCTACCTCTACGAGCGACCCGGCACCAACGGCGAGAACCTTCCAGAGACTCACGAGTTCCTGAAGAAGGTGCGCCGCATCGTTGATCGCGAGTACCCGGGACGCGTGCTCCTGGCAGAGGCCAACCAGTGGCCCGCCGACGTCGTCGACTATTTCGGAGATCCGGATGTCGGCGGCGACGAGTGCCACATGTGCTTCCATTTCCCGGTCATGCCGCGAATCTTCATGGCAGTGCGTCGCGAGTCCCGGTACCCGATCAGCGACATCCTCGCCGAGACTCCCCCGATTCCATCCGGATGCCAATGGGGAATCTTCCTGCGCAACCATGACGAGCTGACCCTCGAGATGGTCACCGACGAAGACCGCGACTACATGTGGAATGAGTACGCGCAGGATCCGCGGATGAAGGCGAACATCGGCATCCGTCGTCGCCTGGCGCCTCTGCTGGACAACGACATCGATCGCATCGAGCTGTTCACGGCGCTGCTTCTCTCCCTGCCCGGCGCACCGGTGCTGTATTACGGCGACGAGATCGGGATGGGCGACAACATCTGGCTCGGCGACCGCGACGGCGTGCGTACCCCCATGCAGTGGACCTCGGACCGCAACGCCGGGTTCTCCACGGCCAACCCGGGCAAGCTCGCGCTGCCGATCGTGCAGGACCCGGTGCACGGATACCTCGCGGTGAACGTGGAAGCGCAGCAGGAGAATCGATCGTCGCTGCTGCAGTGGACCCGGCAGATGATCCAGGCCCGCAAGCGCCACCCGGCGTTCGGACTCGGCAGCTTCAACGACCTCGGCGGGTCGAATCCGTCGGTGCTGTCGTACACGCGCGAGCACACCAACGACGACGGAACCGTGGATGTCATCATCTGCGTCAACAATCTGTCGCAGTTCCCGCAGCCGGTCGAACTCGACCTGCGTCGCTTCGAGGGGCTCGTGCCGGTCGAGCTCGTCGGCGGCGTTCCTTTCCCGCGGATCGGGGAGCTGCCTTACCTGCTGACCCTGGGCGGCCATGGGTTCTTCTGGTTCCAGCTGCACGCACCGGCTGACGATGCAGAGGAGGTGGGGCTGCTGTGAGCGCGCCCGACGCCGCTCTCCTGGAGAGCTATCTGGTACGAACCCGCTGGTTCGGGGGCAAGGGGCGACCGTTCGAGGTCGCACAGGTACGCAGTATTGCCGAGGTGCCGGCGCAGTACGGAAGGCCGTCGCTGTTCGTTTACCTCGTCACCGTCGCCTACCGCGATGAGGATGCCGGCAGCGAGCTGTATCAGGTGCCGCTGAGCGGATACGACGAGATGGAAGAGCGGATCGGCCACGCCTACGTCGGGGCGGTCGACACCGAGTCCGGTCCCCTCCACCTCTACGACGCGGTGCACGACCGCGAGGCGATGCGCATCTGGCTGGACGGGTTCATCGCGGCCGAGAGCACGGGAACTGCGCAGGTCGATCGCCTCCGCTTCCACCGAGTACCCGGCGGCGAACCTCTGGACAACTCGCTCGTCTCGGCGCCCATGACCGGCGAGCAGTCCAACTCGTCGGCACGCTTCGATGACACCGCGATCATGAAGCTCTTCCGCAAAGTGAGCCCGGGGACCAATCCCGACATCGAGATCCATGAGGAACTTACACGGGGTGGTTCCGAGCACATTGCGCAGCTGTACGGCTGGGTAGAGATCGACATCGACGGGCAGTTGCTGCAGACAGCGATGTTGCAGGAGTTCTTGGCCACGGCCACCGACGGCTTCGAGCTCGCCGTAGCCAGCGTTCGTACGCTTCTCGCTGATCCGCAGCAGCGTGTCGAGGACTCTGGCGGCGACTTCGCCGGCGAGGCCGCGCGCCTCGGAGAAGCCCTCGCGAATGTGCATGCGTTGATGCGGTCGCGCTTTCCGGCCGGGACCCGTGGCGGCGACACCGCCGCCGACCTCGCATACGCCATGCGCGGTCGCCTCGACGAGGCTCGCAGATCGGTGCCTGCACTCGAGACTCACGTACCGCAGCTGCTGCGTCTCTACGACGCGGTAGCGGCGTTGGACGGTCTCGACGTCCAACGCGTGCACGGCGACCTGCACCTCGGCCAGACTCTGCGTACCTCGCACGGCTGGCGCATCGTGGACTTTGAGGGCGAGCCAGGCAGGCCCTTCGCGCAACGCTCTCTTCCCGACTCCCCCTGGCGGGATGTGGCCGGAATGCTGCGGTCGTTCGACTATGCCGCCGCGATGATCGAGATGTCTTGGGCGACGGATGCCGACACCGATGAAGGGCAGGCCCTGCGGGCAGAGCGGGCCCGCGAATGGTCTGCGCGCGCTCGCGAGTACTTCGTCGCGGCTTACGTCGCTGCCATTTCATCCGCGGACGGCAGCGAGGGCGACCCGGGCATCGACCTCACTGGGCCCGAGCGGGTACTGCTCGACGCCTATGTCGCCGACAAGGCGGTGTACGAGGTCATGTACGAAATCCGCAACCGGCCGACCTGGGTCTCGATCCCGCTCGAAGCCCTAGAACGGGTTGCGACGTCGTAGCGCGCAGACTAGCTCGTGACGACCTGCGCGGTTCCCAGGGGCGCGTCGGGCCCCATCTCATCGGCGAGCCGGTTGGCCTCTTCGATGAGGGTGGCAACGATTTCTGACTCGGGAACGGTCTTGATGACCTCACCCTTGACGAAGATCTGACCCTTGCCGTTGCCGGAGGCAACGCCCAGGTCGGCATCCCGGGCTTCTCCCGGTCCGTTCACGACGCACCCCATGACAGCCACGCGCAGCGGCACCGTCATGTCTTTGAGTCCCTCGGTGACGTTGTCGGCCAGGGAATACACGTCGACCTGGGCTCGCCCGCATGAGGGGCACGACACGATCTCGAGCTTTCGCTCACGCAAGTTCAGCGACTGCAGAATCTGGTGCCCGACCTTCACCTCTTCGGCGGGCGGCGCAGACAGCGAAACGCGGATGGTGTCGCCGATCCCCTCACCCAGCAGGATGCCGAAGGCGGTAGCGGATTTGATGGTGCCCTGGAAGGCGGGACCGGCCTCGGTCACCCCGAGGTGCAACGGCCAGTCACCCCGTTCGGCGAGCAACCGGTAGGCCTTGACCATCACAACGGGATCGTTGTGTTTGACCGAAATCTTGAAGTCGTGGAAGTCGTGTTCTTCGAACAGCGAGGCCTCCCACACCGCGCTCTCCATGAGCGCCTCGGGAGTCGCCTTGCCGTACTTCTCCAGCAGGCGCCGGTCGAGCGACCCGGCATTGACACCGATCCGCAGCGACACCCCAGCCGCTTGCGCGGCCTTCGCGATCGCTCCGACCTGGTCGTCGAACTTGCGGATGTTGCCGGGATTGACGCGAACCGCAGCGCAACCCGCGTCGATCGCCTGGAAGACGTACTTCGGCTGGAAGTGGATGTCGGCGATCACCGGGATCTGACTCTTGGCCGCGATGATGTGCAGCACATCGGCATCGTCCTGGGACGGCACTGCCACACGCACGATCTCGCACCCGGATGCCGTGAGCTCGGCGATCTGCTGCAGCGTCGCGTTGATGTTGGTCGTCGGTGTCGTGGTCATGGACTGGACGCTGACGGGGGCGTCCCCGCCCACCAGAACCTTGCCCACCTTGATCTGACGGCTCTTGCGGCGCGGAGCGAGGGTTTCGGGGACCTTCGGCATTCCGATGTTCACAGCTGGCACGGGACCAGCCTACGCATTCCGGCTGGGTGGCAGGCCGAGGCCTCCCAGGTGGGTCGTCGTTATTGCAGCCGACGCATCTCGTCTTGGATCTTGCTCTCGGTGAGCGCGCCGCGCGACGGCCCGTAGGCGCGGATGCCCGCGAAGGCCACACCGATAGCGATGCCGGCGATGGGCCACACGGGCCAGAAGCCACCCATTCCGGTAATCGCCCAGATCAGCACGAAGAACAAAGAGAGCACGACCCAGGTGGCCAGGCTGTACCAGAAACCTTGCTTAGCACGAAGGCTCGCGACAGCGCGCTGGCGCAGGTCGTCGGAGCTGGTGGGATCTTGAGAGTCCGTCATGTCCAGAATCTAGTGCCCGGGAGGTCACGGCACTAGAGCGCGCGGCTGTCTGAGGCTCCACTGTGGTAGTTTCGGCGCATGTTCGCGAGCACCGCATGGTGGCCCACCGTCTGAGGCGGTGTGCTCGTTGATCCTGAGACCGCCCCCGGGGCGGTCTTCTTTGTGAGGGTGGCCGCCCCACGACGAAAGACCGACCATGACCGGCACCGCCCTTCCCCCGCTCGCTGGGCTTGCAGCCAGCGACCGCCCGTTCGCCATTCTCGCCCGCGACGGTGACACCGTCGAGGTGATCACCGGCGACATCGTGGATGTCGAGCTGCTGCGTGACATCCCGCTCCTGGCGGCCGACGGGACTCCGCGGGAGGTTCTCGCGCTCGTTCCGTTCCGGCAGGTGCGAGAACGCGGCTTCGCCTGCCACGATGACGACGCCCCGCTGCGATGTCTGGTGATCACCGAGCGTGCCACGTATCCGCGCGATGAGGCGCTGGCCATCCTTCCTCACGACGACATTCCGCTCCGAAACGCCGGGTTCGACATCGACGACGAGGCGTATGCCGATATCGTGCGCCGGGTGATCGCCGATGAGATCGGGCGCGGCGAGGGGGCCAACTTCGTCATCCGTCGCGATTTCACGGCCGACGTCGACGCTGACCCACGGGTCGCGGCGCTCGCCTGGTTCCGCGCCCTGCTGGAGCACGAGCGCGGCGCCTACTGGACCTTCGCGGTGGTGACCGACGGCCACGTCGCGGTCGGAGCGAGTCCCGAAGCGCACGTCAGCGCCGAGGCCGGCATCGTCACGATGAATCCGATCTCGGGAACCTTCCGGCATCCCGACGGTGGGGCGACCGTCGACAACCTCAGCGAATTCCTGCGCTCCACCAAGGAGACCGAAGAGCTGTTCATGGTCGTCGACGAAGAGCTCAAGATGATGAGCGCCGTATGCACCGACGGCGGGCGCATCACCGGCCCTCACCTGAAAGAGATGTCGCGCCTCACACACACCGAGTACATGCTGCGCGGGTCGAGCAGGCTGGACCCGCGCGACATCCTGCGCGAGACCATGTTCGCACCGACGGTCACGGGCTCTCCCATGCAGAACGCGTGCACCGTGATCACCCGGCACGAGACGACCCCACGCGGCTACTACTCGGGGGTCGCCGCACTGTTCACGCCGCGTACCGACGCCGCGACGGCTCCGGGAGCTGACGCCGTTACCCACGACCTCGACGCCCCGATCCTCATCCGCACCGCCTATATCGAGGATGGACGCCTGCGAGTGCCCGTCGGCGCCACGCTCGTGCGCCACTCCGACCCGTATGGCGAGGTCAGCGAAACGCACGGCAAGGCAGCCGGAGTGCTGGGGGCGATCGGAGCGATCCCGCGCGATGCCCAGCCTGCCGTCGTAACTCTCGACGAGGACGCTCCGACTGCTGCGCCGCTGCGGTTGGCTGATGATCCGACGATCGGGGCCCTCCTGGAGTCCAGGAACGCGAGGCTCGCGCCGTTCTGGCTGAACCCGCAGGAACCGGTGGGGTCAGGGCCGTTCGCGGGGCGCCGGGCGCTGGTCGTCGACGCCGAAGACCGCTTCACGACGATGCTCGCGCACCAGTTGAGCCACCTTGGCCTCGATGTTGCGATCGTGCCGTGGGATGCCGTCACCGATGACGCGGTAGACGCTGCGGAGCTGCTCGTGTCGGGGCCCGGGCCCGGCGACCCGCTGGATCCCGCGTCACCACGGATGGCGAGGCTGCGGGAGATCATCGCGCGGCGCCGCGCAGCATCCGCACCGCTGCTCGCGGTGTGTCTCAGCCATCAGATCCTCGCGAGCGAACTGGGCCTCGAACTCGCTCCGCTCGCGCAGCCTCACCAGGGCTTGCAGCTGACGGTCGATGTTTTCGGGCAGCCCGCTTCGATCGGCTTCTACAACACCTTCACGGCGCGCTGCGCTCCGGGGACGACAATTGCCGGTGTGGAGATCGCGGCGGATCAGGCAACGGGCGATGTCTACGCGCTGCGGGGCACCGGATTCGCCTCCGTGCAGGGCCATCTGGAATCGATCCTCTCGCGCGATGGCATGTCGACGCTGCGCCAGCTCATCGAGTGGGCCCTCGACCCCGCCTGACATTCGCGGCTGGCGCCCGGCGCGACTCTCTCAGCCGAAGAGCGAGATGGGGTTCACGAGGTCGGCGATGATCAGGACCCCGGTCATCGCAATCAGGGCTATGACCACAACGAAGGTCAGAGGCACGAGTTTGGTCGCATCGATCGGAGCGGGTTCGGCGCGTCCGCGAATGCGCGCCCACCAGCTGCGGATGCCGCCCCACAGCGCGACGGCGATGTGACCCCCGTCCAGCGGGAGCAACGGAATGAGGTTGAACACGAACAGCGCGATGTTCAGTGACGCCAGGAGCGAGAGGATGACCGCGACGCGATTGACGACCGGGGCATCGGTTGCTGCCACTTCACCCGCGATCGCGCCGGCACCGACGATACTGAGCGGCCCGTTCGGATCGCGCTCGGCGCCGGTCACGAGGGACGCCGCCGTCTCGTAGACCTTCACGGGAAGCTGCACGATGATCCCGGCCACTGCTCCGACGTTCTCGACCGCGGCGACGGGGCCCGACCAGATCGGCTGACGCACGTATTCGACAGTCCCCGTGACACCGATGACACCGACCCGGGTGTCGACTGTCTGACCGTCCTCGTCGACCACCTGACGGGTCACGGTGTCGGGGGTCACCGACAGCGAGAGGGTCTGGCCACCGCGGTCGACCACGATCGGCACACTTTCCCCCGGCACGCCCTGGATCAGGGCAGCTGCCGCGGCAAAGTCCGAGACCTCGTGCCCATCGACCGACACGATGACATCGCCGGACTGGATGCCTGCCGCCGCCGCAGGTGAGGGCGGATCGCCAGCCTGACACTGCTGGCCAGCCTCGGCGGGAACACACGTGCTCACCGTTGCAACGGTGTTCGTCACGGTCTGCACACCGATGCCGCTGAGCACGACGGTCATGAGGAAGATCGCGAACACGAGGTTCATGAGCGGACCACCGAGCATGATGATGACGCGCTTGTACACCGGCAGCCGATAGAACACACGGTCATCGTCTGCACCGTCGAGCGTCTCGTCGTTCGCAGCGCGGGCATCCTGCACCATCGTCGCGAAGAAGCCGCCGCCGGCACGACCTTCGACTGCCGAACCCTCGGCTGCCGCAGCGCGGGCAGCCGGCGAAGGTGGGTACATGCCGGCCATGGAGATGTAGCCGCCGAGCGGAATCGCTTTCACGCCGTATTCGGTCTCGCCCCGGCGGCGGGACCAGAGCGTTGGCCCGAAACCCACCATGTACTGACCGACCCGCACCCCGAACCGCTTCGCGGGAACGAGGTGGCCAATCTCGTGCAGCGCGATCGAGATCGCCAGGCCCACCACGAGCACGACGACACCGACGATGAAGGCGACCACATCCACGCCGCCACGCTATCGGCTCTGCCTTTGAGTCAGCCCAGTGCGCGGGTGAGAAGATGGAGGCGCCATGACGACAGATCCCGCGAACCTGCCGCCCGTGCTCCGGCCGCAGAACCCGCCCGTGCACCGCCTCGCGGACCTCGCGGCGCACCTCGGAGCCTCGATCGAGCGGCGCGGAGGCGACGACGAAGCTCAGGGCGCGGAGACGGACGCGTCGGCATCCGTCACCGGCCTCACCCTCGCGACAGCCGACCTCCGCCCCGGCGATCTGTTCGTCGCCGTCCAGGGCGCAACCCGCCACGGCGCGGAGTTCGCGGGCGACGCGGCAGCGCGAGGAGCTGTCGCCGTCGTCACGGATGCCGCCGGTCGCGAACGTGCTCTGGGAAGCGGCCTGCCGACGATCGTCGTCCCCGACCCGCGCGGGATCCTCGGAGCCCTATCGGCCTGGGTGTATTCGACCGGGCCTGAGGATACGCTTCCGATCCTGTTCGGGACGACCGGCACGAACGGTAAGACGAGCGTGTCGCATCTGCTCGAGGGCATCCTCACCCAGCTCGGCGTCACCTCGGGGCTTTCATCGACAGCCGAGCGCCACATCGCCGGCGATGTCATCGTCTCCCGCCTCACGACTCCCGAGGCCTACGAAATGCACGCCCTCCTCGCCCTCATGCGCGAACGCGGCGTCGAGGCCGTCGCCATCGAAGTCAGCGCCCAGGCCCTCAGCCGCCAGCGGGTCGACGGCATCGTTTTCGACGTGGCCGGGTTCACCAACCTCTCGCACGACCACCTCGACGACTACGCCGACATGGCTGAGTACTTCCAGGCGAAGGTGCCGCTGTTTCGCCCCGACCGCTCGCGCCGAGCCGTGATCTGCCTCGACTCCGCGTTCGGCGCCGACGTCGTCGCAGCCTGCGAGGTACCGTACGTCACGATCGGCACCCCGGCGATCGCCGCCGATCCGGATGCCGCAGCAGCGGCTGACTGGACGGTCGAGATCCTCGACGAACAGCCCGACGGCACACGATTCCGCCTCTCGGGGCCCGAGGGGCGTTCGCTGTCGACCACGGTCCCCGTGATCGGCCGCCACATGGCAGCAAACGCAGCCCAGGCGATCGTGATGATCTTCGAGGGAGGTTACGACTGGGCCCGCCTAACCCAGACCCTCGACGAAGGAGTCATCCGCGCCCACCTGCCCGGGCGAACCGAGCTCGTGTCAGGGCCGTCAGGACCCGCCATCTACGTCGATTTCGGCCACTCCCCCGACGCCTTCGAGAAGACACTCGCCGCCGTCCGGCGCGTCACACCGGGGCGGGTCCTCATGCTCTTCGGCGCCGACGGCGATCGCGACAAGAGCAAACGCCACGACATGGGCCGCACCGCGGTCGAGGGCAGCGACATCCTGGTCATCACCGACCACCACCCGAGGTTCGAGGACCCCGATTCGATTCGGGCGACCTTGCTCGAGGGGGCTCGGCGAGCGCGGCCGGATGCCGAGATCTACGAGTACTCGCCCCCCGAGCGAGCGATCGTCGAGGCCGTGGCACTGGTTGGAGATGGCGACGCGATCCTGTGGGCAGGACCCGGCCACCAGGACTACCGCGACATCCGCGGCGTGCGGACCCCCTATTCGGCCCGGGAGCTGTCGCGCCGAGCCCTGCGGGAGGCCGGCTGGCCGGTTCCCGAGCCTCGCTGGCCGGTTCCCTACCCCGACTGATCCCAGGTCCGCGCGAGGCAGAAAGCGTGGACTCGGGTGTTGTGGTCTGACCACAAACATCTGTGTGGTCAGACCACACGGATGTAGCGATTCGTGCATCTTTCGGACGGGTCTGCGACACAGGTCTAGCGTCGGTGTCAGAAGCACTCCCGCGGCGGCGTAACCCGTCGCCGAGACGAGTGACCCACACTTCGACACCCACGAAGGAGATGCGTCACCATGAGCACCGTAACCCCCACCCCCGTCGACCAGGCAGACGCGATCCCCGCAGCCTGGGACGGATTCGTCGCAGGCCCATGGCAAGACGCCATTGACGTCCGCGACTTCATTCAGCGCAACTACACGCCCTACAGCGGCGACGCCTCGTTCCTGGCGGGCGCAACCGAGCGGACGCAGCGGGTCTGGCAGACGCTGACCGCGATGTTCCCCACCGAGCGCGAGCGCGGCGTGTACGACGTCGACGCCACCACGCCCTCGACGATCACCTCGCACGCACCGGGCTACATCGCTCGTGAAGACGAACTGATCGTCGGCCTGCAAACAGACGCCCCGCTCAAGCGCGCAATCATGCCCAATGGTGGATGGCGCATGGTCAAGGGAGCGTTGGAGACGTACGGCTACGACGTGCCGGCCGACCTGGAGAAGATCTTCACGACCTATCGCAAGACCCACAACGACGGTGTCTTCGACGTCTACCCGCCTGCCGTCCGCCGGGCACGCAGCAGTCACCTCATCACCGGACTCCCGGATGCCTATGGCCGCGGCCGCATCATCGGTGACTACCGCCGGGTCGCGCTCTACGGAACCGACGCCCTGATCGATGCCAAGAAGGCCGAGCACGCCGAGCTCGACATGCACTTCTCGACCGAGAGCATCATCCGTGATCGCGAAGAGAACGCCGAGCAGATCCGTGCCCTCCAGGAACTGACCCGGATGGCAGCAACGTACGGCTACGACATCGCGCGTCCCGCAACGAACGCTCGCGAGGCCCTGCAGTGGCTCTACTTCGCCTACCTCGGTGCGGTGAAGGAGCAAAACGGCGCAGCGATGAGCTTCGGCCGGAACACCGGGTTCCTGGATGTCTACATTCAGCGCGACCTCGAGGCCGGCGTCCTCGACGAAACGGGAGCGCAGGAACTCATCGACGACCTCGTCATCAAGCTTCGGATCGTGCGGTTCCTGCGCACGCCCGAGTACGACGCCCTGTTCTCCGGCGACCCGACATGGGTGACCGAGTCGCTGGGGGGCACGGGCGTTGACGGGCGGACACTCGTCACCAAGACGGCGTTCCGCTTCCTGCAAACTCTCTACAACCTGGGCCCGGCGCCCGAGCCGAACCTGACGGTGCTGTGGTCGAACGACCTCCCCCGCGGGTTCAAGGAGTTCTGCGCAAAGGTTTCGATCGACACGTCCTCCATCCAGTACGAATCGGATGCCCTCATCCGGGGCCTGTGCGGAGACGATGCGGCGATCGCTTGCTGCGTCTCGCCCATGAGCGTCGGCAAGCAGATGCAGTTCTTCGGCGCGCGGGTGAACCTCGCCAAGACCCTCCTTTACGCCATCAACGGTGGCCGCGACGAGGTCAGCGGCAAGCAAGTCGCTCCCGTGATGCCGGCTGTGGTCGGCGACGTGCTCGACTACGACGACGTGCGCGGCAAGTTCCGCACGCTCATGGAGTGGCTTGCCGCAACCTACGTCGACGCGCTGAACTGCATCCACTACATGCACGACAAGTACGCGTACGAGCGGCTCGAGATGGCGCTGCATGACCGGGAGGTCCTGCGCACGATGGCCTGCGGTATCGCGGGACTCTCGGTGGCAGCAGACTCCCTGTCGGCCATCAAGTTCGCTCGGGTGTCCCCGGTCCGCGATGAGACCGGCCTCGTGGTCGACTACGTCGTGGAGGGCGAGTTCCCCACCTACGGCAACGACGACGACCGTGTCGATGACATTGCGCGGGAGCTCGTGACCGAGTTCATGGAGATGCTGCGCTCGCACCCGACCTACCGGGACGCCGTCCACACCCAGTCCGTGCTGACGATCACCTCGAACGTCGTCTATGGCAAGGCCACCGGCAACACCCCCGACGGGCGCCGCGCCGGAGCCCCGTTTGCACCGGGTGCGAACCCGATGAACGGTCGCGACACGCACGGAATGCTGGCAGCTACCCTCTCGGTCGCCAAGATCCCCTTCGACCAGGCGCAGGACGGCATCTCGCTGACCACGACTGTGGTCCCCGCGGGCCTCGGCCGCACCGAGGATGAGCGGGTCGCGAACCTCGTCGGACTCCTGGATGCCCAGATGGCTGCAGGTGGTTACCACCTGAACGTCAACGTCCTCACGCGGGAAACGCTCGAAGACGCGATGGAGAACCCGGAGAACTACCCCCAGTTGACCATCCGGGTCTCGGGTTACGCCGTCAACTTCGTCCGGCTCACCCGCGAGCAGCAGCTCGACGTGATCAGCCGCACCTTCCACGCGGGGGTGTGACATGACCGCCGTCGCGCTTCCGCAGCCGACGGTCCACGCGGGCCGCCTTGAGACGCACCACGCGCGTCTTGAGGCGGCCCGCGCCGGCGAGGTGGGAAACGTCCACTCCTGGGAGCTCGTCACCGCCGTCGACGGGCCGGGTACCCGAATGACGCTGTTCCTCTCCGGCTGCCCGCTGCGGTGCCAGTACTGTCAGAACCCCGACACGTGGCTCCAGAAGGATGGAACGCCCACGACGCTCGCCGAGATCGTCACCCGCATCCGCCGCTACGCCGGCGTCTTCCGGGCCACCGGCGGCGGATTGACGATCTCGGGCGGCGAACCGCTGCAGCAGTCCGCGTTCGTTGCCCGCATCCTTCACGAAGCGGCGGCAGAAGGCATCCACACCGCCATCGACACCTCGGGCTACCTGGGTCGCAACGCGTCCGACGCGATGCTCGACGATGTCAGCCTCGTGCTGCTGGACGTGAAATCCGGCATCCCCGAGACCTACCGCACGGTCACCGGACGCGATCTGCAACCGACCATCGACTTCGGTGATCGCCTCGCCGCCCGGGGAACTCCCACGTGGATCCGCTTCGTTCTCGTGCCGGGACTCACGGATGCCGAAGACAACGTGGACGCCGTCGCCGAGATCGTCTCGCGGTGGTCGAACGTGGAGCGGGTCGAGGTTCTCCCGTTCCACCAGATGGGCGCCTCGAAGTGGGACCGCCTGGGGCGTGCATACAGCCTGGCTGAGACCCGCGCCCCGGAACCGGAGCTGATCGAACGCGTACGCCAGCAGTTCCGCGCGCGCGGCCTGACGACCTACTGACCTGAGCGCACGAGCTCGGCCGCCCTGCGCCGGGCCCACTGTTCGGCCTCCGCAAGGCTCTCGCGGGTGAGCGATGACGGCGCATCATGGGCATCGACGACCCGCTCGACGGTCACGAGGATGTCGAGGAATCCGATGTCCCCGTCGTGGAAGGCATCCACAGCTACCTCGTTTGCAGCATTGAACACCGCCGGATACGTTCCGCCTGCGCGCCCCACGCGCTTTGCCAACGCGACGGCAGGAAAGGCTTTCTCATCCAGTGGCTCGAAGCTCCAGGTGGTGGCGACGCTCCAGTCGAGCGGTGCACCGACTCCGGCGATGCGATGCGGCCAGTCCAGGCCGAGCGAGATCGGGAGGCGCATATCGGGCGGGGATGCCTGGGCGATCGTGGAGCCATCACTGAACTCCACCATCGAGTGGACAACCGACTGCGGGTGCACCACCACGTCGATCTGTGCGTAGGGCACGCCGAACAGCAGGTGCGCCTCGATCACCTCGAGGCCCTTGTTGACCAGGGTCGCCGAGTTCGTGGTGACGACCCGGCCCATGTTCCAGGTCGGATGCGCCAGCGCCTCGGCGGGCGTCACCGACTCCAGCGCTTCGCGGGAGCGGCCACGGAACGGGCCACCTGACGCGGTCAGAACCAAGCGGCGAATCTCTGCCCGCTCGCCGGAGCGCAGGGCCTGGGCGATCGCAGAGTGCTCGGAATCCACCGGGACGATCTGGCCCGGCTGCGCGAGCGCCGTCACCAGTTCGCCGCCGACGATGAGCGACTCTTTGTTTGCCAGCGCCAGCGTCCGCCCCTCCTCCAGCGCGGCGATGGTCGGCCCGAGGCCGACCGATCCCGTGATGCCATTGAGGACGACGTCAGCCTCGACATCCCGAACCAATTGCTCTGCCTCACGGATGCCGACAGCCGTGCTCTCAACGCCGAACTCGCGGGCCTGCGCCTCGAGGACCTTGCGCTGACTCCCGGTCGCCAGACCGACGACCTCGAACCGGTCCCGGTTGCCCCGAATGACGTCGAGTGCCTGCGTGCCGATCGACCCGCTGGAACCGAGAATGATGACGCGGCGCATGCGCTCAGCCTATCGAGGGCCTCGCGCTGCGCCGCGTCGGGTAGTCATCAGCCGGCTGCGGGCTCGCTGGAGATGATCTCGATGACGAACACGAGAGTCTCGCCGGCCAGCGCGTTGGTGTTGGTCACTGACGCCTCGCCATATCCACACAGGGGCGACATCGACACGAGGACGGTCGAGCCGACCTTCTGCCCTTCAAGTGCTCGCTGGAAACCGGACACGACCTGCGTGGTCTGGAAGGTCGCGGGCGAGCCCTTCTCCCAACTGGAGTCGAAGACGGTGCCATCGCTCCACTTCACGCCGGTGTAGTTAACTGTGACGCTGTCACCGGGCTCGACGACGGCTCCGTCACCTTCCGTGAGGACGTCGACGACGACACCGCTCGGCGGGTCGGATGCGGGGATCGAAATGGCGGGGGCACCGCTCTCGTCGAAAGCGACGGTCGGCATCGCGGCGTCTGCGTCCACGACCTGGCACCACTGATCGGCCGGCGTGACATCGAGCACATCGAGGACGTAGACCTGCGCTGCAGTCTCGCCCTGGCCAGGAACTGCCAGAACGATCCGGGATCCCGCCGTTGCGCATCCGAAGAACTCATCGATACCCGTGCCGACTTCCACCGGAATCGGCGCGAGCGGCGCGGCCTCGTCATACCCCGCAGAATCCACCTGAGCTCCCGTGTCACCGTCGAAGACGGTGAGGGCGTAGGAGACATACGCCCCGTCGGTCAGGGCAGTTCCGTCGCCGGTGATGGCGACCGTCCGCTGCAGTGCATCAACAGCGATGGGGGTCGAGAACGAGGCGGTGGGGACCTGTCCGAACTCGCCCTCGACGGTCACGGACTCGGAAACGGGGCCTGACTCTGCAGCTGCCGCGCAGAGTCCACCGTTATCGACGGTTGTCGCCGTCGGGTCGCTTTCGGCAGCCGATGTACAACCAGCGAGAAGTAGTGCCGCGGTCGCGGCGACGGTCAGGGCGAGAAGGGAGCGTGAGCGCACAATGATCCTCTGCTGTGGGCGGATCCCTCATCCTTTCGCACAATTCCTCTGTCTCCGCTGGGAATCGCATGCTCCGCGCCATTCCGATCGGGGAATGAAAGCGGCGGTAGCCTCGACGGATGACCGTCGACCCCACCGCCCCCGCAGCCGAGGAGCCCGTGACTGACGGCACTCGGACCCGTCGACGCATGGGTGTCGCTTACGTACTCGGACGTACGGTGATCACGCCGCTTGCACGTCTGATCTATCGACCGCGCGTCGAAGGCAAGCATCTGGTACCCCGGGGCGGACCCGTCATCTTCGCGAGCAACCATCTCTCCTTCATCGACTCGATCGCCATCCCGGTCGCTGCGCCGCGCCAGGTTCACTTCCTCGCGAAGTCCAGCTACTTCGAAGGCTCAGGTCTTTCGGGGTGGGCATCGCGCCAGTTCTTCACGTCGATCGGAGCGATTCCGGTTCGTCGTGGCGCAGGTCAAGCCGCCCTCGATGCCCTGGATCAACAGCGCGCCCTCCTCGAGGCGGGGAGCGCGGTCGCGCTGTATCCGGAGGGCACACGCTCGGTCGACGGTCGCCTCTACAAGGGGCGCACGGGAGTCGCCTTCCTGGCGCTCCAGACCGGCGCACCCGTCGTTCCCGTAGGTCTCATCGGCACGGACAAGGTCATGCCGAAGGGTGCGACCGTGCCCTCCCCGAAGCACCGCATCACTGTCAAGTTCGGTCAGCCGCTGGATCTGTCCCATCATGGCGACTCGTCATCCGGTCGCGCCCGCCGCGGCGCAACCGATGAGATCATGGCCGCGATCCACGCGCTGTCCGGGCAGGAACTCGCGGGTGCGTACAACGAGGTTCAGCCCCAGTCGCCGATCGAACGCATCAAGCAGGTACTCCCGCACGAGCGCCGCTGACTCCCCAGCTCAACCGTCGATTCCCGCCACGAGCGTCGTAGGACGGTGGTGGACGGGAAAGTTGACCGAGTTCGCGATGAAGCACCACGTGTTGGCCTGCTGGTGCGCTGCCTCGGCGGCTGAACGCATCGACTCTTCCGCTACCGTCACAACCGGATGCAACGTCACCTCGCGGAAGCTCCCCCCACCGTGACCGTCTTGCACCATGACGCCGGTAGCGGTGTCTCGGTAAGCGACGACCACGACGCCCGCTTGGACTGCCGCGTGCAGGTAGGACAGCAGGTGGCACTCGCTGAGGGAAGCGACGAGGAGATCCTCGGGGTTCCACCGCGATGGATCCCCCCGAAACGGCTTGTCGCTCGAGGCGAGAAGATCCGGCTTTCCCTCGATCCGCAGGGTCACGTCTCGGGCATAGTCCCGATAGCCCGCCGTGCCGACGCCACGGTTGCCGGTCCATTCCGCCCGGACGATGTAGTCGTGTTCACCCAGCATGGGGCAAGTCTGACACCTGCTCGGGGTCAGTGGCCCGGATAGGCTGTTCGAGTGCCTGAGACCCTCCCTGTTGCTGCTGCCGTCGAGCTCGCGCGGGTGGAACGAGGCGGATTCGTGGAATCCCGCCATGCCGGCGCGGCGATCGTCCTGAACCCCGAGGGTCAGGCCATCGAGCGGCTCGGCGACACCGACGCACCCATCCTTCCGCGGTCATCTTTGAAGCCGATCCAGGCCCTGGCGTGCCTTGCCGCGGGCGCGCAGCTTGCTGACGAGACGCTGGCGCTCGCGACCGCCAGCCATGCCGGAACCGACCGGCACGTCGCAGTGGTCCGTGACATTCTCGACGCTGCCGGGCTGGACGAGCGGAGCCTCCAGTGCCCGCCCGCGTGGCCATCCGACACGGCGACACGAGATGCCCTGGTCCGCGCCGGAGGAGAGCCCGAGCGGCTTCGTATGAACTGCTCGGGCAAGCACGCGGCAATGCTCGCGGCGTGCGTCGCACAGGGGTGGGACCTTGCCACCTACCTCGACCCCGAGCATCCGCTGCAGGTTCAGATTCGCGAACTCGTCGAGCGGCTGACCGGCGAGCGTGTTCAGGCATCGGTCATCGACGGATGCGGCGCTTCGGTGTTCGCCCTCACTCTGTCGGGCCTTGCCAAGGCAGCGCACCGGATCGGCGGTTCTTCGGAGCGGTCGCCGTTCGCGCTGCATCGCAACGCGGCAGCGCTGGTCGGGGCAGTGCGCCGGCATCCCTGGACGATTGACGGCCCAGGACGGGCCGACACCATCGCGATCGAACAGACGGGAGTCTTCGCGAAGGGGGGTGCCGAGGGCGTGATGATCATGGTCGCGCCGGATGGGACGACGGTAGCCCTCAAGATGCTCGATGGCTCCGCCCGGGCCTCGTCCATCGTCGCGCTGCGTCTTCTCGAGCGAACTGGCGCACTGAGCGCCGCCGACGTCTCACGCGCGCGGGAAGAGCTGCCCCTGCGGGTACGCGGCGGCGAGCGCGACGTCGGCATGATCTCCCCTGCGTTCTGATCGTCATCCGCATCATCCGAGCCGCACCCGACTGACCTCCCGCCCGGGTTCGAGGAGCCATCCGCGCAGCGCGCCGGGAAGACACAGGGGAGGAAGCTCTCGTCGCCCGGTGAGGATGCGGTACTCCGCCGCACACGATGGATCGACCAGAAGAGGACCCTGCGCGCGCAGGGTGGTCAGCGTCGTCCAGAACCTCTGCCACTGCTCGGGTTCAGCGCGCACGACGAGCGAGCGTCCAGGCTCCAGCGCCTGCGGGCTGCCTCCGGCGAGCGCGTGATCGGGTCCCGTGACCACCACGTCACGAGCCAGCCACTGCTCCTGGATGCGCTCAGCGCCGGGGGTGGCGCGCGTAACCCAACACGTCAGTCCGGCCGGCGGTCGCCAGGTTGACTCGTTCGGCACCCTCACCCCTCGAGAAGCAGTTTCGGCCTGGAATACCTGCACGAGCGTCCCGTCGAGTCGTCCTCGACCCGCCGAAGCTGTGGGATCACAGTGGCCCGGCACCCCGCCGGCAGAAAGGTAGTCGCTGCGCTGGGAATGGCGAAGCAGCAGGCGATGCGGCAGGAGATCGGCGACGCGAGCAATCGGCCCCGCGAGACGTTCCAGCCCGAGCAGGAACGGATGTCCCTCCCCGGACGAGCGGGCTATCGTTTCGAGGAGGCCTGCTGCGACATGGGCGTACTCCGACGGGAGCGCCGCCAAGACCGCGTCGGCGTCATCGACCACGACAGCGCCGCGCCGGGTAACGGCGACACGGTTCAGGTCGTCCCAGGCTCGCTCGAGATCATCGGAATCGACCCAGGCCTCGACCTCGCCGATCTGGGCCGCGACAGTCTGCAGCGCAGTCGTCACGCCCGATCCGGCGGCTCCGACGACGCACAGGCCCCGAACTGATCTCGCGATCCCGACGGGTTCCTGTCGCTGCAGATGCGGCTCATCGGCGAGCCCGATGAGAAGCGTGTCGTCGTTCCTCCCGCCCGGAAGTGCCACCGTGACCGGGAGGGGCTCGAGCCAGGGCGCCTGTACCGGTGCGGCCTCGGAGCGGGCAGCGATTCGCGACACGAACTCGTCTCCCACCAGCGCGACGCGAATCGGCACCGGCCTGTGGTCTGTCGCGCGTCTGACGAGGGCGCTCCCGGCGCTACGCACGCCGGCAGGCACCCGACAGCCGCTGTCATCTCCGAGCATGAGGCGACTATCGGCAACATCGGCGGCCCGGAGAACAACGCGCAGCAGACAATTGGCCAGAAGCGCCTCGCGAAAGACCCCGGTGGCGCGCTGCGTGCCCAAGATCACGTGGATGCCCAGCGCTCTTCCCCGCGCGGTGAGATCAATGAACAGGTTCGCAAGCTCGCTGTGAGAACTCAGTAACGCGGCGAACTCGTCGACGACCACGACCAGACGCGGCAGATCCGCAGCCCCCTCGGCGATATCTCGGACTCCGGCTGCCGCGAGCACGCCCTCACGCCGCCGCACCTCAGCGCGCAGGCTCTCGATCCCTCGCGTTGCCGCAGCCTCGTCGAGATCGGTCAGAACACCGGTGACGTGCGGGAGTCTCCGGAGCGATGAGAACGCTGTGCCTCCCTTGAAGTCCGCGAGGACGAAGACCACATCCTCTGGGCTGTAGTGCGCGGCCAGCGAGGCGACCCACGTTCGCAGTAGTTCGCTCTTGCCGCTGCCTGTCGTACCGACAACCAGCGCGTGCGGCCCGTCGCTGACGAGGTCGAGGCAGAACGCGCTCGCATTCGAGGTCCCGATGACGCTCACAAGGCTTCGAGCACCCGCTCCGGGCTCGGACGCTCGGTGCGGCTCGACCAGACCGTCCAGCGCGAGCTCGCCACTGTCCATCGCTGTCCGCGAGATCTTCTCGCGCAGGGAGCGAGCCAGAAGGCTCGCCTGGAACTCGGAGAGCATCTGTGGGCGAATCTCGAGACTGTCTTCACCGGTGTCCACTGTCGCGTGCGCCGATCCGGTAGCTCTCTGACCGAGCACAACCCGAACTCCGGCGCCACCTCCCCGCCCGATGAGGATCGAGGCATCAACCTCCCCGACGGGGCCGTCCCACCCACTTGAGACATCCAGCGCGATCCGGTGCTGCCCGGGTGTGAACCGATGCGGGAGTTCCTCGACCCACGAGAAACCACCCGGAAGGTCCCCGGTGATCTCAAGATCACCTGGCGGATGGACCAGACACAGTTGGACGAGCATCGCGCGCACCGCCCCAGCAACAAGTGGCTCGGGTCCGACCACGGCGAGGCTGCCGCGCAGCGGCACAGTCGCGGGGGCATCCGGCATCGTCAGGTTCGGCGTGCCGGCAGTTCGCGCGGCGACCTCGGGCGCGAACTCAGCCCGAAGGTCGGACACGTGCTCGGCGGCCACCGTGATCGGTATGTCGCCGCTTCCCAGCACGAGGTGGCCTTGGCGACCCTCGACCTCCCGCCACACCTCTTCCGGATTCTCCAGGAGCCGGCGGATGTCGGGCCAGGCTCGCCATGCACGGTCGCGACGACGGACGACCTCCTTTTCGATCGCCGCGCTCAGCGAGGCAGAGTCCGCCTCGGCTACAGCATCATCCCGGCGCCGCGCACGCCGTGCCGCCCACACGCGGTCCCCGAACCCCGCCACCGCCATCATCGGCGCGAGGGCAGCGAACCACAGGCTCAACACGGATCCGGTCACCGCCCACAGCGCCACTGCCCCGAGCACCGGCACCGCCGTCGCAAGGATCGGAAGACCGGTCGCGGCACGAGCGGGGGCGCGCAGCTTCGTTACGGGGGACAGGCGCTGCGCGGTTCCAGACGGTGAACGCATCACCCCAGCCCATCACCCGGATCGGCGCGATCGCGCTACCGGGCCCACCGTCGCGCCCGAGCGGAGCGATCGCCGCGTTGGGGAGGAACGGAACCTCAGGCCCCCGGGACGCGGGCGACGTTTACAACGACGATCGAGATGTTGTCGCGCCCGCCGTTCTCCAGCGCAGCATCCAGCATCGCCTCAACTGCCGCCGCCGGCTCGGGATGTTCGGCAAGGAAGTGCTGGATGCCGAAGTCAGTGAGCTCCTTGGTCAGCCCATCAGAGCAGATGACGAACCTGTCGCCATCGACCACGTCGAGGCGGACGTAGTCGGGGGTGACGCTCTCACTGGGTCCGAGCGCCCGCGTTATGACGTTTCCGTACGGGTGGTTCTCTGCCTCTTCCGGGCTCAGTCGCCCGGAGGCGATGAGCTCCTGCACGACCGAGTGGTCAGTCGTGACCTGCACAATCGCGCCATCGCGAAGCAGATAAACGCGAGAGTCCCCGATGTTCAGGGCAACCCAGGATGCCTCGGCGCCCGAGACGTCAAGGAACAGCCCGGTCACGGTGGTGCCGGTCGCCTCGTCGGTTGCCTCCGGACGAGCGGCGATGTCTTTCACCGCGCGCGCGAGGGCCTTCTCGATCGCCTTGGTGGAGACGGAGCCGGTGTCGGCCACAGCGTGGAGGCGTTCGACAGCGCTCGCGCTGGCGATCTCGCCACCGATGTGACCACCCATTCCGTCGGCGACGATGAACAGGGGGAACTCCGCGAGGACGGCATCCTGATTGACCTCACGCCGACGGCCCGTGTCTGTCACCGCGGCCCAGGCGAGCTCGAGGCGATCGCGTGCCAGGTCAACGGTGCGGGAATGGGCGGAAACCTCGGCCACGCGACCCTTTCCTCGTCGTTGTCGGTGCCGGCGCGAGGCACCGACCGTCACATACTAATCGAACGTCAGGCACGGGGCGGGGACGTGCGGCGGCGGTGGCGTGCAGTCACTCGCGTCCGACCGGTTCTGCCCCCTCGTCGGCGGGGGCTTCGAACTGAGCGTTGTAGAGCGCCCAGTAGGCCCCCCGCGCGCGCAGCAACTCCTCGTGCGTCCCCTGTTCGACGATCGCGCCGGCTTCCATGACCAGGATGAGGTCGGCATCTCGAATCGTCGAGAGACGGTGCGCGATCACGAACGAGGTCCGGTCGCGCCGCAGGCTGGACATGGCGCGCTGGATCAGGAGTTCGGTGCGGGTATCGACCGACGACGTCGCCTCATCGAGGATCAGGATGCGCGGATCAGCGAGGAAGGCTCGCGCGATCGTGACAAGCTGCCGCTCACCCACCGACAGATTCGTCGCCTCGTCGTCGAGCACGGTGTCGTATCCGTCCGGGAGCGCATGGACGAATCGGTCCACGTATGCCGCCGAGGCCGCCGCCACCAGCTCTTCCTCGCTCGCTTCCGGCCGGCCGTAAGCGATGTTCTCCCGGATCGTGCCCGCGAACAGCCACGTGTCCTGCAGCACCATGCCGGTGCGCGCCCGCAGGTCATCGCGCGTCATCCGTCGCGTATCGAGGCCTCCGTCTGGAAGCCCCGCCGCGGTGTCGAGCAGGATGCCGCCCTCATCCACGTCGTAGAAGCGCATGACGAGGTTGACAAGCGTCGTCTTTCCCGCACCCGTGGGTCCGACGATCGCGACCGTGCTCCCGGATGCCGCGCGCAGAGTCAGGTCATCGATGAGCGGCGTGTCGGCGACATAGCGGAAGGACACGTCGCGGAACTCGAGAGTGCTCGCGTCGCTCGGCACGGTCTCGGCTGGCTCGGGATCGTCGGTCTGCTCGGGCTCGTCGAGCAGTTCGAAGACCCGCTCGGCGCTGGCTACCCCCGACTGCAGCAGGTTCGCCATGGATCCGAGTTGGCTCAGGGGCTGTGTGAACTGCCGCGAGTACTGGATGAAGGCCTGCACGTCTCCGATCGAGAGCATTCCCCCGGCGACCTGCAGCCCGCCGACGACCGCGATCGCGACGTAGACGAGGTTACCGATGAACATCATGGCGGGCATGATGATTCCCGAGAGGAACTGCGCGCCGAAGCTCGCCCGGTACACCTCTTCGTTCTCGGCGGCGAAGTCGGTCTCGGCCTCACGCTGGTGCCCGAACACCTTGACGACCGAGTGCCCCGAGAAAGTCTCTTCGATGCGGGCATTGAGGACGCCAGTGGCCCGCCACTGCGTCACGAAGAGGGCCTGTGAACGGCGCGCGACCAGGACGGTGACGACGATCGTCAGCGGAATGGTGACCAGCGCGATGACCGCTAGAAGCGGCGAGATCACGAACATCATGACCAGCACGCCGATCACGGTCAGGAGCGAAATCACGACCTGCGACAGTGTCTGCTGGAGGCTCTGGCCGATGTTGTCGACGTCGTTGGTGACGCGGCTGAGCAGCTCGCCGCGCTGCACCCGGTCGAAGTACGACAGCGGCAGGCGGTGGATCTTCTCCTCCACTTCGATGCGCAGCCGGTGCATCGCGCGTTGGACGACGCCGTTCAGGATGCGAGCCTGCAGCCATCCGAACACACTCGCGCCCACATACACGGCGAGCACGAGCAGCAAGAGTTGGCCGAGTGCAGTGAAGTCGATACCGGCGCCCGGGGTGAAGGTCATCGTCGAGAGGAGGTCAGCCTGCTCCTGCTGACCGTTCGCAATCAGCTGGTCCATGATCTGCTGCTGTGTGGTTCCCGGGGGAACATCCGAGAACTGCAGCGAGACGAACCCGGCGAAGACGAGGTTGGTGCCCTCCCCCAGGAGCTTCGGTCCGATCACCGACAGCGCAACCGAGAACACGCCCAACACGATGACCAGGATGAGCAGCGCGTTCTCCCGGCGCAGATGCGCGAGCAGGCGCTTCGCGCTCGCGCCGAAGTTCTGAGCCTTCTGGACGGGCATTCCCATCCCGCGTCCCGTGGGGCCACCGCCCATCGGGCCACGCGCGGGAGCCGCACCTGCAGCGGGGCGTGGCGCGCTCATGCTGCAGCCTCCGCCGAGAGCTGGGAATCGACGATCTCGCGATAGGTCTCGCAGGTCTCCACGAGGTCCTCATGTCTCCCGATGCCGACGATCCGACCGTGGTCGAGCACCACGATCTGATCGGCGTGCTGAATCGTCGAGACGCGCTGGGCGACGACCAACCGGGTAGCGTCGGGAAGCTCCGTGTCGAGAGCACGGCGAAGCGCGGCGTCCGTTCGCAGATCGAGGGCCGAGAACGAGTCGTCGAAAATGAAGATCGGCGGGTTCTTGACGAGCGCTCGTGCTATCGCGAGGCGCTGTCGCTGCCCACCCGAGACGTTCGTGCCTCCCTGCGCGATCGGAGCCTCGAGCCCGAGGGGGAAGGCCTCGACGAAGGAACGGGCCTGGGCGAGCTCGAGAGCACGCCACAGGCTCGGGTCGTCGGCGGCGGCATTCCCGTAGCGCAGATTCGACGCGACCGTTCCGGAGAACAGGAATGCCCGCTGCGGAACCAGCCCGATCCGCGCCCAGAGGTCATCGGGATCGTACGAGCGCACGTCGACGCCGTCGACGCGCACCTCCCCCGCCGTCACATCGAACAAGCGCGGCACGAGCCCGATGAGCGTCGACTTACCCGACCCGGTCGATCCGATGATCGCTGTCGTCGTGCCCGGCTCGACGGTGAACGTGATGTCGTGAAGCACCGCATCCTGCGCACCCGGGTACGCGAAGTCGACGTGGGAGAACTCGACCCTGCCGCGAGGCGTCGGCGCGGTGACAGCCTCTGCGGGCGGCTCGACCGAGGGGTCCGTATCGAGGACTTCACCGATCCGCTGTGCACAGACCGCGGCGCGCGGAATCATGACGAACATGAAGGTCGCCATCATGACTCCCATGAGGATCTGCATGATGTAGGTGAGGAAAGCGAACAACGTTCCGATCTCGACGCCGTCGTTTTGCACCTGGAAGGCGCCGAACCAGATCACCGCAACGCTCGAGATGTTCAGCACGAGCATGACGACGGGAAACATCAGCGCCATGAGGTTGCCCGCGCGAAGTCCGGTCGCCATGACATCCCGGCTCGCGACATCGAAGCGCTGACGTTCGTGGTCTTCGCGGACGAAGGCGCGAACGACACGGATGCCGCTCAGCTGCTCGCGCATGATCTGATTGACGCGGTCGATCCGCTGCTGCATGACCGTGAACGCGGGAACCATTCGCACGACGATGAGTGAAACCAGGATCAGCAGCACAGGCACCGCTACCGCCATGAGCCACGACAGGCCGGGGTCCTGGCGAATCGCCATGATCACCCCGCCGATCGCGAGCATCGGGGCCGAGACCATCAGCGTCGCCGAAACCTGCACGAGCATCTGCACCTGCTGCACGTCGTTCGTGTTGCGCGTGATGAGAGACGGCGCGCCGAAGCTCCCGACCTCGCGCTGCGAGAACGCGACGACGCGGTGGAAGACATCGGCCCGCAGGTTCTTGCCCATTCCCATGGCAAGTCGCGACCCGAAGTACACGGCGATGATCGCGCACACGACTTGCACGAGCGAGATGACGAGCATGAGACCGCCGGTCGACCAGATGTAGGCGATGTCGCCGGTCACCACACCGTTGTCGATGATGTCAGCGTTCAGAGTCGGAAGCAGCAGCGACGCGATCGACTGAGCGAGCTGAAACACGATGACGGCGATGATGAGCGGCCACGCGGGTCGCAGGTATCGCACCAGGAGGGTCCAGAGCACGAGGAGGTCCTTCCACCGAACGGACGGTCGGCTCCCCGCGGACACGTCCTCGCTGACGCTACGCCCGGCATCCTGCGGCAGGCAAATCACTCGGCTGCGCCGTCAGCGAACGGCCGAGATTGCAACAGCCGAACGTGTGAGAGGCCCCCACCGTGCGGTGGGGGCCTCTGGGGTCAAGCGGGATTAGGCCTTGGGCTCTTCGGGCGCTGCGGGCGGCTCCGGGCTTGCCGGGGGCTGCGGTGCAGCAGCGGGAGGCGCGGCAGGGGGTGCGGCCGGAGGAGCGTATCCGGTCGGCGGAGCCGGCGGTGCCGCGTAGCCGGCTGCGGGGCTGGTTGCCGGGTTCGCGGGGTAACCACCGGCCGGAACCTGCGAGGGGATGCCGTCCCAGTTCGTACGGTCTCCCAGGAACCCGTTGCCCGCCCAGGGCGCGGCCGGGATCGCCGTGTTCCAACGCGACTTGTCGAAGGCCGCGATACCGAGCCAGACGATCGAGAGGAAGAAGTAGAGAATGAGCCAGACTGCCTCTTTCTGCAGCTTGAGGCCAACGCGCCAGGCAGCGAGCAGCGTCAGCACGAACGCGGCGAGGCCGATGAGCTGGCCGATGACGGGGATCCAGCCGAGCAGGATCGCCGCACCGATCGCGTAGAGGAGCAGCCAGGGGCTGAGGTCGCCGAGCTTGAGGAAGATCATGCCGTTGTAGACGGGCACCCACGCGCGCCACTTGCCCTGCACGCCAGCCTTGTCGAAGATCCTCATCAAGAAGAACGAGGTCAGGACGTAGCCCGCTGCGGCAAAGATGATCCAGAAGAAGGCGAAGAAGATCAGCAAGCCGATCGACGCGCCGTCGTTGTAATAGACGACCGAGGCGCCTACGTTTTCGAACATGAACGTTCCTCCCGAACGGTCAGGACTCGCACCTCGAGCCGGTGCGCGACGGGGCACTCGCCCGCTGCACCACATGCTAGCGATCCTTGAGCGTAGCTGTCAGCAGATTCTCAGCGTGGGGGCAAGATGAGCGTCATGACGTCGCCGTCGGGGGCCGTCTCGAACCCGGCGTCGCTCGCCCATCTCACGAACTGCGCTGTGTCCGCGAGGTCGGCGCTGGACTCCGCGAGAGCGCGGGTGAGCCGGCCCTTAGCGGCTTTGTTGAAGTGATTGAGCGCTCGCGTCTGCCCGTCCGGAGCCCGCGTCAGGACTCGCACGTAGGCGCTCCGCCCGACCGGTGCAGCCCCGAGCGCAACGTAGGCCTCGGACCTCAGGTCGAGCACAAACCCGCGGGTGTCACGGGCGAGCGCTGCCGCGACGGGACCGGCCCAGAGGCGCCGCTGCGAGGCGAGGCCGGGAAGACTGATGCCCGCACCCAGCCGGTAGGACGGAATGGGGTCCAGAGCACCGACCAGGCCGAAAGGCGCGGAATGGATCACGACATGGTCGCCGAGCCAGCGCCTGGCAGACGAGTCGAGACTCGCGGCATCCAGAGCGTCGAAAAGCACCCCCGTGTACCTGTCGATCGCCGGCATCGTCGGGGAGGTGCGCAGCGACCGGTTCGTTTCGATCTCGCCGCGCTGCTTCGGCCCGAGCTTCAGGACCTTGGCTGCGGCATCCGGGTTATCGCTCAGCCGCACCAGCGCGTCGATCACCGACTCGCGGATCGGCGTGAGTTCAGAAAACGCCAGACGGGATGCATCCCACGGCGCACCCTCTCCGCCTGGTCGCTTCGTCTCCGAGGGAGGCAGCAGGATCAGCACCGCATCTCCTCACCGAGAAAGGCGAAATCGCCGAGGTAGGACGGATGACGATGCATTCGTCCTACCTCGGCGATTCTTCCTACGCCCGTTCAACGCGGCCGAGGCCTACGCCGGGCGGATGCTGATGTCAGGCGACGAGAGCAGCGTTGCCGGCCACGATCGTGACGACATCGCTCTCGATGGAGAGGAAGCCGTCCTGAGCGTTCGCGACGACCTTGCTGCCGTCATCCTTCGTGATGCGCACCTGGCCCTCGGCGAGGATCGCGAGCACCGGCTCGTGACCCGCCATGAAGCCGATCTCACCCTCGACGGTCTTCGCGACGACGAGGGATGCCTCCCCCGACCACACTTCGGCGTCGGCGGAGACGAGGCTGACGTGCAGCGGCATGATCAGCCGTTCTCCTTCTGGATCTGCGCCCAGCGCTCTTCGACGTCGGAGATGCCACCCACGTTGAAGAACGCCTGCTCGGCGACGTGGTCGAAGTCACCCTTGACGATCGCGTCGAAGGACTCGATCGTCTCCTTGATCGGGACCGTGGAACCCTCGACACCGGTGAACTTCTTGGCCATGTAGGTGTTCTGCGAGAGGAACTGCTGGATCCGGCGCGCACGCGACACGACGACCTTGTCCTCTTCGGAGAGCTCGTCGACACCGAGGATCGCGATGATCTCCTGCAGTTCCTGGTTCTTCTGCAGGATCTGCTTGACGGCGGTCGCCACACGGTAGTGGTCTTCACCGACGTAGCGCGGGTCGAGGATGCGGCTGGTCGAGGTCAGCGGGTCAACCGCGGGGTACAGACCGCGCGAGGCGATCGCACGCGAGAGCTCGGTGGTCGCATCCAGGTGGGCGAAGGTGGTCGCCGGCGCCGGGTCGGTGTAGTCGTCAGCGGGCACGTAGATTGCCTGGAGCGACGTGATCGAGTGACCACGCGTCGAGGTGATGCGCTCCTGGAGCACACCCATCTCGTCGGCGAGGTTCGGCTGGTAACCCACGGCGGAGGGCATACGGCCGAGCAGCGTCGAGACCTCGGAACCTGCCTGCGTGAAGCGGAAGATGTTGTCGATGAACAGCAGCACGTCCTGCTTCTGGACGTCACGGAAGTACTCGGCCATCGTCAGGGCCGACAGCGCCACGCGAAGGCGGGTCCCCGGCGGCTCGTCCATCTGACCGAACACGAGCGCGGTCTTGTCGAAGACCCCGGCGTCCTCCATCTCGTGGATGAGGTCGTTGCCCTCACGGGTACGCTCACCGACACCGGCGAACACCGACACACCACCGTGGTCCTGCGCGACGCGCTGGATCATCTCCTGGATGAGGACGGTCTTGCCGACGCCGGCACCACCGAAGAGGCCGATCTTTCCACCCTGCACGTAGGGGGTCAGCAGGTCGATGACCTTGATGCCGGTCTCGAACATCGTCGTCTTGGACTCGAGCTGGTCGAAGGCCGGAGCCTTGCGGTGGATGCCCCACCGCTCGGTGATCTCGATCTTCTCGCCCGGCTCGGCGTTGAGGACCTCGCCGGTGACGTTGAACACGTGGCCCTTGGTCACGTCGCCCACCGGCACCGAGATCGGGCCGCCCGTGTCACGGACTTCCTGACCACGAACGACACCGTCGGTGGGCTTGAGTGCGATGGCGCGGATGAGGTCGTCACCCAGGTGCTGTGCGACCTCGAGGGTCAACTCGCTGGACTCGCCATCGATCGTGATCGTGGTGGTCAGCGCGTTGTAGATGTCGGGAATCGAGTCATGCGGGAACTCGATGTCGACGACAGGGCCGGTCACGCGCGCGACGCGGCCGACGACCGCGGTCTTCTCGGCGGTTGCGGTGGGAGTCATGGTCATTCTCTTTCGTGTCAGGTCTACTTGCCCGACGCCAGAGCGTCGGCGCCGCCGACGATCTCGGCGATCTGCTGCGTGATCTCGGCCTGTCGCGCGTTGTTGCGCAGGCGGGTGTAGTCGGTGATGAGCTTGTCGGCGTTGTCGCTCGCGGACTTCATCGCCTTCTGCGTCGCGGCATGCTTGGCGGCGGACGACTGCAGGAGGGCGTTGAAGACGCGGCTCTGGATGTACACCGGCAGCAGCTGGTTGAGCACCGTTTCGGCATCCGGCTCGAACTCGTACAGCGGGTACACCTGAGCGGATGCCGACTCCTCGGCCTCGACGACCTCGAGCGGCAGCAGGCGAACCTGCTCGGGGCTCTGGGTCATCATGCTGACGAAGCGGTTGTAGACGAGGTGGATCTCATCGACGCCGCCCTCGTTGCCGCCACGGTCGTACGCATCCAGCAGGGCTGCCGCAATCTCTTCCGCGGTGTGGAAGTGCGGCGTGTCGGTGTCGCCCGTCCACTGTCCGGCGCTTGCCATCTTGCGGAACTGGAAGTACCCGACGGCCTTGCGTCCGACGAGATAGAACACCGGCTCCTTGCCCTGCTCACGCAGTAGCTGCGCGAGCTCGAGACCCTCGCGAAGGATCTGCGAGTTGAACGCGCCGGCAAGTCCACGGTCGGAGGCGAAGATCACCACGGCAGAGCGCCGGATGACCTCACGCTCGGTGGTGAGCGGGTGATCAACGTTCGAGTGCGTGGCAACCGCCGACACCGCGCGCGTTACCGCACGAGCGAACGGAGCTGACGCCCGCACGCGACCCATCGCCTTCTGAATGCGCGAAGCCGCGATGAGTTCCATCGCCTTCGTGATCTTCTTGGTCGTCTGGGCAGAAGAAATCTTCTGCTTGTAGACCCGGAGTTGTGCGCCCATGGTTTATCGCCCTCGCGCGCCCTTAGTGGCGGCCCTTGACGATCTTCTCCTGGTTGACGTCCTCGGCCTGTGCGGCGCCGACCTCTTCGTGGCCGGGCTTGGAGATCGCCTGCCCCTTGCCGGAGCGGAACTCCAGCACGAAGTCATCGACGACCTTCTCGAGCTCGGCGACGGTGTCGTCATCCAGCACGTTGGTCTCGCGAAGACGGTCGAGGATCGTCGTGTTGCGGCGCAGGAAGTCCAGCAGCTCGCGCTCGAACGGCAGCACGTCCTCGACCTCGATCGTGTCGAGCTTGCCGTTGGTGCCGGCCCAGATCGAGACGACCTGCTCCTCAACGGGGTACGGCGAGTACTGCGGCTGCTTGAGCAGCTCGGTCAGACGCGCACCGCGGGCGAGCTGGCGACGGGATGCCGCATCCAGGTCGCTCGCGAACATCGCGAATGCCTCGAGTGAGCGGTACTGGGCAAGCTCGAGCTTGAGCGTTCCCGAGACCTTCTTGATGGACTTGACCTGAGCGTCACCACCGACGCGCGAGACCGAGATACCCACGTCGACAGCGGGACGCTGGTTGGCGTTGAAGAGGTCGGACTGCAGGAAGATCTGGCCGTCGGTGATCGAGATCACGTTCGTCGGGATGTACGCCGACACGTCGTTGGCCTTGGTCTCGATGATCGGAAGACCCGTCATGGAGCCTGCGCCCAGCTCGTCGGAGAGCTTCGCGCAACGCTCAAGCAGACGCGAGTGCAGGTAGAAGACGTCGCCGGGGTAGGCCTCGCGGCCCGGCGGGCGGCGAAGCAGCAGCGACACCGCACGATAGGCCTCAGCCTGCTTCGAGAGGTCATCGAAGATGATCAGGACGTGCTTGCCGCCGTACATCCAGTGCTGGCCGATGGCGGAACCGGTGTAGGGAGCCAGGTACTTGAAGCCCGCGGGGTCGGATGCGGGAGCGGCGACGATGGTCGTGTACTCCATGGCACCGGCATCCTCGAGCGCACCCTTCACGGCGGCGATCGTCGAGCCCTTCTGGCCGATGGCGACGTAGATGCATCGCACCTGCTTGTTCACGTCGCCCGACGCCCAGTTGTCCTTCTGGTTGATGATCGTGTCGATCGCAATCGCCGTCTTGCCGGTCTGGCGGTCGCCGATGATGAGCTGGCGCTGACCGCGGCCGACGGGGATCATCGCGTCGATCGCCTTGATGCCGGTCTGCATGGGCTCGTGCACGCTCTTACGCTGCATGACGCCCGGCGCCTGCAGCTCCAGAGCGCGGCGGCCTTCGGTGGCAACCTCGCCGAGACCGTCGATCGGGTTGCCGAGCGGGTCGACGACCCGGCCGAGGTAGCCGTCGCCGACGGGAACCGAGAGCACCTCGCCGGTACGCGTGACCTGTTGACCCGCCTCGATGCCGGCGAAATCGCCGAGGACGACGACACCGATCTCGTGCTCGTCGAGGTTCAGGGCCAGGCCCGCGGTGCCGTCAGCGAAGGTCACCAGCTCGTTGGCCATCACGCCGGGGAGACCCTCGACATGGGCGATGCCGTCGGCGGCGTCGATGACGGTGCCGACCTCGTTGGCCGCTGCCCCGGAGGGCTCGTAGGCCGCGACGAAGTCTTTCAGCGCGTCACGGATGACGTCGGGGCTGATGGAGAGTTCTGCCATGGTCTTCCTTCGTTAAGGTCTTTCTCGGGTTCCGTGCGTCGGACCCGAAGTCTGCGCCTGTCGGCGGTGTCGTTAGCCGGCCAGTCGCTGACGGAGGTCTGCGAGCCGGGAGGAAACGCTCATGTCGATGACGTCATCGGCGATCTGCACACGCAGGCCACCGACCACCGTCGGGTCGATCACGGTGTTCAGGGAGATCTTGGTGCCGTAGCGACGGCTGAGCAGCTCGGTGAGGCGGCTCGCCTGTTCCGTGCTCAGCGCTGCCGCTGCGGTGACGGTGGCGACAGCGCGGCCGCGTTCGTCGGCGACGATGCGGATCGCACGCGACAACAGCTGACGTACGCGGCGTTCGCGCGGCTGCTGCACGAGCGAGGATGCGACCAGGACCGTCGCTTCGCTCGCCCGCCCGGTCAGGAGCTTCGCGACCAGGTCACCCTTCGCTGCGGCATCACCGAGGCGGCTCCCGAGCGCGAGTTCGAGTTCGGGGTTCGCCGCGACCGTGCGGGAGAACTCGAACAGCTCGGACTCGACGTCAGCGTCCGACGCGATGGTGGCGGCGCGGACGGCGAGCTCCTCGATGCCATCGATGAGATCGGATGCCGACGACCACCGCTGTGTTACGGCGTTGGTGAGCAAGCCGACAGTCGCCGGTGCCATCGACGGACCGAAGACATCAGTGATCACCTTCGCGCGAGCCGCGGGAGCAGCTGCCGAGTCGGCCAGCGCACCGCTGAGCTGCGAGGTCTGGCCGAGCTCACGCGCGGCAACGAACAGCTCGCGGGCGACGGTCAGGTCGACGCCACGAGCCGCAGCCAGCGCCGCGGTCGTTTCCGCGAGCGCCTGATTCGTCGCGCTGCCCATTACTTGGCCGCCGTCTCGGATGCCTCGAGGTCAGCAAGGAACCGGTCGACCACGGCCTTGGCCTTGGCGTCATCCGACAGCGTCTCACCGATCACGCCGCCGGCGAGGTCGAGGGCGAGGGTGCCCACTTCGCTGCGCAGCGACACGAACGCCGTCTGGCGCTCGGCGTCGATCTGCGCGTGCGCGGCAGCCGTGAGGCGCGTGGCCTCGGCAGACGCGGTCTCCTTGGCTTCGGCGACGATCTTCTTACCGTCCTCGCGGGCGGCGTCGCGGATCTCGCCGGCCTCGCGGCGGGCATCAGCCAGCTGCGCGGTGTACTCCTCGAGGGCAGCCTCCGCCTTGCGCTGTGCCTCGTCGGCCTTCGCAATGTTGCCTTCGATCGCCGCGGATCGCTCGTCGAGCAGCTTCTTCATCCGCGGGAGGGCGTACAGCCAGAACAGCACGAGGATGACGATGAAGCACACCGACGACCAGATGATGTCGTACCACGCCGGGATGAGGGGGTTGTGCGCAGCCCCCTCTTCGGCGGCGTACGTGACAAGAGCCGTGAGCATCCTGTCTCCTTAAGGCTGGTGAGTCGGATCAGACGAAGATGAAGTAAGTGGCGATACCGATGAACGCCAGCGCCTCGGTGAAGGCGATACCGATCCACATCAGCACCTGCAGGCGACCGGCCAGCTCGGGCTGGCGGGCAACGCCCTCGATCGTCTTGCCGACGACGATGCCCACGCCGATGGCCGGGCCGATGGCGGCAAGGCCGTAGCCCATCGTCGCGACGTTGCCGGATACCTGGGCGAGAACCGTAGTTGCGTCCACGGATTTTTCCTTTCGGTTGAGGGCGGCTTTCGGGCCGACCCGCTTAGTGCTCTTCCGCCACCGCGAGCTGGATGTAAACCGCGGTGAGGAGGGCGAAGACGTAGGCCTGGAGGACGGCCACCAGGATTTCGAACAGAGTGAAGACGAACCCGAAGGCGAGGCTGCCAGCTGCCAGAGCCGACCACCAGCCGCCGAGGTCGAAGAGGAAGAACTGCGTCGCTGCGAAGAAGAGGACGAGCAGCAGGTGACCGACCATCATGTTCATGAGGAGTCGAAGAGTCAGCGTCACCGGACGGATGATGAAGGTCGAGATCAGCTCGATCGGGGTGACGATGATGTAGATCGGCCACGGCACGCCCGAGGGGAACAGCGAGTTCTTGAAGAAGTTCTTCGGGCTCTTGCGAATGCCGGCGTAGATGAACGTCACGTAGCTGATGATCGCGAGAACCAGCGGCACGGCGATCACGCTCGTCCCCGCGATGTTCATGAACGGAATGATTCCCGTGATGTTCATGAACAGGATCATGAAGAACATCGTCGTGAGGATCGGCAGGAACCGCTGGCCGTCCTTCTTGCCCAGCAGATCCTCGGCGATGTTCACCCGTACGAAGTCCAGGCCCATCTCGACCAGGCTCTGGAAGCGACCCGGCACGACCCGCATGCGGCGCGTGCCCAGCCAGAAGATCAGGACGATCGCGATCGTCGCAGCGAACTGGATCAGGGTGATTCGCGTAACCGCGAGCGCCTCGATCCCGAACAGGTGGAAGATCGGCTCCGGGAAGAACTCATCGACGGATGGTCCGTGGAATCCCCCGCCATCTTCGGCAGTGGACACGATAAGGCTCGCAGCTTGAGTAAACAGCGCTGGCTCCAGCTTCGGGGCACCGGGGATAAGCCGTTGCGACGATGGGCGATGAGTTTGGCGATCCCGGCAGCGCTCGTCAGGCGAACGGGCGGGCGCAAGACCACATTAGCAAACCCGGAGGGGTGCCGGCGCCGCGTCACTCCCTTACGGAGGTGTCGTCGGGATCCGCGGTGGGCAGTTTCGTGTCGCTCGCGTAGGGCAACCGCATCCGGGTCAGCACGATGACATCTACGGCGAGCGAGGCGAGGATGCCCGCAACCATGGCGAGGAAGAACACCATCTCGTTGACCCAGGGCTGGTCACGCACGACGAACAGCACGACCAGAAACACGACGAACTTCAGCAGCCAGCCACCCAGCACGATGCCGAAGAAGATCGGCACGTACAGGTCGGTGCCGAACCACCGGTTGGCGATCAGGATGCTGATGCTCGTGATTCCGAGAAAGACCGCGGCCAGCAGCACACCGAGCAGCGCGCTCCAGAGCCCCGACTCAGCGGCGACGAGGTAGCCCACGACGGCACCGACCACGGCGAGTGCGCCGGTCACGATCGCCGACCAGATCACCGTCGTACGCAGGATCGGGGTGCTGGACACGGTGCTCACGAGGCCTCCTGGGCGGTGGTGACGGGGGCGGGGCGAGGCCCCGGGGGCATGAGGGTGACGACGAGGCAGGCGATAGCGCCGATGACACCGAACCCGACGCCCAGGAGGTACTCCCCCGGCCAGTCGGATGCGGTTCCGATGTACATCAGCAGCATGGCCAGGCCGATGATCGCGGTCCAGGCATAGAAGATGAGCACCGCGGTCCGGTCGCTGTGACCCATGTCGAGCATCCGGTGGTGCAAGTGCTTGCGGTCGGGCGAGAACGGCGACTTCCCGGCGCCGACACGACGGATGATCGCGAGACCGAAATCCAGCAGCGGCAGCAGCACGATAGTGATCGGCAGCAGGATCGGGATGAACGCACCGAGCAGCTGCGACCTTCCGAAGTTGTCGGGGTCGAGCTGTGACGGGGTGATCTGCCCGGTGATCGCGATGGCCGACACTGCCATCAACAGGCCTAGCATCAGGGCTCCGCTGTCTCCCATGAAGAGCTTCGCTGGCGTCCAGTTCAGCGGCAGGAACCCGATACAGGCGCCGATGAGCGCCGCGGCGATGAAGGATGCGAGGTTGAAGTAGGTGGTCGCTCCGGCGTCGCGGACGAGCAGGTACGAGTACGCGAAGAAGACCCCGTTGGCGATGAGGGCGACACCGGCGACGAGCCCGTCGAGCCCGTCGATGAAGTTGACGGCGTTCATCACGATCACGATCGACAGGACCGTGAGCACGAAGCTCATCCAGCTCGAGCCGACAGTCAGCCCGCCGATCGGGAGCGAGAGGATCTGCAGCTTGCCGAACCAGGCGATGATTCCCGCCGCCGCGAACTGCGCGCCGAGTTTGATCATCCAGTCGAGGTCCCAGATGTCATCGGCGACACCGACGAGGACGATGAGCGTCGTTGCGCCGAGGATCGCCCACACCGCAGCGGGGTCTGCCCAGAAGATCGAGAAGAACGGATGCTGCGACGACGCCAGAAACGCCGCGACGATGCCGAGATACATGGCGACGCCACCCAGGCGCGGCGTGGGAGTCTTGTGGACGTCCCGCTCGCGGATGCCGGGGTAGAGCTTGTAGCGCATGCTCAACTGCCACACCGCCCACGCCAACACGAGTGTGATGGTCGCGGTCAGGATGACGACGAAGAGGTACTGCTTCACGCGGATCCGGCGTCGTCGGCATCCGTCTCGACCGGTGCGGCGGGGTCCTCGAGCAGATCGCCGATCACCTCGCGGATCTCATCGGCGCTCACGGCGCCGATCCGAAGGATTCGCGCGGTTCCCGGCTCGCGTCGCGCGAGTCCCGTGGCGTCGAGGATCGTCGAGGGGACTCCCGTGGCGACGGGGCCCGAATCCAGGTATACGTCGATCCGGTCACCGAGCATCTGGTGTGCGCTCAGCACGTCGACGGCAGCCGCCTCGCCGGTCAGATTCGCACTAGAGACCGCGAGCGGACCGGTCTCTTCGATGAGCTCGAGAGCGATGCGGTGATCGGGCATCCGAACCGCAACGGTGCCGCGGGTCTCCCCCAGGTCCCAGGTCAACGAAGGCTGAGCGGGCAGCACGATCGTGAGCCCTCCCGGCCAGAACTTCTCGATGAGTCGCTCCACCGGCTCTGGCAGGTCGGCAACGAGTGCGCGCACCATGGCGGTTCCCGCAACGAGCACGGGCGGTGGCGATTCTCGGGTGCGGCCCTTGGCGTCCAGCAGCCGCTGCACAGCGGCAGCATTGAAGGCGTCGGCGGCCACGCCGTAGACGGTGTCGGTGGGGATGACGACGAGGGCGCCCCTGCCGATCGCTTGGCGCGCCTGTCTCATGCCGGGCAAGAGCTGGGCGTCGTCGCGGCAGTCGAAGATGTCGGACATGGCTTGCTCAGTCTACGGAAGCGGCGGGCGATTCCGGGAAGCGCGGACGCTGGGGAAGCGCGGGGCGCGGCGGGAAGCGCGGGCGGTTACGGATGCAGCGCGGTGGTGACTCGGTCGCGGCGCGTGAGATCCATGTGGGTGGCGGGCGCGCGCCAGCCGTCGGCGCTCAGCAGCTCGCGGATCTCAGCGCCCTGGCTCTCGCCGTGCTCGATCGCGACGATTCCGCCCGGGTGAGCAAGGCGAAGCGCCGTCGCACTGACCTGCCGGACGATGCCCAAGCCATCTGGTCCCCCATAGAGGGCGGTCGGCGGATCGAACCACCGCACTTCGGGATCGCGGGGCACCGCGGCATCCGGCACGTACGGCGGGTTACTCACGACCACTGACGCCATCCCGTCGAGGTCGGGAAAGGCGCGCGCGAGATCGATGAAGGCGAGGGTGGCGTTCTCGGCACCGACGTCGGCGAAGTTCTCCTTGGCCCAGACGAAGGCATCGACGGCGTTCTCGGCGGCGAAGACTCGGGAGTGCGGAGCCTCCGTCGCAAGCGCGAGGGCTATGGCCCCCGAGCCGGTGCCGAGGTCGACGGCGATCGGTGACGGTGACGCTGCCGCGAGCAGCGCATCCAGCGCGATCTGCACGAGCGTCTCGGTCTCGGGCCGCGGTACGAACACCCCTGGCCCTACCCGCAGCTCGAGGTGGCGAAACGGCGCGGTGCCGGTGATGTGTTGCAGCGGCTCCCGACTCGCACGGCGTGCCACAAGGTCTCGGAAGTGCGCGTCGGATGCCTCGTCCAGGGTGTCGCCGCGAAGGGCAGCTGCCTGCAGCTCACCGTGGCCCACATCCATCACGTGTGCCAGCAGAAGCTCGGCATCAACGCGGGCATCCGCGATTCCGGCAGCAGTGAGCGTATCGGTGGCGTCCGCGACAGACACGGCGATCTCGCGGGGACGCATGTCATCGGAAAGATTCTGGGCAGGCATGAGCGCCCCAAGCCTAGGACCCCGGGACGTTCTTCGTCACAATCGGGCCCCTGCCGGTGAGGCTCGCCTAAGCTGAATGGTCGTCACCCACGTCGCCCGAAAGGCCCCGAAATGACCGGCATCCACAACGACATCACCAGTGCGTTCGGAAACACCCCGCTCGTCCGCCTGAACCGCGTCGCGGAGGGCGTCGATGGCACCGTGCTGGCAAAGCTCGAGTTCTACAACCCCGCATCCAGCGTCAAGGACCGCCTCGGCATTGCGATCGTGGATGCCGCCGAAGCCGCGGGCGAGCTCCCCCCGGGCGGCACGATCGTCGAGGCGACCAGCGGCAACACCGGAATCGCGCTGGCCATGGTAGGCGCGGCACGCGGCTACAAGGTCATCCTGGCGATGCCCTCGTCGATGTCGACCGAGCGCAAGCTTCTGCTCAAGGGTTACGGCGCCGAACTCGTGCTGACCGACCCGGCTCAGGGCATGAAGGGCGCTGTCGCGAAGGCCGAGGAGATCGCCGCCGAAACGCCGGGTGCGGTTCTGGCCAAGCAGTTCGCCAACGAGGCGAACCCCGCCATCCACCGCAAGACCACCGCTGAAGAGATCCTGCGTGACACCGACGGCAAGGTCGACTACTTCGTTGCCGGTATCGGCACGGGTGGCACGATCACGGGCGTCGGCCAGGTCCTCAAGGAGCGCGTGCCCGGCGTCAAGGTCGTCGCTGTCGAGCCGAAGGATTCCCCGCTGCTGACCGAGGGGCGCCCCGGTCCCCACAAGATCCAGGGCATCGGCCCGAACTTCATCCCCGAGATCCTCGATCAGGATGTCATCGATGAGGTGATCGACGTCGAGTTCGACGACGCGATCACCACCGCCCGCGCCGTGGGCACGAAGGACGGCATTCTCGTGGGCATCTCCAGCGGTGCTGCAGTGTGGGCTGCCCTCCAGGTCGCGGCCCGACCCGAGGCTGCGGGCAAGAACATCGTCGTGGTCATCCCCTCCAACGGCGAGCGCTACCTGTCAACTGCCCTGTTCGAGCACCTGCGCGAGGACTGAGCGTGGGAGTGCTCCACGTCGTCGGCCGCATCCGCGAGGACATCGCAGCGGCCAAGCTCCGAGACCCCGCAGCCCGCAGCGGTCTCGAAATCGCGGTGCTCTACTCGGGCCTGCACGCGATCTGGGCGCACCGCATCAACCACTGGCTATGGACCCGCAGCGCGCGCTTCCTTGCGCGCGCCGGGTCACAGCTCACTCGCTGGCTCACCGGCATCGAGATCCATCCCGGAGCACGGATCGGTCGCCGCTTCTTCATCGACCACGGCATGGGCGTCGTGATCGGCGAAACTGTCGAGATCGGCGATGACGTCCTGCTCTACCACCAGGTCACGCTGGGCGGACGGCAGCGCGAGGGCGGCAAGCGCCACCCCACAATCGGCGACGAGGTGGCAGTCGGCGCCGGCGCGAAGATCCTCGGCCCGATAACGATCGGCGACCGCTCGGTCGTGGGCGCGAACGCCGTGGTCACGCGGGACGCGCCGGCCGACAGCATCCTCACCGGCATCCCGGCGAAAGCCCGCAAGCGCAAGGACGGCATGGACACCCGCGCCATCCTGACCATGCCCGACTACCAGATCTGAGGGCGCCGATAGCGCGGCACGGCGCTGATCAGGCGCGGGCGGCGCGCGGTCGTTCGGGTGGTACCGCCGCCAACAGTTCGCGGGTGTACTCCTCGCGAGGGTCGGCGAAGAGGGATGCCGCGGGACCCGCCTCCTGGACCCTGCCCTCGCGCAGCACGACAACGTCGTGACTCATCTCCTGAACAATCGCCAGGTCGTGGGCGATGAACAGGTAGGTCAGTCCGAGATCTCTTTGCAGCGCACGGAGCATCTCCAAGACACGCGCCTGCACCGACACATCCAGCGACGCTGTCGCCTCATCGAGAATGATCATCTCGGGTTCAAGCGCGAGGGCACGGGCGATCGATACCCGCTGGCGTTGCCCGCCGGAGAGCTCGTGCGGGTAGCGGAAGCGGAACGCCGGGTCAAGATCCACCAGCTCCAACAACTCGCAGACGCGGCGCTCGCGATCGCGCGTGCCGCGTCCCGCCAAGCGATGCACGCGGAGCGGCTCCGCGATGGCATCAGCTACCGATCGTCGCGGGTCCAGCGACGCGAACGGATCCTGGAACACCATCGCGATCCGCCGACGGTCCTGCCGCCGAGTAGCCAGAACGTCGCGTCCCGAGAGTGTGGCGGACCCGGCATCCGGTGATACCAAGCCGGTCAAGGCCTTCGCGATCGTGGACTTTCCCGACCCCGACTCCCCCACGAGGGCAAGTGTCGTTGCCCGGTGCACAGTGAAGCTGACGTCGTCCACCGCGTGGATCTCGCGTTTGCCGACCGGTGTCGGGATGGTGAACCGCACATCCAGGTCCGTTACTTCCAGCAAAGCAGGAGCGTCAGGGGCGGGCACGGGTCCCTTCCCCGCGGTGACACGCGGCCTGGCACGAAGGAGCTCGACCGTGTACGGATCGGAGGGACGGTCATACACCTCGAGCACCGATCGGTGTTCGAGCGCTTGCCCCTCACGCATCACGATCACATCGTCGGCAACCTGCCCGATCACGCCGAGATCGTGGCTGATCCAGACCACCGCAGTTCCCCGTTCCTGCTGCAGTGCGCTCACCAGATCGATGATCTGCGCTTGCGTCGTCACGTCCAACGCAGTGGTGGGTTCGTCGGCGATCAGCAGAGCGGGATCGCACGCGATCGCGATGGCGATCATGGCGCGCTGACATTGCCCGCCCGACAACTGATGGGCGTAGGCATCCACCCGCTCCTCCGGGTGAGGCAGCCCGACAGCGTCGAGGAGCTCGATCGCGCGGGCACGCGCGCGACGGCGTGTCAGGCCGCGGTGAGCCTCGAGCGACTCGGCGATCTGATGGCCGATCGTGAGATAGGGATTGAGCGAACTAGACGGGTCTTGGAAGACGAACCCGATGGCGTCACCGTGCACCCGACGCAGATCTCGGGCCGACGCGGTCACCAGGTCCACTTGCTCCCCCGCCCGGGAAAGCACGCTCGATCCGCTCACCCGCCTACCCGGCACATCGATCAGACCCGTCGCCGCGAGAACCGTCATCGACTTTCCTGATCCGGACTCACCGACGATGCCCACGGTCTGCTCACGTGCGACGTCGAAACTCACACCCCGTACGATGGGCGCGGCGCCAACCGATACGCGCAGGTCCTGCACACGCAGAATGGGTTCGCTCATCGGGATCTCCTCGCTTCGATCCGCGTGCGCTGCCGAGGATCGAGGACGTCGCGAAGCCCGTCACCGAACAGGTTGAACGCGAGTGCCGTGATGAAGATGGCGGCTCCCGGGAAGACGCTCATCCACCAGGCCTGGCCGAGGAAGCCCTGCGCGGTGAAGAGCATCCCACCCCAGGACGGTGATGGCGGCTGCACCCCGAGGCCGAGGAACGACAGCGCTGCCTCTGACAGAATCGCAAATGCCAACGACAGAGATGTCTGGACGACCAGGGGCCCCGCGATGTTGGGCAGCACATGCCGCGCGACGATGACGGGCCCCGGGGTGCCCATTGTCTGCGATACCTGAACGAAGGGCGAGGTGCGCACAGCGAGCGTGCTGGCGCGGGCCACGCGGGCAAAGATCGGCGTGTAGACGATGCCGATCGCAAGCGTCGTGGTCAAGACCCCCGGCTGGAAAATCGCGACGATCGCCAGCGCGAGAAGGAGGACCGGAAACGCGAACATGACATCGACGATCCGCATGAGCACCAGGTCTACCCATCCGCCGCGGTAACCGCCGGTGACGCCGACCAGGACGCCCACCACGACGGCGAACGCGACAGCCGCTACCGCAATGGACAGAGAGGTGCCGGTCGCGATGATGACACGGCTGAAGACGTCTCGGCCCAGTTCGTCGGTGCCGAACCAGTGGGCTGCGCTCGGCGGCTGCAGCTGGCTGGCAACGTCGATGTCGTTAATGCCATACGGCGCGATCCACGGGCCTGCCACGGCCACAATCGCGACGATCGCGAGAATGACCGCACTGATGACCGTAAGCGGGTTGGACGCGAGTAGGCGCCACGCTGACAGGCGGGCGGATGCAGCCGAGACGGGGGCGACAGGAGCACTCATGAGACGCGGATCCGGGGGTCGACCACGGCATACAGGATGTCGACGAGAAGGTTGACGAGGATGAACATCACGGCGATCAACAGGATGGCGCCCTGGATCAATGGGTAATCCCGGGCGGCTACGGCATCGTAGACGAGGCGGCCAAGACCCGGCCACGCGAAGACAACCTCCACGACGACGACCCCACCGAGGATGGTGGCAAGTTGAATTCCCGCGATCGTGAGCACGGGAACCAGGGCTCCGCGGACGATATGTCCGAACGTGATCGTTCGCGGAGCCAACCCCTTGCTCACCGCAGTGCGCACATAGCCTGAGGATGCGATCTCGAGGACGGCGGCGCGAATGTAGCGGGTCATGATGGCACCGGCAACCAGGCCGACCGTCAGACCCGGGAGCGCGACGTGACGCAGCCAGTCCAGCGGGTCTTCTGTCAGCGGGGTGTACCCGCTCGCCGGCAGAAGGCCGAGCGTGACTGAGAACACGGAGATGAGGATCATGCCGAGCCAAAAGTCTGGGATCGATACGCCGAACTGGCTCGACGTGCGAACGATGATGTCGCTGACCCGCCCTTCCCGTAGCGCCGACCAGATACCGGCGGGGACGGCGATCACGAGCGCGACAACAACGCCGAACAACGCGAGGGATACGGTGGCCGGCAGCCGCGACATCAGCGTCGCGGTCACGGGTTCGCCGTTACGGAAGCTGACCCCGAGATTGCCGGTAATCGCGTTCAGGAGATAGGTGCCGAACTGTTCGTACAGTGGGCGGTCGAGCCCGGATGCCGCTCGCAGAGCTTCGTAGGCTTCGGGTGTGTAGCGGGTGCCCAGTGCCAAACGCACCGGGTCGCCGGGCACCAGGTGGACGAGCGTGAAGACAACCACCAGAACGCCCAGCAAGACGACCGCGGACGAGAGGAGGCGCGTGGCGACGAACCGCGTTACACGGCGGGGCTGCACACTCGTCATCTCGGCCTCCTCTCGTCCTGGGTCGTTCGATCGCGCGGGGAACTCAGCCCGCGAGCGCAGTGTCCCGGAACCGGATGGCCCTGTCAGCGCGTGTCTCGTATCCGGTGACGGACAGAGACCAGACCTGGATCACGGAGGGGTTGTACAGATAGATGTAGCTGGCGTCATCGGCGATAATCCGCGCCGCCTGAGCGTACAGGTCCTTGCGGGCGTCCCGGTCGGTTTCGACCCGAGCACGATCGAGCAGGTCGTCGACCGTGGGGTTGGAGTACTTCTGTGCGTTGCTGGCACCGTCGGTGTGGTGCTGAGCGTAGTAGAAGTCATCCGGGTCGATGTTGCCGAGCCAGCCCATCATCAGCATGTCGAAGCTGCCGCTGTTCTGTTCGTCGAGCCACGTCGAGAAGTCGGGTTGACGGATCTCAACGGTGATCCCGAGCGGCTCCAGCGACGCAGCGATGATCTGCGCCGCGGTGACCGTTTCGGGGTAGTCGCTGGTGGCGAGCATATCGAGGGTGCCGCCCTCGAACCCCGCCTCGTCGAGCAGCGCTTGCGCCGTGTCGAGGTCGGTGGAGTACTCGTCGTAGTTGGTATACCAGAAGCTCTGCTCAGGAATCGCGAGCTGGTTGACCGCCGCCGTTCCGTAGCTGACCGCCTGCACAATGGCGTCTCGATCGATCGCGTACGCGATTGCTTGACGCACGCGCGGATCGTTCCACGGCGAGCGCGCCTCGTTCAACGCCAGATACCAGTAGTCGCTGGAGGGAGTGAGACCCAGGGTGACCTCGCTATCCGTTGCCAGCGCGTCGACCTGCTGCGGGGGAACCACGTCGGTCCAGTCGATGTCGCCGGCGCGGAGAGCAGCAAGGGCGGTCGCGGGCTCCGAGATGAAGCGGTACTCGACGCCGCCGAGCTTGGGCGCCCCGCCCCAGTAGTCCGAGTTGGCCGTCAGGCTGATGTGGTCGCCTGACACATAGTCGGATACGGAGAAGGGCCCGGTTCCGACGGGGGCTGTGGTGATGTCTCCCGATTCGACGTTCTGCTGCTCGACGATTGCCATGCCCTTGAATCCACCGAGGTTCGAGAGCAGGTTGGGCGTCGGTTGCGAGACCGTGATCACGACAGTGTCCTCGTCCGGCGCGCTGACGTCGGTGACGGTGGCGAACTTCCACGCGTTCGCAAGCTCCTCGTCAATGATCCGGCGATAGGAGTAGACGACATCCTCACTGGTGAACGGCGAACCATCGTGGAACGTGACGCCGTCGCGGAGATCGAACGTCCACGTGAGCTGGTCGTCGCTCACTTCCCAGCTTTCGGCGAGAGCCGGCTGCATCTGAAGGTTCTCGTCGGGTTCGACAAGGGTGTCGAAGACGTTCTCCAGCACTTCGAACGAGAAGTACGAACTGGTCCGCTGGGGATCGAGCTGGTCGGGTTCACCCCCGATTGCCGCGACGAGAACGCTGTCGCTCGAGCCGGAATCGCCGAGATCCACGGGCTCGCCGGCGGAGCAGCCGACGAGCGCGATCGCGGCGACACTGAGGCCTGCGACGCCGGAGAGAATGCGCGTGTTCATGGTGAGCCAATCGGTCGGGATCGGGTTTCATCATTTTGATGATGTTTTGATCAGTATGGGCGAGTATTGTCGGCAGAACAAGCACGCGTCGGAGATGAAACACGATCTTCACAAAGCCGCGCAGCCCCGTCGGGAGATTCTGTGACCTACACCGCCCTCATTCGCGACACCACCGCAGGCACGATCGGCGCCGCCACAGCAAGCTGCTCTCTTGCCTGCGGCAATGCCGTCATCCTGGTCGATCCGCGAGTGGGCGCCGTCGCGAGCCAAGCATGGACGAATCCGTCGTTACGCGCGAAGATGCTCAGCGCCATGAGCGCCGGAGCCAGCGCCGCCGACGCTGTCGCACGTGTCCCGGAGTGGGACGAAGGGTTCCCCTGGCGCCAAGTCGCTGCCCTCGGGCACAGCGGTGCGGGGGCTGCCCTGACGGGCTCCGACGTGAGTTCTTGGGCGGGACATCGAATCGGAGCCGACGCCGTGATCGCGGGGAACCTCCTCACCGGCAAGGGTGTGCTCGAAGCGATGGCAACTGCCGACGAGGACGATCGATCTGACGCACGCAAAGCCGGCGACGCCCGTCTTGCCTACCGCCTTCTGGCGATGTTGGAAGCGGGCGAGCGTGCCGGAGGCGATGCCCGCGGGCGCCAGAGCGCGGCGATCGTCGTCGGACGCATCGGTGGCGAGGTCACTTATGATCTGCGCGTGGACGACGCCGAAGATCCGCTCCGCGAACTACGACGGCTGATCGACCTCCGGGCTGCCGAGCGCGGAGTTGAGGCTGCGCCACTCAGCGCTCGAACGGAGTGACCGCGCCGAGCACGACCGTGACCTCGTCGTGCCCGTTCTCCCACCAGTGCGCCTCGGAGCATCCGTAGGTAACAGTGTCACCCTCGCCGAGCTCCACGCGACGGTCTCCGAGAGTGACGACGAGGACTCCGCGCTCCACCGTGACGCACTCGGTGCCGATGTGTCGGAACGGCCGCTCGCGATTGCTGAATCCGGGCGGAAGGGTCGAGCGGATCAGCTGCAGCATGGACTCGCCCCGTGGAGTCAGCAGCTCTCGTACGGCGCGTTCAGGCTCCGGAACGTCTGCTTCTGGCGGCATCCGGTGACGCCGACTGGCCGGGACCACCGCAAGCGTGCCCGCGGGTTCGTCCATCAGCTGACCGGCGGGGACACCGAGGGCCGCCGCCAGGCGCTGGATGGATACCAGCGAAGGATTGCCCAGGCCTCGCTCGAGCTGACTGACGAGACCGAAACTCACCCCCGCCTTCTCAGCGAGCGCCTGCACACTCAGTCCGAGACGGCGTCGAGCGTCGCGCACCGCGGCACCCAGGATCTCGACCGCCCGCGATTCGTCGTGATCGGCGGTTCGGGTCATGTGGGCAACGATACCGGGCGGCTTCAGATCGGCTACCGCGCACGCGTCACGCCACGGCAGCCGGCTCGTGCCCGCGGCCGCGATGTTCCCGGCCGCGAAGCGCCGGAGAGCGATCACGGTCAGCAGCGAGAGCACTCCAACGATCGCGGCGGTGACCACCATTGTCGTGACGAAGGCGACCTCATACGATGCGGCAGCCCCCTGGAGCAGCGCTGTCCCGTTGCTTCCCGAGGGAATCGTGCCGTTTTGCGTGTAGGCGTAGATCGCATCGAGCGCCTCGCCGTAGCGGGCGGGGGTGACTCCGGCATCCTTCAGCCGGTGAATGACGCCGTCGCGCGTGAGCGCATCCACGAGGACCATGCTTCCTGACAGCCCGACGGCATACCCGAACTGCCCGATCGTCGTTCGCGATGACGTGACCGCGCCGAACTGCGCGGCGGGCGCGAGCCGCAGCACGAGCGCGCCGTAGGGCACGAGACCGCTCATCCCGAAGCCGATCAACAGCATGCCCGGGAGGAAGAACCAGAACTCGTGCGAGATCAGGATGAGGGCGAACGCCAGAAAGCCCAGGAGCGATGCTCCCCCACTGATCATGATCGCCGTCGCTGGCGAAAGACCGGCGCTGAGCCTGCGACCGATGTATAACGAGGCGGCCACCGAGATGATCGTGACCGGCAGCTGCCCGAGAGACACCTCGACGGTTGAGAAGCCGTAGGCGTATTGCCAGATGTTGGCCAGCTGCAGGATGCCGACAGCCTGCGCGAGATTGAACGCGACGCCCATTCCGACAGCCGCGACAAACCCGGGGTTTCGGAACAGCTCGATCGGGAAGAACGGATGGGCTCCGCGCTTTTCGACCACGACGAAGATCCCGAGGAACAGCAGACCCGCCAGCAGGGGCGCCCATGTCAGCGGCGAGGTCATGCCCGCGCCGGCATGTGAGATTCCGTACAGCACACCGATGATGCCGAGCGCGAGCAGGATCTGCCCCAGAACGTCCGCGGGTCCGCGCGCCGTCCGCGGCTGCGAGGGAGAACCAGGAGCACGGCAGGGATGGAGATCAGGCTCACCAACGGGACGATGAGGAACGCGAGGCGCCAATCGACCGACGCCAGCGAGCCACCGATGAAGCTGACGATGATCATCGACACGGCATTGAAGGCGGCAAACGACCCCATGGCCGCTGCGATTTTTCCCTGCGGAACTACCGCACGAATGTAGGCGACCGAGGCGCCATAGACCGCGCCCAGGCCGATACCCGCCAACGCGCGTCCCGTCAGAAACAGCGCGGGATCGAAGGCCACGGCGACGATCAGATCTCCCAGCGCCGATAGTGCTAACGCAAGCACCAACAGCAGTCGCCTGCCGATGCGGTCGGCGAGCAGGCCCGTCGTGATGACGGTTGCCGCCAACATGAGGGTCGAGATGCTCGCGGCGATCGCCTGCAATCCGGCATCCATCTGCAGCGCGCGAGCGGACTCGACCAGCGCTGTGCTCGCGATCGTGGGGTCAGCGGTCTGGACACCACCCATGATTCCCAGCAACGGGATCGCCAGAGCCGCCTGTCTGCGGGAGGTTCCCGCACCGACAGGCGAGGCAGCGCTCACGCGTGATCCCCGGGAAGGTGGCAGCAGGCCGGCACGCCGTAGGTGCGCAGCTGCGCGAACGCGGCGTCGTCGACCTGGTGGGATGCCGCCGCGAACTCCCCGAGGTCGACCCGAGAGCCGCCGAGCCATGTGCCGAGCACCCCGATGGCACCGATCTTGTCGGGGACTACGGCGTACGGATCTGCGTCGAGCTCGACGAAGTCCGCGAACTTGCCGACTTCGATCGAGCCGATCTCGTGCTCACGCCCCAGCGCGAACGCGGCGTTGACCGTGTGAGCACGAAGCGCCTCATCGAGGGTTGCGGCTTGTTCGGGGGCATGCATGGTACCCCCCACTGTCTGCCGCCTCCATCGGCGGCTCTCGCTACTTCTCGGAGCGGCGCTCCTCGACCTTCTTCTTGATGAAGACCATCGGCAGCAGCCACGTCGCGAGGGCAGTGACAAGCCACACGATCACCGGCGCCAGGATCCATGTCAGTACGAAGGGCTCCCCGATACTGATGCCGCCGCGCGGGATCAGTACGACGATCACGAGCGCGACGAGGGTGGAGATGATCCCGATCCCCCCGAGCAGGGCTGGCGCATTGCGCTTGGCAACTGTCGCGATCCAGGGCGAGAGCACGCTCTGAAGCACGGCGAAGATCACCACCGCGAGAACGAAGCCCCACCAATCCGCCCAGTTGATGCGGAACCCCGGAAGCAGGAGGTCGGCGGCGATCAGCCCGACGGCAGCGGAAAGGATGAAGATCAGGGCGCGGATGAGGAACATGACCACGCCCTGACAGTAGCGCGTCGACCCGCTCCGCGACAGGATGCCGTGCTGCGCCGCTCCGGCAAAGTCAAGGCCTGCGGCCCTTGCCGGTCCCTCTTGCTACCGTGTGTGGCTGCGAATCGCGCGAGGGGGGCGCCGTGGATGGAACGTGGGGACTGTGGCAGAGCGCGGTTGCGCTCACCGCTTCTATCATCGTGCTCTGGTTCGCTGGAACCCGCCTGGCTCGCACTGCCGACGAGTTGGCGGGCAGAACCGGCATGGGCCGCGCACTAGCGGGCGCTGTGTTCCTCGGCGCTGTGACCTCGCTGACCGGCATCATCACCACGATGACCGGAGCCCTCGCCGGGGACGCCGGGTTCGCGCTTGCCAACCCGGTCGGCGGGGTGGCTATTCAGACAGTCTGGCTGGCGGTGGCCGACCTTCTCTACCGGCGCGCGAACCTCGAGCACGCCGCCGCATCCCTGGAGAATCTCGGCCAGTCGCTGAGCCTCGTCGCACTGCTGACGATTCCGGTGATCGCCTATGCCACTCCGTCCCTCGCGTGGGGGTGGGTGCATCCGCTCTCGCTGCTGATCCCGGTCATCTACGTCTACAGCCTGTTTCTGCTGCGGCGGATGCGGGCAGACGAGATGTGGAGCCCGCGCCGCACCGCGCAGACCGTTGACGACGATGACACGACACAGCCGACGACCTCCCTCCCCCGCCTGTGGGTCACGTTCGCGGGGCTAGCCCTCGTCACGGCCGGGACCGGATGGGTCATCGGTCGTGCGGGACTGGGTGTTGCAGCAGCGACGGGCTGGCCGAGCGATGTGACCGGGTTCACGGCGACGACCGCGATCAGTTCCCTGCCCGAGCTGATCACCCTCATCGTGGCAGTACGGATGGGTGCATTGACTCTCGGCGTCGGGAACATCATCGGCGGGAACGTGTTCGACACCCTCATGATCTCGATAGCCGATGTGTCGTACCGAGACGGCACAATCTACGAGGCCGCCGGGCCATCGAGCCTCGTGCTGCTGGCGGGAACGGCGTTCATGTCAGCGGTTCTCGCGATCGGGCTTCTCGTGCGCGATCGCCGCGGCATCGGGTTTGAGGGGGTCGCGATCCCCGGGATCTACCTGGCTACTGTCGGGCTCGCGATCCTCGCGAGATAGCAGCAGGATCAGCCCGCGTCGGCCCCGAGAGCGGCGAGCCGCTCCTCCTCATCGGCGGCGATACACGACGCGATGATCGGCTCGAGCGCGCCGTCCATGACCTGGTCGAGGTTGTAGGACTTGTATCCGGTCCGGTGATCGGCGATGCGGTTCTCGGGGAAGTTGTACGTGCGAATGCGCTCCGAGCGATCCATCCCGCGGATCTGCGAGCGACGGGCATCGGATGCCGCGGCGTCCCGCTCTTCCTGCTGCTTGGCCAGCAGCCGGGCGCGCAACACTCGCATCCCCGCCTCGCGGTTCTGCAGCTGCGACTTCTCGTTCTGCATCGACACCACGATTCCGGTTGGCAGGTGCGTGATCCGCACCGCGGAGTCCGTCGTGTTCACCGACTGGCCGCCGGGGCCCGACGAACGGAAGACATCGATCTTCAGGTCGTTCTGATCGATGTGGATCTCTTCGGGCTCGTCGACTTCGGGAAAGACCAGCACACCGGTCGTCGAGGTGTGGATCCGCCCTTGCGACTCCGTGGCGGGCACGCGCTGCACGCGATGCACACCGCCCTCGTACTTCAGATGGGCCCACACTCCCTGCGCCGGATCGCTTGAGGAACCCTTGATCGCGACCTGGACGTCCTTGAACCCGCCGAGGTCTGACTCGTTGCGTTCGAGGAGCTCGGTCTTCCATCCCTTCGAGGCGGCGTACTGCAGGTACATCCGCAGCAGGTCTGCCGCGAAAAGGGCGCTTTCTGCCCCACCCTCGCCCTGCTTGATCTCCATGATCACGTCGCGTGCGTCATCCGGATCCCGCGGAATCAGAAGACGACGCAGTCGTTCCTGGGTGTCGGCCAGTCGCTCCTCGAGGGCCGGAACCTCTTCGGCGAAGGCGTCGTCTTCGCGCGCGAGGTCGCGGGCAGCGGCCAGGTCATCGGATGCCGCCACCCACGCGTCGTGGGCAGCGACGATCCGACTCAACTCGGCATACCGCCTGTTCACCCGCTTCGCGCGGGCGGGGTCCGCGTGCACCGCCGGGTCAGACAGCTCGATCTGCACCTCGCGGTGCTCGTCGATCAGCGCGCGGACGGAGTCGAACATCGCCGGCTCGGCCATCTCGATGCCGCCGGTCAGCGGATGCTGTTCTCGTGCCCGTGACCGTGTCCGCCTGCGCCGTGACCGTTCGAGGTCGGCGCCGGAATCGACTTCTGCATCTGCACGAGGAACTCGACGTTGGACTGGGTCTCTTTGAGCTTGCCGAGCACGACCTCCAGCGCCTGCTGGGGGTCCAGGCCCGCGAGAGCACGACGCAGCTTCCAGGTGATCTTGACCTCGTCGGGCGAGAGCAGCATCTCTTCGCGGCGGGTGCTGGACGCGTTGACGTCGACGGCCGGGAAGATGCGCTTGTCGGCGAGCTGACGGTTCAGGCGCAGTTCGCTGTTGCCGGTGCCCTTGAACTCTTCGAAGATCACCTCGTCCATCTTGGAGCCGGTCTCGACCAGCGCCGTCGCGAGGATCGTGAGCGATCCACCGTTTTCGATGTTACGTGCGGCACCGAAGAAGCGCTTGGGCGGGTAGAGCGCTGAGGCGTCGACACCGCCGGTGAGCACGCGCCCCGAGGTCGGTGCCGAGATGTTGTAGGCGCGGCCGAGCCGGGTGATCGAATCCAGCAGCACGACAACGTCGCGGCCGAGCTCGACCAGACGCTTGGCCCGCTCGATGGCAAGCTCCGCGACCGTCGTGTGGTCTTCAGCGGGGCGATCGAAGGTCGAGGCGATGACCTCGCCCTTGACGGTCCGCTGCATGTCGGTGACCTCTTCGGGCCGCTCGTCGACGAGCACAACCATGAGGTGGACCTCGGGGTTGTTCGTCGCGATCGCGTTCGCGATCTGCTGCAACACGATCGTCTTACCGGCCTTCGGGGGCGCGACGATCAGGCCGCGCTGGCCCTTACCGATCGGGGCGACCAGGTCGATGATCCGCTGCGTGAGCTTCTCGGGAGCCGTCTCCAGGCGCAGGCGCTCCTGCGGGTAGAGCGGCGTGAGCTTGCCGAACTCGACGCGGTTGGCCGCGTCCTCGACGGACAGGCCGTTGACGGCATCCACCTTCACCAGCGCGTTGTACTTCTGGCGGCCGGTCTGCTCGCCTTCGCGCGGCTGCTTGATGGCACCGACGACGGCGTCACCCTTGCGCAGGTTGTACTTCTTGACCTGGCCGAGCGAGACGTACACGTCACTCTGGCCCGGGAGGTAGCCGGTGGTGCGGACGAAAGCGTAGTTGTCGAGCACGTCGAGGATGCCGGCGATCGGAATCAGAACGTCGTCTTCGCCGACCTCGGGCTCGAACTCGTCATTCTGATTCGGACCGCGGCGCTTGTTGCGCTGGCGACCGCGACCGCTGGTCGAGCCGCTGTCGTCGTCGGCATCCGTGGACTTGGACTGCTCGGAACCGGCCGAGGCACCGCCATTGCCGTTTCCGTTGCCTCCGTTGCCCGAGGCGTTGCCGCTGGTGCCGGATGCGCGGTTGCGGCTGCGACTGCGGCTGCGGCTGCGGCTACGGCTCGGCGTGGACTCCTCACCGGCATCGTCACCGGAGTCGGTGCTGGCGAGTCC
>Ga0209066_10000581_pt1 | contig 52659 bp, 65 predicted proteins | sample All_14_2_FD_187198 | JGI IMG/M metagenome (GOLD analysis project Ga0209066, IMG submission 187198) | Freshwater microbial communities in response to fracking from Pennsylvania, USA - Allegheny Zone_MetaG_DW_15 (SPAdes) (version 2) ...
GCCAGATTGGCCAGCAGCGCGTTCCGGTGCTCGGATTTTCGGCCGAGCTTGACCGTTTTCTTGCGATGTCTCATTTATTTGGATTCCGTATTGGCCGCTTCCGGGGGGAGCTCGACGAGGCCGGGTTCGAACTTCATGCCCAGGCTCAAACCGAGCTGCTGGAGCTTGTCCTTGATCTCGTTCAGCGACTTCTTGCCGAAGTTGCGGTATTTGAGCATCTCGGCCTCGCTCTTGAGGGCCAGCTGGCCGACCGTGGTGATATTGGCGTTGTTGAGGCAGTTGGCCGCACGGACCGAAAGCTCGATCTCATTGACGCTCATGTTGAGCAGTTTCTTGAGCGCGCTGTCCTGGGTGCCGGTCTGTTCCTTGGGCTCTTCAAACTCGATCGGCTCCTTGTCGAAGTTGACAAAGATGTCGAGGTGGTGCCGGAGGATCGCTGAAGCCTGCAGGAGGGCGTCGTCCGGAGTCAGGCGTCCGTCGGTCCAGATCTCCAAGGCGAGCTTGTCGTAGTCGGTCCGTTGGCCCACGCGGGTGTCGGAAACTTCGTACTTCACCTTGCGGACCGGGGAGAACAGGGAATCGATCGGGATCACACCGATGCTGGTTTCCGGGGTCTTGTTCTCATCGCCGCTGGAGTAGCCGCGGCCGACCTTGACTTCAAATTCCGCTTCGAACTTCTGTTTCTTGTCGAGCGTGCAGATGACCTGGTCGGGGTTGATGACCTCGACGCCGGCGTCGAGGGTGATGTCACCGGCGGTGACGTCGCCTTCCTTGTTCACATTGATGTACAACGTGCGGGCGTCGCGGTTGGGAAGCTTGAAGAGAACCCTCTTGAGGTTGAGGACGATTTCCGTCACATCCTGGACGACACCGGGCAGGGTGGCGAATTCGTGCAGGGCTCCCTCGATTTTCACCGAGGTGATGGCGGCACCCTCAAGCGAGGTGAGGAGCACGCGGCGGAGGGAGTTTCCCAGGGTGTGGCCATAACCGGCCTCGAAGGGCTCGGCAATGAATCTGGCGTAGACGGGTGTGGACGTTTCTTCGTCCTTGGCAAGGCGGTTGGGCAGCTCGAAGCGGCTGAGTCTGATGGGCATGTTTTTTTCTCTGTTGTTGCCGGGTTTCCCCGGAAGCGCGACCGGCGCCCCGGGACCAACGGCATTGGTGGATTTTCCCGGAGGTTTTCTCCCTCCGGGAAAAAAGGTTTACCGGGAGTACAATTCGACGACCAAACGTTCGTTGACGATGGGCGCGATTTCCTCGCGGGAAGGAATGCGGACGACCGATCCCTTGAAAAGGTCCTTGTCGAGCGTGAGCCAGCCGGGAACCGGGGAAAGCTGGGAAGCTTCCAGGCTCATGGTGGCCATGCGGCGGGATTTCGGATTGTCCTTCACCTCGACGACATCGCCGGCCTTGAGGTTCATGCTGGCGATGCTGGCCTTGCGTCCGTTGACGCGCATGTGGCCGTGGGTGACCATCTGGCGGGCCAGGCGGCGGCTGGTGGCGAAGCCGAGCTTGAAGACCACGTTGTCGAGACGGGTTTCCAGGAGCTGGAGGAGAGTGTCGCCGGTGACGCCGCGCTTCTGGACGGCGATTTCGTAGTAGCGGCGGAATTGCTTCTCCATGACGCCGTACATGTACTTGAGCTTCTGCTTTTCACCGAGGGCGGTGCCGTATTCGGAAAGCTTGCGACGGCTCTTCGGCCCGTGAACTCCCGGGGGGAAGTTGCGGCGTTCGAGAGCCTTTGAGGGTCCATAGATCGGCACGCCAAAGCGGCGGCTGATTTTGCTGCGGGGTCCGGTATAACGAGCCATGATGTTCTATTCCTTGGTGATCAAACGCGGCGCGCCTTGCGGAGGCGGCAGCCGTTGTGCGGGATCGGGGTGACGTCTTTGATGGAGCTGATTTCGAGGCCCATGGCCTGGAGGGCGCGGACGGCGGATTCACGGCCGGTGCCGGGACCCTTGACGCGGACTTCCACTTCCTTCAGCCCGTGGGACATGGCCTGGCGGGTGGCATCCTGGGCGATGACCTGGGCGACATAGGCGGTCGATTTCTTCGAGCCGCGGAAGCCGCACTTGCCTGCGCTGGACCAACCGATGACATTGCCGCGCTGGTCGGTGATGGAAACGATGGTGTTGTTGAAAGAGGCCGTGATGTGGGCGATGCCCTGGAACACGTTCTTGCTGCCCTTGGCCTTGACGATCTTGGGCTTCTCGATCGGGCTGTCGAGGCTGAGGCTGAGGTCGGCCGGCAGCGGGGCTGCGGCTTCCTTGGCCTCGGCGGGTTTCGCTCCGCCCTTGGCGGCGGCGGGCTTGGCGGCCTTGGGGGCCTTTTTGGTTTCTTCTGCCATATAGTTGGTTCCTGTGGAGGTCCTTTATCAGACCTTGCCGGCCTTTGCGTCTTTGTTGCGTTGGACACCGACGGTCTTCCGGGGTCCCTTGCGGGTGCGGGCATTCGTCTGGGTGCGCTGGCCGCGGACGGGGAGGCCCTTCTTGTGGCGGATGCCGCGGTAGCAGTTGACCGCCTGGAGGCGCTTCAGGTTCACCTGAAGATCCCGGCGGAGATCGCCCTCAATCAGGTAACCACGGGTCTGGATGACCTGGATGATCTGGTTGATTTGCTGGCCGGTCAGATCCTTGGCGCGGGTCGCCGGATCAATCTGGGTTTCTTCGATGATTTCCTTGGCACGGGTCGGTCCGATGCCATACAGATAACGCAACGAAAATTCGACGCGCTTTTCACCGGGGATATCGACTCCTAACACTCTGGGCATAACAAATCCTTTTTAACCCTGGCGCTGCTTGAGCCGGGGATTTTTCTTGTTGATGACGTACACTTTACCCCGACGCCGGATGATCTGGCAGTCGGATGTGCGCCGTTTGACGGATGCTCTAACTTTCATGATGGTTCCTTAAATGAGACCGATGATCCGTCCTTTTGACAAATCATAGGGCGAGAATTCTACAATGACCGGGGTACCTGGCAAGACCCGAATGAAGCTCAAACGCATTTTTCCGGAAAGATTTGCCGGAAGTTGGCGTCCATTGGCCAATTCGACCCGGAAAACGGTTTTGGAGATGGGTGCCACCACAGTTCCCTTCATTTCGATGCGGTCACTTTGCGGCATGTCAGGATCTCCGGGTCGCCTTCGGTTACCAGTACCGTGTGTTCAAAATGGGAGGAAAACTTGCCGTCCACCGCCACCACGGTCCAGCCGTCGGCCAGGATACGGACGTCGGAACGCCCAAGGTTGACCATGGGCTCGATCGCCAGGGTCATCCCGGGCTTGAGCAGGGGCCCGGTGCCGGCCTTGCCGTAATTGGGAATCTGGGGTTCCTCATGCAGGCTGCGCCCGACCCCGTGTCCGACAAATTCTTTCACGACCGAGTACCCCCCCTGGGAGATGGTCTTTTCGATCACGGCCCCGATGTCCCCCAGGCGGCTGCCGGAGCGGGCCTTGGAAATCCCGGCGGCAAGGGCCAGTTCGGTTTGCCGGCAAAGTTGGGTGATTTCCGGGGCCACCGACCCAACCGGAACGGAGGCGGCGGTGTCCCCCACCCAGCCGTTGAGTACAATGCCCACATCCAATTTGACCAGGTCCCCGTAAGCCAGCCGGCGGCGACCGCCAATGCCATGGACAACTTCTTCGTTGACCGAGATGCAAATATGACCGGGAAAGCCGCGGTAGCCATGGAAAGGGCTTTTGCCCCCCTTGGCACGGATGAGGGAAGCGGCCCGGGCGTCCAAATCTCCCGTGGTGACCCCGGGTTCGACCATGGCCATCAACGCATCCAGCACTTCGGCAACGGCAGCACCGCTCTGGCGCATGCAATCGATTTCGTGGGGACGCTTGATCGGGATCATATCCTTACCGGATCAGCCCTTGATCAGACTGACGGCGATGCCTCCGACAATGATGATACCGATGAATACCAGAAGCCAGATGATGCGGTCCTCGGAGACAGCCTCGCCCTGGGAGGATGACGCTCCGAAAGAACGTCCGCGGATGCGGCCTTTTTTGAGGAAGCCGTCGTAGTGCCGCTGGAGGAGGAAGGTTTCCGTCTGGCGCATGGTGTCGAGCATGACCCCGACAATGATGAGCAGCCCGGTACCCCCAAAGAAGTGGGCGGTGATCATGGGTATGCGCAGGAAATTGCTGACAAACATCGGGAGGATGGCAATGACCGTCAGGAAAATGGCGCCGGCAAAGGTGAGGCGGGTCATGGAGAAGTCGAGGAACTTCGCCGTGGGTTCACCCGGGCGGACGCCGGGGACAAAGCCGCCGTTGCGCTTCATGTCGTCGGCGATCTGCGTGGGGTTGAACACCATGGCCACCCAGAAGAACGAGAAGAAAAAGATCATCAGGGCTTCGATCGTGACATAGCCCCAGGTGCCCGGGCTCAGGTAGGCAACCAGCTTGTGCGCAAATTCACTGGAGGGGAACATCATGGTGACAACGGTCGAGGGGAAAACCAGGATGGCGCTGGCGAAAATGATCGGCATGACCCCGGCGTAGTTGACCTTGAGGGGAAGGAAAGAGGACTGGCCGCCGTAGACTTTGTTCCCGCGGACCTGGCGGGCATACTGCACCGCGACCTTGCGCATGGCCTGGGTGATCATGATGGTTCCGGCGATAACCGCAAAGAGGAAGGCGATGAGCAGGACCAGCACGAGGGGGCTGACGGGATCCTTGGTGGTGGGATTGAAGGCGTTCCAACCGGCGGTGATGGCGGCGGGAAGACCGGAAACAATGCCGACGGTGATGATCATCGAAACCCCGTTGCCGATGCCCCGCTCGGTGATCTGCTCGCCCAGCCACATTAGGAACATGGTTCCGGCGGTCAGGGTGATCACGGTGGTAAGCTCGAAAGTCCAACCCGGGTTGACCACCAGCGGGCCCATTTTGGCAATGACGGCCTCGATGCCGCCGAGCATGGGCAGGTTCTGGGGGTTCTCAAAGCTTTTGGCGAGGAAATAGCCCTGGATGACGCAGAGCAGCAGGGTGCCCGCGCGGGTGTATTGGGTCATCTTCTGGCGTCCGCCTTCTTCGCGGGCCATTTTGCCGAGGCTGGGGATGACGCCCTGGGCCAGCTGGATGATGATGCTGGCACTGATGTAAGGCATGATGGTGAGGGAAAAGATCGCGCAATGGCTCAGGGCACCGCCGCTGAAAAGGTTGAAGAGACCGATGATATTCCCCTGCTGCTGCTGTTCGATGACCGTGCGGAAATATTCCTGCAGCACCATGTAGTTGATCCCCGGGCAGGGAATCGCGGCACCAATGCGCGCAATAACCAGGACCGCCAGCGTAAAAATGATGCGCTGGCGCAGTTCCGGAATCTTGAAGCAGTTGGTGAATGCGGAAAACATGGTTGGGTCCCCTTACCTCAAATGCCGGATCCCGCGCGGGTACCGGCGCTTGTCATCATTGTTTGGCCGTCGGTTTCTTCACCAGTTCCAGCGTGCCGCCGGCCTGGGAGATTTTTTCCACGGCGGTCTTGGAAGCCGCGGTGGCCACGATGGTCAGCTTCCGGGTGAGCTTGCCATTGCCGAGGATCTTGACCCCGTGCCATGTGCCGGTGACCAGGCGCTTGGCGCGAAGCAGCGCCTCGTCGACCTTGTCACCATCTTTGAACATGTTGAGGGTCTCGAGATTGACCGGGGCGAGATAGGTCTTGAACTCGGTGTTGTTGAATCCGCGCTTGGGCATGCGGCGGATCAGGGGCATCTGGCCGCCTTCGAAACCGGGACGGATGTGACCGCCGGAACGGGCTTTCTGGCCCTTGTGTCCGCGGCCGCTGGTTTTGCCATGGCCGGAGCTTTCGCCGATGCCGAGGCGCTTGATGCGGTGCGTGGCACCGGGACGGGGTTTGAGATCGTGCAGATTCATAGGTTTCAGCGATTAGTTGTTGGCCGCGGCGGGTGCGACGTATTTGCCGCGGGCGCGGAGGATGTCTTCAGGCTTGTTGAGCTGGTGCAGGCCCTCGAGGGCGGCCTTGACCACGTTGGCGGGATTGCTCGAACCGAGGGATTTGGCCAGGATGTCCTTCACCCCGGCGGCTTCCAAAACGGCACGGACACCGCCACCGGCGATCAGGCCGGTTCCGGTGGAGGCCGGGCGCATGAGCACGCGGCTGCCGCCGAATTCGCCGATCACTTCATGGGGAATCGTGGTGTTCTTGAGGTTCACCTTCTCCATGTGCTTGCGGGCGTCTTCGGTGCCCTTGGTAATACAATCGGAGACCTCGTTGGCTTTGCCGAAACCGATGCCGACCTGGCCTTTGCCATCGCCGACGACGACAAGTGCGCTGAAGCTGAAGCGGCGTCCGCCCTTCACGACCTTGGCGCAACGGTTGATGAAAACGACCTTCTCGATCAGGCCCTTTTCCTCGCCTTCCGACTTCTGGTCACGGCGGGGGCCGCGGCCGCGCTGGCCACCGCCACGCTGACCACCGCCACGGGGGGCGCGGTCGGAACGCTCGGTCTTTTCAGCCGGTGCGGCGGGGGCCGCGACGGCTTCGGTTGCTGGGGTTTCCGCCGGAGCGGGAATCAAATTTTCGTCTGCCATAATTAGAATACCAATCCGCCTTCGCGAGCTGCATCGGCGAGGGCTTTGACTTTACCGTGATAATGGAATCCCCCGCGGTCGAATACGACTTCGGAGATCTTTTGGGCTTTGGCCCGTTCGGCCAGGAGCTTGCCGACCTTGGTGGCACCGGCGAGGTTCGGGCGGACTTTTTCCGCGGCGACCGACTTCTCGGTGGTGCTCACTCCGACCAGCGTCTTGCCAATGGCATCGTCGATGATCTGGGCGTAGATGTGCTGGCCGGTGAAGGAGATGGCGAGACGGGGCCGTGCGGTCGTGCCGACAACTTTGCGGCGGATGCGCGTGTGGCTCCGCTGGCGTGTCGCCTTGGAGGTTTTCTTTGAAGCTTTCATGTGTTTTCAGTTCCTCCCTGGAATTATTTGCTCTGGGCGGTCTTGCCTTCTTTGCGGCGGATGATTTCGTCGGAATAACGCACGCCCTTGCCCTTGTAGGGTTCCGGCGGGTAATAGCGGCGGATGTCGGCGGCGACGGCCCCGACGCGCTGCTTGTCCACGCCCTCGATGACGACGTTGGTGTTTTCCTCGACGGTGACCTTGATGTCCGAGGGGATCGGGTAGATCACCGGGTGGGAGAAGCCCAGGCTGAGGTTGAGGTTCTTGCCCTGGACGGCGGCCTTGAAACCGACGCCGTTGATGATGAGTTTCTTTTTGAAGCCATTGAGGCAGCCCAGCACCATGTTGTTGACCAGGCTGCGGCTGAGGCCGTGAAGGGCGCGGTCCTGGCGGGTTTCGCCGGCGCGGGTGAAGCGGACGTTGTTGCCATCAACGGCAACGGAGATGCGCGGGACGATCGTCAGTTCGAGCTTGCCCTTGGGGCCCTCGACTTTGACGACGTTGTCTGCGACCGAGACCTTGACTTTGTCCGGGATCAAAATGGCTTTGTTTCCAATGCGTGACATAACGGTTTACCAGATATACAGGAGGAGTTCCCCCCCGACGTTTTGTTTTTTGGCCTCGTGGCCGGAAAGGATGCCCTTGGGGGTGGAAAGCACGGCCGTGCCGAGTCCTCCAAGCACCTTGGGAATTTCGCCCGCGCCGACATAGCGGCGGAGGCCGGGTTTGGAGACGCGGCGGATGCCGCGGATCGGCTTGATGCCGGCGGTTTCGCCCTTGAGGGTCAGCTTGAGCCCCTGGTGGACGCCGTTTTTGGTCAATTCACAATCGCCGATGTAGCCCTCTTTTTTGAGGACGTTGGCCACATCGCTCTTGACGCGCGAGTAGGTGGTCAGGAACTCGAATTTCGAGGCGCTGGAGGCGTTGCGGATTTGGGTCAGAAAGTCTGCCAATGGGTCGGTCTGCATGTATTTATTTCCTGTTTACCAGCTGGCTTTGGTGATGCCCGGGATTTCCCCGTTGAGCGCCATCTCACGGAACTGGATGCGGCTGACGCCGAATTTGCGCATGTAAGCGCGGCGGCGTCCGCTGATCTGGCAGCGGTTGTATTTGCGCACATCGTACTTGGGCGTGCGCTTTTGTTTGGCGATCAATGATTTCTTGGCCATATGCGTGTCTCTTTAGGCTTGGGTCGGGGCGGCCACTTTGCGGTCCGCGAAAGGCATGCCCATGAACGTGAGCAGGTCTTTGGTTTCTTCTTTGTTCTTGGCGGTGGTCACGATGGTAATATCCATCCCCAGGGTGCGCTTCACCTTGTCGAGTTCGATTTCGGGGAAAATGGAATGGTCCTTCACTCCGAGGGTGTAGGCGCCGCGGCCGTCGAAGGCGCGGGGCGAGACACCGCGGAAGTCGCGGATGCGGGGAAGGGCCATGCGGATGAGGCGGAGGAGGAACTCGTTCATCATCTTGCCGCGCAGGGTGACCTTGAGGCCGATTTCCTGGTGCTGGCGGAGCTTGAAGTTCGAGATGCTCGTCTTGGCCAGCGTTTTCACCGGCTTCTGGCCGGTGATGAGCGTGACGTCATGGAGCGCGTCTTCCAGGGCCTGCTTGACGTCCTGGGACGAACCCACGCAGCAGTTGACGACAACCTTGGTCACCTTCGGCACTTCGTGCAAATTCTTGTAGCCGCGTTTTTCCTTCAACGCGGGGACAACGATGTCCTTGTATTCCTGTAAAAAATCCGAGCTCATGGCGTATTATTTCTTGGCCTTCTTGGCGGTTTTTTCCGCGGCGGCGACCAGTTTGACATTCGAAATGTGGATCGAACCTTCTTTTTCCGTGAAGCCGCCCTTGGGGTTGTCCTGGGTCGGACGGGTGGCTTTCTTGATCATGCGGACCCCTTCGATGACCACGCGGTTGTCACCACGGATCACTTGGAGAACCTTGCCTTCGCCGCCCTTGTGGGCGCCGCTGATGACCTTGACCACGTCGTCTTTTTTGACGTGGAAACTCTTGGGGGTCTGGTAACGGGCAATGCTCATAAAACCTCCGGGGCGAGCGAGATGATTTTCATGAAATTTTTGTCGCGGAGTTCGCGGGCCACGGGTCCGAAGATGCGGGTGCCCCGGGGATTCTGGTCCTTGTCAATGATGACAACGGCGTTGGTGTCGAAGCGGAGGGTGGAACCGTCGGCACGGCGGACCGGATGACGGGTGCGCACGACGACCGCACGGACGACTTCGCTTTTCTTCACCGTCCCGTTGGGGGCGGCTTCTTTGACGTTGGCGGTGATGATGTCACCAATGCCGGCCACTTCGGTCTTCTTGCCGATGACGCCGATCATGGTCGCTTTGCGGGCGCCGGTATTGTCGGCCACATCCACCCAGGAACGAATTTGAATCATATGGTGTTGCTCCGGATCACTTTTTGAGGATTTCGAGGACTTCCCAGCGCTTGAGCTTGCTCAGGGGGCGGGTCTCGCCGATGCGGACCTTGTCGCCGATCTGGGCCTGTTTGGCTTCATCGTGGGCGTAAAATTTCTTGGAAACCTTGACCAATTTTTTGAACTGGGGGTGCGGAACCTTGCGGGTCACTTTGACGACGATGGTCTTCTCCATTTTGTTGGAGATGACCTCGCCGAGGAGGACCTTGCGGTTCTTGGCCGGGGCGGGGGCGGTTGCGGTGGCTTCAGTCATGGGTGGTGGTCTTAATTGTTCCCCTGTTTCCGGGCCGCTTCAACGCGGCGCTGGGAGAGGACGGTTTGGATGCGGGCCAGGGTCTTGCGGATCTCGCGCAGGCGGCTGGGGCGCTCGAGGCGGCCGCCCTGTTGCTGGATGCGGAGGTTGAGTTTTTCGTGCCGCAGTTCCTGGACGCGGGACTTCAGCTCGTCGACGCTGAGGGCTTTGACATCGTTGATCTTCATACGCTCAGTTTCCGGTCACGGGTGATGAATCGGGTGGGGATGGGCAGCTTGGAAGCGGCCAGGCGCAGGGACTCCCGCGCCACGGTCTCGGTGAGACCGTCCAATTCGAAAAGGATGTTTCCGGGGCGCACGGTGGCGACCCAGTGTTCGGGCTGGCCTTTGCCTTTGCCCATCCGGGTTTCCGGGGGGCGGGCAGTGACGGGCTTGTCCGGGAAAATCCGGATCCAGCTCTTGCCTTTGCGCTTCATGTTGCGGGTGAGCGCGACACGGGCGGCTTCGATCTGCACGTTGGTCACCCAGGCGCGGCCGAGGCTCTGGAGGCCGAAGGCCCCGAAGGACAGGCTGACGTTCCGGCAGGGTGTGCCGGCGCGGCTGCGGCGCTGTGTTTTGCGAAATTTAACGCGTTTGGGAATCATTGCCATAAGTCATCAAGCGGCCGGAACCGCATCCTCCTTCAAACAGATCCAGACTTTGACGCCGATCTTGCCCGCGATGGTCATGGCTTCGGCGAATCCGTAATCGATGTTGGCGCGCAGGGTGTGCAAAGGCACCTGTCCCTGGCGGTATTGTTCGGTGCGGGCGATTTCCGCGCCCTGCAGGCGGCCGGAGCAGCGGATCTTGATCCCGAGAGCCCCGAAATCCATCGTGGTGGCGATCGATTTCTTCATGGCGCGGCGGAAGGAAATACGGCGTTCGAGCTGGAGGGCGATGTTCTCCGCGACCAATTGCGCGTCGAGTTCGGGATTCTTGATCTCCTTCACATCGACGAGCACATCACGCAGGGGCGCGATCTCGCGGATTTCTTCCTTGAGCTTGTCCAGTTCGGAAGCTTTGCGTCCGATGACGACACCCGGGCGGGCGGTGAAGATGTTGACGCGGACGCGGTTGGAGGCGCGCTCGATCATGACTTTCGAGATGGCGGCACCGGCGAGCCGCTTCTTGATGAATTGGCGGATTTTGTAGTCTTCCAGGAGGTAAACCGGGAAGTCCTTCTTGTTGGCATACCACATGGACTTCCAGTTGCGGCGAACCGGGAGGCGGAATCCAAAGGGGTGAGTTTTCTGGCCCATAGTTGTTCCTTATTTCTTCTTTGCTGCCTTGTGGGCGCGACCGGCTTTGATGCGGGCGTCGCGGCCGGCTTTTTGCTTGTCCGCGGCTGCCTTCTCGGCGTCGAGGTCGCGTTCCTTGAGGATGATCTTGATGTGGCTGGTCCGCTTGCGGATGGCGTTGGCGCTGCCGCGGGCGCGGGCGGCGAACCGGTGGATGGTGGGTCCCTCACCGATCTGGGCCTCCTTGACGACCATCATGGCCGGGTCAAGCGAGTGGTTGTTTTCCGCATTGGCGACGGCCGACTTGAGCACTTTGTGGATCAAGCGGGCGGCCTTCTGGGGATAAAATTCGAGTAATTCCAAGGCGCCCAAGGCGGGCATGCCTTGAACATGGCGGGCGACATCCCTGGCCTTGAAGGCCGAGATCCGCGTCATTTTCAATTCTGCTTTTACTTCCATATTACTTTACCGTTTCCAAGAGCAACCGGTCACCCGGTCGCACCGTTTCTTTTTCGATCACGCCTTCCACGAGGGCGGCGCTCAGGTATTCCCTGACTTCGATCAGTTTGCAGCGTCCGATGACCTTGCCATCCCGCAAGATGCGGAAAGGCATTCCGATCCGCGCATCCTGTGCGCGACCGAAATTAGCGATGGCCACGTCCATGTCATCATCAAAAGCGGCCACGAACCCGGATTGGAGGTTCTGGGCCACTTGGATGCGGTCCTGGGCGGGCTGTCCGCCAATGAACCGGGAGGCTTCCCGGACCGCCACCTCGTATTCGGCGCGCTTCTGGGCTTTCTCCAATGGACCGGCCTGGTTGAGCTCCCGCGCGGCACGGATGAGATCCGTGATGGATTTCTCCATCTGCAGGCGGGTTTTTTCGCTCCGGTAGAGCTCCCCCGCCAGCCGGGCGATCTTGTCCTGCAACGCTTTTTCGTTGCCGGTCAAGGCTTCCAAGCCAAGGGCTTCGGTGCGGATCCGGAGATCGGCCCACTTCTGGTGAAAGAAGTCTGCCTCGGTTTTGGCCAGGGCGAGGTTTTCCTCCGCGCTGGCCAGCTCCGTCTCCAGCCCGCTGCTGGTTTTTAATTTTAAAGAACGATCGGGCGTTTTTTCTTCCGCCCTGCCGGTCTGCTCTAGGCACACCAGCATCAGGCCCGCAACCATTGCGAGCCAAAACCTCATGGTTATTTGGTCACCTTCTCGGTGTGCCCACCATGCTTCTTGAAGATGCGGGTGGGTGAAAATTCACCAAGTTTGTGGCCAACCATGTTTTCCGTCACGAAGACGGAGTTGAAAACTTTGCCGTTGTAGACCATGAACGTCTGGCCCACGAATTCCGGGGTGATCATCGAGCGGCGCGACCAGGTTTTGATCGGCTTCTTGGATCCCGAAGCGGTGCTTTTTTCGATTTTTTCCAGAACGTGGTAATCCACGTAAGGTCCTTTTTTCAAGCTGCGTGCCATATCAAGTCTCCGTTATTTCTTGCGGCGGTCCTGCACAATGAACCGGTCGGTATTCTTGTGCTTGGCGCGCGTCTTGAGGCCCTTGGCCAGTTGTCCCCAGGGGGATGTCAGGTGCTGGCGTCCGCCGCCGCCCTTGCTCTTGCCCTGGCCGCCGCCGTTGGGGTGGTCGATCGGGTTCATGACCATGCCGCGCACTGTCGGGCGGATGCCCTTCCAGCGCGCACGGCCGGCCTTGCCGAGGGAAATGTTTTCATGCTGCACGTTGCCCACCTGGCCGATGGTCGCGCAGCAGGTCTTGTGCACCAGGCGGATTTCGCCCGAGGGCATTTTCAATTGCGAAAAGTCGCCGGAGAAACCCATGGTGGTCGCGGCCGAACCGGCCGAACGGACCATCTGGGCGCCACGGCCCGGGGTCATCTCGATGTTGTGGACCGACACCCCCAGGGGGATGGCGGACAAGGGAAGGCTGTTGCCAACCTCGGGTGCCGCTGCCGGGCCGGACTCAACCGTGGCCCCGACCTTGAGACCGTCGGGGGCGACGATATAGGAAAGGGTCTTGTCCTTGTCGGCGTATTGGATCAGCGCGATGTAGGAGGTGCGGTTGGGATCGTATTCGATCGCAATGACCTTGGCCTTGACGCCGTGGTTCTTGCGCTTGAAGTCGATCAAACGGTATTTCTGCTTGTGGCCGCCACCGATATGGCGGCAGGTCAGACGGCCGTTGTTGTTGCGTCCGCCGGTCTTTTTCTTGGTCACCACCAGGCTCTTTTCAGGCGTGGACTTGGTGATCTCGGCAAAGTCGGCGAGCTCTGTGTAACGCAGGCTCGGGGTCAGGGGTCGGAAAGTTTTAAGTGCCATAAGTTCTCCTGGGGGTCAAAGGCTCAAACGAGGTCGAGCTTCTCCCCTTCTTTGAGGGTGACGACGGCTTTTTTCCAGTGGTTGGTCCGGCCGGCGGCTGCGGTGCGCAGGCGGCGGGCTTTTCCAAGCACGCGCATGGTGTTCACGCGGGCCACTTTCTTTTTGAAGATGGCTTCGACGGCCTGCTTGATCTCGATCTTGGTGGCCTGGGTGTCGACTTCGAACACATACTGGTTGTGTTCTTCGGTCAGACGGGTGCCTTTTTCAGTCAGGCGGGCCGTGCGGATAATGTCGTAAGGATTTCTCATCGTGGTGTTCCTTATTTGATGCGTCCGGCGATCACCGGCATGGCGTCCTCGACGAGGACCACCTGTTGGAATTTGAGGACGTCTTCCGCATTCACCTGGCGGGCTTCCATGACGGAGCACTTGGGCATGTTGCGGGAGGCGAGGACGGCCTTGTCGTCCTTGGCCTTGGTGACGACGAGAACGGATCCGGTGAATTTGTTTTCCTTGATCCAGCCGGCCAGTTCCTTCGATTTGGCATTGGCCAGGGAGAAGGTGGTGACGGATTGGAGCTTGCCGTTCTTGGCGGCTTCGCTGATGGCTTTCCTCAGGGCGACCTTGCGGACCTTGGCCGGGGTGTTCTTGGAATAGTCGCGGGGATGCGGGCCGAAAGCGGCGCCGCCGCCTGACCAGACCGGGGAGGATTTGTAACCGGCGCGGGCGCGGCCGGTGCCTTTTTGGTTCCAGGGCTTGGCCCCGGAGCCATTGACCGTGGCTTTGGTCTTGGTCGAGTGGGTGCCGGCGCGGCGGTTGGCCTGGTAGCCGACCACGGTTTCGTGGAGGGCCTGGGTGGCCTTGCCGTTTGCGATGAGCTTGACGCCCAATGCCGCTTCGGCTGCTTCAAAATTGAGACTCTTCGATTTCATGATCAGGATTTCCCGTTGGTCTTCTTCTGGCCCTTGATGGCGTCACGGATGATGACGTAGCTGCCATTGGCACCGGGGACGTTGCCACGGACCAGGAGGACTTGGTCGGCTTCACGCACACCCACCACCACGAGGTTTTGGATGGTGACTTTCTTGTCGCCCATGTGGCCGGGCATCTTCTTGTTCTTGAAAACGCGGCCGGGGGTCGAACGGCAACCGATGGAACCGGTCCGGCGGTGCATCATGGAACCGTGGGTTTCGGGCTGGCCGCCGAAGCGGTAGCGCTTGACGACGCCCTGGAAGCCCTTGCCCTTGGAGACGCCGATGACGTCAATCAACTGGCCGGGTTGGAAGCGCGTCACGCCCATCACGTCGCCGGGCTTCTGCTCGGCTTCGCCGGGGGTGGTGAACTCGCGCACGAATTTCTTCGGGGTCGTTCCGGCTTTCTTGAAATGTCCGACCAGCGGTTTGGTGACACGCTTTTCCGTGGTTTCGCCGTAGGCCAGCTGGACCGCGGTGTAGCCGTCTTTTTCAGCGGTGCGGACCTGGGTGACGACGTTATTGCCGGCTTCAATCACCGTAACGGGGACCGAGGCTCCGGATTGGTCGTAAATCCGGGTCATGCCGACTTTCTTGCCTAAAATGCCGATGCTCATGTTTTTGTTTCCGCGTGGAGGTTAATCGCGTGGAGGGGCGTCAGATCTTGATGGTGATGTCGACGCCCGCGGGGAGGTTGAGCTTTTTGAGCTCATCCACCGTTTTGGCGGAGGGTTCGATGATGTCCAACAGGCGTTTGTGCGTGCGGATTTCGAACTGCTCCATGCTTTTCTTGTCGACGTGGTTGGAACGGTTGACGGTGTAACGCTCAATTTTGGTGGGCAGCGGAATCGGTCCGGAGACGCGGGAGCCGGTGCGCACTGCGGTCTCGGCAATGTCCGAGGCTGCTTTGTCAATCAAGCGGTAATCGAAGCCTTTGAGGCGGATGCGGATTTTTGTGCCTGCCATAACTTTTAGCCCTTCTTCTGTTCGAGGATCGCGTTGAGGATCTGCGTCGGAACTTGTTCAAAGTGCGACGGTTCCATGGTGTATGCGGCGCGGCCGCGGGAAAGGGAACGGAGGGTGTTCACGTAGCCGAACATTTCGGCCAGCGGAACTTCCGCCTTGAGCGTGGTCGCACCCTGCTTGGCGGTCACATCGTTGATGCGGCCGCGACGGCGGTTGACGTCGCCAAGGATGTCGCCCTGGTATTCGTCGGGGGTGATGACTTCCACCTTCATGATGGGTTCGAGGAGGATCGAGCCGGCCTTCTGAAGGGCGTCCTTGAGGGCAAACGCGCCGGCCAGTTTGAATGCCAATTCGTTCGAATCGACTTCGTGGTAGGAACCGTCCGTGATTTCGATTGCGACGTCGATGACCTGGCTGCCATTGATGACGCCGGTGGAGACCGCTTCTTCGATGCCCTTGCGTGCCGCGGGAATGTATTCCTTGGGAATATTGCCGCCGACGACCTTGTTCTCAATGGTGATACCCTTGCCGCGTTCGACCGGGGTGACCTGGATGACAACGTGCCCGTATTGACCACGACCGCCGGACTGCTTGATGAGCTTGCCTTCGCCCTTGGCGGGCTTGGTGATGGTCTCGCGGTAGGCGATCTGCGGAGCACCCGCGTTCGTCTGCACGTTGAACTCGCGCTTGAGGCGGTCCAGAATGATGTCGAGGTGGAGTTCACCCATCCCCTTGATGATGGTCTGGCCGGTTTCTTCGTCGGTCTTGACCTGGAAAGTGGGATCTTCTTCCGCCAGGCGCTGCAGGCCTTCGCCCAGCTTCTCGCGGTCGGCCTTGGTCTTGGGCTCCACGGCCATGCTGATCACGGGTTCGGGGAAGGAAGGCGGCTCGAGCAGGATGCTCAAATCTTCATCGGCCAGGGTATCCCCGGTTTTGACATCCTTGATCCCGACCATGGCGGCGATGTCGCCGGAGAACGCCGTTTCGATGTCCTCGCGCTTGTCGGCCTGGATCTGGATGATGCGGCTGATGCGTTCGCGCTTGTTGGTGCGGGGGTTGTAAATCGTGTCGCCCTTGGAGAGCTTGCCGGAGTAAACCCGGAAGAAGATCAGCTTTCCGACAAAAGGATCGGTCCAGAGCTTGAAGGCCAGACCGCAGAATTTCGCGTCGTCATTCGGGGGAGCTTCGACGCTTTCCTCGATGTTGTCGGGATTCAGGCCCTTCGCGGCGGGAATGTCGATCGGGCTGGGAAGGTAATCAATGACCGCATCAATGAGGTATTGGACGCCCTTGTTCTTGAAAGCGGAGCCTCCAATGACGGGTACAATCTGGTTGGTGACCACCAGACGGCGGATGGCCTGCTTGAGCTGCAGGGCGTTCGGCGTCTTTTCCGCCAGATACATATCGGCGACGACTTCGTCCAGGTCCGCCACGGCACTGATGAGGTCGGCGAGGGCCTTCTTGGCCATTTCTTTGTGATCGTCCGGGATTTCGATCACTTCGTAGGTCGAACCGATTTTGTCGTTGTCGTTATAGACAACGGCCTTCTGGTTCACGACGTCGATCTGGCCCTTGAGGGTATCTTCGGCACCGAGCGGGATGAGGACGGGCCAGGCATTGGCGCCCAGCTTGTCGCGCATCTGTTGGACGGCATTGGCAAAGTTGGCACCGACGCGGTCCATCTTGTTGACGAAAGCGATACGGGGAACGTTGTATTTGGTGGCCTGGCGCCAGACAGTTTCGGACTGGGGTTGGACACCGGCGACACCGCAGAACACGGCGACCGCACCGTCAAGCACGCGGAGGGAACGTTCGACTTCGGCCGTGAAATCCACGTGGCCGGGGGTGTCGATGATGTTGACGCGGGTTTTGCTGCCCTCGTAAACCTTGGTGATTCCCGGCTCGATCTTGGAAGGCCAGAAGCAGGTGGTGGCGGCCGAGGTGATGGTGATCCCGCGTTCGCGTTCCTGTTCCATCCAGTCGGTCACAGTCGTGCCGTCATGCACTTCACCGATCTTGTGGATCGCGTCGGTGTAGAAAAGAATCCGCTCGGTAAGAGTGGTCTTCCCGGCGTCGATGTGTGCGCAGATCCCGATATTGCGGGTGCGCTCAAGTGTGTAGGTGCGTGCGGCCATGGTCGTGTGTCAATGAGTGAAAAGGTTACCAGCGGAGGTGGGCGAAGGCCTTGTTGGCCTGGGCCATGCGGTGGACATCATCGCGTTTCTTGATGGCGGCGCCCTGTCCATTGGCGGCGTCTTTGATTTCGAAAGCGAGGGCCTTCTGCATCGGGGTGCCCTTGCGGTTGGAGGCGTAGGTCACGAGCCAGCGCATGGCGAGAGCCTGTTGGCGTTCGGGGGTGACTTCCATCGGCACCTGGTAGGTGGCGCCGCCGACGCGCTTGGATTTGACTTCCAGGCGGGGCTTCACGTTTTCGAGGGCCTTGGTGAGGATTTCCAACGGATCGCCTTCTTTGGCCTCTCCGTTCGCGAGCTTGATGGCTCCGTAGACCACGCGCTGGGCGGTGGACTTCTTGCCCCCGCTCATGACGGTGTTGACAAGGGCGGCAACCACTTTGCTCTCGAACAGGGGGTCCGGGATGGTTTCGCGTTTGATAGCATTACGACGGCGTGCCATAGGTCAGTAAAAGTTTGGGGTTGAAGGATTTAAAGGGTTATTTCTTGGCAGGGGCGGCGGCTGCGGCACCCTTCTTCGGACGCTTGACCCCGTATTTGCTGCGGGAAACGTTGCGGTTGAGCTTGTTGGTGTTGCTCGGTCCGACGGCGCCGAGGCAGTCAAGGGACCCACGAACGATATGGTAACGGACACCGGGCAAATCTTTCACACGGCCGCCGCGGACCAGGACGATGGAGTGTTCCTGTAGGTTGTGGCCTTCACCGCCGATGTAGGCGATGACTTCCTGACCGTTGGTCAGGCGGACCTTGGCGACTTTACGAAGGGCGGAGTTCGGCTTCTTCGGGGTGCGGGTCATGACCTGCACGCAAACGCCACGGCGCTGGGGGCAGAGCTTCAAGGCCGGGGCCTTGGTCTTCACGACCGCGCGGTTGCGGCCTTTTCTCACGAGCTGGTTGATCGTCGGCATGTTCTACCTTGTTTTTCTACTTTGTCTCAATCGTTCTGAAGTTGTGTTTCCAAATTCAAAAGGCACGCCAGGCGTGATGCCATGCGTGCCCTTGATCAGCTCAAAAGCCACCGCATGGAGGACGAACCAACCCGGAGGCCGGGCCGTCACACGCTTGAGGATGTCTCCCTCGTTTGGTCCTTTTCCTAAGAAAAGGGACGAAAGTTCTATGACATGGGCGCAGGAAGGCAAGCGGTATTTCAACTTTTCTCAAAAAAAGTCCGTCCCGCCCCCCAACACGGGGCCGGACCACCCGGAAAGTGGGCCTGGAGGGACTTGAACCCCCACGGATTGCTCCACTGGAACCTAAATCCAGCGCGTCTGCCAATTTCGCCACAGGCCCGGGTATTGCACCGCTTGAATCCCCAACCTACCGCGTTGAATTCTTCTTGAACAAGGATTTTAACTCCGAAGAGAAAAGAATCCCACTTGCCCTGTGTCTGCGGAGGGATAAGGTTGAATTATACCACGCTACCCAGTTATCAGCCGTATGAATCAAAAATCCGACAGTCCCCTCCACACCATGCTCCTGTTCGCCGCCGGAACACTCCTGGCCGCCGCCGCCACCACTCTGGTCCTCCGCTTGTTGCAGGATAAAAACATGGAACACCTGGCCCGCTTGGCCGCCGGCGAATCCGACTTCCAGCACGGGCACCCGAAGCGCCGCAATTAAGGGGCTTCCCGTATCCATTGGGGCTTTCTTCGCCCGTCGCATGATGAACCCGGTTCCCACTCCCCGGTGACCTGACGGCCCGCCTCCAATGCCCCCCTTCATTTCACGCATCCTCGCGGTCTTGTTCTTTGTTTCCGGATTTTGCGGGCTGCTATACCAGATCATCTGGATGCGGCTGGCTTTCGCCTCTTTCGGTGTCATCCCCCCTGTCGTCTCACTGGTCGTCTCGGTTTTTATGCTGGGCCTTTCCCTGGGTGCCTGGTGGGGCGGGAAAGCCGCTGCGGGATGGATTCAAAAAACCAAACGCTCCCCCATATTTTTGTACGCGGGCGTCGAAGGCCTGATTGCCCTGGGGGCGTTCAGCGTCCCCACCCTGTTCACTTCGGGCGAACACCTTCTCACAGGTTTGGGACAGGCCAACTCCCTGTCCTACCTGGGCTGGTCCGCACTCGTCATCGTTCTCGCGATTGTTCCCTGGACCCTCTGTATGGGGGCCACCTTCCCCCTGATGATGTCTTTTGTCCGCCAGCTCCATCACGGTGAAAAAAACAGTTTCAGCTTTCTCTATATGGCCAACCTTTTCGGCGCCCTGGTCGGGGTTTTGACCACCGCGGGTTTTCTCATCGAACAATTCGGGTTCCGCGGTTCGCTCGCCATCGCCGGCACCGCCAACCTGGCCATCGCTGCCGCCAGCCTGGCACTGGGCTTCCGATTCTCCTCTCACCCCGGCGAGGCAGCGGAAGAACCCTCGCCTCACCGCCCCCCATCCCTGAAAATCCCCCCCATTTATGGAATGATTTTGTTTGCGACCGGTTTTGCCTCGCTCGCCATGGAAATCGTCTGGGTCCGGGCCTTCACCCCCATCCTGGGAACCCAGGTTTACTCGTTTGCCCTCCTGCTTTTCGTCTATCTTCTGTCCTCCTGGCACGGTGCGGAACGCTACCGGCGAACTTTGAAAGCCGGCTCGACACCCCCCTCGGCCGGTGTCCTGCTGGCGGCTGTTTCGCTGACCGCCTTTTTGCCCGTGCTCATCAACGACCCGCGGATTCCCTACGGGATCCTGAGGCCGTTCATCACCCTCTTTTCCATTTTTCCCTTTTGCGCCACCCTCGGCTATCTCACCCCCCTGATCATCGACCGGGTATCGCAGGGGAATCCGGCCACTGCCGGCAGAGCCTACGCCATCAATACCCTGGGATGCATCCTGGGCCCCTTGGCTGCAGCCTACCTTCTCCTCCCCTTTTTCACCGCCAATGGGACGCTTGTCTTGTTGGCCCTCCCCCTCCTCCTTCTGACCCTCCTCTTCCTCCGTGAAATGCCGGCCCTGTATCGCCGGATCATCCCGGCAGTTTCACTCATCTTTATCGCCATCGCAGCCCTCGGCAGTGTCAGCTACGAGAATCACTGCGCCGCCGCCAAAATCCCCTTTGAAGTCCGGCGGGACCACGTGGCCACGGTGGTCTCCAGCGGGAAGGATTTGGCCAAAAATCTCTGGGTCAACGGGGTCGGTATCACCATCCTCACCCCCATCACCAAACACATGTCCCACCTCCCGGTGCTCGCCCACCAGGGCAGGCCCGAATCCAGCCTCATCATCTGCTTCGGCATGGGGACCACCCACCGCGCCATGCTGAGCTGGGGGGTGAAAACCACCACCGTGGAACTCGTCCCGAGTGTCCTGAAGGCCTTCCCCTACTATCATCACGATGCCGCCACAGTCCTGGAGAATCCCCTGGGCCGGGTCGTCATCGACGATGGCCGGCGTTTCCTCAGCCGGACCCCGGATCTGTTCGATATCGTGGTGATCGACCCGCCTCCCCCCATCGAGGCCGCGGGATCCAGCCTGCTTTACTCCGTCGAATTCCACCGGGCCGTGCAAAAGCATCTCCGTCCCGGTGGCATCCTCCAAACCTGGTATCCCGGCCAGGACGATGAAAGCACCCAAAAGGCCCTCCTCCGCTCCCTGACCACGGTTTTCAAACACGTCCGCGTCTTCCGCTCCTACACCAAATGGGGCCTGCATTATCTGGCCTCGGATTCCCCGATCGAGCTCGGGACACCCGCCGAACTCATCCCCCTTCTGCCGCCCGCGGCCTTGAAAGACCTGGAAGAATGGAGCGGCGCCGACGGCGTTTCCGGGCAAAAAGCCCTCGAGTTGATCCTGGGATCGGAACTCCGAGTCACCGAACTTCTGGATCCCGACCCCCGCGTCTGCATCACGGACGACCGCCCCTACAATGAATATTTCCTGTTGAGGAACCTCGGGAACAAGCCCAAGCAAAAACCCTGAGCAGGGAACCCCGTGGTTAAACAGGTTTTTCCTTTTCCAAGGCATGGAGAAGCCGCCTGACCTCGGGCAACACCGGATGGGTCCGGTCCTTCGGTTCCACGAGATAAAACCGCATCATGGGCCGGGGTTGTTTGAGCGGGCGGAAAACCGTTCCCACCCCGCAATAATGGGCCAGGTGTTCGCCCAGGAACGAGACCCCCAATCCGGCCGCCACCATGTTCACTGCCAGGATACGGGTATCTGCCTCTTCAATCTCCCGGGGTGCAAATCCCGCGGTCCGGCAACTGCCCAAGAGCTCCATATATAATGAAGGATTGGCCTTGTAGGGAAAAAGAATGAACCGCTCCTGGCGTAAGTCTTTCAACGCCAATTGTTTTTGTTTGGCCAGGCGGTGGTTGTCCGGCAGCACGATTCCAATCTCCTCCTTGAATACCAATGTCCCCCGCAACCCGGGATCATGGGTCGGCAGGGAGGTGAAGGCCAAATCCACCCGTCCCATTCCCACCTCACGGACCAATTGCTCGGAATGCTCCTGGCGCAATTGCAGGCTCACCTCCGGCAGGGCGTCGCGCAACGATTTCAGCAAAGCCGGGAGAAAACTCGACATCGCGGCCTCGGTATAACCCACCGCCAGAGCCCCCCGTTTTCCCTCGCCCACCTCGCGGGTTTCCCGCACCAGTTCCTCCACCCCGTCGAGCACTGTGCCCACCCGCCGGTAGAGATGCCGGCCGGCCGCCGTCAGTTCGACCTTCTTCCGGTCGCGCAGGAACAGGGCCCGGCCCAGTTCGGCCTCGAGCTGCGCGATATGCCGCGACAACGCAGGCTGGGAGACATTCACCTCCGCCGCCGCCCGGTGGAAGTTCAAATGATCCGCCACTGCCTGGAATGATTTCAAATGCCTCAGTTCCATAATATCTTCCTCTCCCATTTCCAATGCCTTGTTGTAGGGGACGCGCTCCGCGTCCCAGGGAAGCGGAGCGCTTCCCCTACAGGTTTGAATCACTTCTGATGTTTAATATGCATCAAACGATGCCTAATATCAATTATACAGTTATCAGTCTTTCCGGCAGATTTTTCCCAACAACCAAAAACACATGGGCAAAACACTCTTCCAAAAAGTCTGGGATTCACACGCCGTCCGCACCCTCCCCAACGGACAAACCCAGCTCCTCATCGGCACCCACCTCATCCACGAGGTCACCTCCCCCCAGGCCTTCGCCATGCTGCGCGACCTGAACGTGAAGGTGAAATTCCCCCACCGCACCTTCGCCACGGTCGACCACATCGTCCCCACCGACCAGTTCAACGAACCTTACGCCGACCCCCTGGCCGATGCCATGATCAAGGAACTGCGCAAAAACTGCGCCGAGACCGGTGTCACCTTCTTTGATCGCAGTTCGGGCAAACAGGGCATCGTCCACATCGTCGGCCCCGAACAGGGCATCACCCAGCCCGGCACCACCATCGCCTGCGGCGACTCCCACACCTCGACCCACGGGGCCTTCGGCGCCATCGCCTTCGGCATCGGCACCACCCAGGTCCGCGACGTCCTCATCACCCAGACCATGGCCCTGGGCTCGCTCAAGGTCCGCCGCATCAACGTCAACGGCAAGCTCCGCCCCGGCGTCTATGCCAAGGACGTCATCCTCCACATCATCCGCACCCTCGGCGTCAACGGCGGCACCGGCTTCGCCTACGAATACGGCGGGCCGGTCTTCGATGGCTTCACCATGGAAGAACGCATGACCGTCTGCAACATGTCGATCGAGGGCGGCGCCCGCGTCGGCTACGTCAACCCCGACCAGACGACCTTCGACTACCTCAAGGGCCGCCCCTACTGTCCCACCGGCAAGGCCTGGGACAATGCCGTCGCACGCTGGACCGCCGTCGCCTCCGACAAGGACGCGGTTTACGACGACACCGTGAATTTCAATGCCGGAGACATCGAGCCCACCGTCACCTGGGGCATCACCCCCGGCCAGGCGGTCTCAATCAACGAGAATATCCCCTCGCCCGACGACGTCCCCGAATCCGAACGCGCCACGACCGCGGAAGCGCTCGAACACATGAAGTTCGAGGCCCGCACCCCGATCAAGGGCAAGAAGATCAACGTCGCGTTCCTCGGCTCGTGCACCAACGGCCGCTACAGCGATTTCGTCGAAGTCGCCAGGGTCCTGAAAGGCCACAAGGTCGCCCCCGGCATCAAGGCCATCGCCGTCCCCGGCTCCCAGGGCGTGCAGAAGCTCTGCGAATCCCAGGGCATCGACAAAATCTTCCGCGACGCCGGATTCGAGTGGCGCGACGCCGGTTGCTCCATGTGCCTGGCCATGAACCCCGACAAACTGGTCGGCGACCAGCTCTGCGCAAGCTCAAGCAACCGCAACTTCAAAGGCCGCCAGGGAAGCGTCACCGGCCGCACGCTGTTGATGAGTCCCATCATGGTCGCCGCCGCGGCCGTGACCGGGGAAGTATCCGACGCGCGCGAGGTATTCGCGGCCTGAAGACCCAAATCCCAAACTTAATCACTTCATCACCCAATCCCTTAATCACTAAAAATATGGCCCTTGAAAAAATTTTAGCAGTAACCGGAACAGCCGTCCCTGTCCCGGGCGACGACCTCGACACTGACCGCATCATCCCTGCGCGCTACATGAAGTGCGTCACCTTCGACGGCCTGGGCGAGTTCATGTTCTACGACGTCCGCTTCGACGAAAAGGGCAACAAGAAAGCCCATCCGTTGAATGACGACCGCTTCAAGGGCGCCAAGGTTCTGATCAGCGGCAACAACTTCGGCTGCGGCAGTTCACGGGAGCACGCGCCGCAGGCGATCTATCGCTTTGGCATCCGCGCCCTGATAGCCGAGGGATTTGCCGAAATCTTCTTCGGGAATTCCACCACGCTGGGCATCCCCTGCATCACCGTCAGTCATGCCGACCGCTTGGAATTGACCCAGCTCGTCGAGGCCGACCCCAAGCTGGAAGTCACCGTGGATGTGGAGAAGCAGGAAGTCCGCGCCGGGAACAAAGTGTACCAGGGAGTGATCCGCGAAAGCGCCCGCCACGGCCTGACCACCGGCCACTGGGATCCGATCGCGGACCTGTTGGACGGGCTCGGCGATGTCGAAAAGACCGCCGCCAAACTCCCCTACATGGCGCAAGCCTGAGGCGGCTTCATCGCAGAGGCGCAGAGAACGCAGAGTTCAACTTCTGTTACTGTCTTTACACCCCATGTAGCCACGAATGTAAATTCGTGGATGCCTTTGCGGCCGCCGTGATTGTCCGTCCTTTGCTCCCTCCCTTGACCCCATGCTCCCCGCCCGATTGAATGCAACCCTTATGAACTGGGATGAATGTTACCGCACCGGCAATGCGTACTGGGACAAAGGGGCTCCCTCGCCGGGCATGCGGCACTACTTGGAACGCCAAACCGTTCGCGGACGTACTCTCGTGCCGGGCTGCGGCCCCGGGCATGAAGTCGCATTGGCCGTGAAACACGGCTTGGATGCAACCGGCCTGGACATCTCACCCGCGGGGGTGGAATTGGCCCGTGAACGGTATCCCGAACTCGCCGAACGCTTCGTCGTAGGGAATTTGTTCGATCCCCCGGCGGAGTTGCGGGGCGTCTTTGATATCGTGCTGGAACACACCTGCATGAGCGGCCTGCACCCAAGCCTGCGGGCGGACTACCGTCGGGGCATCGACCTGGCCCTCCGGCCGGGCGGGCTGTTGATCGGCGTGTGGTATATCAACCCCAACCTCGATCCGGGGGTGGAGGGGCCTCCCTACCCGTTCAGCATGGCCGACCTGACGGGCCTTTTTGCCGATAGTTACGAAATCGTGGACGATTACGTGCCCGATGTGGCGTTCCCCGGGCGCGAAGGCCGGGAGCGGGTCCGGGTTCTGCGTCGCACGGCGTGACAGGGCTTCCACAAGGCTTCCCGCCTATTTTGACGGCGGCGCATAGCGATCCATCCATGCTTTTTCTTCGGGAAGAAGGGATACCTTTCGCGCAAGTTCGAAGTAGTGGAGTGCGGCGGTACTGTCCCCTTTTTTCGCCAGCAGGACCCCGTAGCAAAATGCCGGTCCCGGCAGATCCAAATTTCCGGGCGGCAATTTTTCCATGACCCGCAAAGCCTCATCCAGTTTGTCCTGACGGTAAAGGGCCAGGGCCCAGGTGGCGGCGGCTGCGGGATGGGAAGGGTATCGTTCGTGATTTTTCCGTGCCAGGGTGGTGATCCGTTTGTCCGGAGTACCGAGCAGAAGGCCCAAATAGGCGTAGTTGTTGGCATGTTCCGAATTGTCCGGAAACCGCTTGAGATGCTCATTTTCCAACTCGAACAATCCCACGGTATTTCCCTGTTGGCGGTAGATTTTTGCCAGTTTGGAGGAGGCCTCCAAGTAGATGGCATTGTCACTGTCGGGCAGTTTCTTCAGAATGGCCATGCTTTCATCCGTCCAGCCCCAATCCATGGCCACTTCCGCCACATAAATGGATTCCAAGGTCGATTTACCGATGGTCTCCAACAGGCGGGCCCAGTCCTCGGCGAATCCGGGCCGGGAAAGTTCCCGGCGGATTTTCAAGAGCATCAGTTGCTTCATAAAATCTTGGCCCCCCAAATCCGTGTCCCGAAGGAAGTCTTCCAATTCCTGCCACGCCTTGAGCCGTATCAAAAGGTTTGAACGGGCCATGAGCAAATCCGGGCGGTTCCGGATCCCGGGTCCGCATTTTTTCAGCCAATCAAGGACTTCGCGCTCCCGGCCCTGCTCGTTCATCCAATGAATCCAGGGCGCGATATTCTCCGGATCTTTCTCCAGCTGACCGACCAGCGGTTTTTCCCGTTTGGCGCACTCTTCCGGCGAAAGCCGGGAGAGAACCCTGAGTTCATTGAGCCGGTCGGTGAAAGAGGCCCTCGGATTGGCCAGGGCTTTTCTGGCATAATCGCCGGCCCCCGGCCAATCCCCCCGCCGTGCGGCATCCTGAAAAAGCCCCCGGGCTGCCTCCAAACCAGATACGGGATCTTCCAGCAGGGCCGTCAGGTGCCGGCGCGAATCCGCAACCACGTCCGGATTGCCCGCCATGAGGCGCAATGTGTACAGGTTCATGGCATGAACCGGGTTCGACGGCTCCAACTCCAGTGCCTTTTGATAGGCACGGTCGGCATCCATCCACCTGTCCGAACGCAGAGCACAGGTTCCGAGCAGGGAATGAAAATCCGCCCGCCCGGCCGCCCGGTTTTCCAGTTGCTTCAACGCGTACTGCGCCACCGACAGGTTCCCATAGAGCAGGGCGGACTGGGCCCATGCAAGCGCGTAATCCACCTGTACCGGGTTGAGTTGTACCACACGCTGCCGCCAAATAACCGCCTGCGGATTGCCCTGGCGGTCGGCCAGGTCGGCCAGGTCGGCCATCATGCCCGCTGCGGTGATGGATTCGGGATTGCTGCGGTACGCAAAGGCAGCCCATTTTTGGGCGGCGGCATAATCACCCTGCGACCAGGCTTGTCCGGCCCGGTATTGGAACATGCCCGAGCGCACTTTCCGATAAAGGTTGGGTCCGAAAGTTGCACCCGCCACAAGGCCGGCAACAAGCACCGGCAGCAGAACGATCCAGAGCCTTCGTTTCAAGGTGTTCAGACGCGCTTGTGACGGCTGCAATGGAAGCAACCGATCGAAACCAACAAAAGAACACCCGCGGCATAGGTTGAAGGCTCCGGAATGGCAAAGAGGGCGATATCATCCAGAATCACATTCTGGTTCGTGTTGGTCGTGGCCATATCCGTCAAACGGAAGGTGTGGCTGCCGGTGCTGCTGGCTGTGAAATAGATTTCCGCATATTGCCAGGTGTCGTCGCCGGTACCCGGCCCGGGGCTTGTGTAGCTGAAGGTGGTGGTGGTCAAACCGCTGCCCGAGGGACTGCTGACCTGGACACCAACCGGGGCATTGGAATTGTTTTCATCAATGAAATAGAAACTCAAAACATAAAGCTGGCCCGCGGTCAGGTTCACACTTTGCTCCATGTAGACGCGGGTGGTTGTACTGTCGCTGTTGAGCTGGACGGCGAAGGAACCCGTGCGGGGGGTGGGTGCCCAGTCGGGCGGATCGCCTGTGGAAAACCAGTGGAAACGGGGCCCCCGCTGTCCCCCGCCCGTATAGTTCGGGCCTGTTTTCCCGAACGTCCAGCCACCGATGGTGTAGGTTGTCGCCGTATAAACCAACTGGGTGTAGTAACCCTGGTCGGCATCAAACGAAGAGGCATTGGTGGCAGGCGCCGAGGATTCAAAACCCCCGTTCGATATGAGATTGGTCTGCGCTTCCAATGCAGGGACGCAGGCCAGACACAGCCATAAAATAACAATTAAGGCATTACTGTTCAAGTCAGTCTTACCATAGCAGACAGACCCCGGGAAAACAAGGGCAACTTCCCCGCATTCTACCTGTCCGTAAGGACCCGGAACCCAAAGTCGCAAAATAGTTTTCTTATTGGTTTGACTAACCATCCACATCTACACTCATCCCGAGCAGTAAGTAGAACGTAATCCAGTCTCAATTGCAAAATTTTCTGGTCATATTGAATCTCAGGTCAGCCCGCTTCCTGCCGAAAGGGGACATCCCACATCTTCACCGTTTGGTCGTACTGACCCGATTCTTGGCCGACAGCCACGAGATCCTGGACGAGCATATTCCTGGAGCGGTCTTCCCCAATTCCTAACTCCCCTTTTCCATCCCTTGTGCCAACGTGGATACATGTTTGATTTGAAAAATATCCGACGTCTTACCTTTTGGGTTGGCCTCTGTGCGACCACGCCGGCATCCGTGTCGGTGGGGGCGTGGCCCGGGGCGGCGGTAAAAGTCGAGATCCCCTGCAGTGACGGCACATCCCAGCCCGCCATGTGGTATACCCCACCGGATGAAGCCCCCAAGCCCCTGCTGGTGGGATTGCACACCTGGAGCACCAACTGGACGTCAGCGGACAAGGACACCGCTTATGCGGACTGGTGCATCAAGCAGGGTTGGGCCTTCATTCACCCCGATTTCCGGGGCCCGAACAAAACGCCATTGTCCATGGGATCGGACAGGGCGGTACAGGATATCGTTGAGGCGGTGGCCTGGGCACAGAAGAAATCGCGGATCGATCCCTCCCGCATCTACCTGATCGGGGTGAGCGGGGGCGGACACATGGCCCTGCAAATGGCCGGCCGGCACCCCGAACTGTGGGCCGGCGTCAGCGCCTGGTGTGGGATCAGCGATATCGCCCAATGGCATTCAGAACACGTCATACAAGGCAAAGCCGACAAATACGCGCAAAACATCGAGGCCGTCCTCGGCGGTTCTCCCGCCACGAACCCTGCTTTCAAAGACGAGGCATGGAAACGCTCACCCCTCAGTTCCCTGGCTTCCGCGAAAATCCCCCTGGATATCAACCACGGAATCCACGACGGCCGCAAAGGCAGCGTTCCCTTCAGTCATTCGCTCCGCGCATACAACGCCGCGGTTCCGGAGGGCGCCGCCCTCGATGCGAAAAAAATCTCCGAATACTATAAAACCCAGGTGCGCCCGTCAGGTTGGGACGAAGCCTCTCCCGATCCGGTCTACGGAAAGTGGAAGCCGGTATTCCGTGCAACCGAGGGCAACACCCGGGTGACCCTGTTCGAGGGCGGCCATGAAATTGTCTATCAAGCCGCCTTGAACTGGCTGGCCCTGCAGCGGAAGGACAAGCCAGCCAACTGGGACGTGACAAACTTCATCCCCTTGGAGACCGCTGGTGGCGATAGCGGGAAATGATGTATTCAAGTTGCGTTAGCGACTTGCTGCCGATCCCTCCCCCTGTAGCCACAAACGTAAGTTTGTGTATGCGTTTTTCCTAAGAAACCACGGCCACCGTGCGTCATAAAGGGAAGAAACCTCCATGATCGACCGCACGAAAAACCTGACCATCAACAACCCTTGTCCCAAATCGTGGTCGGAGATGACCGGCAGTGAAACCCGGCGTTTCTGCACCCATTGCTCAAAACACGCCCACCACCTCTCCAAGATAAGCCAGTCTTCCTGGGAATAAATCTGGTTCGGCCCATTAATTATTGGGCGAAGATACGGATCCGTCCAAAACGCCGCGATTTTCGGGCCTCGCTGTCCGTCAAGGTTACGCGCTCGAAAACCGAGTCGATGCTTGTAACGTTTTCGTTTGCCAAAGGGTTGGCATCCCATGAGAACAGGTCGTCGGAAAACTCGACCACGTAGGTAATCCCCGGGCTGGATGCGGTCTTGCGCCGGACATAAGTGATTGTGAGCACCACATTTGTTTCCAAATTCCAAGCTGGCAGTCCTGCAGTGCCTGTGGGTCCGACGGGGGTAGTGTTGGGTATTGCAAGGGATGTAGCCTGGCCCGGATTTGTTCCGATCATGTTGAATGCATATTTGCGTAAATTCGATACACCATCGCCTGCGGGGGTGAGGAGATCCTGTGTTCCGTCGGCTGCAAGGCCATTGACGAATCGAAATGCGGCGAGATCCGAAATGGATTCCTGAACAACGGCGAGGCAAAGGGATTTCCCGGATATAAAGAAAATATACCGGTAGCCCTGAATCTTATTACCAATCGAAAAACTGGATTCCGAGACTGTGGAAGTATTTGACCAAGAAATCAACGTGTAGATACCGGGCCCAAAATCACCAGAATTGCAAATATTAATCGTGCAAGTGCCGATGTTAGGAGCGGAGAACGTACCCCCCGTAATTTGAATCAAATCATTTCCACTTGTCGCTCCTAAATCAAAGTTCAAGACCGCCCCTGAGGTGAGCGTCAATCCCGCCTTGAAATTGAGAGAACCCACTGTCTGGGCCGAATCCCCCGGATCAATGTTCCCGCCATTTGCCACGGTTGTCAGACCTTTGACAATTCCCGTTCCTCCGAATATCCCTTGGTTGTTCACACCAATGGCGCCGATCGAAGCGCCCGTAGCATTGGCACTTTTGACCCGTAAAATCCCCTCGTTGATTTGCGAAGCCGCAAAGCCGGAAGGATTTCCGGAAACAACCAATGTTCCCTGCCCTGCCTTGGTCAGCGTAGAAGATTGGCCATTGGTCAGATTGTTGATGATGACCGGGCCACTGCCGTTAACATAAAACTTGCGATTCACAATGCCTTGGTTCGGGTCGACGCTGTTGCCGGAAACCGCACTGAAAGTGAGCGATTGGGAACCTGAAAAGGTGATGTCTTTTGAAATGATAATTTTATTGGGAACCGTGCGGGCACTGGTCGCCGCCTCAATGGTGCCGCCTTCATATTGCAGGATCATACCCGAGGGCAGAGGAACGTTCGAATCGAGGCGCAAAGTACCGCATCGATGCGTAAAGGTGCCGCTGGTCGCACCCGATGCTATACCGCCTAAAATGAGAGTGCCGTAGCCGGTTTTGCTGGAATAGTAGTTGCTGCCATAGATGGCATATCCATTCACGGTCAGTGTATTTGACACATGGATTTGTCCATTGTAGTCCGTCTGTGTGTAGCCACCTGAGAAAACCATCTCCGTCCCGGAAGTGACCACGACTCCCCCCGTCACCGGATTGGTCAAAACCAATACGCCACTTGAGTCCGCCTTCAATCCGCCGCCATTGAACCGTATCTCTTGGTTGGCCGAACCCACCGATCCACTGTTTGTTAGGGTAACGGTGCCACCAGCCAAGATCAATCCCACTGTTCCATTGCCATAACTGTTGGACGCATTGCTGAGGACAAGGGTCCCTGTGCCCGTTTTCTCGATAGAATCACTAGAGACGATTCTCGAGCTGACGCTCAGGTCATCCTGATATATCCTGCTGTAAATATCGAATCTGCCGTTGTTCTGTTCGATTTGCAAAGTGCCATTCTTGATCTGTCCCGTTGCCGATGCGTCATAGGCCATCACTCTGCCAGCCTTGATGGTCGCCCCTCCTGCATCGACGACACCACCGTTAACCTGTAAAAATGACACTGTGGTATCGTGTCCATTCAGGTTGAACTGACCCGCTGCCTGCACCTGGACTCCGACATAATTATAGGGGTTTGACTGATTGGAGATGAATTGATTGGCCGCTATCAGGTTTAATGTGGCGCTCCCGGCTGCGCCCGCAGTTTGGCCAATCACAAACGTGGACTGGCCCTGAGAACTGGCCAACGGGACATTCAGGTTGAGCTCCATGGTTCCGGTATTAACATAGAATTGGCTATAGGAGTTCCCATAATTTCCATTCAAAATCAATTTCCCGATCCCATTTTTGAACAGGACTTGTGCGGTAACCCGAGTGGTCAGCGATAAATCTGTGTTCGTCGTGAAATGGATGTAATATCCGTTCAAAGTTCCATTGGAAATGACACCTGAACCTCCGTTCTGTATCCAACCACCCAAAGTCATAATATTCCCCCCAAGATTGAGGTCCGCGCCTGTGTTCATTGTCACGCCGTCCAGGGTTACATTGGCAGATAATGCCGCCTGGGGTTCGGAACCAATGACATAAGCCCCGGTAGTACCCAGGTTTATCTGGGTTGGGCGACCAGCGGGGGACAAGGTCTGTACTCCATTGAGGGTGTCGTAGGCGGCAAACTCGGCGCCATCAACCGTAGACCAAGCCCCGATTGGTCCGGCACTTTGGCCGGCAAAGAATATTTTAGACGTGCTGTTCAAGCCTCGGAAATCAACACTCGACTTGCCCATGGCGGAAGTCGCAGTTCCTCCAAAGTTAAGGGTTGCCGAACTGCCCGCCCCGCTTCCCGAACCCACCAGGATCCTGATCAATCCCTCGGAAAAAGAGGGGGCCGGAAAATTCTGAATGGTTACGCCTCCATTCACCCCGAACAAAGAAATATCCCCACCGTAGTTGATTATATTGCCGCTGACGCGCGCGTTGTTATTGACCAGGGTGTTATCCAAAATCAAACTGCCGCATCCCAGATAGACCGCAGGACCCAACCCAGCGCTCGCCCTGCCATTGCTCCCGTTCAGCACAACCGTTCCCCCATAAGCGTAGATCGTACCCACATTCGAAGAAAAAGTTGAGGTGCCCCCATTCTTCATTCGCCAAACATTGCCACCAACATTCCCACCAAAAGTTTGATTACCTGAGGAGTTGGCCGTATAGACCTCGCTAATGGCCGAATTGAAGACAAAGCCGGAACCAGCGAAGGTGACAGTCCCGTTCACAACTGTCAGCGTTTTTTCGGAAACTCCACTAATTATATTGCTGGTAAAAAAAGCGTCACCTTGGATCCTACTATTGCCGATAACCGAAAAATCCCCATTGATAATGGTAGTTCCATTATGAAAATTCATTTCCCCCTGCTGTAGAGTAAAACCATTGGTAAAGGTCGCCACTGAGCTCGTCGGGTAGTATTCATACCCAAATTGAACCGTGGTTGAGCTCCCCAAATTAAGTGTAAGGACACCGGGTCCGGTGAATGGATCCAAGAAGGTCACACTGTTGCTTCCAATGAGATTCCCCCCAGTTCCAAGCACTTGGACAGGATTGTCAATCATCGAACTGAGAGTACCGGTGTTAATGGAGTTGCCCCCGCTGAAGACAATGGGCGAACCGGCATTGTTGACTTGGGCTATGGATAGCGACGGAAACCCGCCAGTTAGAGTCAGCAGACAAATTGCAAGACGGCTATTTTTCCAAAAATGCATTAGCAGACCTCGGCAGGCTGTTGGATGATACCAATATGCCCCCCCAATTCCAACGCACGCCGCAGATTGCACCTGGAACAATGGCATGATGCTTCGTTAGCGAAGACTGGGATGAGGGTCAAGGAGCGATGCCTCATGAGAGGCGGTGTTATTGGCCATTTATCCCCAGTCATTTATACTAGCAATTACATATTGGAGATAGCACAACTATTCCGCACACCACACGCATTAGCACGAGATGGAATCCGTAGAACAGGATGCGCCAGACGACCGATGACGGACGACAGCTTTACTATCCAACCGGATTCCATACTTTCTCAAACCCGAAGCCTTGGAAATGGTCCGGGTTGGCGGTGGCGAAGTGAGTCACGCCGTGGTGGCGCAGCGTATAGGCCAGACGGGCATCAAGGGTTTGGCGGAAATCTTTGGTGGTGAAGGCGGCCCAGTCCCACAGCTTCGCCCCCACTTCGGGTTCGTAGTCGCCAAATTCCCACAGCGGATGCGCCCGCAGGGTCCGGCAGAAGGCCGCGGCTTGGGCGGCCGACCTTGGCTTGGGGAACACCGCCGGGTTGCGGAGCTGCATATAGACCTCGACCAGCACCAATCCGCAAAGCAGGAAGCGGTCGCGGCTGTCGGCTTCTTCATCGAAGAACTTCCTCGCTGCGGCATGGTGCGGCGAATCCGGATTGGCCGCGTAGAGGAACAGGTCGGTGTCGGCGGAAAGGATCATGGCCGGTTCGTGATGGCTCCAACCTCGGGCTTGGCCTTGGCCGGGTCCACTTTGTAATCACCCCCGCAGTCCAGGGTGGGAAAGGTCCATGGGCCGGCAGGCGGGGTTTCATCCGGGAAACGGGCGACGAAGTGCTCAGCCGCCTTCCGCATCACCTCGGCCAAAGACCAGTCATGACGCTTGGAAATCTCCTTCAACTGCTCATAGAGCGGGGTCGGAAACTGCACCTGCGTCTTGATCATGATGTCTTTTATACATCTATGTCTTATTGATGTCAATATCGTGATTGCGGCGAATTGTCTCGCCAAACGTTCCTGCAATCTCGATCGGTGAATCCAACCCGATTTCTCGACTTCGCTCGAAATGACAGAGGAAGGAGGCAGAACACCGTCGGCGTGGTTTACGTCCCCGATGCCCCACTTCATGGAGAGGACTGTGATAGCAGACGCTTTAACAGGTTGTCTGACACGCCCAGAAATCGTAATTTCAATACTTGCCATGAACACCACACCCCTCCCCAGGCATACTTTTTTGTCATTTGTCCTTTGTTCCGCCTTGGGCGGATTGTCTTTGGTTTCAAACCTACCGGCAGCCGAATCCCCCCTGAAGAACATGAAAAAAGAACACCCCCGCCTACTCGCCGACAAATCCACCTGGTCTTCGCTGAATGAGAAGCGCAAAACGGATCCTTTGCTCGACCAGGTGTTGAAGCGGCTCGAAGCCAACGGACGCGCCCTTCTGGACCAACCCCTGGTCCCCTACGAAAAACAGGGCAAGCGCCTCCTCGCCGCTTCGAGGGCCAAGCTCGGTCGCACGGTCCTCTGGAGCTTCAACTACCGCCTCACGGGCGACGAAGTGTTCCTCCGCCGCGCGGAAAAGGAAATGCTGGCCGCAGCCGAATTCCCGGACTGGAACCCCAGCCACTTTCTCGACACTGCCGAAATGACCGCCGCCCTCGCCATCGGCTACGACTGGCTCTACGACAAACTCGACCCCAAGGCCCGGGAAACCATCCGCAAAGCCATTGTGGAAAAAGGATTGAACGCCTTCACCTCCCCGGCCCAACCCGGAAACACCTACTGGGAAAAAGGCACCAACAACTGGAACCAGGTGTGTTACGGGGGTCTGATCCTCGGCGCCCTGGCTGTCGGCGACACCGAAGCTGCCCTGGCCGCACAAATCCTCCAACGGGCGAAGGAAAACAATCCCCGCGCGGTGAAGACCTACCTTCCCGACGGTGTCGGCTTCGAAGGACCGGGTTATTGGAGTTATGGCACGATCTACGAGGTTCTCCTGGCCGCATCGCTCCAGTCCGCTCTCGGCACGGATTGGGGACTGGCCTCGGATCCCGGCCTGGATGCCAGCGCGGCGTTTGTCCTGCAAACCACCGGGCCCACCGGACGATTCTTCAATTACTCCGACGGCGGCGAAAAAAGCGGCGTGCAACCCGCGCTTTTTTGGTTTGCCCATAAAAACAAGTATAACGGCCTGCTCGCTTCCCAGTATGACCGGCTCCGGGAGTGGTTGGCGCAGGAGAAAACCGATGCCGGCGCCGACGAGGCCATGCGCTACCTGCCCATGATCGCCCTGTGGTGGCCCGACTCCACCGCCCGCAAGGAACCCGCCCTCCCCCTGCGCTGGACCGGCCGGGGCGCCCAACCTCTGGCAGTGTTCCGCACTTCCTGGACCGACCCCAATTCCATGTGGCTCGCGCTCAAGGGCGGCTCGGCATCGCTCAACCACGCGCACATGGACGCGGGTTCGTTTGTCTTCGAGGCCGATGGCGAACGCTGGGCCCGCGACCTCGGGGCCCAGAGCTACATCACCCTGGAATCCAAGGGCATCAGCCTGTGGGACAAAAAACAGGAATCCGGCCGCTGGAAGGTTTTCCGCCTGAACAACCACAGCCACAATCTGGTCACCATCAACGACCAACTCCACCTCGTGGAAGCCGCGGCGCGCATCGTGCGTTTTTCCGACGATCCCCAAACTTCGGTGGCGGTGCTCGACCTTTCACCGGTCTACGCCGGACAGGCTGCACGGGTCTCCCGCGGATTTGTCTTCCACCCGAAAAAACACGTGCTCGTGCGCGACGAAATTGAAGGCCTGAAATCCGGCGACACCGTGCGCTGGGCCATGGTCACGGATGCGAAGATTGCCCCGGACGGATCAAGCGCCACGCTGACGCTGAACGGGAAAAAGCTCGGGGTGAAACTCCTCTCGCCCGCCAAGGCGAAATTCGAAAGTATTCCCGCCGATCCGCCGAAGGATGACTTCAACGCTCCCAATCCCGGATCCAGCATCCTGATCGTGAAAACCACGGCCCCCGAATCCGGCCGGGTGGAATTCAATGTGTTGCTGACGCCGGGAGCGGGATCGCCCGCCGACGAACCCCTGGCGAAAAAGCCCCTGGACCAATGGCCGGGCCAGCCCGTTCCCTGAGTCGTCTTCGTTGTCGGGGACATGCTCCACGCATCCCTGGGAAGCGGAGCGCTTCCCCTACAGGAATTCCGTGAAGGCAGATCAGTCCCCCATCTTTTCCAAGCAGGGCGCCAACCGCTGCAAACCCGCCCTCAGGCCGGGTTCGGCTTCTTCCACCTGCTGCCTGAGTTTGGCCAGCAATTTTGTTTTTCCCGGGAAATGACCACGGCCCCGCAGGCAATGCACAATGACGCGGGTATTTTGCCGGTTTCCCAGTGACTCGTGAAGTTCCACCAACAGGCCCAACAAGGGATCTTTCCTTTGCGCATCCCGTGATAAATCGGCTTCGCGTAAAAAACGCAGGCGGCGAAGGCCACGACGGAAAGCATGCTGCTTTTGCGGGCTCTGGAGCAGGGCGGTGGGAAGACCGGCCCGCAACTTCGCCACCAAGCCCGACTTGACCAGGTTGAATTGTCGCAAGAGATGTTCCGCGTCTTTCGCCCTGTCCCCGGTTTGACGCAACGCGGCCTCCAAACGCCGCGGCATCGGCACGATCCGGGAACGCATCCGGAGCCAGATTCCGGCGCGACGCGCCCCCAACTCGTGTTGCGTTTCCCCCATTCCCGACGGGGATTCCAGCCACTCCAGGGTGACATCGAGGTCACGAAGCGGGCCGAGGGCGTCCGACACTTCCCTGGACCACGCCCTGAAATCGCGGACAGATCTTTTGCCAAGGCAGGGGGAGCCCATGGAGGCAAACAGACGCAGGCGTCTCAGGATCACCCGCAATTCATGAATGTCGCGGGCCTTGCCGCCCCGGCGGCATTTTCCCCGCAGCTTTTCCATACGCCCCAGCATCCGGCGGAACCGGTGCTCCCAACGACGGTGGAATTTCGCGGCTTTCACACCCACCCATCATTACTCCCGCCACTTGGGCCCGTCCACTACGGGCTTCACCCCCCCTTGCTATTCCCCCACAGAGGCGCATGCTGGGATTTCTCCACCAAGGAAAATTCTTTTCCACTGGCGGACAACCCCCACCAAAGGCCACGATATGGGCGACCGATCCCCGAAAGCCAACCAGAAGCAAAAATCCCAACAGGCAGCCAAATCAGCTGGCGCCAACGCAGACAAACAAAAAGCCATCCTCGCCAAGCAGGGTGCCTTGAAGAAATAAAGGAGACCCCATGGGCAAAGGAAACAACAGCCACAAAAAAGAAGCCAAGAAACCCAAGAAGGACAAACCGAAGAAATAACAGTCCCCTACTTCCTTTTCAGTTGAAGAGTTGCAGGCCGGTGCCTGGCATTTGAATCCGCTTTTCTGCAAGACGTCATCCAATGGCCGTGCCCTTGGATGACTTCACCGTCCACCCGTTCCCGGATGCCTTCAAATAATGCCCGGGCAAATCAATCCTGGCCCCCGCGAGGCTGGATCACACCACCATAAAGATATCCCTGGCCGTGATAATAACGGTTGGAATAGGTTTTGCCCTTGTAGCGGTAGTTGCCGGTCTCATAGCGTCCGCCGGAGTAATAGCGGCCATGGTAATAGTAGACCGAACCCAGGTATTTTTCCGGCATCGTATCGCTGACCCGGTAGGCAACGCCGGAGGAATAGTTATGTCCCTTTTCACCGTAATAATTCCCCCGCACATGACACCAGGCCAAAGGCGGCAAGCAGCAGACAAATGGGGGCAACCAACCGGGGTGCGCTGTATTTCATGGTTTCAGTATACCCTTGGAGCGCACCCCATGGCCATGGGGTGAATTCCCCAGGGAGAATACTCCCCTGCGCTTCCATTCCCGCCGAACCTTTCAAATCCAACCGCCGACCCACCCGTTGCCTTTCCAGGCTGGAAAGGCAGCGGGCATGGATTCTGGATTCGTTTCCCGGAACGGGTTCAGTCAGTTTATCCGCCCGAATATGACCGGCACAGACCCCTAATGCCTTGAGCGTCCGCGGTCTCCATCGTTGCCCTGATGGGAGCCGGAGGAACGGTGATGTTGGTAATTGCCCCCATAATAATACCGTCCGCTATGATAATACCTGTTGCTGTAGGAGCGGCCGTTGTAGTTGTATCTGCCGCTCTCGTAACGTCCGCCCGAGTAGTAGCGCCCCTCATAAAAATAGACATCTCCCGCATAGTAGCTGGGTACGGTCGTGTATACTCGGTATTCACCACCCGATGAATAGCGCGGTCCGGAGACATGCGCGGAACATGCCGCCAGGCCTAATACGGCCACCAAGGGCAATCCCATTGAAACGATATTGTGCAATTTTGGATTCATAATTTTGAGAATATCCAGCCCGTCGGACAGGCGTAATGGGGTGATCACCCCAAATCATGGGATGCCGCCGCCATCGAGGGGCACAGCCTTGTCCCGGCTGTCCTGACAACTGTCGCTTATCCCACACTATCTATGCTGTATGAGTCAGGCAGGCTAATATTCCACAATGCGGTAGAAAACGCGCGGCCTGCCATTCAAGGGCTCGGTATATTCCAGCGCACTCCCTGTTCCATCCAGTGTATCGACCGTGGTCCAACTGCCGGGCTGGAGCGTGGTCGAACTTTGGACATCATAGGTCAGTCCCGCCCGTCCGGTGAAGGCCAGGCGCACATGGGCACCCTGGAAGCCCAGGGCCAACGCCGGGGGGGCCAGGGCGGTGAAACGGATGACGAATGGCAGACTGGCTGTGTAGTTCCCCAGACTGTCGACCGCCTGGAAGGTCGCATCATAGACCCCGGGCTTGCCGGCCGTGAATGCCCGCCCGTGGATATGACCGTAGCCTGTTTCATCTTCGCTGGCCGCCAATGACGGTTGATCCCCGGTCGTGGTTGTCCACCCGGTGGCGCGGGTCCAGGTCGCCGCCGTAGACCCGGCTTCCCAGAAAGAAAATGTCCCCCCGGACGGACCGGTGACACTGAGCAGCTTGATGCGGACGAAGGCATTGCCCGGAGGCGAATCAATGTTGTCGAAAGCACTGAAGGTCAGCTCACTGGCATAGGTTCCCCCGGGAAAAGCGAAGAGATCCAGGCTGGGCGCCTCCCCCAAGGGGAAAAATGTGGCGTTCTGCGACAGGTTCCCATTGATGGCCAACCGGCTGGCGTTCAACGGGTCGAAACCCACTTCAAGATGTTCGTGGGCCTGGAGTCCGGATGTTCCCGGGAAGATGGAGAGGACCAGGCAGAGGGAGAGGAAGATGTTTTTCATGGTTTGAGGAAGGTACTATCGGTGGCATTGAGCCGGGATTTGATTTCCAAGGGGGTAAGTGCCTCCACGTGGCCGTCCACGAAGAGGTAGTGGGCATCGTTTCCGTGACGGTCGACCGAGACAGAGGATTTGAACTGGTTGTAGGTGATCCGCGAACGAGCGGAGGCGAAGTGGAAATGCTCCGAAGTGTATCCATCCGCGGACTCCCCGAGCACCATCGTGGCCGCGGGCGTGCGGCAACGGGCAAGTGGAATGCCCTTGCCCCCGGTTTCCGTGAGGCAGTCATTCCATCCATAGGTCACCGCTGCGGGGGATTTCCGGTTGCAGGGACATTTGCCGATGAAATCGCCCCCTAGGTATTCCTCCAGCGTCACCGTCCAGGAAAGCGAGGAGCCATCGGCCGCACGCAGATGGCTGGTGTCGGGCAACCGGTCGTCGTGGTCGGCGGCATACATCTGGACCGCGGTCCCCACCTGCCTCATGGAACTGAGGCAGGCGGTGGCCCGGGCCTTTTCGATACCGCCCGAGGCGGCCCCCCAACCCAGGGTCACCAGGATGGCGAGCACAGCCAGTACGGCCAACAGCTCCACCAAAGTGAAGCCGCGACATCCGGGGTCGGGGGAAGGATTCATCGACATCGGCGTGGATTTCAAGTGTGTGAGAAACGGCGGCGGAGCAAAACGACCGCGCCCATTCCGAGACCGAGCAGGATATAGGTGGACGGTTCCGGAACGGCCGAAACGTTCACGCTGATTCCGTAGGTCAGGTAGGTCGTTCCTCCGGCCAGCACATCCGCCGAATTCTGGGCGGCGTAATCAGCCCCCCCCACAAATAGATAATAGTCCCCCGCCGGCAGGTTGGTGAAGGTGGCACTCACGGTTCCGTCCGCAACCCCATCCCCGTTGATCCCACTGGCACTGCCATAATTCGCGGAAGTTCCGTCCGCCGCATGGCCGATGTAGCTGCTCATGTCCAATTCAGCCCCCAGATCGCTGTAGATCTTCCAGGGGGCGAGTGCTTGGAATGCCCCCTCCTTGCCCGAACCGCCGATCCCGGCCCCGTCGAATACGCCGTTGCCGTTGGTGTCGGTGAAGGCATCGCCATATTCCCAGATCCCGTCGCCGTCGAGATCGGTAAACTGCTCCCCCACATCCCAGGTCGTATTGTTGTTCGAATCCACGAAGGGATCACCCGTCTCATAGCCGTTGTTGCCGTTGGTGTTGACGAAGGACTCCACAACCGCTCCGGTTCCAAACAACCCCGTGAGATAGTTGGCCGTGGGGACCGAGGTGTCGTGGGTTTCACCCACAAAGGCCCCGGGAATGCTGAAGAGCGAAAAGGCGGGGAGCAGCGTGTCCGCGGGACCCGTGCCCGCCGCCCTGCGGGCCACCTCGATGTTCACCGTCTGCTCGCTGGCCAGGGTGAATTTGAAGGCGGTGAGGCGGTGGGAATCACCCCAGTTGGAGTCGGTGGCATCGGCCCAGCCGAAGGCGCTGGAGACGGTGCGGGTGTTGTTCGTTACGGTTTGACCATCGATGGGATTACCGGAATTCAGGGTCCGGTCGCCGCCGATGCTGACATGGCCTGATACCATGGAAAGGCCGCAGAACAGTCCTGTCGCGGCTGTGATCAAAAATCGTTTAATCATGTGTAGTAGTTTATGCTTGGTTAGATAATATATGGAATCCCCTCCCTCCGAATGCGGCCTTCAAGGCACGGATCTGGAGGAGGCGCAAGGAACGGATATGTCCGCAGTGCGGCCAGCCTCCGGGAACACGGGCACGTGGATACGCGCGCGGAGATTCCCCTTCGGCGGAGCCGGGGTGGCCGGAATACTGCGGGGATCAGGCCTGTCTGGGTGGGGGAGTCGGCGGAGTATCCCGGAGCGGGACGGGGTCAACCTCCGTCACCACATAAATCCATGGAGCCGAGGACGGCTCAGCCAGGACCAGGGCCGGGGAATGGAGGAAATCTTTTTTAAATTCGGGCAGTTTGATCAGCTTGTCATTTTCCTGCTGCCGTTTCTCCGTAATCGCCTTGCACATTTTGCAGGGATATTGGCCGCTGACTGTCATCTTGACCGCGGTCAGGACCGGCACCTTCTCGGAGTAGTCGCGCACCATCCCGACCCAGGCAATCCCCTGCAGGACATACCAGTGCCCGCCGCACGAAAGGATGAAGGCAGTCAGCAGGGCCAGTGATGAAAATCTGCGCAGCACTGCGCGAAATATACAAATACCCCCCCATCCGTCAAACGAAACCGCCAGGGGGAGATTCCACAAATGCGCCGGTGAACACCGGGGCATGTCCGGCTGAATCAACTTTTGAGAAGCTCGCTGACCGGCGACAACCTGGGAATGCGGTCACACACTACTTTGATCGACATCAGGATCGGCACGGACAGAAGGGCCCCGGTCACCCCCCAGATCCAGGTCCAAAAGATCAATGAAATGAAGATAACGACGGGGTTCAGGGAAAAATGGCGTCCGAGCAAAACCGGCGTGACGAGGTTTGCCTCCAGCAGATGGAGCAACAAATACCACCCGGGTGGGAGGAGTCCCAGCCACAACGTATCAAAGGTCAGCAAACCCACGGATCCCAGCACCATGACACCCACGAGAGGTCCGAAGTAGGGAACATAATTCAATATGGCGACCACCATGCCCCACATGGCGGCGTTGGGGACGCCCATGATATAAAATCCGCCGCCCGCCAGAATACCCAGGCCGATATTGATCACGGTAACCGACAGGAGATATTGGGATATGTTGCGCTCGATCTCCAAACTTATCTCACCGGCACTCTTCTTGTCCTTCAAAGTGGGCATGACATGGATCAGTTTCTGGGTAAACAGATCCCCCGAGGCCAGCAGCAGGTAAAGCAGCACCAGCGTCTCGCCCAAGCCCACGAGCAGGGTCCCGGTCCAGTTGAGAATGCTCTGGGTGCCGCGCGAATCTCTGATCTCCACCGTGGGTGATTTCTTTTGCTCCGCTTTCTTTTCTTCCTCGGTTGCACCGAGGTTGTTGACCGCCGCCGCCGCCTGGTCAAAGCGGCTGATACGGGGGTAAAATTTTTGAACCCGCTGCCTCAAATCGGTCATATGCTGCGGGGCTTCATTCATCCACAGCAGGGCCGGGCGCCCCATCTGGAAGAAACCGATCCCCGCCGCTGTCATGAGCAGGCTGAGCAGGACCGCCGCAGATAATGCCTTGGGAATGCGGTAGATGGAGAACCAGCGGATGATCGGCTTCAAGGTCATTCCAGCAAGGCAGGCCAGGAAGACGGGCATGACCACCGGCCGGGCAAAATAGAGAAACGCGATGGCCCCAAGCACCAGCAAAAAAAATTGCGTCCGTGTCGTTGTGGCGACCATCGTGTTGACGGAAACGGCAACTTTGGGCGCCAACTCGGAGGCGGCAGCCCCACCCCTGGAAGCCCTGTGGCGTTCCTTTGCCGGCTGTAAATCCGGGTCGCCGGGATTTGGATGTGGTGAAGGTTTTCCCATGGATTTCAACGAAAGAACCCAGGACGGGTTTGCGGCTGAATCTATCCCGTGAAGGGCCCAAGGCCATGGGGAATTCACCCCACAAGATGGCTATTCCCGGATTTGAAATGAAACTTTTCCGGGCTTGCGAGGTTCCATATCCGATGAAAATCCGGCATGTGCTGCTTTTGTTCCTGGCCGCCTTTGTTCCACCCGCCCGGGCCTACGACCCTTGTGTCACGGGTGCCGAACCCACTTCCATCGACCTGGATTTGGCGGTCAGTGATTCGCGCCGCATCCCGGTCCGTATTTTCCTTCCCGCGGACAAAAACCCCGCCCCGGTCATTCTCTTCAGCCACGGACTGGGCGGTTCGCGCGGGGGTTCGAACTTCCTCGGGCGCCACTGGTCGAGCCGGGGTTATGTCACTGTCTTTCTCCAGCATCCCGGGAGCGACAGTTCCGTCTGGCAGGGGAAGAAGCCGATGGAAATCCTTCCCGCCATGAAGAGCGCCGCCAATGGCACCCAATACCTTGCCCGGATCAGTGATGTGAAAGGGGGGCTGGATGCACTGGCAAAAAAGAATTCCGACCCGAAGGATCCGCTCCACAACCGGCTGAACTTGGAATGCGTCGGCATGTCCGGCCATTCGTTCGGCGCCCTCACCACCCAGGCGGTGTCGGGCCAGCAAGCCGGCCTGGCAATCCTGTCCCGTGAAGTCCAGGACCCCCGGATCAAAGCGGCAATTCCCATGAGTCCCAGTCCGGCCACGGGCGTGGATCCCGGTCGCAGCTTCGGAAAGGTTTCCATCCCCTGGCTGCTCATGACAGGGACCAAAGACAGTTCCCCTTCGGGCATCTCCCCGACCACGCCCGCCGACCGTCAGAAAGTCTATCCCGCCCTGCCCCCGGGCGACAAATACGAGCTGGTCCTGATGGATGCGGAACATTCGGCCTTTACCGAGCGCAAGCTGCCCGGTGAAGGCAAAACGCGCAATCCGAACCACCACAAGGTCATCCTCTCCACCAGCACCGCCTTTTGGGACGCCTACCTGAAGAAGGATCCGGCGGCCCTGGCCTGGTTGAAAAACGATGCCCGTTCAGTGATGGAAGACGGCGACCGGTGGCAGCTAAAATAAATCCTCCAAGGCCTTTAACGCAGAGGCGCGAAGACGCAGAGATGGTTGACAAAGGAGGAGGAATTATCGGGGGAGCTTTCATCAAGAGGTGACTTGCTCCGTTACCTCGGTTACCTTCTGTTCAAATGTCCCCCGCCCGTTTGCTCATCGACTCTGCCGGCGACAAGGCCTGGAACATGGCCGTCGACGAAGCCCTGCTCCGCCTGGTCACCGTGCCCGTCCTGCGGATCTATCGCTGGACCGAACCAGCCATCTCCATTGGATACTTTGAAAAAGCGGGGGATGTTCCCGCGGGCCGCCCCTTTGTGCGACGCTATACCGGGGGAGGCTTGGTCGACCACGAGGCCGATTTCACCTACACGCTCGTCCTGCCCAAGGACCATCCCCTCGCCCTTGCCGGCACCGGACCGAGCTATGAGACCATCCACGAAAAGATCACCGAAGCCCTGCAGCGCGAAGGCATCGATGCCCGCCTGACCCCGGTGAACGATGCGGTGGAGCACCACGCCTGTTTCGAAAAGGCGGTGCGTTTCGATGTGGTCGACAGCCATGGGCGAAAACTGGCCGGTGCCGCCCAGCGCCGCACACGGCAGGGCTGCCTGCACCAGGGCAGCATCCTCCCGGGAAAATTTGATTTTGATTCCCTCGCCCTGAGTGTCGCGGATGCCCTGGAACCGGTGTTGGTTGGGACCCTGGCGGAATCAACCCTCACCGATGCCGAAACCGCCAGGGCCCGGGAATTGGAAACCACCCGATACCGCACACGGGAATGGAACGAATCGCGGTAAGTTGTATTTTCAGCCCCCGAAAGGAATACTGCAAACAAGAAAACTCCAAAGCGGTCCTGCTTTGTTATCTTCGTTGCCTTCTGTTCAATCCTACTCCCACTCGATCGTCGCAGGGGGCTTGGATGAGATGTCGTAACAGACGCGGTTGACGCCCTTGACCTCATTGATGATGCGGGTGGAAATTCTCCCCAGCACCTCGTAGGGCAGCTTGGCCCAATCGGCGGTCATGGCATCCTGGCTTTCCACGATGCGCAGGGCGATGGTCCAGTCGTAGGTCCGCTCGTCCCCCATGACGCCCACGCTGCGCACCGGCAGCAGGACGGCGAAGGACTGCCAGACCTTGTAATACCAGCCGGATTGTTTCATCTCGTCGACCACCACAGCATCGGCATTGCGGAGGATGTCGAGCCTGGCCTTGTCGATCGGCCCGAGGCAGCGGACGGCCAGGCCGGGACCGGGGAAGGGCTGGCGCCAGACCATTTCACGCGGCAGTCCGAGGGCTTCGCCGACGGCACGGACCTCGTCCTTGAAAAGTTCCTTCAAGGGTTCGACCAGCTTGAACTTCATGTTTTTCGGCAAACCGCCCACATTGTGGTGCGATTTGATGAGGGCGGCGGGGTTGCCGTCGATGGCCACGCTCTCGATGATGTCGGGATAAAGGGTGCCCTGGCCGAGAAACTTTGCCTTGCCCACGGACTTGGTGGCGGCCTCGAACACGCGGATGAATTCCGCGCCGATGATCTTGCGTTTCTTCTCGGGATCCGAGACGCCTTTCAACTTGGTGAGAAAACGTCCCGAGGCATCGACGACCTTGAGCTTGAGGCCGAGGCCGTTGGCGAAGATCCGCTTGACGCTTTCGACTTCCCTGGCGCGCATGAGGCCGTTGTCGACGAGGATACAGACCAACTGGCTTCCGATGGCGCGGTGGATGAGGGCGGCGGCCACGCTGGAATCCACCCCGCCGCTGAGGCCGAGGATGACCCTTTCCCGCCCGACCTGTTCCCGGATGTCGGCGATGGTCTTGTCGATGAAGGATTCCATGGTCCAGGACGGCTGGCAGCCGCAGACATTGAAGACAAAATTTTTCAGGATCTCTTTGCCACGCGGGGTGTGGGCCACCTCGGGGTGGAATTGGATGCCGTATGTCTGGCCGTTCTGGATGGCGGCGAAGGGGGAATTGTCCGTGGTGGCGATGGTTTTGAAGCCCTTCGGAAGCTTGGTGATTTTGTCACCGTGGCTGTTCCAGATGTCGAGCTTCCTGGGCAGGCCCTTGAAAAGGTCGCAGTCGGTCTGGATATCCAGAACTCCCCGTCCGTATTCCCTGTGGTCGCTTTTCTGGACCTGTCCGCCGAGGTGGTGGGCGAGGAGTTGGATGCCGTAGCAGATGCCCAGGGTGGGAATGCCGAGTTCAAAAATGCGCTTGTCCGGCTGGGGTGCCTTCTTGGCATAAACGCTGGAAGGTCCGCCCGAGAGGATGATCCCTTTGGGTTGGAGGGCCATGATTTTGCTGGCGGGCGTATGGTAAGGGAGAATTTCGGAATAGACCTGGCATTCGCGGATGCGGCGCGCGATGACCTGGGTGTATTGTGAACCAAAATCGAGGATGATGATACGGTCGTTGGGTTGCATGATGGGGGAATTCAGGATAGGCGGGGAATGCGGTTACGTACCCCGCAGGAGGGGCAGCGGGCGTGGAGAACGGCTCCACTCATGGGAACGGGGCGCGAACACACCGGACAGGGAAAGCTGGTCTGCTCGCGGGAGGCCTGCCGTTGGCGGTTCCATAGGGCAATTAACCATGCGCCCATGACACCCGCAAGGAAAACCAACACATAGACGGCAAAGTAGTCGGAAAGGTTGATTTTCATGGCGTTTTGGCCGGTTCCTCCGCCAATTTTTCATTCAGGTCCCAGAAAACCACCACCCGGCCCCAATCCACCTCGGCGCCGCCGTTGCGCGGGGCAAAAAGCCAGCCCTGTACGGCCTGCACCGCGGTTTGGTCGACGGTTCCATCCCCGCTCGATTCCTCCACCAGAGCGGAGACCACCTCGCCCCTGCGGTCGATTCCCACCCCGAGGACGGTGATTTTCAGGGAGAGATCGGTGCGCGGCTTGGACAGGACGGGTTTGCCCAATATTTTGCGGTCGGAAATTTTTCCTTCCAACCGGTAAGCGGTCCCGCTCAAGGGGGGCGGCGACTCCACGCGGATCGGCATGGGCTGGGGCGCGGTACCATTGATAAGCTTGTCGGCTTTTTCCGCCAGGGAACCGGGAAGGTCGCGGGGCAGAATGGCGGGGCTTGCCGGCATGTCCGGAAGCGGCACGGATGTTCCCGTGGCGGACTTCGGTTCCGGAATGACCGGTTCGGCCAGGGGTGACCAGGGCAGGGCGATGGCACTGGGATCACGCCAATCCAGCCACTGGATCCAATTCCCCCCGCTGCCCGAACCCAATTCCAAAGAAGGGGTCATCAGTGTGACCTGGCGCGGGCGGCTGACATAAGCCCGCGTGTTGACCGGATCGACCCGGAAAATAAAAAATCCCGCCATGTGAACCAGCAGGGAACCGAAAATCACCAGCCCGAGCCAGCGGCGCTCGGGAGGCATGACCTGCTCCCATATCTCATGCAGTGTCATGGCATTTCAGGAGCCGGGTTTGGTCGCAATGACAACGCCCACCCCGGACTCAAGGGCCATGCTCATGATTTCCGTGACGAGACCGTGTGATACGGACGCATCGGCACGGAGGATCACCGTGGCATCCGACTTGGCCCGCGCAATGCGGCGGAACTCATTCTGGAGCTGCGGAAGGGTCGTCACCTGGTCGTTGAGGAAAATCATCGGCGGTTGCTGGGCGGATATATTGATGATGAACTGCGCATCCCTCACCCCGCTGTTGGACACCCCGCGCGGTGGTGTAACCTTGATTCCCGGCTGGAGAACGAAACTGGAACTGAGCAGGAAGAAAATCAGCAGCAGCAGAACCACATCGATCAGTGGCGTCATGTCCATCGGACCCAGCAAGGGATGGACCGTGCGGCGGACTTTCACGGCTTGGGGGGGGCGATTTTCGCCGTCTTGCGTGCGTCGGTGCTCCCGGACTTGACCGGGCTGTCGGCGGACCCGTCGCTTTTCACCACCGGATTTTCCGCCGGTTTGGCCTGGACCGGGGCTTCCACAGGTTGTTTGAGCAATTGGACGATTTCAATGCCGCAACGTTCCATGTCGGTGACAATCCAGTTCAGCCGGTTGACCAGGAAGTGATAGGCCACATAGGCCGGGATGGCGACGCACAGCCCGCCGGCGGTGGTGATGAGCGCTTCCCAGATGCCCCCGGCCAAATCGCTGATCGGGGCCGCCCCCATGGCCTGGTTCATGTTCATGAACGCCGAAATCATCCCGACCACCGTGCCCAGCAAACCCAGTAGCGGGGAAATGTGGGCCACGGTGGCCAGCAGGGGCAGGTGAGCTTCCAGGCCCGGCATTTGCAACTGGGCCACTTCCTGGGTCAGTTCCTTGAGGTCGTCCTTGCTTTGGGTCCGCTTCATCACCGCGGCCTGGACCACCCGAACGGAGGGACCATAGGCCTCGTCGCAACGTTCCAAGGCCTCGTCATATTTGCCCTGGCGGACCAGGTTGCCGATCCCCTTGAGGAAGGGTTCGACCGGCATGGAACAGCGGTGGAAATAGATCAGGCGCTCCACGAAGACCCCCAGTGCGACCACACTGCAGGCAAAAATGGCCCACATGATCGGGCCGCCCAGTTTGATGATTTCGAATACTCCCGATGTGCTCATGGGATAAAAGGGATAAAAACCCGGGGAAAACTACCAGACAAAGGAACGTTCCTGGGCCACGATCCGTCCGTCACGTACCACGGAAATCCGCCAGGACTGGACCAGCCCGAAATCGGCATAGTCTTTTCCCGTGACCGAGAAGGTTCCCTTGTAGGAACCCTTGGCCTGAACGAAGGGAATTTCCATGGTGTTGACCTTGTCGTGGCTGAAAGCCTGGCGGTAATCCATCCGGAGCACGTAGTCCGCCGGGGTGCCGTTGTTGACCCACGACACCACATAATACTGCCCCTTGCGGCTTTCCTTCTGGGATTCCGTGATGGCCCCATGGTCGAAGTATTTGAATTCGTAGGCCAGTGCCTTGTCTTTCCCAACCGGAGTTTTTTCCGGGTCGTTCAGGAAATCATAGACCTTTCGGATGGATATATTGGAATCCAGATCGACGGCCAGATCCCACGGATTGGGGCCGGGTTTCCCCTTTTCGACGGCGACACTCGAACCCGGAGCGGCCGCTGCGCCCTCTTTCGCCGCACCTTCGGCAGTGAATACGGCCCCCTGGGTACCGGCATCAGCCTTCTTTTGAGCCCAAGCAGAACCGGCCATAAAGCCGAACGCCAGTATGATCTGTATCCACCGCATCGTAGGGTAATAGCGCCGAGCCGCCCCCCCTGTCAATGACCACCCGCCCCATCCGTACCCTCTACGAGAAAAGTGATTTCCCCCCGGACTTTGGCCTTGAGGTAATGGGACAGCAGTTCCGCCCCCGTTCCCCGGCGGATTTCTTCGAATTTCTTCGTCAGTTCACGCGCCACGCAGACCCTCCGCTCCGGAATCACCACACTGCAATCCTCCAGGGTCCGGAGCAGGCGGTAGGGCGATTCAAAATAAACACTGGTACATTCCCGGGCCCCCGCCGCCGCCAGTTCCTTTTGCCGGCCCCCGCCCTTCACCGGCAGGAATCCCCCGAAATAAAACGGGGTGATTTTCAACCCGGATCCCACCAGGGCATGCAATACCGCCGACGGGCCGGGCACCACCTCGATGTCGATCCCGGCGGCCACACAGGCCCGGATCAGACGTTCCCCGGGATCGGACACGCCGGGCATCCCGGCATCACTGACGAGGGCGATCTTCCCCCCGTCCTGCAAACGCTGCAAAAAATCGGCCTGCCTCTGGCTCTCGTTGAACTTGTGGTAACTCTGCTGGGGGACCTGGATTCCGAAATGGTGCAACAACAATCCCGTGTGCCGGGTGTCCTCCGCAGCCACCAGATCCACTTCCTTCAACACCCGCAGGGCCCGGACCGTGATGTCCTCCAGGTTCCCAATGGGTGTACCCACGACAAACAATTTTCCCGCCATCCCTCCCGATTATCCGTCCGGCCCCCGAAACAACAGCTTTTTCGTTGATGAGTGCAACCCCGTCTTGTCCGGGATTGCCCAAACCGCCCCGTTCTGCCATTCAAGGATGATGCGGCGCACCAAAATCATCGCCACCCTCGGGCCCGCCACGGAAAACCCCCAAACAATCCGCGAAATGATCCGGCTGGGGGTGAACCTGTTCCGGCTCAACATGTCCCACGCCACCCACGATTGGGTCCGCTCCATCGTCCCCGTCATCCGCATGGCCGCGGCCGACCTCCGCCTCAACGCCGGCATCCTCATGGATACCCAGGGACCCGCCATCCGCACCGGCGATCTCCCCACCAAGCTCGACCTCAAGGTCGGCGACAAATTCACCTTCACCGTCCGCGGCCACCAATCCGAGGAAATCTACTCCGTCGACACCAACTACGACGACCTGGTCAACGACATCAAGGTGGGCGACGTCGTCCTGGTCGACAACGGCGTCATCCACATGATGGTGCGGGAGAAAAAAGAAAACGCCCTTGTCTGCGAAGTCCTCACACCGGGAACCCTCGGCAGCCGGCGCCACATCAACCTCCCCGGCGTCAGGGTCAATCTGCCCTGCCTCACGGAAAAGGACCTCGCCGACATCGCCGTGGGCGTGGAATGCAGGGTCGACTGGGTTGCCCTCTCCTTCGTCCGCGAAGCAAATGATATCGCCGTCCTCCGGGGCGTCCTGCAAAAAGCGGGCGCGCCGGACACCGGTATCATCGCCAAGATCGAGGACCAGTCCGCCGTCCACAACATCAATGAAATCATCGCCGCTTCCGACGCCATCATGGTCGCCCGCGGCGACCTCGGAATCGAATGGCCTTACGAGGAACTGCCGATCATCCAGCGGCGCATCGTCAAGCGCTGCATCCGCCAGGTCAAACCGGTTATTGTCGCGACCCACATGTTGGAAAGCATGATCTCCAACCCGGTCCCCACGCGGGCCGAGATCACCGATGTGGCCAATGCGGTTTTCGAGCAGGCCGACGCCATCATGCTCTCCGGCGAGACCACCGTGGGCCAATACCCGTTGAAGTGCGTCGAGGTCCTCGACCGGGTGGCCCGCCGGATCGAGCGCAGCGGCGGCATCAATTTCCAGGTGGACGTGGAGATGACCTCCCCGCGCGACCAGGTGGCGGCCTCGGCCGTACATCTGGCCAACCAGATCCGGGCCGACGCCCTTTTTGTCTTCACCCGCAGCGGAGGAGTGGCGCGGGTCGTGGCCGGCCTCCGGCCCCGCTGCCCCATTTTTGCCTTCACCCCCCACCGCACCCTCTCCCACCGGCTTTGCCTGCTCCACGGCATTTATGCCCACACTCTGGACTTCCAGGACTCCCCCCTGGCCACCATCGAACTGGCCGAAGACCACATCCGCGGCCACGGGATCATGCCCTCCGGGGCAAAGGTCGTTGTGCTGACGGAAATGCTGGTCAATCACCAGCGCTTTTGGACCGCCCAGTTGCGCGACCTCAATTGACGCAGGGGCCCGACGCCCGGGGAAACCCCTCCCCCCCATGGGCCTTTCGATCCATGAAAATAACAGTTTGATTTTCACCCCTCCGGACTATCTTTCCCCCCTGTGAGTTACCAGGTTCTTGCCCGCAAATACCGCCCCGCCACCTTCGCCGAACTCGTCGGCCAGGACCACGTCGTGCGCACCCTGAGCAACGCCATCGAAACCGGACGCATCGCCCACGCCTTCCTCTTCGTCGGCCCCCGCGGCATCGGCAAAACCTCCATCGCCCGCATCCTCGCCAAGGCCCTCAACTGCACCAATGGCCCCACCGTCCAATTCAACCCCGAGGACGAAATCTGCCGCGAAATCGCCGAGGGCCGCTCCCTCGATGTCATCGAGATCGACGGAGCCTCCAACAACAGCGTCGAACAGATCCGCGAACTCAACGACGCCGTCCGTTTCGCCCCCTCCCGCGGCAAATTCAAAATTTATTACATCGACGAAGTCCACATGCTTTCGATTGGCGCCTTCAACGCCCTGCTCAAAACCCTCGAGGAACCCCCCGCCCACGCCAAATTCATCTTCGCCACCACCGAGGCCCACAAGCTCCCCGCCACCATCATCTCCCGGTGCCAGCGCTTCGACCTCAAGCGGATCTCCGATTCCGACCTCGCCCGCCAACTCCGCATGATCGCCGACAAGGAAGGGATCACGGTCAGCGAATCAGCCCTCCGCCTCCTCGCCCGCAATGCGGAAGGCGGCATGCGCGACGCCGAGTCCGCCTTCGACCAACTCATCAGTTTCTGCGGCAATAAAATCGAGGAAAAAGACGTCCTGGAAATCTTCGGTCTCACCGGGTCGAGTGAAATCTGGAACCTGGCCGAGAGCATCCAGGCGGGGGACGCCGACCTCGCCCTGCGCCGCGTCCGCGCCCTGGTCGACAAGGGCAAGGACCTCGTCCGCCTGACCCAGGAACTTCTCCGCTACCACCGCAACCTGCTCGTCTACGTCGTCTCCCCGGACCTGTCCAAGGGGGAATTGGAAGAAGCCGAACTGCACCACTTCCAGAACCTCAAGCCCCTCCCCTCCCGCGAACTCCTCCTCGCGTGGATTGATGAACTCGTCCATTTGGAAGAACGCATCCGCTTCGCTTTGGTGAAAGACGTCGTCTTCGAAATCACCATGGTCCGTCTTGCCGAGCAGAAACAAAAAGTCTCGCTCGAAGCCCTTATCCGCCACCTCACCGGAAACCCGCCCGATACGGCGACCTCCGCAGCCCCGGCCCCTGCAATCGAATCGCCCGCCCCTGCCT
>Ga0209066_10000582_pt1 | contig 52659 bp, 43 predicted proteins | sample All_14_2_FD_187198 | JGI IMG/M metagenome (GOLD analysis project Ga0209066, IMG submission 187198) | Freshwater microbial communities in response to fracking from Pennsylvania, USA - Allegheny Zone_MetaG_DW_15 (SPAdes) (version 2) ...
ATATTAGATAGAAAGAAGTTTTTTATGGTACGGTTTTTCTGCGCGGCGTTTATAGGCTTTTTACTTCTACTCCCAAAACCAAGTGTGGCCGACGGCGAACAGGCGGTGTTCTGGTCTTTCAATGAATTTTGCCTTAATAAAATAACAGACATTGAAAGAGTAAAGTCAGTAGCTATTGTCCTTGGCTGGGAAGAATTGAGTAAAGACGCTTTAAACGCTTTAGCTCCCCTAGATAAAGGGGATCTTAACGGTTGGGTTGTTGTTAATAGAGGGGAAAGATTCCTTTTGACTACCAATAAAGTACCTTATGCCCAAATTAATGCCACTGCCTGCACTCTTCTCACGTTTGACAGGAATGTGAAAAACATAAGGCGCATGATAGAGAAGAATTTAAATGTGATGGGCAACGATTTTGAAGAGGCCGCATCATCTTTAAATTATATTTACTTTGTAAGAACCGACGCGAATATTCCTGTTCAAGTTACGGTGGCAGCCAGCAAGGAGAATAATAACTCAGTCGTAAAAATTGAAGCTGTATTACAAGAGAAGAAATAATTTGTCACTTTTGAGAAGTATTGGCTAAATTAGGGATTTTCTCACATCCTCCTCACTCCAAGGCAATCTGTGAGCACCTCCTCGGAAAAGAGTAGAAGGTTTTTTGGTCAAAACAGTGCCGGCTTTGTATGGCTTGAGTTCTGAACCAATGATATTTTCAGTGATTTCTGATTTCAGGATGGTGAGTTTTACAAAGTCGCCATCTATCGCCGTAATTTGCGCCGTGACTTTTTGTTTGCCCCACGGACGTGATTTCTTCCGGCGGCGAGCATGACTGGGAGGCCATATTGTCTCTGTCCATTCCACGACATCGGATTCCACAAACTCGTCGGATTGAGTCCATTTCATGCACTATTTCCTCGCGTTAAAACGTATAGATGCTTTAGGTGGTGGCGTTGCTATTTTGATTTTCTGTGTCAGACTAACGGCAGGTGTATCATCATCCGGCGTTAATCCAGCACGGCGCAGGATTTCTTTTGCTTCCAGTACACTTTGCCGCAGGTTCGGTGCTGCGGTTTCTGGCTCTATCACGGGTTTCGGACGTTCTGTTGTCGTGATGGTATGTAGTAGTTCACGGTTTTTGAGCTGCTGGATACGGGCAACATAGGCCGTTTCATCGAGCCGTTTTTCAGGTGGCGGCGACATCACGCTGACCCGCCAGCGCGGCAGGCCGTTGAGAGCATAGTTCATATGCAGGACAACGGCGTAAAACTGCCTGTTGGCTTCTGTTTTGCGTTTTTCTTCCTCTTGCTTGACCTGCAATTCCGCATATTGGCGGATATACTGGTTAAGCTGGGCTTGTTTCTCGACGACTTCTTTTTCATGTCGTTTTTCTTGGTATTCCTTTTCTTCAACATTCTTAATATGCAGCGTTTCAAGGGTGCGCTCTATCATGCGCCGGAGAGCTACCCGCATATCATCCGAGATGAGGGCGCTTTCAAGGGCAGATTGTAGCATGGTGATGTCGCCGGACAGCACGGCGATTTTGGTTTCAACCTCCGCCATCTGCGCCGCAATCGGCACGGTTTCAACAGGCTTGACGGCTTGCGGCGGCGCGGTTGCCGAAGAAATATATTTTGCAACTTCTTGCCGGACACGGAGGGCTTCGCGCTGGTGTTCTTCTTTATATGCCTTGACCGTTTTTTGCAGTTCCTGCCGCTCAAGCAGATGCGACCGGACAAGCGCATGGAGCTCTTTTCTGTCACGTTCAAGGCAGGCTTTGGTTTCCGCTTCATTCTGAGTGCGGATTTTCTGGTATTGACCGGAGGCTTTTTGCCATAGCCATTTCATGCCGATGGGCAACCGCGCCGTGCGGATTTTGGTTTCTTCGACCCAGCGCTTTTGCTGGGTTTCTATGAGCCGTGCACGCTCGGCACGTTGCGCCAACGCCAGAGCGCGGATTTCTTCAACCAGCGGCTGGCGGACGGCTTTGGCGCGTTGGCGGGATTCCGCGATATATCGCTGAAGGTTCTCGCCCATGCGCTCGGCAATATAGGCCTTTGCCTGTTCGACCGTTGGCAGAGCTTCCGGCTTGCCTAAGCGGGCTTTTAACTCCCGTGTGCCAATATCTATCCACCGCGTCAGGGAATATATACCGCCCGCCATATCCAAGGCCACAAACCCGCGCCTGTCGCCCCGTGCCAGAAGCATGCCGCGCTCTTGAAGTGCGGCGGCAAAGGTTTGAAGGGTATCGGATTGCTCCCATGCGCCCTTGAATAGGGCTTTGAGCGCTTTCGGGTCTTCGGAGAGGCGCACGGCTTGACGGTGTTCCTCTCGGCTCAAATGCCACGGGCTGCGGTCGGCAGCGCGTTTCATGCCCTCGGGCAGTTTCCAGCCGTGCTTGAGAAACTGAAAGCGGGAGATTTCCATGAGCTTGTGCTTAAAGTGGCTCATCCGAATAGCGATCATCCGCTTTGCCTGTGCGGAATACATGAGCCGCGACCAGACCACATGGCAATGCCGGCGTCCGTTCTTTTCATGGAACACGATGACGCGGGGCTGGTCGAGCAGCCCCAGCTTGCGCTCGATTTCCTCGATGGCCGCCTCAAAGTCCTCAATCGGCACATCTGCGTAGTCGGGAGGGTTCAAGGACAGGGAGAACAGGAATTTCTGGCACCTTGTGCCCCGGCTGATGGCCTCAATTTCCCGAAACGCGCCCTCCAGCGTATCGGCCAGAAAGCCCCGAATTTCATGAAGCGTCACATGGTCATTCTCATCGCCATTCAGCAAATGCGCCGCCAGCTCCATCGCCCCTGCGCGTTGACTGGCGGAGAAAATCATGAATCTACCCCGAGCGCTTTTGTAAGATTATTGCTCATGGCCTTGATCTCGGCGCAGGCCTCCAGAATGGCCTTTTCGGTTTCGGGGGAGACGGGCAGGGAGCCGCTGTTGACCGCCCGCGCCAGCTGGTTAAGATTGGAGGAAAGCCGTGACCGTCCCAGTTCTGACAGCACGATGCTGAGAATTTCGTCCCCCTCGACCGGACGGCGGCGCGATTGACGTGGCGCAACATTGTTACCCAACAATTGGCGGCGGATATAATCACTGATCGTCCGAGACCCCGCAGCCGCGCACAGCCTTTGGTATTCTTCGGCGGTCATCCGGAACGAGTACGGAACGGCGTACTTCGGCTTTTCTGTCTCCACGTAACACTCCCCCATGCGCGAAGAAAATTCGCGTCCCTTTGTGCCTATGCGTGGTTTGTTATCTATTCAGGCTATCAATCAAAAATTAACGTCCCGTTCATAAATGAAGCAATCTCGGAGAGGCTTGCGCCAACCGATTGAGTCTTGTAGGTTTTTCAAATTAGAAAAATTTCCTGCGGAAGACCACGTTGGGGTTTGGGGCAAGGTGTGCCCCGTATGACAAAACCGATTCGGTTTCATCCCTGAGGCCGACCTTGGCAAGGGAAGGGTAATGCCGCAGGTCAAAGACCTGCCTGTTTACCCCTCCCGTTGCATCCCTCCCCGCAAGAGAAAGCAGGGGGCAGAGCCGCCCTCCCGATATTATCCTCCGCATAACATCTTCCCACCCCGTGAGAGGTAATACCGCAGAGAAACCCTCTCTGCCTGTTTACCCCCCCCCAAAAAAAACCCGCAAGGCAGGGTTTTCCTCCCTGTTCAAGACATCACGCAAATATACGGGGCATTTGCGTGAAGGGCGCAGTGGCATGGCCTTGCGCTACGGATACATCTTGCCTGTATCCGCGCAAGCATGGATGGGACGATGCAGGTAATATTATTACCCTATTACCCTGATATGTGTTAAGTTACATATCAGCACATCATCGCCCATCAATCATGCTTGAAGATATCAGGGGGTATTACAGAATGATATGTCAACAATCGCCTAATGTGTAAGGAAAAAGCCATGGTCATTATTATGGGGAAATTAGCCGCACTTTCTTGATTAAAATCATTCCCATGCGTTGGCATGTCTGTCACCATAAAATGCAAAAATGGGGATTGTTGTGAAACCTTAAGCTTTTAAGGAGTGAACTATGCAGGCTATACAAAGACAAAGAAAAACCTCGGGACTTTTCCAGACAGCGCCTCTATGGAACGAATTGGCTCCCGCCACTGCTCCCGCTGCAAAGCGGGAAGTCAGGTTTGCCGTATCCGTTAAGCGCGATTCCGTTCCAGCCCTGCTGGCAAAAGAACAGGATTGTTGCAACCGGGCAACGGACTAGAAGGAGAAAGTAAATGAAAACGGATGCGCTTGCGGGAAAGAAAGGGCTGGTGGTCGGGATTGCCAACGAACATTCCATCGCGTGGGGCTGCGCCCGCGCCTTTCATGGGGCGGGGGCGGAACTGGCGATTACCTATCTGAATGAAAAAGCGGAACCCTATGTGCGCCCGCTGGCGGAAAAGGTCAAGGCTCCTTTGGTCGTGCCGCTGGACGTGACCAATGACACGGAAATGCAGGGGCTGTTTGAACTGCTCGAAAACACATGGGGCAAGCTGGATTTCTTACTCCATGCTATCGCTTTCGCGCCAAAGCAGGATTTACAAGGCCGTGTAACGGATTGCTCCCGCGAAGGATTCCTGACGGCTATGGATATTTCCTGTCATTCCTTTATCCGCATGGCGCATCTGGCTGAGCCGTTGATGAAAGACGGCGGCTGCCTTCTAACCCTGAGTTATTACGGCGGCGAAAAGGTGGTTGAGAATTACGGCGTTATGGGGCCGGTCAAGGCGGCGCTGGAAGGTACAGTCAAATACCTGGCTGCCGAGCTGGGCGAAAAGAAAATCCGCGTCAACGCGCTTTCGCCGGGGCCGGTCGCCACCCGCGCCGCAGGTGGTATCGCGCATTTTGACGCGCTTCTGGATACCGCCAGGACAAAATCCCCGCAACATGAACTGATCTGTACCGATTGCGTGGGCGCTTATGCCCGCTTTCTGGTCAGTGACGAGGCGCGGCTTGTGACAGGTAGCGTTTCTTACGTCGATGCCGGGTTTAACATTATGGCGGGCTAAGAAAGGAATAAGTATGGACAGCTACATAGAGAACAAAACATTCGACGAGATTGATATTGGAGATACCGCTTCTGTCGATCATATGCTTACGCAAAAAGACATCCAGCTTTTTGCCGTCATGTCCGGCGATGTTAATCCTGCGCATCTGGATGAGGAATATGCGCGCAGCGATATGTTCCACGAGATTATCGCTCACGGCATGTGGGGAGGGTCGCTGATTTCCACGGTTTTAGGGACACTTCTTCCCGGGCCGGGCACGGTCTATCTTGGCCAGACTTTCCGGTTTTTAAAGCCTGTCGCTATAGGCGATACGGTTACGGCGCGGGTGACCGTGAAGGAAAAGATCACAGACAAACACCGCCTGAGGCTGGATTGCATCTGCGTCAATCAGGACGGCAAGGAAGTGATTACCGGCGAAGCCGAAATTATTGCGCCGACTGAAAAAGTCCGGCGTAAACGGATCAGGTTGCCGGAAATCGAATTCAAAGAGCAGGAATGTCCGCACCACCACCGGGCAATCTGCATGGCGCAGGGCATAGGACAACCGTTGAAAACGGCCATTGTTCATCCCACCGATGGTGTTTCCTTAAGGGGCGCCGTGGAAGCAGCGAAAGCGGCGCTGATCGAAGCCGTCCTTGTCGGGCCTGAAGACAAAATCCGCACAACCGCCAGGGAGGAAAATATAGACCTGTCGCCCTATGAAATCGTCCCCACACCGCACAGCCACGCGGCGGCGGAAATGGCGGTACAGATGGTGCGAGAGGGCAAGGTTGAAGCCCTGATGAAAGGCAAGCTTCATACCGATGAACTGATGCATGCGGTGGTGGACAAGGAAAAGGGCCTGCGCACAGGCAGGCGCATGAGCCATGTGTCGATGATCGACATTCCGAAATTCCCGCGTCCGCTGTTCGTGACGGACGCGGCGATCAACATCAACCCCGATCTTGCGACGAAGGCGGATATTGTGCAAAACGCTATCGACCTGTTTGCCGCCGTCGGGTTGGGCACGCCGCGCGTAGCGCTCCTCTCCGCGGTGGAAACGGTCAACCAGGAAATTCCCTCGACGCTTGACGCCACGGCTTTGTGCAAGATGGCCGAGCGCGGGCAGATTACCGGCGCGCTGCTTGACGGGCCGCTGGCCTTTGATAACGCTCTTTCCGAAGAAGCTGCGGCAATCAAGGGTATCCGGTCACAGGTGGCGGGCCGGGCCGACATTCTCCTCGTTCCGGATATTGAATCAGGGAACATCCTGCTCAAACAGATGGTGTTGTTATCCGGCGCGGAAATGGCGGGCGTCGTCGTGGGCGCGCGAGTGCCCATTATCCTTACCAGCCGCGCTGATGGCGATGTGGCGCGCAAGGCTTCCTGCGCGCTGGCGCTGCTGATGGTGCGCGGGCGAAAAAATGCCGGGAAAACGGATCCGGACATGGAATGCCACCAGGAAACCGTCCCCAAAGCGGTTAAGGGAGGGCGATAATATGCGCGTTCTGGTTATCAATGCAGGCAGCGCATCGGTTAAGCTTGGCGTTTTTGAAAACAGCGAGCCTATCTTTGACAAGAATATGGATGGTGCTGATATTGAAGACTTGCTGGCGGAAATTCCTGGCATCCTGAAAGAAAACAGCCATGAGGATATTGACGCCGTTGGTCACAGGATCGCGCATGGCGGCGAGTCTTTCCGCGATTCCTGCATAATCGATGATGTAGTCATACGGGCGATTGAAGCCTGTGCGCCTTTAGCGCCACTGCACAATCCGCCGAACCTCGCCGGTATTCTCATGGCGCGAAAGCACTGGCCGGGTGTGCCGCAGATCGCCGTGTTCGATACTGCCTTTCACCAGACCATGCCGGATCATGCCGTCATTTACGCCGTACCGAAAGAATGGCGCGAGCAGGGGGTGCGGCATTACGGTTTTCACGGCACATCCCATCAATACATCATGCGGCGTGTGGCCGAAGAACTGAGAACGCCGCTTGAATCCTTACGCATCATCAGTTGTCATTTGGGCGGCGGCGCATCTGTGTGTGCCATAGACAAAGGCCGTTCCGTCGCTACATCCATGGGCATGAGCGCGCTCGGTGGGCCGGTGATGGGCACGCGCTCCGGAGATATTGATCCGGGTTTGTGCGCCTTTCTTCACCGCACGATGGGATTGACGCCGGAAGGAATCGAACACCACCTCTACCATGACAGCGGCCTCAAAGCATTAGCCGGAACCGGTGATATGCGGGAGATCGAAGCAAAAGCGGTGAACGGCGACAAGGACGCAATCCTTGCCCTTAATGTTTTCGCCCACAGCATCCGCCATTATATCGGCGCTTATGCCGCCGTGATGAACGGCGCTGACGTTCTGGCATTCACCGGTGGCATTGGCGAAAACTCCGCTGTCATCCGCGAACGTGTCTGTACCGGCCTTGAATTTATGGGGCTGCGTTTTGATGAAAACAAAAACGCCGCGCTCAAACTGGAAAGCTATGAATCGCCGCAGATTCAAAAAGAGAATTCACAAGTGAAAGTCATTGTCACCAAGACCCGCGAACAATGGATGATCGCGCAGGATGTGGAACATGTTCTGGGTAAAACATTATTTGCCCGAAATAAGGAAAGGCTGAGAATATGAAATTCGTGCAAATTGTCTGCTTAATTGGACTGGGTTTGTTTTTCAGCGCACCCGCTTATGCCGACGCCTTGACGCTGGAAGAATATCTGGCCGAGGTCGGAAAGGCCAACCCTTCCATCGAGTCCGCCGGGTTTCGCGCAAGGGCGCTTGAAAACCGTATCGATCCGGCGGGGGCGCTGGACGATCCTTTTGTTGCGGCAGGCGTTGACGAGGTTCCGTTCGGAGGAGGATCGGAATATGTCATGCGCTATCAGGTCAGTCAGGCCATCCCTTTTCCGGGAAAATTGGCCGCCAAGGCGGCTATCGCCAGAGACAAGGCGCACTCAGCCCGGAGCGATGCGGAAACTTTGAGCAGGGAAGTGCGCGTTCTCGCAACGCAGGTTTTTTTCAGGGCATATTATAATCAAAAAGCCCTTGAGCTGAACGGCAAGCTCAAGAATATCATTGACGGTACTATCGCCAGCACCAAATCCCGTTACGAAACGGGGGATGAAGGACATCACGAACTTCTGCTAGCAAAAATAGAACTTTCCACGCTTGATGTGGACGAACTGAGACTTAAGAGAGAGGAAAAGACGCTTCAGGCCGTTATCAATGAACTCAGAGGCGCGCCTGCGGAAGCATCGCTGGCCCCCTTGGCGGTGCAATTTTCCGGCAGGGATCTGGGGGAAGGCGACTTGCCCTCGCTGACAAACCAGCCTGAGCTTCGATCCCTGGATTCCTTCGTGACGCAGGCAGAAAAAGAAGAGCATCTTGCCAGGCTCGCTTACTATCCCGACTTCGTCATTCAGGGCATGGCGATGGACCCCGGCCCAGACATGATGGACGCCCGCTCTAACTGGGGGGTTATGGTGGGGGTCAACATCCCGATTTATGCGGGCAGGAAGCAATCCGGACTGCTGCGCGCCGCAATGAATGACAAGGAGGCCGCCATCCGGGAAAGGAGCAGTCTGGAAAACCGGCTTCATACCGAGATTCTTTCCGCAAGGGAGCAGTTCAAAACCGCGCGGGATACCGCCGAACTTTATAAAAATACGGTGATTCCGACAACGGATCTGGCCGTAAAGAATGCAAAATCAAGCTATGCCGCCGGACGTCTGAAGCTGGACGATTATCTGGATACGCTCAAGGCGCAGCGTACGCAAGAACTTGAATATCTCGCGGCGCAAATAGACGTAGAGCTTTCGAGAACAAGGCTGAGAGAACTCCTTTCTGCGCCGCCATTGCTCCGGCTGGCGCCTGCGAAACCGAGCCTCTTTCGTGGTGCGGGCATGGGCGGTGGCATGGCGTCCGATACCGTCAATATGGGTCAGGGCATGAGCGGCCCCACGCGAAAACCCAGAGCGTCGTCCAGTTCGGGAGATAGCGGCAGTTCAGGCATGGGGGGTATGTGATGCGGATATTTTTCGTTTTTCTGTTCGTGTGTTTCAGCGCAAGCGCCTTTGCACAGTCGCACGAAGGTCATGCCGGTGGCGGTGCGCCGCAGACGCAAAATTCACCCGCCCAAGGCAATCAAGTGAAAACCGGCATGGAGGAAACGCACGTTCCTATCGAAGTCCCGGTTGAAAATCAGGCGAAAATCGGCCTTAGGACAGTGAAGGCGGAAAAGAGGAATGTGGAACATACGATCCGCACCGTCGGCACCGTTACTGTAGACCAGACCAGGGAAGCCCATGTTCACACCAAAATCAAAGGCTGGATTGAGACCATTTACGCGGATTATGTCGGAAAACCCGTTGAAAAAGGCCAGCCGCTTTTTGATCTTTACAGCCCGGATCTCATAGCGACGCAGGAAGAATATCTGGCAGCGCGTCAGCAGGGAGCCATTGGCCGGGAGATTGCGGCGGCTGCGCGCAACAGGCTGCAATTATGGGACGTTCCCCAAACCGAAATTGAGCGGCTTGAGAAGAACGGAAAGGCCAAGCGCGCGGTTACATTCAATTCTCCCGCCGAAGGGTTCATTGTTGAAAAAATGGCGATTCAGGGAATGTATATTACTCCTGAAATGGAACTCTACCGTATTACGGACCTGTCCCGCCTCTGGATCATCGTCACGCTTTACGAATATGATGTCGCTGTAATTTCCGAAGGCGACGAAGCGGTTATAAGCCTTCCCTACGATCCCGAGAAATCCTTCACAGGAAAAATCAGCTATATCTACCCGGAAATCGAGGAAGAAACGCGAACCGCAAAAGCGCGTATCGAGATTGACAACCCGGAGCAGCGTTTCAAGCCGGGTATGTTCGCAAATGTCGAAATGAAAAAGAATCTAGGCGAATCTGTTGTCGTTCCTGACGATGCGGTGCTTGATACCGGAACCAGAAGCATCGTTTTCGTGAAAACAGATGTTTCGCATTTTGAGCCGCGTGAAGTCAAGGTCGGCCCCCGTGTTGAGGATAATTTCATCATTCTTTCCGGCCTTGATGGCGGAGAGGACATCGTCGTCAGCGCGCATTTCCTGATTGATGCCGAAAGCAAGTTTCAGGCCGCTATCCGGAAAGGATCCCCCTCACAAGCTGGCCACGGCGGACATGGCGGGGAGTAGAAAAACATGATCGGTAAAATTATCGCATGGTGCGGAACGAACGCCCGGTTCACCTTCGTGCTCGCCGCGCTGTTGGGGCTGTGGGGTCTGTATTGCCTGAAGAATATTCAGGTGGATGCCATTCCCGATCTTTCGGAAACACAGGTCGTCATCTTTACCGAGTGGATGGGCAGAAGCCCGGACCTGATTGAGGACCAGATCAGCTACCCGCTCGTCACGGCCATGATGTCTGCGCCCAAAGTATCCGTCGTGCGCGGGTTTTCCATGTTCGGTATGTCCTTTGTCAATGTGATCTTCGAGGACGGGACAGACATATACTGGGCGCGGTCGCGGGTGGTCGAGTATCTGTCAAAACTTGCGGGGCAGTTGCCCGAAGGCGCGATCCCCTCTATCGGGCCGGACGCGACCGGCGTTGGCTGGGTCTTTCAATATGCATTGGTTGATCCGGCCGGGAAATATGATCTGTCGGAAATAAAAACCTTTCAGGACTGGTATTTGAAGTATTGGCTGACGTCCGTTCCCGGCGTAGCCGAAGTCACGAGCGTCGGCGGTTTTGATAAACAGTATCAGGTCGAGGTCGATCCCAACAAACTGGCCGCGCTTAAAATACCCATCCAGAATGTCATCGGCGCCATACGAGAAAGCAACAAGGATGTCGGCGGCAGGACACTGGAAGTATCCGAGCGGGAATATTATGTGCGCGGTCTTGGATATATCAAGGATCCGAAAGAACTCGAAAATATCTCCATCGGCGTTGGCCCTGACAATACGCCTATCCGGGTAGGTGATGTCGGCACAGTGAATCTTGGCCCCAATATAAGGCGCGGCCTTTCGGATTTTAACGGGCAGGGCGACACGGTCGGCGGTCTGGTCGTGATGCGGCAGGGAGAAGATGTTTCCCGCGTCATCGCCGCTGTGAAGGAAAAAATCGAGGAAACCAAGGGCGCGTTTCCGCCGGGGCTGGAGCTGGAGATCGTCTATGACAGGTCATCCCTGATCGGGGAAGCCGTTACTACTTTGAGAGATGCGATTTTCGAGGAAATCCTTCTTGTCTGTATCGTCATTCTTGTGTTCCTGTTCCATATACGCAGCGTTCTGGTTGTCGTGATTACGCTGCCGCTGTCAGTGCTCATCTCCATGATTCCCATGTATTATCTTGGCATCAGCCTCAATATCATGTCGATGGGCGGGATTATTCTGGCCATTGGCGATATTGTGGATGGAGTCGTTATTTTCATCGAGAATACGCATAAGAAAATCGCAAAAGAAAAAGGAGGACGATCCACGCGGGAATTGGCGATAGAAGCATGTCAGGAGCTTGGACCCTCTATATTTAGCGCGCTTTTGATTATCGGCATATCTTTCCTCCCTATTTTCGCTCTTCAGGCGCAGGAAGGAAAGCTGTTTCACCCGCTGGCCTACACGAAAACATTCGCCATGATGGCGGCGGCGCTCGTTTCAATTACTGTGACGCCGCCCCTTATCGCTTATTTTGTCAGAGGTAAAATCAGGAGCGAAGATGAAAACCCGGTCAACCGCTGGCTGCAAAACAGTTACCGGCCTGTTCTGCAATGGTGCCTGAAGAAGACCGGCGTTGTCCTCACGGGAATGGCTGTTCTTGTCATGCTCAGCGGCTTTGCCTTTACCCGTCTTGGCTCGGAATTCATGCCGCCGCTATGGGAAGGAGACTTGCTTTATATGCCGGTGACGGTTCCCGGCATTTCGGTTACAGCGGCCTCCGATCTTTTGACAAGGCAAAGCGCCGCGATCAAGGCCGTTCCCGAAGTGGAAACGGTTTTCGGCAAGGCGGGGCGGTTCGAGACCGCGACCGACCCCGCGCCGCTGTCGATGTTTGAATATACCATCCGCCTGAAGCCACGCAGCGAATGGCGAAAAGGCATGGGTGACGAAGAGCTGATTGCCGCACTCGATGAGGCTGTCGCCGTGCCGGGTCTGAACCGCGCCTGGACAAAACCCATTCGCGGACGGACAGACATGCTTTCGACCGGCATCAGGACGCCGGTGGGCATTAAAATTTTCGGCAAGGATCTGGCGGTCATCGAAGAAATCGGTCAGAAACTGGAGCGGACTTTAAGCACGGTGCGCGGCACGAGAAGCGTCTATGCGGAAAGGATCATCGGCGGATATTACCTCGATTACGAGCCGGACCGGGCAGCATTGCAGCGGTACGGCCTGAATGTGGGAGACGCCCAGATGGTCGTGGAAACGGCCATCGGCGGCATGGATATCTCCCAGACGGTCGAAGGCCGGGAACGCTATACGATCAGCGTCCGCTACCCGCGGGAACTTCGGGATGATATCGACAAGCTGGGCCGTATTCTTGTTGCGACGCCCACCGGCGTTCAGGTGCCTTTGGGCCAGCTGGGAAAGCTGACCATGCGGATGGGGCCGCCGATGGTGCTTGATGAAAACGGCTCTCTGGCGGGATATGTCTATATCGATTTAAAAGACCGCGATCCGGGCGGGTATGTGCGTGACGCCAAGGAGGCGGTCAAGCGGGAGATAACGCTGCCCCCCGGTTATTTCATTACATGGGCTGGGCAGTACGAGTATCTGGAACGGATGCAGGAGCGCATGAAAATCGTTCTGCCCCTGACGCTGGCATTGATATTCGGGTTTCTCTTCCTGACAACGAAGTCCGCCGTCAAGACTGTTATTATCATGGCTTCCGTGCCTCTTTCTCTTATCGGCGGAATCCTTCTTATGTGGACGCTGGGTTACAATACCAGCGTCGCGGTCTGGGCGGGGGCTATCGCCCTCATCGGCGTTGCCGTCGAAACAACCCTGATCATGATTGTGTTCCTTGACGAGGCATGGAGAAAAAGGAAAGAGCAGAACCGGCTCAAGGATTCAAGCGATGCTCTTGCTGCCACGCTTGAGGGCGCGCAAAAGAGTCTGCGGGCGGTTCTTATGGCTGTGACCATGAATATTTTCGGCCTGCTGCCCATCATGGTCGCGACCGGGCTCGGCGCGGATGTGATGAAAAGGATTTCAACGCCCATGTTCGGCGGGCTCATAACGCTGATGCTGCTGACGCTCATTGTCATTCCCGTGATTTATAAAATGCGCGAAGAACGTATTGCCTTAAAAGGGACTGCGGCATGAGCGATGTAAGAAAACCATGGGAAATTGAGGCGAAGGACGTTCTGGCGATGGCGGGAGCAAGCGCCGATACGGGGCTGTCCCTGGCGGAGTGCGACCGCCGCCTCGCGGAATGCGGCCCCAACACCTTGAAAGAAGAAGTGAAAGTTACGCGCTTCCACCGGCTTTTGGTGCAATTTAAAAGCCCCGTCGTCATTACGCTTTTAGTCGCTACGGTTATCTCGGCGCTTCTCGGCGAAATCATCGATGCCATCGCAATCGCCACGATTGTCATTATCAACGCTATCATTGGCTACATTCAGGAATCAAAGGCGGAAGCCGCTATCGATGCACTAAAAAAGCTTTCTGCGCCAAGGGCGAGGGTGCTGCGGGAAACCAACATCTGCGACATCGCAGCTTCGGAAATCGTCCCCGGCGACATTCTGGTGCTGGAAGCGGGAGATTACATTCCGGCTGATTGCCGCATCATTATTTCCAGCCAGCTTTCGGCGGACGAGGCGGTCCTTACCGGTGAATCCCTGCCCGTGGATAAGGATGTCCGCCCGGTGTCCGGTGCTGCAATTCTGGGGGAAAGGCGCAATATGTTGTTTGCGGGTAGCGCCGTGGCGACGGGAACGGCGCGCGCGATTGTGACCGCAACGGGCATGGGCACGGAAATCGGCCATATTGCGGGAATGCTGGAATCGGCGGACAAGTCCCAGACGCCCCTCCAGAAGACACTTGAGCAGGTCAGCAATAAACTGCTTGTCTTCTGCGGTCTTGTCGTCATTGCGGTCGCCGTTCTGGGCTTTATACACGGGGAGGAATGGCTGGACGTTCTCATGACGGCTGTCAGCCTTGCCGTGGCCGCGATCCCTGAAGGGCTGCCCACCGTCGTCACGCTGGCGCTCGCCCTTGCCATCCGCCGTATGACCAGGCGAAACGCTATTATAAGGCATATGCCGGCGGTTGAAACGCTTGGTTCGACCAATGTTATCTGCACAGATAAAACAGGAACGCTCACGACAGGAAAGATGAGGGTCCGCGAGACGTTTGTTTTATCTGGGGGAATAGTGCAGCCGGGAAGCGCGGATAACACGCTTTCGGAAGATGTCAGGACGCTTATAGTCAGCGGCGCCTTATGTTCCAACGCCGCTGTCAGTGGTGACGGGATTGCCACCGGCGATCCGACCGAAGTTGCGCTTTTGTATCTTGCCGGAGACCATGAAATCGCTGTGCGATCTCTGAATATTCAATATCCGCGGCTCGCCGAGTGGAGTTTCGACAGCAACAGAAAGCGGATGAGCGTGGCAATACAAGAGGGTGCGCAGGTTATCATCCATTCCAAGGGTGCGCCTGAATCGATATTGCCGCTTTGCTTTTTAAGCGGCGATCAACGGAATGAAATTCAGAGCGCCATTGAAACCCTTTCCTCGCAGGGGCGCAGGCTGCTCGCCATTGCGCAGAAAACTCTCCCTGTTTCCGTTACGGATTTTGATGCTGCCATGTACCGGGATCATACCGCCGTTGAAAATAATCTTACATTTCTGGGGCTTGTCGCTATCGCTGACCCGCCAAGGCAGGAATGCATACCGGCCATTCAGGCCTGCAAGGCCGCAGGCATCAAAGTCGTCATGATCACGGGCGATCATCCCGTAACAGCCAAGGCCATCGCCCGTGAACTGGGAATCGTGGAAGATGGAAAATTCGATCAGGTGCTGACCGGAATCGAGCTTGAAACAATGTCATCGCGCGAACTGGCGGACAGGGTTGAACAGGTGGCGGTTTATGCCCGGGTCTCGCCTGAGCATAAACTGAAAATCGTCCAGGCATGGAAGGATAAGGGGAATGTCGTCGCCATGACCGGCGACGGCGTCAACGATGCGCCCGCCCTCAAGCAGGCTTCCATCGGCATTGCGATGGGCAAGGGAGGGACCGAAGTGGCCCGGCAGGCTTCCTCCATGATTTTAGCCGACGATAATTTTGCAACGATTGTTTCCGCCGTCGAGGAAGGGAGAGCCATCTACGGGAATATCCGCCGGGCGATCCAGTATCTGTTATCCGGCAATTTGTGCGAAATTCTGGTGATGCTGGGGGCTGCTATCGTGGGGTGGCCCGCGCCGCTGGCGCCTATTCACCTGCTCTGGATTAACCTTGTGACGGATGGTCTGCCGGCGCTGGCGCTCGTAGCCGAGCCTGTGCCGAAAAATGTGCTTGAGGAGACGAACCGGCCATCGCCGGGAACTTTTTTCGACAGGGAATTCTATAAGGAAATGGCTTTTATCGGCATCATCACGTCAGTCATGGCGCTTGCGGTCTATGCTTACGGCCTGCGCATGGCAGACGAGGTCACCGCAAAAACTTATGTTTTTTCTTTTCTCGTGTTCGCGGAATTGTTCAGATCATTTGCCTGCAGAAGCGAGAGCAAAACGATATTTCAAATGGGCCTGACTTCCAATTTATATCATTTGGCTGCCGTCGCAATTCCTGTCGCGTTTCAAATCACGCTGCATCATTCGGATATTTTCAACGAAATTTTCAAGGTAAAACCCATCAGCTCTGCCGAATGTTTTAGCCTTATTGCACTGACCCTGATTCCGGTGACAGCGGTGGAAATCAGAAAGTGGCTGAAGCACAGAACAAACGGAGAATTTAAACAAAAGGAGATCGAAACATGAAAACACAAGCAGGTAAACACAAGCCCAGAGAAGAACATAAAGAAGGCAATGTCACGCCGTTGCCTGTTAAAAAAGAAGAAGTGGAAAAACACACATTCTGCGGCCCGCATATGAAACTGCCGCCGGTTTCAGTGACAGAAGAAGGTGTGCCTGTGGCCGACAGGGTATTGCATGCCTTGATGGGCCGGGTTTACGGCATGTCTCCGGCGGCGCTGGGCATGACTTATGCCGACTGGCTGAGCCATCTGGCGCTGGCTCCCGGCAAGCAGGCGCAACTCGCCCGCAGCGCATGGGATAAAACGGCGCTGTTTACAGCATTCATCCGCTGCCAGATGCTGGGCCACGGCCATGCGGTGTGCTGCGCCGATCCCATGCCGCAGGACCGCCGCTTTGAAGATGAAGACTGGGAAAAATGGCCCTATAACATGTACCAACAAATGTTTCTCAGGGCAGAGCAGTGGTGGCAGGAAGCGACGGATGTGCGCGGCATGACGCAGCATCACGCCGCTGTTCGGCCCTTTCTGGCCCGGCAGATACTGGATATGTGGTCGCCACTGAATTTTCCGCTGACCAATCCCCGCGTAGCCAAAGTTACCACCGAACAGGGCGGTTTTAATTTCTTCAAGGGTGCGCAGAATTTCATGGAAGACTGGATGAGGCTGGCAACCGGCCAGCCCGCCGTAGGCATGGAAAGCTTCAAAGTCGGTCAAAATATCGCTGCAACCAAAGGTAGGGTCGTTTATCAAAACCGCCTGATCGAGCTGATCCAGTACGAACCGGCCACGGCGGAAGTCTATGCCGAACCCGTGTTGATCGTCCCGGCATGGATCATGAAATATTACATTCTCGACCTGTCGCCGGAAAACTCGCTGGTCAAATATCTGGTCGATCAAGGCCATACCGTCTTCATGATTTCATGGAAAAATCCCGGCTCCGAAGACCGCGACCTTGGCTTCGAGGATTATCTCGATCTCGGCATTATGGATGCGCTCAAAGCCATAAACGCCGTTGTCCCCGATCAAAAAGTGCATGTGTCGGGTTATTGTCTTGGCGGGACGCTCGCTGCTATCGCGGCGGCGACGCTGGCACGGGATAGCGCGGATTCCCTGAAATCCCTGACGCTGTTTACAGCGCAGGTCGATTTCGAGGAAGCGGGCGAATTGCTGATGTTTACCGATGAAAGCCAGCTTGCGTGGCTGGAAGACGTTATGTGGGAAAAAGGATATCTGGACAGCAAGCATATGGCGGGCACGTTCCAGATGCTGCGCTCCCGCGACCTGATATGGTCGCGCATTGTCGAAAATTATATGCTGGGAGAACGCAGGCCACCGAACGATCTAATGGCGTGGAACGCCGACGCCACGCGGATGCCTTATAAAATGCACAGCGAATATCTGCGTAGCCTGTTCCTGAATAATGATTTATCCGAAGGGCGGTTCATAATCGGGAGCAGGCCTGTCGCCCTGACCGACATCCGTGTGCCTGTATTCGCCGTATCGACGCAGCGCGATCACGTCGCGCCCTGGCGTTCGGCTTATAAAATTCATCTCTATGCCGATACGGATGTCACATTCGTTCTGGCCAGCGGCGGCCATAATGCCGGAATCGTCAGCGAACCAGGGCATAAGGGCCGCACCTATCAGATTGGCACAAGGAAAGATGCGGATAAATACATCCCGCCCGAAGAATGGGCGGCTCGTACACCTGTGCAAGAAGGTTCATGGTGGCCGGAATGGCAGACATGGCTGGCGGAGCATTCCGGCGGCAAAGTAAAACCACCGGAAACAGGCGCACCGGACAAGGGCTATCAAATTTTACGCGCCGCGCCGGGCGAGTATGTGATGATGAAATAAAAGGAGAAAACCATGCACCATACCGAACATTGTAAACCCAAGGGGTTCGTCAAATGGTTCCTGTCATGGAAGGGCGTTGCGTTGATCCTGCCGTTGGCCGGGGTCAGCTATTACCTTCTGACCGTTCACCTTGAACATTTGGCGGTTGCATTGCCTTACCTGATCCTTCTGGCCTGCCCGCTCATGCATATTTTTGGACATGGGCACGGCCATCACCAACATAACCACGAAGAAAGCAACAAAAAATGAAAAAAGATAAATCGCACCACTGTCATCAAGGGCATCATCACGGGCACGATCACAAAGGGGAACCAAAGCCTGTTACCGCCAATGACGGCGGTGCGATTTACATCTGCCCCATGCACCCGCAGATCAGGCAGAAAGGGCCGGGAAGTTGCCCCATTTGCGGCATGGCGCTGGAGCCGGAAACGGTAACCGGCGAAGAAGGACCAAATCCAGAATTGACCGATATGAAGAGAAGGTTCTGGATTGGCCTTTTTCTGACCCTGCCCGTGCTGTTCCTGGAGATGGGAGCGCATGTCTTTAATCTTCATATCGTCGAACCGCAAGCATCCAACTGGCTGCAAATGGTTTTCGGGACACCGGTCGTCCTGTGGGCGGGGTGGCCATTTTTTCACCGGGCGTGGGCCTCCATCGTTAACCGCAGCCTGAATATGTTTACGCTTGTCGCCATGGGTACGGGTGTTGCGTGGGTTTACAGTCTTGTCGCCACCATCGCGCCAGGCGTTTTCCCCGATACGTTCAGGGGAACGCATGGCGCCGTCAGCGTTTATTTCGAAGCAGCCGCCGTGATTACCGTTCTGGTGCTGCTGGGCCAGGTTCTGGAACTCAAGGCCCGCGAACAAACGAGCGGGGCTATCAAGGCGCTCCTGAAGCTTGCCCCGGCTACGGCGCGTCGTATTACCGATGGCGGGGATGAGGAAATTCCGCTTGGCCATGTGCATCAGCACGATCATCTAAGGGTACGCCCCGGCGATAAAATCCCGGTGGATGGCATCATTCTGGAGGGAAAGAGCGCGGTCGATGAGTCGATGGTCACTGGCGAGTCCATGCCTGCCAAGAAGGAGGCGGGCAGCAAGGTTATCGGCGGCACGATCAACCAGACCGGCAGCTTCATCATGCAGGCCGAGAAGGTCGGGCAGGAAACCATGCTGGCGCAGATCGTCAAGATGGTGGCCGAGGCCCAGCGCAGCCGCGCGCCTATACAGCGGCTGGCCGATGTTGTTTCCGGCTGGTTTGTGCCCGCCGTTATCCTGGTTGCGATCATCGCGTTTTCCGTCTGGTTTATTTATGGCCCGGACCCAGCCTTTACTTATGGCCTGATCGCCGCTGTCAGCGTTCTGATTATCGCCTGCCCCTGTGCGCTTGGCCTAGCAACGCCGATGTCGATCATGGTCGGCGTTGGGCGCGGCGCGCAAGCGGGTGTTCTGATCCGCAACGCCGAGGCGCTGGAGCGCATGGAAAAGATAGATACGCTTGTTATCGACAAAACCGGTACACTGACGGAAGGGAAGCCGAAGGTTACACAAATCGTTCCGGCAAACGGATTTTCTGAAGATGAATTGTTGGCCCTGGCTGCTTCCCTGGAACAGGGCAGCGAACATCCGCTGGCTAACGCAATTGTCCTGGCGGCGAAGGAAAAATCTCTGTCCCTGTCCCCGGCGCAGGATTTCGACTCTCCCACCGGCAAGGGCGTAACCGGAAGCATCGGCGGAAAGGCCGTTGCACTCGGCAATGTGTTTCTAATGGAGGAATCAAAAATAGACATTACTGCGCTAGCCGGGCAGGCAGATGAACTGCGAAGCAGCGGCGCGACGGTGATTTTCATGGCCGTTGATGGACAGGCGGCAGGAATCCTGGCGATTGCCGACCCGATCAAAAAAACCACCCCGGAAGCCATAAGCCAGTTGCAGGCGCTGGGAATCCATATCGTCATGTTGACCGGCGACAACCGGCGCACGGCAGAAGCCGTCGCCAAGACGCTGGGCATAGATGAAATCGAAGCCGAAATCCTGCCGGAAGACAAGGCGCGAATTGTTAAAAAACTGCGCGATCAGGGCCGCATCGTCGCCATGGCCGGAGACGGCACGAACGATGCTCCCGCACTGGCTGCTGCCGATATTGGCATCGCCATGGGTACGGGAACCGATGTAGCGATGGAAAGCGCGGGAGTGACACTGCTCAAAGGCGACCTCACCGGCATTGTCCGCGCCCGCCGCCTATCCGAAGCTGTGATGCGCAATATCCGCCAGAACCTGTTTTTTGCTTTCATCTATAACGCGGCGGGCGTCCCTGTCGCGGCAGGCATCCTCTATCCTGCCTTCGGGATAATGCTCAGCCCGATTATCGCGGCGGCGGCCATGGCTTTAAGCTCTATCAGTGTCATTGCCAACGCGCTAAGATTGCGTCTCGTTAAGCTGGTATAGGACTAGAACCTCAAAAAGAAGCGGCGTTGATGCTTGGGAAGAAGAAGCCTCATTGAGGAAGAGTGCGCTTTATTCGAAAAACGGCATATACTGGGATTTAATGAACTCTTCTCCTCGCTCGCGCGTTATAGGAAGGTTTCGAGAATAGCCGGATGTTGCGATTTAAGCCATTCCTTTTGATAGTCGATTGAGATATATTTTTACATAAGTATACATTTTAACAAGATGTTGATATTAATGAAATTTTAGGGCTTAAGTGGATGTTAATCTATTTATACTAGAATTTTCCATATGGTTAAGTTTTCGTTCGATAGGTGTTTGGGTTGGCTATTGACGATTTTGAAAAATGTCTCGATTTATTACGAAAGCTCGATTGGCCCAGAGACCAGTTTTGTATTACAGGTAGTGCGGCATTGCGTCTGCTTTCGAAGGTCTCAATGCAGCGTGGCTATCCAGAGCTGATAAACCGAGAACCGAACGATATCGATGTGCTTGTTATTGGCGATGCCCTGAGGCGCGCCAGGGACATCGGTAAGGCAAGGTCGTCTCCGTTAGATAAAGGCGAGCTGCTAAGTATTCGCTTGCGGGACGGTAAGGGAGATTGTCTGGACCTGACAAATGCCTGGCCTTTAGGTCCTGAAGTCATTACCCCTGCGGACTTGCGCGACATATCGCATGAACTAGACGGTATCAGGGTTATGCGGGAAGAGTTCATAGCCGAGTTTAAAAAAAGGTCAAATCGCCTGAAAGACGAAGGTGACGTCCAACAGATTGACAAAGCTTTGGCGCATAAAATAAATCTCGCCCCTCTTCCCCGAAAACCTTGAATCTTACTTTTGATGTATTGAAATTTTATAGCATAGCGACCCAGGTTAAGATTCATGGGACGCAACAAGGGCTCTTCCGGAGCGTCCGCCCGCAGTGAAAATGCTGCCAGTGAGAGGATAATAAAGAGTTTCGCCGAATCAGGAAGGACCTAAGGTCGTCGTACAGGCTCTTTGCGCCCTTGCCCTCGAAGGTCGTAACGGGCTTCGGGCTGAAATCGACCTTCGGAAGGCGAGAGCGGACAGCGTGAGCAGCGATAAACCCACGATGGTCACGGCCAGAAAGTTGGGCCAGACGATATCAAGGCCTGCGTCGCGATATAAAATTGCCTGCGCGAAGGACACAAAATGGGTTGAGGGCACGAACCACATGATATGCTGCAACCAGTCCGGCTGGCTTTCCAGCGGTGTTTGCCCCCCTGAAAGCAAAGTCATCGGCAGGATCGTAATAATAAAGAGCAGACCAAATTGCGGCATGGAGCGCGCCGTTGTCCCTAAAAAATACCAAGCGCGGAGGCAAAAAACAGGTACAGAAGACCAAAAGCGCCGCGTCATTATCGCCTGCTATCACGGATTCGACTTCGGCAAAAACGACCCCGACGACATCGAGGCGGAGATTTACGAAGTGGACAGCATGAAAGACCTTGCCGAGCAATTCCTAGAAGAAGGGTTGTTCGGCGAGATACCGGAGTCCATCCGCTATTATCTGGACTACGACTTGATAGCCCTCGACCTTGAGGCCGATTACAGCACCACCGAAATCGCGGGGGTGAGGTTGGCTTACAGGATTCTGTAAGCTGGAGGCCGAAAAATTTGCGCCGCAACCGTAGGGTTGCGGCGCAAATGCTTTACAAAAAAGGTTATTCCGGCAGTTTCAGCCGTATGCCTTCTTCGTCCGCCATAGCGGGGGAAAGGAAAGCGTTGCACGATTGCAGAATCTTTTGCGCGGCTTTGACGTTTTCCCATTCCACGGCGCTTGTCCATTTTTGCGCGTAATCGAGTGTGCGGATAAATGGCGGGGTTATGGCGTTTTGTGATATGGCTTTCAGCGACGAAAGATAGTTATTCCTGTAAATCGTGGGAATGACGATGCGCTCTTCCCCCGCGCTGACCAATTCCGCGTTCATCATGACGCGGGCAATACGCCCGTTTCCGTCCGTAAACGGGTGAACTTCGGATACCAAAAACATCATAAATACGGCGCGGGCGAAGGGGGATTCAAGGCTTTGGTAAAGCGCGAAGCCCTGTTCCAACGTGCCGGATACAAGGTCTGGGGCTACAAAAACGGTTGTTCCGGCGCGGTTGGCAAGTCCTTTGAATTTCCCCGGATTTTTATCGGGGCGACCTTCCATGATGACGGCATGGCGGCTTTGCAGAAGCGCCGTGAAAGAATCCGCATCACGCGGCAGTTTCTTCATTTCGGCATCGTCCGACACAAGCCGCCATGTTCCCAAGACATCGTGCGCGTCCTCCGGTCGTTCGGAAGGGATATAACCGTCGAAAACGATGGAGGCGGCTTCTTCGACCTCGAATTCCGTTCCTTCAATGAAGTTGGAGAAATATGCTTCGTAAAAGGCCAGCGTCGCGCTTCCTTCGTCCGTGCGCTTTTTGACAAGGCGCGTAACGGGAGGCCATTCGCGCAAGGCGGTATGGAGCGAGGCAAACAGTTTCACGCGGTCGGGGTCGAAAGGCATGGCTCGTTGACGGGATTTTCCTTGCGCCGTCTTCATTTGTGCTTCGCGTGTGCCGAGGAACGCGCCGATGATTTTGTCCAGCTTCTTATAGTTTTCTTTCAAACGAAGGCGCGGGGCTAAATCACGGGCTTCGTCGCGCAGTTTGTTGAGGGCGTCGATCCCGCCGCGCCTCAAGAGGGTATCAAGCCGTTCTTCTATTTCCGCTTGCGTCAAAGTGCGGGAGACAGAGCCTTCCCGCGCCCGCGACGGCGACATATTTTCAAGCCACGCCCGCGCCGTGGAAGACAGGCGGAGCGTACCGATAAAAGGGCGGTCGTTTTCTTGCGCGGGCGCACCTTTGCGGACTTTCAGGGTAATGCCTGGGAGTTTGATGTCGCGTGTCCTCTCCGCAATCAAAAAAACAGAGCCGTCCTTGGCGGGTGCGTTTTCTATCGCCGTGCGGTCGGCGATAAGGGCATGGGGCAGGTATTCGCCGACAATCTGCCACAGGTGGCGGCGCACGAGTTGTTCGGGCTTTTCTTTCAAATTTCTGGTATAAAGGCGCGAGGCGATTTTGCGGAACTTGCCTTGGCGTACACCGCGAAAAACGGCGGCCTTTATTTCGTCCGTCGAGAGGAAGACCTCGGGAAATTCGTCGAGTAACTTTTCAGCCATTAAAAACCACCTTTTCTCCATTATAAGAACTTTTTGATGAATAAGGTGATAAAAAAGTAACTTTTTGCGAAATAATGTCAGCTATCTGTCTTAAGATGTATTTTATGCTGAATATTCAGCGGGTTATTAAGAAAAAGAAGAAGCGAGGCTTCGGAAACATGAACCGCAAATTATGCGGCGAATAGGGGCGATATTCGCCGTATTTCTCCGGCCTTCAGGTTTCGCGCCGGATGTGCAAAGCTACGGCCTTCAGGTTTTTACTTACCCAAAACCTGAAAGCTTGACTTACACGGTTACTTGCACGTATAAGTATGGAAAGGTATTTCATAGTGAAATATCAGATAGTTACGAAGCTCTAGGCTGTGCTCATAACCTGAAGGCCGCAGGTTCAAATCCTGCCCCCGCAACCAATCTTCTCAATGAGTTAGTAACGAATCTTTAAGCGTATATCTGTCATAATAGAGCTGAAAACACTTACACACTAGTTACGCACTTTTGTGTAAGTCCGGCTCAAAATGGAGAAGCGCCATGGAGAATCGTACTGAACATACAAACCCCCAAAACAACCATCCAATCTTCGGCGGCAGAGCTTATGTTTTCCGCCGTGACCGCAGTCCTTATTGGCAAGCGGCAGCATTTTTGAATGGGCATAATTACAGACATAGCACCAAAGAGGAAGACCTGCAAAACGCTATTCAGGTAGCGGAGGACTGGTATCTTCATCTGCGCGGCCAAGCCGCTGTGGGTGTTCTTGCGACACCAGCGGAAGAAGCAAAGGCAGAGCCGACTTTTGCCGAGGTTGCAGATCAGTTTATGAAGGAATATGCCCTTTTGACCGAAGGTCAACGCGCCCCCCGCTGGGTGCAGGGGCATGAAATCCGTCTTCGCCTTTATTTACTGCCTTTCTTTGGCTCTTTGCCTATTTCTGAGGTCACGTCAGGCAAAATCCAAGATTATCGCGTCATGCGCATGACTCCGCCGACTGAAAAGAATCCTCATGCTGAAGATAACCGTGACTTTAAGCCGAAACTCCCAGCCCCAAAGACGCTGCATAACGAGATTGTGACGCTCCGGTTGGTGCTGAAATCTGCTCTACGGGTGGGACTGATTGCGGGCTTGCCAGATTTATCCGCGCCTTTCCGCAAAAACAGCAAGGTGTCCCACCGCGCATGGTTCAGTCCTAACGAGTATAAGCAGCTCTATAAGGCAACGCGCGAATACGCCGAGAAAGCAAGGCCACAGAATAGATGGACGGCAGAACAGTTACACGATTTTGTGCTGTTCATGGCAAATACCGGATTGCGACCGGATGAAGCCGCTAACCTACAACACCGAGACGTTGAGATCGTCCACGATGAAGACATGGATGAAGAGATTTTGGTGATCGAGGTACGTGGCAAGCGTGGCGTTGGCTACTGCAAAAGCACGGCAGGCGCTGTGACGCCGTATAAACGCCTTCTCAAGCGTCCGAAGCCGCGCACCGGAGAGTTGCCAAAGATAGACGACCCCGTTTTTCCGGGCAGTCATATCAAAATGTTCAATGCGCTTTTGAACCGCATCAAACTGAAATATGACCGCGACAACCAACCGCGCACGTCCTATAGCTTGCGCCATACATATATCTGTTTCCGCCTCATGGAAGGAGCGGACGTTTATCAGCTGGCGAAGAACTGCCGTACGTCAGTGGAAATGATTGAAAAACACTATGCCGCGCATATCAAAAATATGCTGGATACAAACCTAATCAATACCAGAAAGCCGCGTGGCAGGACGCGGCCTGTTATTGAGGACGAGGAAGTGTGAAGACAATTCCCGCTTAAAAAGGGAGGGGGTAGTCCCTCCCTAAATATTTACGAAGGTAACAAGATATTAATAGGAAATTTACACTGTTTTTTGCAGGGTATAAATTCCTATGACAGCTAAAAAGATTCCTAAAAAAATTTGTTATCTTTGATAACTTCTCGCGTTATCTTTCATGATGGTAACTAATCATTACTTGTTCTTAATCTTGCGTGTTCAAATCTATGGCACGTAGGGCAGAGAAGTGCAAAGTCAGCCGTCGTAGTTAATCTTTTTCCTTCGTATAACGGGTTCTTGTGATGAACATCTAATAAAGACCTTGGAGAAATTCTAGTACCGTTCACTTTGCAAAGGGGGTCAAAGCCACAGTCATCACAACGTAAGTTATTCGACTTGGTGCGATCATGTATAAACTTTGTTGCAAGCCAAGCCGCTCTTTTTCTGTATTTAGACTTCTTTTCTTCGTCCATCCCCTCTAGCGCGCTCATTAGATCTTCATCTAAAGGAGGTACTACCTCAGGAAAAACTTCACTTTTTTCTGCAATTTCAAAATCTCGTTCTAAGGCAATCCATTCGTTCCTAGCTTCCAGCTGCCTTATTTCGAGACCGCCAATCGCCACTCTGTCATCGTCATTTAATTTACGCAAAGCTCGCTCTTGTCGCCTAAAAATGCGCCAAGCCGCTTCTTCTCCAAGAACCTCTTTAGCTGTCGGCTTGCCAATGATCTCATAGGATTCAATTATGGGGAAAGAAACAGACCAGCGAAAACCAAGATTTTTTTTCCTAGCCCACATATCCTGTACTTTTTGAAACTCCTCATTTCCAATCAACTCTGAGAGATGATGCGAGCTGTGTTGAATTTTGTGTATAGCTACCAACCTGCCCTCAAGTTCCTGATGTATCTTTTTATCCTTCAGATACTTTGGGTCGTTCTCAAACCCAGCGTTTGGGGTTTCCATGGTTTGAGTAATATATTCTAAGACATACCCATCGGATTGACGGTTAACTAGGCTTTCTAGCTTTGCCTTAGAATTAGCCCCTTTTCCCGATGGGGTAAAGCTAAGGCGCCCGCTTGCTGGAAGGAAATTTGATTTTGCAGCAACTATTGGCTGAGGTAAATCTGATGCTTTCATGAAAATTCACTCTTTCAGGCTTGGATATTTTCTCCACGTTCCCTTATAATCGCGACAATTTCGTCAAAGATCGGAGACGTTATCCTATCTTTTTTAAGGTCTGTCTTGAGTTTTTCGGCTTCGTTCAAGACCATCGCACTCATATTCGATAAGGTTTTTTCGAGGTTCTTTTTGGCGACCGCCGTTTCTGGCACAAGTCTGTGCCAATGGCGCATGAAAAGCTTTTCCGGATCATTTTTACCGCCGATTTTCATGGCCATTTTTGTATCTAGTTCTGGGTACGCGACGGTACTCAGCAAGTCATAGGCGGGGGCAAGGCGGGACTTACCTTTTTCGTACAGGAACGAAAAGTTTTTCCCGTGCGCATCGTTATTACCGATCAGGTAATTGAATATCACGATATTCAAAAACGCAATGCGGTCTGGTACGGGCTGGACGCTGTGATCTTGCAGGGCGGTGAGGCAAGCGGAGATGCCCGGCCCGCCTTCACGCTCGTATTTGTTTTCGGGCGGGATGGAGAGGGCTTGGCAAAAATCTTCCTGATGGAGGCGCGTAACGGTTTTTCCCGTCCATTGACGATCATAGCGTTCGACCAGCAAGAAGGGTTCTTTTGCCGTATGACGGATTTCAGCGTTTGGAGCATCAAGGCCTGACCTTGCCGCTAGTAAAAGGCAGAAAAGCTCATTATGAACGCTGTCCTGTATATCATCACGATCTGCGATAAGCGTTTTCAGGATATGCGTTGTTGGTGCACCTCCTGTCATGAGGGCGAGTTTACCATCCGCGATACGCACGGCGATTTTATCCTGTGCCCCAGCCAGAGAAAGGCGAATGCCATTCTCTCCTGCCAGCAGGGGGCGGCGTTTGATCTTGTCGAAAATCTCGTCCAGTTGCGCATCGTCGAGGAAATGCACATCATCTGCATCTTCTTTGTGGGGCGGCGTGCCTTCCGGATAGAGCGAAAGCGCGCCTGCACACTCTCCGCCGACGATCTCCAGCAACGAAAATGGGTTTTTCTCGGAAACGCCCAGGTTTTTCGCCATGCGCTTGCGTACAAGGTCGTCCGGCAGAAGGCCGGAGAAATAAGGCCGCGTCACACGGTCGCCAAATTCTCCATATTGTAGCGGCATGGAGATTGAGATAGGGCAGGCCTCGGCGGATTTCAGGTAATCCGCATCATAGGCAAACAGCAAACGCCCGCTGTCGTCCTGCGTCAGCTGGCCAGCCCTGTTGTTCAAAAACCAGACATCGAGAATACGCGGCATTACAGGTCACCTTTTCGGTCAGCGGCGTGTAGGCTGATGCCCAGCGTCTCAAGAACCAGCAAAGTTTTTCCAAGATGGCTGGAAGCCTTGCCGCCTTCGAGTTCGACAATAAAGCGGCGACCCAGCCCGCACATGGCGGCAAGCTGTTCTTGCGTCACGCCCTGCGCTTTGCGCACTTGCTTGACGATACTGCCGAGGGTTTCAATGTCTTTGACTTGTTTCATGGCCTTTTGTTCCCGTTCGGTATCATTATAACCGATTTAGGGCAAAAAGCAATTAAATGTTCCCGATCGGTATCTTTTAACGAGTTTAGGGCTGATTTAGGCCGAAATGTTACCGATCGGGAATATTTTTCGAAGTGGGTTCTATGCCGGATTTATACTTCCGGATAGAGCTTCGGAAACCATCGCTCCACAACTTCTATCGGGAAGGAAAGGCGGACGGGGCTGTGTGGCGTATCGGATACGAGTAATCCCGCACTGACAAGCTGCGAGAGAACCGTGCCTTTATAGCCTGTAATTTCGGTCGCTTGTCCGCGTTCGAATTCGCCAAATATAAAGGTTTCTTTCAAAAGGGGCAGGGAGCCTTTGTGCACGCGGCCAGCGCGGGTTTCCTCTTCAATGTAAATCGTCATGCGCTTGATGAAGTCTTTGGGATCTAGCAGGATGGCCCCATTATTCCACCTGATCGATACAGGTCCCCAGGAAGAACTTACAAAAATGGACAAGCGTCTCTTCGCTGAGCGTGCTGCATCCATCCAGATCGCCGCGCCTCGGGCTATCTTAAGCTATGTGGATACAGCTAAGAAATACGGGGAAAGCTTTGATTTTTTCTACCTGTAGATCTCGTAAATTAAAGCATTGTAGCTCAGCTAGGCCTCAAGAATCGGGCGTATACTTTTGTGAGTAGGCAAATATAGTTTCTGCCCGTGCCCAGCCAGGCTGAGATAGCCAATCATAAAAGCCAATATAGCTCAAATTGCCGGAAATTATTTGACAGAGTGCAACGGCTATATCTTGAACCTCGCAGACAGCCAGTCTTGTACAGGAATCTAATGCTGTGAAAGTATCAGGGTTGACGCCGGGGTTACAGAGTGTAACGCAGAATCTATCATGAAAACCAAACTGAGCTGCGGCAGCTAATACAGTTCTTACCTCATTTAATTCGCATAGGTTGTTTGCTTCTTTAGTTTTGCACTCAATAATAAAATCTGGCCGGCCTTGAATATGAATGAGATAGTCAAACTGACCGGGAGCTGTTCCATCATCAAATAAAGTGAACCGAATTCCCGCTAAAGTAAGAAACTCTTCAAGCTTTTTTTGAAAGAGTATCCCGCGTGCAGAAAAAAATTGACTAATTAGGCTCTCATGCTGGGGTAGTATAGAAGTCAGCCGATTAAGTGTGCGGTCTCGTAGTACCCTGTGCCATTCATGTGCTCCGCTCTGAATTTTTCTTGCGCTATCATTAGCATTGTTTATGCCCGCCTTAATAAGGGCATTGATTACATCTTCCCAATGTGTCCTGCGTCTAATTTCTGTATAGGAGTGGATTCCAGCAGAAAGTAATGCAACAGCTTCTCTCCGAGATATTCTATTGCTACCCTTAAATTCGCTCATCCATAGCGTTTCGGCGGGAAAGCCTGTCCGAAGCCTCCATGTTAGAAACTTCATCGCAGGAATTATGCTGCGTATACAGTCAAGCTGTGATTCTGAGAGATGGCGAAAAACTAGGGGTCTTTGTTCGGGCGGTACATTAGGTTTAGTAGCTGCGGCTAATATTTCGCCAAAGCCTGATACACACCAGGCCATTTCGCGAGCCATAGATTGGATTTTTCCCGCGCGCACGCCATTAAACCGCTTTTCAAGGTCAGGCATAGGCGCCCCTGCAATCCAGTCTAGAAGCAAATCAGAAGCATGGATGGAGGAACTATACGGTATCCAAGATGGCTCGCTTAGAAAATGGGGGATGCTAGCTGTGAAGCTGTGAGTAACGTGGTGATTATTAAGCTGGTAAGGAAAGTGTCTGGTCCTATTAAGGCTGGAAAACTCAGGGCTTGCTCCGCAGGCGAATAAAATCGATGCATCAAAGCGTATTCGGTTTGCAGGGTCTGTATTGTTTTGTATCAAGGTGGAGAGTTCCTGTCCTTTTTTACCGACGAAATCTAATAAGTAGTTAGCTGTATCCGGTAGCAGCCCGCTTATAGCTATTTGTTTTCCTGTATCGGTTACAAAAATCCTGCTTCCGTTTATCAAAAAGCCATATTGTCCAAGCTTGTTGATGACCTCTGTCGGGAGACCTTCCCAGTGAGATAACCCGGCAAGATTGTTATCACCTTCGCTGTATGCAGTGAAGGTGGTTAGTAAAAAATTACGTACTTCATCGACGCTACTGGATATACCGCAAGATAATAGCCAAAGAGATAGTTGGTCAAAGGTTTCTGGGTTAAGTTGAGGGATCATTGCAGTGGACATATCGGGGGATAGGTACATTTTTATATTTTGAATGTCTCGAAAATTGTCCTCCGAAGAAAAAATTATTTGTCCTTCTCCATCTGCGATTCCCATTCGGCCTGCCCGCCCCGCCATATTTTGGAATTCGGAATTCGGTATTGGAGATCTGGAGCTTCCATCCCATCTTTTCCAATCGTCGAATATAGCTGTTTTAATAGGAAAGTTTACGCCCGCAGCTAAGGTGGAAGTGCAGAAAATAACATCTACCTCTCTACTTTTTAATTTAAGCTCTACGAGCCGCCTTTCTTCTTCTAGTAAGTCCGCCGTGTGCACGGCAACTCTAAAATTTAATAAATCACTTAGTTGCCGTGCGATGTCTGTATCCTCGCTGAAGCTTTCATTTAAGCTCTGTTCCGTAGACGAGTGATATTGCATAGCAAGTTTAAATTGTTGTGCCAAACTATATACTTTATCAATGGTCATGCAAAATACCACAATAGGTAAATTGGCAGCGTTTTCACAGAGGCTAGCGGCTATGTCCGGAGATTGTCGTAGGGGGTTAGCGGGAAGGTGCGATACACCTTCTTCTAGCCGAGATGTGTTAATGCTTAGTGTTTTTGTAGGAGTGCGGCATTGGTAGTGTAAGTGCTTTTCTCTTGTCGTTGTATATACCAATTTTAAGTTTAGCCATGAAGATAGCTGTTCTGCATCTCCTCTTTCAATGACAGCAGATAGCCCCACGAAATGTCCTAGGCGAGAATTTTTTAAAATGGTCAGCAGTATTTCTGTATTACGCCCGCGTGATTTGTCTGCAATCAGTTGTATCTCGTCGCATATAACCAATATAGACGACATATCATTTTTTAAACCAGCTGCGGATAATAGCCCCAAGTACTTTTCATATGTTGCCACAAGTAGAGGGGCATCTAGGGGATTGGCTGTTGTAGGGCCGTTAGCATCAAGAACGCCATCCCCTGTAGCTAGGATAATAGCGGATGGGTCTCCACCAAAGTGCTTGTCCCTTAATGTGGCTTGAAACTCTTCAAATTTCTGTGATGCGAGAGCTCTGTGAGAGACTAAGTATACAGCACTGGCGTTCTCAACTGAGCCCTCTATGAGCCATGAAAGTAAAGCCCACATTGCAATATGCGTTTTGCCAGTTGATGTTGGCGCAACTGCAAGAATTTTCGTATCTCTGGCGACTCCTTCTTCGAGGGCTGCATACTGTATATTTGTAATAGATATATTTTCACCGTCCTTAGGGAGGAGGTCGTTATCTTCAATAATAAACGGCTTAAGTCCGTGGTTCGTAGGTAATTGATATTGCACTTGTGCTGACCTCATGGAAAATAAATAAGACTAACTAATGACGAAAGATTTTATCCCTTTACTATTTTCTTGTCACTCAAGAATAATGGCCTCATTTGTAAAGAGATGCTTTTTTATCGAATGTCGAGAAAGGGCGGCGCATTTTCACTGCCGCAGGAAAGACGGCCATACCGCTCTACTGCTTGCCCAGCCTCGACCATAGCACAGGAAAGGTCTTTTCCTTTTGATGTGCAGCGGGCAATTGTACGTCCATAGCCATCAATTTCTATTGCCGCGCAGGTGACGCGATCACGCGTCAGGGCTTCAAGATGGTCTTTCGACTTAAATGGGTTGCCTGTGGTGCAACGCCTGCCTTTGCGGCAGTGATCCGGCATTTCCGGTGCGTCGATCCCATACAGACGTATGCGTGTATTGTCGCAGGAAAACGTATCGCCATCGATAATATACGGGCTCTCGCAGACAATCTTCTTTTTCGATACATCGCCGGACGCTGCTTGGCCTTGATATACAAAGCTGAGGCTCAGTGCGGCAATAACCGGGAGCCATATCGCTAATCGGCTTAGAAGCTGCTTATGCTGTTTCATCTTTTCTCTGCCTGTTTCTGGCCACTTTCTTCATTTTAATCCTATGGCGGCATATCGCCTAGGGTAAAAGTGCGTCTTTTGTCACTGCCCATCTCCTTTGAAAATATTTGCAATCTCCCTCGTGCAATATTCAGCCCCCTGCCATACACGGGTGCGTCCCGCATCAACAAGAAAATCGGTTCCCCCATCCTGATTGCAGGCAGAGCCTGCGGAAGGTCTCCCCCAATTTTCTTATTGACGCTGCACCCGCTGCTGGCGGTCGGGAGGCATCGCCCGAAAGGGTTTTGCAAATCAAGGAGACCAGATCATGACAACATTATTCGCACAGCCTTACGACATCACCGCCAACGGCTTTTATTTCGACAGTGCGGAAGAGTATAACGAAAACGCAGAAAAAAACCGCAATAGCGCAGGTTTTCCGGTTGAGGAATACGAGCTCCAGTTTATCGACGGCGAGAGCATAGACGCAGCGCTTTTTAGATCTCTGGATGTCAATCAAGCCAACTTCGGCGCGTTTCTGGAGGCTTGTGAAGAATGGGATATTGGCCAAAAGCAGAAAGTTATTATCGCCGTTGGCGAGTGTGGTTACAGCTTCGATCCACAATCCGGTGATCCGGATGATTTCGATATCGACCTTTACGAACTCGACAGCCTGAAAGAACTGGCTGAGCAATACGTAGACGAAGGCCTGTTTGGTGAAATCCCCACGAGTATCCAGAACTATCTGGATTACGATGCTATCGCACGTGATTTGGGCTTCGATTACTCCGAAACCGAGGTTGCCCGTACACGGCTAATTTACAGGTGCGCGTAAGCGCACCTGTAAAAGGTCTAGTGGAGCGTTGCGGCCTGTTCGGTCTCTATATACCGCACCATAATCAGCACGGCCACGCGCTCGATGGGGCAGCGGGTAGTGACGTGCATGATCTGTGGCGGCAGGTTTGCCAGCCCATTGGCTTCAATATAGGTTTTGTACCTGCTGAAGAAACTGGCGACCAGACGCGTGACTTCGGCCTCAATCGCATTGTCATCCTCCTGAGCGCCCAGTGCCGCCCAAACCTCACGCTCCGACAAATGGAAGAATTCCGGATTTGCCTTGGGGAACGTCCACACTTTCTCGCCCACGGGCTTACCTTTTTTGAAGGCTGGAGAACATTGTGGCATCCAGCACCATGCGCAAGGCTAGGCCTTCCAGAGCGCAGGTTTTGGCGGCTAGAAAGCTATGCGGGTTTTTGCCGTCCTGCAAAAGTTGTTTGACCTGCCTTGTATAGTCATCCATGAGGCAGGCGAGTTCATGAATAATCTGGCTATCATTTTTATCGGCCAGTGCCGCCTGAACCTCGGCATCACTCATATCCTGATATTTTTTAGGCAATGTGTACGTCATGCGCCACCCTTTCCCGAAATCGACAAAAGAAAACGGTCACCAGAAAGCTTCTGGTGACCGGGGTGTTTACAACCGTGCTAGACGGCGCAGCGTATTTACGCAGGCGCTATTGTATTCCGCCGCCACCCCGACCGTAAGATCGAGAAGGCGCATCGGGTTTTACGAGCAGACGCAAAGCTCGCTAGCAGAGGTTGTAAAGCCCCAGAGCGACCTTTTTCGTCGCTCCGTTTATGAGGATAAGGTTTTTAGGGAAGGTTGTAAATGAGCATAAGCCTGTCACTTAAATCTTGTCTTTGCGCGGCCTATGAGGTTACCAATAGGAGCTTATTTACTGGTGTTTGATAGGGCATTCCAATAGTTTAGTATTGCCCCAATAGTAGAAACTATGGGTATAGACTTACTGTTTATGGTGGGTTCGATAATCGTTTAAGGCGAGGGTCAAAAAAGTGAAGTTTGATGAGTGGATGAGAGCTAATTCTAATTTATTAGAGAAAACGATAAAAAAATACTACACGGCTATAGAAGGTTCTTTGTCTGTCTGGGCGCGTGACGCAGGAATAATCAAGGGCTCTATCCTTGATATTTCTAATGCAAAAGAGATGGCGCAGGTGGCGCTTAAGATTAAACAAATTCCTTTATTTGTAGAAAGGGACGATGTTGGACACGGCATGTATGCGGCGGCTCTCGCCAAATATTTAAGTTATTTAGATGGAATTTCTGAGACAGTGGCAGGTGACGAAATTTTATCCAGAGATATTCAAAATATTTTAGAAGATGTGCAAACTAGCGTTACTGAGAAATTACAGCTTATAAATGCACGGATTGGCCAAGGACTGTATCGGAAAAAACTAATTGAGCTATGGGGAGCGTGCTCTGTCACGCATTATCCAAATTGTTCAATTCTTGTTGCTTCTCATATTAAACCCTGGTCGGTGTCAACGGCAGAGGAGAGATTAGACAAATTCAATGGACTTTTGTTGGTGCCAAACATTGATAAGTTGTTTGATATGGGCTTAATATCTTTTCGTACTACAGGTGCAATACTTATATCTAATTCTCTGGAACAACCTGAAGCTTTGGGTATCCGGAAGGATATGTCAGTTTCTTTAAGGGCAGAGCATGAAGTTTATATGAAGTATCATCGTGAAACTGTTTTTTTAGGCGCATTGCTTGAGGAGCAGTAAGGCTGCTGATTAAAGTTTTGTGCGCTACAAACCTTCCATGATTTATTCCTCTTTTAAAAGAGTTTTCCGCACATCCTCTTCACTCCAATGCAGTCTTTGCGGATCACCTTTGAGTATCGTCTGCTGTTTTTTAGTAATCGTCGTACCAGCCTGATGCGGCCTGATATCCGCCCGATGCGGATTGTCGGTAATTTCTGCTTTAAGAATGATGAGTGTAATGAAATCCCCCTCTACCCCCGTAATCTGTCCCGTGACCTTTTGTTTGCCGAGCGGCTTCGGTTTTGATTTACGGCGGGGTTTCCGCGTAGGCCAGATCGTCTCTGTCCATTCGATCACATCGGAGACTACGAGCTCTCCGACCGTACTTTCCCAATTGAGCGGCTTTTCATCCATCACTGCCTCCGCTGCGTAAATCGGGTGCTGAGTGCGGGGGCATCCGTCATGCGGATACGCACGGGTGCCGCAGTGGGGCTGTCATCACCGCCCGGCTGCAACCCTGCACGGCGCAGGATTTCTTTGGCTTCAAGCACACTTTGCCGCAGGTTCGGTGCGGCGGTTTCGGGTGCGATAACAGGGTTTGGACGCTCTGTGGTGGTGATGGTGTGCAGAAGTTCGCGGTTTTTAAGCTGTCGTATGTTGGCAACATAGGCCGTTTCATCGAGCCGCTTTTCAGGCGGCGGAGATTGTATGCGGATGTCCCATTGTGGAAGCCCGTTCAGGCTATAGCTCATATGCGTTACCACTGCATAAAATTGCCTGTTGGCATCCTGCTGTTTGTGTAGCTCTTCCTGCTTGTGCTGGAGCTCGGCGTAATGGCGGATGTATTGGTTAAGTTCGACCTGTTTGCGCTCGACTTCATTTTGCCGTTCTTCGGTTCGGGTGAGCTGCTGCTTTTCTTCAATCGCCTTGATGTGCAGTGTTTCAAGGGTGCGCTCGATCATCCGCCGGATACGTGCCCGCATTTCTTCGGAGAGCAGATTACTCTCCAGTGAAGTCTGAAGCTGGTGCACATCGCCCGAGAGCAGGGCGATTTTGGTTTCAAGCTGTTCCAACTGTGCCGCCAGTGGAGGTTCTTTATGTTCGGTGGTTTCCTGTTTTGGTATGAACGGCTCTGTGGCCGTGGAGATATAATGCGCCACTTCTTGCCGCAGGCGCAGCATGTCCTGCTTTTGCTCATCCCTGTAAAACAGGATGGATTTTTGTAAATCCTGCCGCTCCAGCAGCTGGGCGCGGATCATCTGATGCAGTTCCTGGCGGTCTCTGGCAAGACTGGCTTTGGTCTCGGCCTCATTCAGTTGGCGTATTTTATCAAACTCGCCTGTCACACGCTGCCAGATACCGCCCTTGATGTCTATGGTGACATACCCGCGCCTGTCGCCTTTGGCGAGCAGGAAGCCGTGCTCTTCCAGAGCGCGGATAAAGCCTGCCTTGGAATCTGACTGTTCCCAGGCTGATTTGAACATGGCTTTGAGGGCTTTGGGATCTTCCGACAGGCGTACCGCCTGACGGTATTCCTGTCGTGTGAGGCTGAAGGGGTTTTTATCCTTTGCCCGTATCATGCCTTTGGGCAGTTTCCAGCCGTGTTTCATAAACAAGAGGCGGGAGATTTCCATGAGCTTGCGCTTAAAATGCGCCATATTAACGGCGACGAGCTTGTCGGCATCAATCCGCGACCAGACGGCATGGCAATGCCGGCGACCGTTCTTCTCATGGAACACAATAATACGGGGCTGATCGACCAGCCCCATTTTAAGCTCGATTTGCTCGATGGCCACTTCAAAGGCCTCTATCGGCACATCGGCATATTCCGGCGGGTTCAGGGAGACTGAGAACAGGAACTGTTTACAGCGTGTGCCCCGGCTGATGGCATAGGCCTCCCGAAGGGCTCCCGGCAGATCTTGGGCGACAAATCCACGGATTTCATGGACGGTCACATGGTCATTCTGGTCTCCGTTCAGAAGGTGGGCGGCCAGTTCCGCCGATCTGCCCCTTTGACTGGCATAAAGGATCATGGGCGATCTTCCAAACCGAGCGCCGTGACGAGCTGGCCGCTCATCTCGGCGACCTGGGCGCAGGCCACCAGCAGGGCGGCTTCGGTCTCGGGGCTGACAGGCAGGGTGCCGTTATGCACCGCCTTTGCCAGCTGGTTGAGGTTGGAAGACAATCTGGACCGTCCGAGCGCGGCCAAGACCTGGCCGAGGGCTTGCTCGTCTTGTACCGGACGGCGGAAGGTGCGGGCTCTGGGGCTGGGGGCGTCAAACAGTCTTTGCCGGATATAGGCACCGAGAGGCAGGGTGCCAGCCCCCGCATCCAGCTTTGCCCGCTCTTCGAGCGTCAGGCGCAAAGAGAAGGGCGGGGCGTATTTATGCCCGCTGATTTTTTGGCCATCTGGCACTTTGTCGCTCATGCGTTACTCCCCTAACGCTGCTTCGACAGAGGGGATAAAAGAGCGCGAATATCATGCGTGCTGAAATTAGTAAAATTCAGCATCTCGCTTAAAAATAAGCTCTTGGCTCTGATCCCTGTTCTAAAATTTTAACATCCGTTTCTTAACGGGGTTTTAAGAAGCGATAACCACAAGGCAGATGCAGAACAGCAAAACATACGATGATATGAAGATGGAACATCAATTCGGTACAAGCGTAAGCTCAGTAACTGAATGAATTTATATTGCTTTCTGTGGAGAGGCCGCTACAGTGCAGCCGAGTTTCAAGTCTGCTTGAACACTCAAAAATAAACCCATAAAAAATCAGAAAATTATCAGTGCCGCGCAAAGCGCGGCAGGCAAGCTGTGTATTGTACTACACGAAACCACGTTTCGAGTCGTCCAATACCGAGCTTGGCAAGGGAAGGGTAATGCCGCAGGTCATAGACCCGCCTGTTTACCCCTCCCGTTGCATCCCTCCCCAAGAGGTAGCAAGGGGGCAGAGCCGCCCTCAAAACCTCACTGCTTGGAAGCAGTGAGGTTTTGTACCCCGAGCCACTCTCGCACCGCACAATGCGGCGGCTATGCTTCGGGCATATCCACCGCTGAGGTTGCTTTCGTGGCTGAGGCCATTCCCGTATCCGGCAAGTGGCATACCAACCTTGTGCAGTTTGGATACGCGCCAAGGGAGACTTCCGCGCTCCCTGTGGAACCCATCGACCAAGGGGCATTTCATATCCCCTTGGAACCCTCGACCGCCCCATGAGAATGGGGTTTGTTCCGGCACGGCTTCGGGCCAAAGTTCGACCTTGGCAATCCCGTCCTTGCCCCATATCTTGCGAGATATGGGGTATTTAAGGCGGCAAACCCCGACTTGTGAAATCGGGTATAATCGGGTATAATCGGGTATGAAATCGGATATTATAGGCCCGTTATGCAAGAACCCAAGATTGCCGTTACCCAAGAGCTTTTAAAGCTTATTGCCGAAATTGACGAGTTTAAGGGCAAATGGGAAGCCCTTAAAAATATGTCGCCGGAGCGGCTGCGCCAGCTCCGCAAAGTGGCGACCATTGAAAGCATCGGATCATCCACCCGGATCGAGGGCGCCAAGCTCACCGATATGCAGGTGGAAATCCTGCTGTCCAATTTAACGTCAACCTCTTTCAAAAGCAGGGACGAGCAGGAAGTGGCTGGCTATGCCGAGGCGATGGATATTATATTCCAAGCCTACGAGGATATGGCGATCACCGAGAACCATATCCGCCAGCTTCACCAGACGCTCCTGCGACACAGCAATAAGGACGAGCGTCATCGAGGGGATTACAAGAAGCTTGATAACCATGTTGTCGCCATCGATGAATATGGCAAGGAAATCGGTGTGGTCTTTGAAACCGCCACCCCGTTTGACACTCCCCGCGAAATGGAAGAGCTGGTGCGCTGGGTCAACAAGGCTATTGCCGAGAACAGCCTTCACCCGCTTCTGGTCGTGGCGGTCTTTATCGTTGTATTTCTAGCCATCCACCCGTTTCAGGACGGGAACGGACGGCTATCACGCATCCTTACCACGCTGATGTTGCTCCGCGCAGGGTACGTGTATGTACCCTATGCTTCACTGGAAAGTGTGGTCGAGGATAACAAGGACTTGTACTATAAGGCGCTGCGCCGCACACAAACCACACTAAAGACAGAAACGCCCGATTGGGAGCCTTGGCTTGGCTTTTTCCTGCGTTGCCTGAAAAAGCAAAAAGCCAACCTTGCCGCCAAGATTGAAAAAGAAAAAGCTGGCGACGATACAGCCTTGCCTGCGTTGTCCGTTCAGGTCTTGGAACTGCTTAAAAAGCATGAGCGCTTGACTATTGCGGAATTGGTGGAACATACTGGCGCAAACCAGAATACGCTTAAAGTTCGTTTGAGGGAACTGGTGGAAGCTAGGCGTGTCCATCGGTATGGTAAGGCCCGGGCTACGTGGTATGCATTAAGTTAAGGGCAAAGGGTGCCTTCAAATTAAAAGCTTCTAGTGGGTTATTTCGGCGTGGCTTTGGAGCATCAAAAGCTTAGTGGCGCAAAACAAGCTTTCATAGCTGGAAGATTTTTGTGAGATACCTGGGCAAAGAAAGGGGAGGTTAAGTTAGAGAGCTAAGAAAGCAGAAGTTTAGCAAGGAGGAAATGCTAGCTGCATGTGGCCTCGATTATAATACTTAACGTTTTACACATTCCCCAGTTATTGAATCTACTCTTACTTTGCGGCGTGAGTAGTCGAATTTAATTCTTGTTGCGCGAGCGGTCATTAATGCGGCTTTAACCAAGGGGCTATCTTCTTTATGCTCGAGTGCATATTTCATTAATGATCTTCCCCATTCTTCACCTTTACTTATGGCGGAAAGCTCCGGATAATTTTTGCTAATCATTTTGAAGAACTCTTTTGTGGAAGCGACATTCCTCAGTTCTTGAAGTAAGCTCTTACTGGAAGTTGTAGAAATGTTTAATTTCTTTGCGGTAAGTAGAACAACGTTGATCAACTCCTCAAGGGTAAAGTGAGCGAACTCAAAGTCGGGTTTTGCAACATAAAATCCGCCTGTAATAAGATCTTCTTCCGCAGCTTTCTTTAGCGTTCTCACGTAGTCTGCCCTATCGGCGTCTATAAAGACGATGCTGAACACCTTCGATTTAAGATCGTTTTTAAGGGAGTCCTTGAAAGAAAGCCCTTTGCCCTGGCTGGCGATCACTTGACCGCGTAGATTGATATATTCAATCCCGCTAATTTCTCTGGTGGCATGTTTGAGAGCTCCGATTTCTGTTTCGCCTTCAACATAGCAACGGACTTTCGTGCCAAAATCCAAATCCCAGTCAGAAAGAAAGTCTCTTATCTGCTCTCTTTTCGCGTCTAGTACCCTTTCTGTTCCATACAGGATTTTTCTTGCGCCTGGCATCCATTGACCAAATCCGAGTTCATCTTCCTCGGGTATGTGCCCTAGGCTTTTCTGGGAAGCGTGGTCGAGGGTAACTAACCCTTTTAATCTGTCATATTCTCAATCGCAATTATAATCTCTCTTTTATGCTTAGCCGTATTAGCTTTAATCCTCTCAAGGTAATTCTCTCCAAGATGCTGCCTCAAATTTTTAATCTCCTTTGCAAAAGCTTCAATATCTTTTTTGGGGCTATTGGGCGCTAATTCGTATTGCGTTAGTTTTCGTAGTGTGTATTTAGGAAGGGTTAGATAATCGCGTAAATCCTCCACCAGCACTCGAATAAATGGTACTAAATTATCGAGCTGCTCTTCATAAAACCGTAAGGATGATTGCATATTGTTAAGTGCTTTAATCTCCAAAGAGTTCTCATTACTGGATGATTTAAATTTCGGCTTATAGGCTTTAACTTTCTCGTAGTTGCCCCAGAAATGCTTGCTGGTTCTCATCATAGGCGTTTCATAGTCGCATTCAACCAGAGGGAGGATGCTCTCAAAATTAACCGTATTGACCTCTGAATCTTCTTTATCGGCGCGCAATACGGTTTGCATAAAAAGACTAATGCCTTTTCTACGCATAACGATAAGCTGATTTTCATCACACTGTTTTGCTGTTTTTACACGGGCTGGTAACTGCTCAATCTTAGAAATAACCTTTGGGTATTTATCTTTAATAGCAAAATAGATGATCCTGATTTTGGTAACCAGGCTTTCATCGCCTTCGTCTTGAACTGTTGTCAGGCGTTTATACAACTCGGAAGCAGAGGGCGTTTCATCGATAGCAAATATTTTTGAATCCTCACCGAGAGTGTTATGGATTAAAAACATTTTTTGTGTCGCAATCTCACGGCTCTTGATAACGTCAGCCCCCTGTAATGTTGGGAAGAAGTTAAATAGATAAAGCTCGTCAAAAACCTTCTTGCCAATTCGGTTTATACGCCCGACACGCTGGATAACGCGCGTGGGGTTCCAGGGGATGTCGTAGTTAATGATTGTCCCCGCACGGTTCAGGTTGAATCCTTCTGAAATTTTATCGCTAGCTAGCAAAATATCGTAGTCATGGATTTGTTTTACTTCGTCTACGCTCGCATCAAAATTATGGCTGAGTTTCTCCAGTAGGGTAGCGCTCATTGTGCCAGTGAAGGACAGCAGCCTTTCAGAAAAATGCGGCAAAAGATACGTTTCTAGGTGTTTTGCCGTATCTATATATTCGGTAAAGATGATAATTTTTCTGGATGGGTCTTGTCCCAGGCTGTGTTGTAAAGTTTCAATAAGCTTATTAGCTTTGGGATCCAGTGTGGTTAATTTCAATCTATCTATCTCTTCCCGGATTTCGCCTAACATCTCTAAATCAGCTTGAATGTCTTTAAGGAATTTGTCCCTAGACAAAAATTTATTTACATCATAAACTTTCTGGCTCTTTGGGACTTTCTTACCCTCAAGCTGTGCGATGAATTTTTCTAAGTGCTGCTCAATAGCATCCTCGTCATCCTCATAGATTTTTTCGACCAACGCTCTGTCGAGAATATATTTGCCGCCTGAATTCTCGATGAACGTCAGTATCTTCTTATGTATGCGCTCAAAATTGGAAATGCTTTTGTTAAAAGCTCCAAAAGAGCTTTCAAAGCGCTTCACAAGCAAGCGTCGCATAAAGTCAAATAAGTTACGTTGCTGCTGGAACTCTCGGTTTTCTTCCTTGTCCAGATCTTCAAAATCAACTTTTTTCTCGTAGTTAAAGGGCTGATAAATTGCGCCTTTAAAACGCCCTCTCTCGGCGAAGTAATCCTGAATGACGCGGTCATAAAAATTTGATTGCTCTTCGGTAAGCTCGAAAAGCAATTCCTGCGGATCCGTGATCTTTGAGAGGTTTTTAATTTCCTTTTTATACTGATGGTCTTTTTGTAGATCAATGCGATTTCGCCGGATTAGCACAGGCTCTATTATAGTACGGATTTCCCATGCCAGCTGTTTTGAACGTTCTTTGACTTTCTTGACATCAATAGGCAGGTTTTCAAAAATGCTGAAATAGTGGGTTTCTGCACGCTTAAGCTTTTCAGGATCATCTGAAGCATGATTTTTTAGGATGAAAGACAGTTTTCGAAACAGGCTTTCGTAAACCGAAAAACGGCGTTCAATATTATCATCCAGTGTAATGCCAGACTGACCCGGAACAATAAACAGCTTAAGTAGCGAGAAAATATCGCCGGGGCTGTTATTAAAGGGTGTGGCAGTCAGGAGAATAACTTTTCGGTTTCGGCAGATATGGCTCAGCGCTTCGTAAGCTGACGTATCTTGATTACGATAGCGGTGTGCCTCGTCAATAATCACCACCTCGATATCACTACCCATCTCACTGAGATATTCAGCTGTCTCTTCTAGCTTCCCGGCAGAGCGGATTTCCCAGTCATGCAACTCAAAGTCATGGCAGTATTTTCGCCAGCCGGAACTGGCATTCTCATCGCCCATCAGTCCGGGGGGGCAAATAATTAGGCCGCGTCGTCCCAGGCTTTTACCAATCATACCGGCGATGATCGACTTTCCAAGGCCAACTACATCGGCCACGATTACGCCGTTATGCTCTTCGATAATTGTAAGCGCCTGATTTACGGCATCTAGCTGATAAGAAAATGTGTAGTACCCCCTATCTTCCAGAAGGCGTATGACCTGCGGCTTAAGCTTTTTTTGCTCCATCAAATCTATGTAAGTTTTCAGCACTAGTGTATAGGCCTCAAACGGAGTGATGGAAGCGGCTTGTGAGCGGTTTTGAATAAACTCGACTAATAGCTCTTTGCGACCCTCATGCTCGGTAATCGGAATAGCAGTTTCCCAGAGCTTGTCAAAATATCCCTCGGCTTCTTCGGTACCGTAATCGCTAATCTCTACATTGAATTCATGCTGGTGTTCAACACCGGCGCGGGTGAGGTTGCTGCTGCCAGTAATGAATTTTACATCATTTGCGTTCCAACCTTTGACATGATCTGCACCAGAAAAAATATAGAGCTTAGCGTGGTTCGGCTCTTGCGTTTTTCGGATACACAGGCGCCCTTCCTCTATCAGGCGCAGGAAATAATCCACTTGCTCGTGAAACTCCTGAATGTCCAAGTCTTCGGTATTGATCGCCTTATCCAGAGAGACAAAAAATTGATCGGCCTTTTCTGCGCGAGTAAAGCGATCATCTCTGTAGGCCACTTCACAGGACTGTCCCAGCATTTGATCGACATCCAAGCCGACCAAAATTTTAAGCTTCACATCTTCCCGGCATTTGATACTGTCATAGAGCTGTTGCCATCCGGAAAAATAGAAAAACCCGGAAAGAAATTTTAGCTCGCCACTATGCTCAATCAACTGTTTGAGCCGGGTTTTGAGCGTCTTGACGTCTTTTTGGTTTGTAATAAAGCTGCTCATAGTCGTCCTTTTATTTATTCTGTGCCTTGCTAATCCTGTTCCAGGCAAGGCGGCATACGGCACGATAAACGTCCTTACGTTCTTCTTCAGTCAAATCCAGATCATCAAAAATCACATCATCTAAAGCCTTTCTATCTGGCAAGGGCTGTGGCTCCTGTTCCTCAATGGGCGTATCGCTTTCTGGATCAATGCCTGACTCAATGAATACGGATTGCGTTTTCCTTTTCGCGATCTTTTCCAATAGACAATATGGGACTTTGCAATCCTCTTCACTCAAGATTAAAAATTTTGAGATATCAGGCTTTTGTGTTTTTAGAAGGCCGCCGCCAAAATTTGTTCTGCCGTAGAGCTCTTTAAATAAGCAGATATAGGTAGAATTCAGAATGGTCAACATGTGCTGAACACTGGTTTTCTCAGGCCAAATTTCAAAAAAATTATCACCAGATACAAATCCGTTATTCTCGAATGCGATATGTCGGTCATTATGCGCGATAATCCACAATATTGGTGCCGGATCACGTTGTGGCAGGCCATACCAAATCTTTCTTGTTTGTAAGCTAGCTATATTTTGGAAGCCGGTGATTTTTTTACCTTTATCTGTTCCTTGTTTGATAACAATTTTTGCTTTCTCACCATAGTCTACATAATCGCGTACATGCTGATTATTGATATTCTTCTTTTCCTGATCGCAAAAAAAGAAATAGCCCTTTGGAATAAAATTTGAGAGTGAGATCATTTTGACTTCATTCGTTTTCAAAATGGCTGGTTTGATAAATTCAGCAGGCAGTTTTTGTGCGCTAACTTGTTCAGCGGTTAAGTAAAAAAACTCATTGCAACCTGTCTTAAGTCCAAACTTTATATCCGATGATGCTTTTAGTGTTGTTGATTTGGATTTGAGCTTGTCTAAAAGTTTCAAAAATATATCAGGTGCTCTGAGATATTTCCCCCCCCACTTTTCTCCGATATAGGCGGCGTTGAGAAGATCACTCTCGTCATCCGCATCTAGCCCCTCGTGTTTCAGTGTTTCGTGGCTCAGCACATATGTACGGTAGATTGGGGTAATAAGCGTTTCCTTCGCATCTTCTATCTCCAAAAGGTTTTCTGTGATAATGCTTTCTTCAAACGGACGTTTGAACGCAACGAATTTGACCGGTTCTTGCCCCCAGGTTATTTTTTTCTGCGGTGCTTCAAACAACGTAATAATTGTATTTACATCAGCCGAAGCAAAGCTGCGCTTGGCGTGGTTATCAATCACATAGTGCAGGCGGCAATGCTGCAGCAAAAACTCCTGCAGCCAGACACCGAAACCCACATCCAGCCAGGAATTCGAGCAAATAAAGCAGTGAAAACCACTATCATTGAGAAGGTTAAGCGTATGCGCATAAAAATACGTGTAAAGATCGGATTTTCCGTCAATCCGCTTGGTGCTTTTGAACCAATTTGGATAGTCCGATTGTAGTGTTAGCTTCAGAAGGTCTTTATAAGCTTTATTATCCTCCACAAAGCCGCAAGGGTCGCCAATTTCTTCTTGTCGGATGTAAGGTGGGTTGCCGATGATGATATCAAAACCGCCGCGCTCATAGAAAATCTCGGCAAATTCAATGCTCCAGATAAATGGACGGTCTTGCTTCAGGGCGCGTAACTCTTCTTCCAGTTCCTGGATTTCCTCAGTTAACCGGACTTTTGTATTAACGTCGAGTGGTAGGGAGGATTGTACCGGGGTATCTTCTTCCAAAAAGCTAACCTGCGCTGGCTTATCACCGCCAATTTTGCGTAGCTTGATTTTTGCTTCTTCAAGCTGGGTCTCTAGAATTTTTTGGAAGACCGTATATTCTTTTGACAATACATCAGCAGTTTTGACTTTTGGATCATTATTAAAGAACGCCGTTTTCATCTTCTTTAGATTGGTGATTTCTGATTTTAAGCCTTGCGGCAGGCTGGCATGCCCACGGATCGGAAAGATTTTTCCGCCGATGCGCTGAACTAAAGAGTCGCCGCAGCGAATTTTAAAATTCAGGCTGGGTAGTAGCGGTTCCATAGAGGATTTATGTGTATCTGGCATATCAATAAATAAGGACAGCCACAGACGCAGCTGGTTAATCCATACCGCCCAATGCTTGACCTCCGCCCCATAAAGGCAGTTGGCGATGATTGTTTTCTTTCGGCCAAAATGCGAAATGCGTGTCAAATCATCCGGCCACTTGGGTTGTTTTGCTAATTTTTCAAAAGTATCGACTAGAACCTGCATCATGCCCACGGGGAAGGCGCCGGATCCGGCTGCTGGATCGCATACGGTTATGTTGCTGAGCACTTCGTATAGTTGCCTGATCTGCTTAGAGGTAAAGCTACCGTCTTTCTGATCATCTTCATGTTCTTCACCATGCCCGCCTTCCCGGAAGAATAGGTGAAAAAGCTCAGTTTTGGGGCAGTCTGTATTTTTCTCCAGCCATTTGACAAGTGTCAGGCGGCACATTAAATCTACTTCCGTTCTTGGCGTATAAACCGCACCATCTGCCTTATTAACTAGGCGCTCAAAGATGATCCCTAGAAATTCAGGGCTGAGCTCCAGCTCTTCATCAATATTGGTGTTCTCTTCTATCGTAAAATTGTATTGGAATAGAAAGTCTATGAATTCATCAATATGCGCATCTGGTATATAGACAAAGCCACGTTTATCAATACCGGTATGCGGTTTGAACAGCTCGCCATTTAGGAACGGCGCCATTTGCAAAATGGCTTCTGTGGCACTTGAGAACGGATTATTGCTGTATTTAACTTTTCGACCGGGCGGGGAATTCAGGGCCTCGAAGAATAGCGGCTCCAACCATTCCGTGTAGAAGCTATTCTCTCTATGTTCGCCGCTTTTATATTCATCCCAGAAGGACTTCAAAAAATCTTTCTTATCAAGCCAGCCTTTTTTCTGCACAAAGCCAAGGAAAATAATACGAATTACAAAAAGCAGAGCGAAATCTTCCTTTGCTTTTTGATCGTCCTCAAGGCCTTGAACGCTTTTGGCTAGGCCTTCAAATTTAGGTTTAAATTCACGATAAAATTCATTGGTGACCGATTCAATCGAAAAGGTCTCCTGAATTTTATCAAGGCTGGTAAAGTGAGCCTTTTTGATTTGTTGCTTGAATGTTTTGTTGGGAAGCTTGGGGTCTACATAAAAAGAATAGCGCTTGAAGGTCGTAAACTGGCTGCGTGTCCCTGTTGAATAACGCCTCACAAAGCTAAAGCGGAAACGGCCTTTGTCATCATAAAAGACAAAAATTCCGGCCAAAGCGCCTTTTTGTCGGATGAGCTGCCGCGCAACTTCATATTGCTTTCGTTTGCTGGTGGTTTCAGTGAGGGCTATTGGCAGTTTAGCTGCGCAAATTATAACCCGATCTGTAAATCCAAGGTCAATAAAGCCGATGGAGTTAATATCGCTGAAATTTTCTTGATAGGCTTCGTTCAAGAGGTGGGATTCGTTTTGAACCTCTACTCGGAAGTCATCACAGGCCTGTATAAAGAATTGTTTGATCTGCTCTTTGCTAATGCTTTTAATTAGATTTTCGGGGTTCATTTTTTGTCCTCTACAGAGGTGCTGCTTTCGGATTGCCGTTTTATCCAGGCATCAATTTCTGTTTTTTTGAACCGCCAGGCGCTGCCAACCTTGAAGCCCGGTACCTTGCCTTCGGCGGCAAAACGATAGGCTGTCTTTTCTGCTATCTTCAGATAGCCTGCTAATTCTTTAACCGTCATGATGTCGTCATTGGGCATAATCCTAGTCCTTTAAAGATATTAAGATAGAAAATAATTGAAAAGGGAGGAGCAGACAAGTAGATTTCCGGTATGTTCATTCAGCCACAATCCAGCGCTGACTATCCGCTTTAAGTTCCGCTAATCTCATAGTGGGAAAGCGTAGTCTTGCGTTATGATACTGCGTCATTGACCGTTGGAAATATGGTATTTGTGTGTTTCCAGAATTTACAACATGACAAATGTCGCCATTTTTTTTTAAAGTATTGACAAAAGTCAGATTTTAGAACATAGTATTTTTATGAGAGATGATTCTATCAGAAATAGCTCTTTCAAAAGGCATTGGAAGAAGCTCCTCAGGGCAAGCAATCGAGATGCCGATGTTGCTGCTGATAGGCATATTCAATATGCAGAAGAAGCAGTGATGCGGGAATTTACAGGCGCAGACAAATATCTTAAAAAGCTTGCTGCAGAATTTGAAAAGCCCCAAACGAGCCTCTTCTCTTCAAGCCTGTCTCCAGAATCTTTAGGTTGTAAGGGGGACTATATAGAGCGAAAACTTGCTGAGGTGGCGGGTTATCAAATGGCTTTGGGAGAAAGTGGGCGTGTGGGGTTGGTCAACACGATTTCTGCCGCTATTAATGATATAAAAAACGCTTACGGATTGGCTATGACTGCGCAGTTTATCTCGGAAGGGATCTCTCCAAAAGATCATTGCCTAATTAATATGAGTAGTGCCTTGAAGCGGGTAGAGGTAAGAAGTGTCGCGGAGAGGATTGTCGCAAGAATAATGGACGGGGCCCAGATAATAACGCGCCGTGAACTGGATTTGGAAGAAAGTATCGGGATATGATAATGCAAGCGGCTTTCACAAATATCCGCACCCCCCGTATTCTTGATGAGCAACACATTGAAGTGTTTTTTCCGTCGGAAACGCCTGACAGTCGAGCAATCCCTTGCCAAATTGGACGTGATATTAACTTACGTCATGACCATATGCAGAAGGCCTGTTTCCGAAAACCTTCTGATGAAATGCTCGATCTGATGATGTTGGCGGGGGCGATAGCTTTTTGTGACCGCACCATTACGCGTCGCCGTTCTTTGGGTTGGAGTCGAAATATATCTCTCACAATGCCCGTAAAAAATCCCGATCTTTGGAATTCTAAGAAGGTTTTAGGGGCGCTGCGCGATGCTTTGGGATTCTTAACCTTCGATAGGTGGGACTTTTTGTTTGTGAAAAGAGAGCACTCTTATCAAATAGGAAGCCATGAGCTGAGCTTAGAGGAAAACAAGCGCCACGTTGTAATACCATTCAGTAACGGGCTGGACTCGTTGTCACTTGTTGCGCATTTTGAACTTTTTGAACCGGAAACTAAGCTTATCCTGGCTTCGGCTTGGAATCACTCTCAGGCGGGAAGCCCAAAAAAATGGGTTAAGGGTTCGTCGGAAAACGCAAAAAAGCATCACCGCATTAGATTTCCTGTTGAGATTAAGGGGCGAAAGCCAGAAGGTACTTATAGGACGCGCGCTTTCCTTTTTCTGGTGTTGGCGTCAGTAACTGCTCTCTTAGCGGGTGCAGATACCGTATCTATACCGGAGAATGGCCAAGGTATTGTTGGCGCTAGCTTAGTTCCTTTCGGTGAGGAGGCCCCTTATCGGAATCTTCATCCAGCTTTCGCACGCAAATTATCGGATTTCATATATGTTCTTTTGAATGAACGGATAAATATCCATCATCCATTTCTTTGGAAAACCAAGGGGGCTGTCCTCAAAGAAATCTTAGGAGAAGACGCAGATTTTGCTTGGAAAGATACCTCATCTTGTTCAAGAGATGCTAGGCTGTCGACCTATCAAAAGAAAAAAGTACACTGTGGAGTTTGCAGTAATTGCTTATTACGCCGCATGGCTCTACATGCGGCTGGAGTTGAAAACGACGAGGTATATTTGTGGGCTGACTTAAACTCTAGTACCTTTGAAGCTGCATGTGCAGTTAAAGAAAAAAGAGTCTCGACTTTTCGGGGCGGTGCGGCGGCAGCTGTTTTATTGATGGAGACTCTTGCGAGAATGTCAGAATATCCGGAAACCCATAGAGTGTACCAAAAAGCTTCTCTTGAAATTTCTGGGGATAACTTTTCACAGGTAGATGCGGTTTCGAGAAAAGTGTCTGGCCTAGTAAAGAGCCACGCATCGGAATGGGAAGGTTTCCTTGATTCCTTGCATGTAGATTCGTGGGTGCGTAGTTATGCGAGATGCTTGTCATGAATATACTTGATACTATTAATCAGCAAGAGCTAGCAAAAAAGCTAAAAGATGCCCGTAATGTTACTGGCTTTACGCAAGAGGAAGCTGCCGGAAAACTAGGTTTCGCTAGAACTACCTTAGTGGCAATCGAAAGCGGGGATCGGCGTATTAAGCCAGAAGAACTTATAGCCTTTTCAAGGCTGTATTCTATATCTGCCAATCAGCTTCTGCAGCCAAAGTCTATACAGGCAAACCTGATTGCCCGTTTCCGAAAATATAAACCTAATGAGATGGATAAAGCTTCTAGTGAAGCTATGCGTATTCTCAATCATCTTGCAACGGCCGCCTCTGAGATTGAGAGCTTATTGGGAAAACCCCTAAACCCTCACTACCCACCAGAAGTGCCTATTATGCAGGGAGATATAGTCGCGCAAGCCGAAGATGCCGCTACTATTGTGCGCCACCAGCTGGGATTAGGAACGGCGCCTGTTTCTAGGCTGGATTCCATTTTAGAATGGGACTTAAAGATTCGAGTTTTTGTTCGTCCGTTAAGTCAGTCTATCTCGGGACTTTTTGCCTACGATGAAGCTCTGGGCGCGTGTATATTGCTTAATCAACGGCAGTCTAAAAAACGGCAACTTATAACGATAGCCCATGAATGGGGGCATTTTATTAGTAGTCGTGCTGATGCTGACATTTGGGATGGCGAAGAGGAGGAGAACTCTAAAGAAGAGAAATTTGCAGTAGCGTTCTCTGTAGCTGTGACAATGCCTGCAATTTCCTTAAGGCGTCGTTACCGCGAAATTTGTGACAGCGAGGGAAAATTTTCAGTTCGCCGCCTTATACTTCTAGCTCAAGAATATTACGTCACTGAAGAGGCTATGTGCAGACGCTTAGAGGGATTAAAGCTCCTGCCAGCTGGAACCTTTGATTCTCTTAAGGAACGTGGGTTATCAAAGGTTGTTAATAAAGTAAATGTGGAAGAAGAAGGTCAGTTATTAAGTATTGAGAGGCCATCAAGAATATCCCTATTGGCGGCTGAAGTGTATCAAAGAGGTTTACTCAGCGAATCTCAACTTTGTGAAATGCTTATGTTGGATAGGGTGCAAATCCGAAGGCTTCTTGATTTATTGGGGGAGGATGAGCATTTATAATGCAGCCCTCTCGATTGGAAGCTTATAACGACATACTTGTCTTAGATGCTAGTGTAGTAATCAATTTGTCTGCTTCAGATATTATGGCGGATATTTTGAAGGCGATCGATTGTCAGATTTTAATTCCGGAGAATGTATTATCTGAGAGCCTAAGGAATCCAGCTACCAATGCGCCTATAAAAGCGGAATTGGAGAATTTAAATCATCAAGGTCTGTTAGATTTCTGTACATTAGATTCGGTCTCGGTTAACGATTTTTTGGAGCTGACAGGGGCTGCTGCGCCTAACGATCTTCACGATGGTGAAGCAGCGACGATTGCGATTGCGCTAGGGCTAAAAGGCCGTCCCGTGATTGACGATCGTAAGGCTATTCGGCGGTGTAGCGAGCTTTACCCTAGTCTTGAGGTTGCCCATACTATAGATTTTTTCTGTCATTCTCTAGTTGGGCAAGTGCTCTCTCTAGAAAGGCTAAGGCAAGGTCTTAATCGCGCATTTGCTCATGCAAGAATGTGGCTGCCCAATGAGTATGGCAATTTTGTCCTGAAGACGATTGGTAATGACAACTTTTACGAGTGTAGAAGTATATCTGGGCAACTAAAAAAAGACCTGCTTGGGGAGCGGATGAGAGTGACGTATGACCAAAATTCAGCTTGAAGTCCTGGGCGACTATATTGGCGGAGTTATTATCGATCGGGCAAAGCATGGTGGTAATTGGGGGCGGTAATGGCCAAGTATCGAATATTTCTCCAAATTGGGTGGTTACAAAAGCGAAGGTTGGAGAAATCATAGAACAAGCTAAATCAGCTTTGTCCGGATGGAGTAAATTAGCTAAAGAGTATTGAGTAAGAAAGCTGAATATAAAATTAATAGAAAACCAAATAGGATAAGCATGACTAAATCAGTTTCTCTCGAAGAATTGAAGAAGATACCTTATTTAAAAACAGAGCTTTTAAATGGAAGGGTTGCCCCATTGATCCCTTACTGGGATGGGACGGATTGGTATTTATGGCTCGTAAATGAGAAAAATGAACTCATTCAGGTGAGGCCTGTGGATACTTATGATGCTTTATATGTAGCGAAAGAAAAACCTGCTAAACCTACTGATTTAGAAATCCCTTTTATTAGCTTGATGTGGCAAAGAGCAAGTTATCCCGATATCGCAAAAGTTGTTTCTGCAATAAGCCAAGACTTTCAAAATATGGGACTTAGTCTTGCGAAGATAGAGCATATCTTCGATACGCGCGGGGTTATTAAAAGCGGTAACGTCAGAGGTTACATTTCAACGGAAGTTGAATATCTTTTTGTTCTTTCTCGCTCTGTTTTTGACCTTCTATATGAAGTTATTTATACTCTGTGGAGTAATACAAAGTTGTCTGATTCCGAAGCAGAAAGAAAAAAGAAATCACGTTCTCTTCCCAAGAGCTTAAGTAAATTTATTTTTAAAAGTGGTAAGTCGCGTTCTTGTCAAGACATGATGGATGACTTTGGGCTTCCTGAAGCTTTGACAAAAGAAATAGAAAAACATATACAATTTATCTGTCGTTTACGTGAAGCAAGAGATCTTATCGTTCACAATGGGAAGTCATTGGGTGCTATTTTTGAGACAGAAAAGGGCTTTTGCGTGGACGCTAACGCTAAACCATTTTCTGAATTCTATTCTAGAGTGGATATTTCAAGTCTTAAATATGGGGACAATGATTTAGTATCCCTCTGGCCGTGGCTTTCTCATGTAGTTCTTGGGACGGTTAATGCTTGCAATGGGATTGTTCATGCATTTGCCAGCGTTATCTTACTTCCGCCAGAGATGGCACCCGACCATAAGGTATTTGTTAGAGATCCAAGCAGTCATTCCCTTATTCGGGCTTTAGAGGTGGCCAAAGGTGGTTATCCTTGGTGGGATTCCCAACCGACCTAAAAGTTAAATAGGGTGAATATCGCGCTGATATCGTTTCCTGCGGCCTTCAGGCTTTTATATGTCTCTTGACTTACACACCACTTACGCACTATAAATAATTCAGATTTTTTGTTAGAAAAATCATACGCTTGCGTAAGATTTGTTCTCGCTCATAACCTGAAGGCCGCAGGTTCAAATCCTGCCCCCGCAACCAATCTTCTGAACAAAAAGCCCTTGTTTTACAAGGGCTTTTTG
>Ga0209066_10000583_pt1 | contig 52637 bp, 48 predicted proteins | sample All_14_2_FD_187198 | JGI IMG/M metagenome (GOLD analysis project Ga0209066, IMG submission 187198) | Freshwater microbial communities in response to fracking from Pennsylvania, USA - Allegheny Zone_MetaG_DW_15 (SPAdes) (version 2) ...
GAGCCCGGTTCGATGTCGACGCGCGTGCGCATCCGCGGCGAACGCGCCTTCCTCACATTGAAGTCCCCCAAGGTCGGCTTCAGTCGTGACGAGTTCGAATATGCGATTCCGTTGGCCGATGCGACCCTGATGATCGAGCATCACTGTGCGGGACGGGTCGTGCGCAAGACGCGTTACCTGGTTGATCATGCACCGCATGTCTTCGAAGTCGACGTGTTCGAAGGCCGCCACACGGGTCTGATCGTTGCCGAGGTCGAGTTGCCGCACGAGCACACCGCACTGAATCTGCCGGATTGGATCGGCCCTGAAATTACCCAGGACGGTCGCTATTCCAACTTCGTGCTGGCGATGATCGAAAGTGGACTGACAGGCTCGGGACTTCAAAGCCTGCCCGCTGTTCCGCTCTCCCATCTGTCGACCGCGAGAAACCCCAGCACCCATTGATGAGAGCTGGCAGACGCCGGGTTTCCGTTAGCTGAATCACGCCGGGACGAACATGTGTAGGCAAGGTCACGGCGGATCGCCTGTGCTCAGTCTCCCGCACGCTAGCCGCGAAGCAAAATGATGCCTGCAACGACGACGGCGCCTGCGATGATCCCGCGCCTGAGATGTCCTTCCTTGAACCACAGTGCGCCGATCAGCACGGCAAAAATGACCGAGCTTTCGCGCAGCGCCGCCACCATTGCGATGGGGGCTTGGGTCATTGCCCACAGCACGGTCCCGTAGGCGAGCGTTGCAGCGCTGGCGCCGACGAATCCGAGCCGCCAGTGGCTCAGAAAATACTGGCTGATTGCGCCGGGGGTGCGTCGGGTTGCAACGATCAGTACGCCAATCGGTTCGAGCAGGCTGAGGCAGAACACGTAGGCTAGTGGGTTTCCTGCGAGGCGAGCGCCTTGGCCGTCCACCAAGGTGTAGCCCGCGATCGCCACGGCGTTGACGATGGCCGCGTGCGTCGAAGCGTGTGATGCGATCCGCGCGACGGATAGACTGGATGCAAACCCGATGCCGATGACGCCGCAGCTGATCAGCACGATGCCCAGGGTCCCTTCAACACCAAGTGCTTCGCCCAGTAAGGGGCCGGAGAGCAAGCCGACGATCAGGGGCGGCAGACCGCGCATCAGCGTGTAGCTGGTCGCCAGCTGTCCGCCGTCGTAGGCTTTGATGAGTAGCAGGATATAGGCGCTGTGAATGACGGCTGACAGCGCGAGGTAGGGCCAGCTCTCGGGCGCGGGCATGCCTGTGAAAAGCAGGCCGACGGCGCCGACCATGGCGCTGCAGGCATGGAGCAACAGGGTGTAGAGCCGCTTGTCGCCAGCGCCCCGGATCAGCGCGTTCCAGCCAGCATGGAGCAGGGCGGCGGCGAGAACGGCAAGGGCAATGCCCGGAGAGAGCATGTCGTCAACTCCGGGTTTCGACGTCCAGCGCGTCGACGATGCGGTCAAGCGCCCACCACAGATCGTCCTCTTCGATGTTCAACGGCGGCGCGAGAACCAGAACATTCCCTTGACCGACCTTGAAGGACAGACCGTCGGACAGGCAGCGGTAGAGCACGGCTTCGGCAAGGTCGGGTGCGCTGCGGGTGGCGGTGTTCTTCAGTTCGATGCCGATCAGCAGGCCCGCAGTGCGAATCGACGCGACGGCCGCGCTGTTTGCCCGGTGTAAGTAGGATGTGGCTGCCATCCCCAGGCGCTGGCTGCGTTGCAGCAGCTGTTCGTCCTCGATGACATCGAGCACCGCAAGGCCTGCGGCGCAGGCCAGTGGATTCTTTTCATGGGTGTAATGACCCAGTGAGATGTGCTGGCCGACATCGAAGCGTCCGCGCGCAATCAAGGCTGCCAGCGGCATCGACCCACCACCGAGTCCCTTGCCGATGACGATCATGTCAGGCTCGATGCCGTAACGCTCGATGGCGAACAGATGCCCGGTACGGCCTAGTGCGATCGGAATCTCATCCAGAATCAGCAAGGCGCCGTGACGGTCGCAGATCTGCCGCAGCCGGCGGTAATAGTCGAGCGGTGGAATCTGGACGTCGGTACAGCGGATCGTCTCCACCACCACGGCAGCGACATCGCCCTCCTTGCGCAAGCAGTAATCGATGTAGTCGACACAGCGCAGCGCGCAGCTTCCGTTGCAACCGAACACGCACTGCCCGGGGTCGCACGGGGGAACATGTTCGGTGCCGGGGAGTAGGGGGCCGATGCCTTTGCGAAATACCGCCTCGCCGCCGATCGAGATGGCATCGAGTGAGGCGCCGTGGAAGGCGTCCCACATCGAGATGGTCTTGAAACGCCCGGTGACCAGGCGCGCGAGCTTGAGCGCCATGCCGATCGCCGCCGTGCCCCCGGGGGCGAACAGCAGCTTGGCATCCTCGATGGGGGCGGCCGTGCACAGCCGCTTGGCCAGTTCGATGGCGGGGCGGTTGGTGTAGCGGCGCGGGCTGAAGGGCAGGGTGTCGAGCGTTTCGCGCATCGCCGCCATGACTTTCGGATGGCCATAGCCCACTTGGTGCAGGCTGTTGCCATGAAAATCGAGAATGCGGCGTCCGGCCGTGTCGGTCAGCCAGGCACCCTGTGCCAGGTCGAGGGCGTTAAGGCAGGGGGTGCTCATCGACTGGTGCAGAAACCAGCGTGCGTCCTCGTCCAGCAGCGCACGTGTGGGGGCGTCGATATGCCTTGCCTGCCAAGCCTGCCGGCGATCCCCAAGATTGACATCACCCTCCGAACGGTCGATTTCAGCGCGCATCGCCGGCTCCATCTGCGGGTGCGGACAGGTACGCCCCATCGCGCAGCATGCGCTGACGTCCGCCTTGGGCGTGGTCGTAAAGCGCTTTCGCGCAACGCTCGCTGTCACCTGTGGCAAGGAGCTCGACAATCGCGCTGTGCTCGTCGGCGAAGTGGGGGATCGCCATCGGGGCGAACAGATTTCGGCGGCGGAACAAGGTGAGCTGCTTGACCAGCTTGCGGTAGATGTCAAGCAGGGGACGGTTACCGGTCATCTCCACGATCTGGTCATGAAAGTTGAGGTTGAGCGCATGAAAACCGTCGATGTCCTCGGTGGCTGCGGCGGCCTGCATGCGATCAGTCATGCTGCGCAGCGTTGCGAGCTGGCCAGGCGTGATGCGGCTCGCCAGCAACCGACCTGCCGTCGCATCGAGCCCAGCGCGCACGTCGTAGATGTCGGCGGCCTCATCCAGTGCGATCTCGCGCACGAAGGCGCCGCGATTTTTCTCCTGACGGATCAGGCCAAGCTCCTCGAGCATCCGGTAGGCCTCACGCAGCGGGCCGCGCGACACACCGAGCCGCTCGGCAAGCGCCACTTCGTTCAGCTTGGCGCCAGGCGCGAGCTCACCTGAGAGGATGAGTTTTTCGATCGACTGGGCAACAAGTCGGGTCAGTGAAGTGCGCTGCACCAGGGTGAGTGCGATGTCGGTCGGATCGGTGAGCAGGGCGGACATATCGGTCGGAGAGGCGGAGAGAAGGCCGCAGTGTAGAGCATTTTTGCGATTGTAGATTGTCAACAATCTGCAATATGGGGCCGCTAACCTGTCGCCAGTCTAGTCGGATGCCTTGATGTTCATGTGACAGGAAAAGGCCCGGCAAGCCGCATCGCCCTTCTCAATCAGGAGATTTCGCATGACGCTGAAACGCCTTACCCAAAGCCTCGCCGCCCTTGGGCTCGCCCTGTCTGTGGCGCTGCCTGCCCATGCCGAAAAGACGGTGCTCAACGTCTACACCGCGCTGGAGACGGACCAACTGAAGGTCTATCAGGAGGCCTTCAACAAGCAGTACCCCGACATCGAGATCAAATGGACGCGCGACTCGACCGGCATCATCACCGCCAAGCTGCTGGCCGAAAAGAACAAGCCGGTGGCCGACGTGATCATGGGCGTGGCGGCTTCGAGCATGGTGGTGTTCGACCGCGAGAACATGCTGCAGCCCTATGCACCGAAGAATCTGAAGGAGATCAACCCCAAGTTCCGCGATGCGGCCAATCCGCCGAAGTGGGTGGGCATGGACGTGTGGGGTGCGGCGGTTTGCTACAACGTGGCTGAGATGCAGAAACAGGGCTTGCCGCGCATCGAAAGCTGGAAGGATCTGCTCAAGCCCGAGTTCAAGGGCAAGGTGGTGATGCCCAACCCGAACTCGTCCGGCACCGGATTCCTCGACGTCACGGCCTGGCTGCAGATGTTCGGCGAGAAGGGTGGCTGGGAATACATGGACAAGCTGCATGACAACGTGGCTGTCTATACCCACTCCGGCTCCAAGCCCTGCGTGATGGCCGGTGCAGGTGAGTTCCCGGTCGGCATCTCGTTCGAATACCGCGCCAATACCGTGCGCGAGAAGGGTGCGCCGATCGATGTGATCTTCCCGAGTGAAGGCTTGGGCTGGGACGTCGAGGCGATTGCCATCGTCAAGGACACGCCGCGCGCCGAGGCTGCACGCAAGCTGGCCGACTGGGCGGCGACTCGCGAGGCGAATGAGCTTTACGCCAAGAATTTCGCCGTGGTTGCCATCCCCGGCATCGCGACCCGCCTCAAGCACGTTCCCAGCGATTACGAGCAGCGCCTGGTGAAGAACGACTTTGCCTGGATGGCCCAGAACCGCGACGCGATCCTGGCCGAGTGGCAAAAGCGCTACGCGAACAAGTCCGAAGCAAAGAAGTAAGCCTTTTCGACCCTCATGTCGCCCGTGCGCCGATCGCACTGGGCGACGCTTTGCATTGCCTGGAATACACATGGCGCATCTCGAAATCCGAAATCTGAGCAAGTACTTCGGTACCTTCGTCGCGCTCGACAGGGTCGATCTGGCCGTCGAACGCGGTGAATTCCTCGTGCTGCTGGGTCCTTCCGGGTGCGGCAAAACGACCCTTTTGCGCGCGATTGCCGGCCTGGAGCGGCAGGATGCCGGGCAGATTTTCCATGGTGGCGAGGACATTTCGAAACGCTCTCCTGCACTGCGCGATTACGGCATTGTGTTTCAGTCCTACGCGCTGTTCCCGAATTTGACCGTTGCCGAGAACGTCGCCTATGGCTTGAAGAGCCGCAAGGCGGATCGCGGTATAGGGCGAGAAGGCGTGCGTCAGCGGGTCGGTGAAATGCTGGCGCTGGTCGGTCTCCCAGGGATTGAGCACAAGTACCCGACTCAACTTTCGGGTGGGCAACAGCAGCGCGTCGCGCTGGCGCGGGCGCTGGCCACTGCGCCAGATCTGTTGCTGCTCGACGAACCCCTGTCCGCGCTCGATGCGATCGAACGGGTGCGACTGCGCTCGGAGATTCGCAGCCTGCAGAGCCAGCTCGGCGTGACCACCATCATGGTGACGCACGATCAGGAAGAGGCACTGGCGATGGCCGACCGCATCGTCGTGATGAAGAGCGGCCGCATCCAGCAGGTCGGCGGCCCGCAGGACATCTATCGCGCACCGGCGAACGACTTCGTGGCTGACTTCATCGGGCGCGGCAATCTGATCGAGGGGCCCGCCGTCGGGGATCGCCATGTGCGCTTCGGCGACCTGACCTTGCGCGCCGCCGAGCCCTTGTCACCCGGGCAGACGCATCGCTTCTATGTCCGTCCGGAGGATATCTGCCTGCATGAAACGCTGGACCAGTGCGAGAACAGCTTTTACGCACATGTGTTGAAGCACGAATTCCTCGGCGCCTACTCGCTGGTCACCTTCAGTGCGCGCAACGTTGCACACCAGCCTCTGGTGGCGCAGTTTTCCAGCAATTATCTGGCAGGGCGCCCGATCAAGGCCGGCGCAACCCTGCGTATCGGCATTCCGCCCGAGCACCTGCGTCCGATGCCGGAGCCGGTATGACTCGGCTGACGCGATCGATTCCCGGGTTCGGCGAAGGCCGGACGACGAGCGAGCGTGTGAGCGCCTGGCTGTTGATCGGGGCCGCGCTGCTGCTGTGCATGTTCCTGATCCTGCCGCTGGGCGTGCTGCTGATGGGCAGCGTGTTCGATGAGGCCGGTGACTTCAGCCTCGTGCGCTTCGTCGAGTTCGCCTCGACGCCGGGGATGGGCACGGCGGTCTGGAACACGATCTGGGTCGCCTGGGTGGTGACCGCGATCACCGTGCCGCTGGCGTTTTTCTACGCTTACGCCATCCAGCGCGCCTGTCTGCCGCTGCGTGGGGTGTGGCGGATTGTTGGGCTGTCGGCATTGCTCGGGCCTTCGCTGGTCGGGGCGATCTCTTTCATCCAGTGGTTCGGCACCCAGGGGGTGCTCAAGAGCTGGCTGGGTGAGCTCTCGGTGTATGGGCCGATCGGCATCATCATCTCCACGGTCTATGCGAGCTTTCCGCACGCGCTGATGATTCTGGTGGTTGCGCTCGCCACCGCCGATGCGCGTCTCTTCGAGGCCGCGGAAGCCTTGTCGGCCTCGCGCTGGCGCAAGTTCGTCACCGTCACGTTGCCGAGCGTGCGCTACGGCCTGATCAGCGCAGCGCTGGTGGTGTTCTCCTGCTCGGTCAGCGAGTTCGGCATCCCGAAGGTGATCGGTGGCAACTTCCCGGTGCTGGCCGTCGAGGTGTATGTGCAGGTGGTCGGCATGCACAACTTCGGTCGCGGTGCGGTGGTTGCGCTGCTGCTGCTGTTGCCGGTCCTGGTGGCCTTCATCGTCGACTGGCGCATCCAGCGCAAGCAACAGGCCAGCCTGACGGCGCGTGCCGTGCCCTACGTGCCGCGTCCGGACTGGCGGCGAGACGTGCCGCTGCTGGCCTACTGCGCGCTGGTGAGCGTGGCCATGCTGGGCGTGCTGGGCATGGCCGCCTATACGTCTTTGGTGAAGTTCTGGCCCTATAACCTCGAGCTGTCGTTCGATCATTACCGCTACGGCCTTGCCGAAGCGGGGGTACTCGATGCCTACCTCAACAGCCTGAAAATGGCTGGCCTGACCACGCTGGTGGGCACCCCCTTCATCTTCCTGGTGGCCTATCTGCTGGAGAAAAACCGCAGCGGTCCGGCTTGGCTGCGGCCACTGGTGCAGGGCGCCGCAGCACTGCCGATGGGGGTGCCGGGGCTGGTGCTGGGCATCGGCTACATCCTGTTCTTCAATCATCCGTCGAATCCGCTCAACAGCCTTTACCACACGCTGGCGATCATGGTGATTGCCAACGTGGTGCATTACTACACGTCCTGCCACCTGACGGCCCTGACTGCGCTGAAGAGCATCGACCGCGAGTTCGAGGCGGTGTCGGCCTCGCTGAAGGTGTCGCAATTCGTCACCCTGTGGCGGGTGACGCTGCCGGTGTGCCTGCCGGCGGTGCTCGAGATTGCGCGCTATCTCTTCATCAACGCGATGACCACCGTGTCCGCACTGGTCTTCCTTTACTCGCCCGGCACCTTGCCCGCTTCGGTGTCGATCCTGAACCTGGACGAGGCGGGCGAGCTCGGCCCGGCGGCTGCGATGGCCACGCTCATTGTGATGACCTGTGCGACGGTCAGTCTCCTCTATTCGTTGCTCACCCATTTCCTGTTCCGCCGCCAGCAGGCGTGGCGGAACCCGACCCGTTAAGAACCTGGAGCATTCATGTATTCGATCGACCGCGATCCGCTGCTGCTGACCCCCGGCCCGCTGACCACATCCCTGCGTACCAAGCAGGCGATGCTGCATGACTGGGGCTCGTGGGATGCGGCCTTCAATCGCATTACGGGCGAGCTGTGCGGGCAGCTCGTGGACATCGTCTACGGCGCCGAAACGCACGTCTGTGTTCCGCTGCAGGGATCGGGCACATTCTCGGTCGAGGCGGCATTGGGCACCCTGGTCCCGCGGCAGGGCAAGGTGCTCGTGCCGAATAACGGCGCGTATTGCGCGCGCATCATCCGCATCCTCGGCTATCTTGGCCGCGAGGCGGTTGCGCTGCCGTTTGCCGAGGACTGCCCGGCAGATCCGGCCGCGATCGAGGCTGCGCTGGTGGCCGATCCGGCCATCACGCATGTGGCGCAGGTGCATTGCGAAACCGGTACGGGGATTCTGAACCCGCTTGCCGAGATTGCCGCCGTGGTCGCGCGCCAAGGGCGCGGGCTGATCGTCGATGCGATGAGTTCCTTCGGCGCCATCGACATCGATCTGCGCTCGATGCAGATCGACGCGGTGATCGCCGCGTCGGGCAAGTGCCTGGAGGGGGTTCCGGGCATGGGCTTCGTGATCGTGCGTCGTGCCGCACTGGAGGCTGCGGCGGGCAACTGCCATTCGTTGGCGATGGATCTGCACGATCAGTGGGCCTACATGCAAAAGACCACTCAGTGGCGCTTCACGCCGCCGACGCATGTGGTGGTCGCGCTGCACGAAGCCGTGGCCCAGTACCGGGAAGAGGGCGGTCTTGCCGCACGTGGTGCGCGATACGCGCGTAACTGCGCGGCGCTTGTGGACGGGATGCGGGTATTGGGCCTGAGGCCTTTCCTGGTCGCCGAGGTGCAGGCGCCGATCATCGTCACCTTTCATGCGCCGGCGCATCCTGCCTATGACTTCAAGACCTTCTACGAGCGCGTGCGCGAGCGGGGTTTCATCCTCTATCCGGGCAAGCTGACCCAGGTCGAGACGTTCCGCATCGGCTGCATCGGCGCGCTGAATACGCACGACATCGAGAAGGTCGTGGCGGCGGTCGGCGACACCCTGCGTGAAGCCGGCATCGTCCTGGGGGTCTGAGTGAGTTCCACTGAGCACTCGACACGAGACATCCTGATTATCGGCGGCGGCATCTTCGGGGCGGCCATCGCCTGGTACCTGGCCCGGCAGGGGCAGGGCCATCGAGTCGCCATTCTCGAGCGCGGGCATCCCGCAGGCGGTGCGACCAGTCGTGCCGCAGCCTTGGTAACCCAGGTCCGCGATGACCCGCTGCTGATTGAGATGGCGCGCGAGACGTTTGACGCAATGGCGCGCCTCGAGGCGGAAGGGGAACACTTGGGGAGGCATGCCGTCGGTGCGCTGCATGTGGCCTCGAAGGCGGGGGTGCCAGCGCTGTTGCGGCGCGCCGAGGATGCAGCGGCGCTCGGTATTCGCAGCCGGGAACTGGATCATGCCGGGGCACAGGCGCGCGCGCCCTGGTTGAATCCGCAAGCCTACGACTGCGCGGTGTTGTTTCCGGACGACTGCTACGTCGATCCCTACCAGCTTGCTTCGGCTTATCTTCGCGGCGCTGTCCGTCATGGTGCGCGCGTGATGCTGAACGCGGATGTGTGCCAGGTGCTGGCGGCCGATGGCCATGCTTGCGGCGTCGAGCTGCGTGACGGCCAGCGGCTGGATGCACGTATCGTCATCAATGCGGCCGGTGCGTGGGCGAACCTCTTGAGCGTGGAGCTGGGGCTTCCTCTACCGATGGCACCGGTCCGCAGTCAGTACTGGATCACCGAGGCGGCGCCGATTTTTCCGCGCGACGGGGCGATCGTGTTCATGCCCGAGATCCGAGCGTATGCCCGACCCGAAGTCGGGGCCTTGCTGTTTGGTATTCGCGAGCGCGAACCGGCGGTGGCGGACGCGCGGGAACTGCCGGCCGACCTGAGTGGCTTCGTGTTCGATCCAGCAGATCCCGAAGGCTGGAACAACCTGGCCGAGGGCGCCGAGACGCTCGAAGCCTTTTTTCCCGCCGTGACCGCGCTGGGTATCGCCCATTACGTGACGGGGCCCAGCAATTACACGCACGACGGGCAACTCATTCTCGGCCAGTCGTCGGTCATCGATGGTCTCTTCGTTGCCACGGGCTGCAACGGATCGGGCATCACCTTCTCGGGTGGCGTTGGCAGGCTCATGGCCGAGCTGGTGCTCAAGCAAGCCCCTTTCATCTCGCCGAGCAATTTCGAGCCGGCTCGACACGGTGTTTTCGATCCCTTCGAACCCGCTTTCCGGGCGGCATGCGCGGCAACGCGTGCAGGCAAGTCGTCCGGCTGAGCGATCACATTTTCAATAACAAGGAACTCCGTAACATGACGCATCAACTGGAAGCGGTGATCTTCGACTGGGCGGGCACGACCGTCGATTTTGGCTCGTTCGCCCCGACACAAATTTTTGTCGATGCCTTCAAGCTCGCGTTCGATTTTGATCTCTCGCTCGAGGAGGCACGTGGGCCGATGGGGCTTGGCAAGTGGCAGCACATCGAAGCGCTGGGCGCAGACCCGGTCGTTGGCGCGCGCTGGCGGGCTCAGTTCGGGAAGCCGATGAACCATGCCGACATCGACCATATTTACCGCACCTTCCTGCCCTTGCAGGTCGAGCGTGTCGCGGCCCATGCAGACCTCATCCCTGGTGCTTTGGAAACGGTTGCAGCGCTGCGTGCACGAGGGATGAAGATCGGCTCGACAACGGGTTACCCGCGCCAGGTCATGGAGCGGCTGATGGTGGCTGCGCAGGACAAGGGTTATGCCCCAGACAGTACCGTGTGTGCGGACGACCTGCAGGCTGGCGCTCGCCCCGGACCCTGGATGGCGCTGCAGTGTGTGCTGGACCTCGGGATCGGGAGCGTGGCCCATTGCGTGAAGGTGGACGACACCGTGCCTGGCATCGAGGAGGGCATCAACGCGGGCATGTGGACAGTCGCCTTGGCTCTGTCAGGGAGTCCGGCCGGACTGACGCTGGCCGAGTACGAATCCGCGACGGCTGAGCAACGACGCCAGGTTCGCGAACGTGTCACCCCGGCGTTCAAGGCGGCAGGGGCGCATTTTGTGATCGATACGATTGCGGATCTGATGCCTGTGCTTGAGGAGGTTGAAGCACGATTGACAAGGGGAGAGCGGCCCTGATGAGTCATTGAGCATTGGGTGGGGTGGCCGCCGTGAACCGTCTTCTGGTTCATGACACGGATACCCCCTTTGCACGCGTCGTTATGCACCTTGACGCACTTCGGTTCAAGGTGGACGCCTGAGAACCCGCATTGTTGCAACTGCAGTCGTGGTGGCGGATGTCTTTCTTCTCAGACACAGGCCCCTATTCCACTTGTCAGTCAAGCCGGTGTAAGGGCAGGGGCATTGGAGACGACGCCTTGCCTCCGTCACAAATCCGTTGCAATGCTCGTTTAGCTTCGCGGCATGGCAACGTATCCAAACCGCGACCACCTGGTCATCTTCGACGCCGATGGCACGATCATCGACGCCTTTCACGCCATCGAGCAGAGTTTTCTTCGCCACGGCATGGCCATCGGTGACCTCGAGCGCTTTCAGAAGCGTCGCAGGCTCTTCAAGTATCTTGGCGGACTGCGGGAGTTTCCCAACAATCTACGGCGCCAGTTCGGCAAGCAGAGTCGTAAGCGCCTGCTTGCAACGCTCACGGAATTCTATCGGGAGGAGGCGCGCCTCTATCCCGGTGTGTCGAAGCTGCTGCAGACCGTGCTTCAGGCACCCCACGTCAGAGTCGGTCTGGTGACCCGTAACGTGACCGTGGAGCCAGAGGACACGCTTCGCCGCCTGTTTCGCCGGCACGACATCGATATCGATGCATTCGACCATTTCGCCTGCCTGCCGCTTCGCGAGAACAAGACCGACCAGTTTCGCAGTGCGCGCGAACGCCTCGCCGTGAATCCGGCGCGCTGTTACGCCTGCGGAGATGAATACAGCGACTACTTGGCGGCCATTGGCGCTGCGATGTACCCCTTCATCGTCGCTTACGGCGCAGAAGATCGACTTCGTCTGAGGCAATCATTCGGCGTGCCGGAGGGTTTCATCCACAGTTCGCCGGCCGACTTCGTAGCGCAGTTGCTGGATACCCTCGGACTTGAAGACGACGTCACGGCAAGGGCAGGTCGGGCGACCCAGTCCATCATCCTGCCCGAGATGACACCGAGCCGGGTGAGTGCATGAACGCGCGAATGCCAACGGTCGACCTGATCTACTTCAACGCGGGTGGCGGACACCGGGCGTCCGCGCTCGCCCTGGAGGCCGCGATCAACCGCCAGATCCCGGCGTGGCAGGTGCGTCTCATCAACCTCTTCGAAGTCCTCGATCCGCAGGACAAGTTCCGTAGCGTGACCGGCAGCGCCCCCGAGGATTGGTACAACAAGCGTCTGGCACGAGGGTGGACGCTCGGAATGGCGCAGGAACTTAAGCTCTTGCAGGCCGCCATCCGGCTCGGACATCCGATGCTGGTGCGGCAACTGCAGCAGCATTGGGCCGTAACCGAGCCGGATCTCGTCGTCTCGCTCGTGCCAAATTTCAATCGATCGCTGTATCAGAGCCTGGTGTCCGCGCTGCCCGGCGTGCCCTACGTGACCCTGCTTACCGATCTGGCCGACTTGCCGCCGAACTTCTGGATCGAGGCCGATCAGGCTCAGCACTTCATCTGTGGCACGCCCCGCGCCGTCGAGCAGGCCATCGCGCTTGGCCATCCGTCACACTACGTCCACGCCACCTCGGGGATGATCATCCGGCCCGAGTTCTACGAGCCGCTTGAGTTCAACCGCGCTGCGGAAAGAACGCGACTCGGACTGGACCCGGAACGTCCGACCGGGCTCGTGCTGTTCGGCGGGCATGGATCCAAGGCCATGCTCGGCATCGCGGAGCGGCTCTCATCATCGACGCAGTTGATCCTCATCTGCGGGCACAACCGGGCCCTGGCAGCTCGCCTGCGGGCGCTGCCCTGCGCTGTCCCACGTCTGATTGTGGAGTTCACCTCGAACATCCCGTTCTACATGAAGCTGGCCGACTTCTTCATCGGTAAGCCCGGGCCCGGCAGCCTCAGCGAGGCCGTGCAGCAGGGCCTGCCCGTGATCGTGGTCGATAACGCCTGGACCATGCCCCAGGAGCGCTACAACGCCGAGTGGATCCGCTCGAACGGACTGGGTGTCGTGCACACGCGCTTTCGTGACATCGACGCTGCCGTCGGGCAACTCCTGAGTCGATTCGAGGATTTCCGCGCGAACGTCGCGCGTATCGAAAACAGAGCGCTCTTCGAGGTGCCTGGCATTCTGCAGCAGATTCTCGACACGTCCCCGTGCAGTCTGCCCCGGGAGGCGGTGACCGTGCCTGCGGTTGCATCGCCGCGTGAGACCTCCTAGCGGGAACGAGCCGATGCGCCCGCACGGCGCCGCGCGCGCCAGCATCGTCCTCATCGGGTGAAACCCCTTTCAACATGTCGAAGAAGTGGTCGGTGTCGCGCGCCTGTGCCACATTGATCCCCGCGGTGCAGCTTAGATGCCTTCATCCCGGGATTGAACGCCGGAGATCGATTTGTGGATCCTCGGCGAAGCTGCCCCCTGCCCGGGCGTCGAGCCTGCGATGGCGATCGTACCGAGTGCCCGGCGAGACGGAACGTGCACCTCAGTCTAGGAGTAGCGACATGAACGGGATTTCATTGACTGGCCGCAGGGTGCTGGTCACGCAGGCTGGAGAATTCATGGGGCCGGCGCTGTGCGCGGCCTTCGCCGCGGCGGGCGCCGAGGTCGTCCCCGACCGAAGCGCGTTGCTGGAGCGGGGCGAAGGACGCACCGTCATCGAGTCGGCTGGCCGCATCGATATCCTCGTCCTCAACCTGGCCATACCGGCGCCGAGCACGCCCGCCCACCAGGTGTCGGACGACGAATGGGAGCGCACCTTCGCCGCCCTCGTGCATCCCATGCGGGAGATGGTAGGCGCTGTCCTGCCGCAGATGATCGAGCGCAGGGCAGGCAAGATCCTTTTAATGGGCAGCGCCTCCGCACTGCGCGGGATGGCCCTACGCTCGAGCTATGCCGCCGCGCGCGGCGCGCAGTTGGCCTACATCCAGGCGGTGGGGGTCGAAACCGCGCCGCATGGCATCCAGGTCAACGCCATCGCGCAGAATTTTGTTGAGAACCCCACTTACTTCCCGCCCGAGGTCCAGGCCACCCAGGCGTTCAAGGATCGCTTGACGTGGCAGGTGCCGCTGGGACGGCTGGTCACGGCGGAGGAGGATGCGGGCTTTGCCGTGTATCTTTGCAGTGAGGCTGCGAACTGCTTCGTAGGGCAGGTGTTTCCGGTGTGCGGGGGGTGGGTGAACCGTTGAAGGGGGGCGCTACGCCGGTCCAGCTAGACGAATACGCTAGCCTTGGTCGAGCATTGACGTGCGCGGCCGACTCGATGAAGTGCACAGCCTACCGACAGAACCCCGGACACAGCCGGCCCGCGCGGATGCTACGCGACTGCGCTACACAAAGAGCCGCCGCTTTAAACACCGGAGAGTCGCGCGAAGTGACCGAATGGCACCGCGTGGTGCTCGATCGTCGGCTCGCCGAGGTCGCGCGGGACAACCTGAAAAAGGGCGACCTCATCTATCTGGAAGGCAGCCTCAAGACCCGCAAGTGGCAGGGCAAGGGCGGGCAGGACCGCTACACCACCGAGATCGAGGGGCGAGAGGTGAAGATGCGCAAGGGCGACGATCCTCAAGGGTGTCGGACAGGGGGAGGCTCCGCGCCCGCCCGCCCGAGCGGCAGGCGAGCGTCCCGAAGAATGGCTTTAGCAATATACCGGAAGACGACTACCCGTTCTGTGTGCTGACGCCAGCGCGAGCAGGCAACTTAGTCTTCGTCTTCTCCGTCATCGTCGCCGATGACCGTATCCACGCCAGCGGCGGCAACGTCGACGGTGGTTTCCACCGCTGTTGCGGTGATGCTGACGGCAGTCGCAGCGACCGATACGGCGGCCCCGGCGACGGTGATGACAGCACATCCGGGAAGCCCGAACGCGACGAGGAAGGGGAGGGTAATGAGGAATAGCGGGCGTGCAAACATCGGGTGGGCATGTTGATGGGGGTAGGGCGACATCTTGCCATCGGTGCTCGGGCAGGTTGTGCGACTTCCGGTCGTCGGCGTTATGGAACGCTTTCCATAACCGAGCGAAGCACTCGTCGACTCGACCAAATCGGAATCGCACGATTTCGTTCATTACGGCGATCCCGTTCGCACGAACCTTGTCCCCAGCCGATGGGGACAGGGGTGTGAGTGGAGCTGTGGACAAGTCCTTCCAGGCCATGTGGCTTCAGGTCGTGTGGCAATTGCCTACAAATGAGGCGATGCCCGGCGTCGGCACGCGGGGTCGTGCTGATTTGGCGCTCGACGGACTGCTGCTCGACGGATACCAGCGTCAGCCGCACGTCACCCTGGCCGCCTAAGCCGACCCATGTGTCACGCAGTCTGCGTACGCGCTGCCCAGCGCGCAATGAGTGTTGCCAGTGCCGGCAGACCCTCGCGGATCGCGACCGGACCGGGCGACAGGATCAGCGCCGACTTGAGTTCGTGCACTTCGCCATCGCGCACCGCAGGCACGGCCTCCCAGCCTGCGCGGCCAGCCACGCGCTCGGGGCGAAAGCGCTTGCCGCACCAAGACCCCACGATGATGTCGGGTGCCCGGCGGGCGGGCTCCAGTGGATCGGCGAGGATGCGTTGGGCTGCACCTGGGTGGCACGCGCGCTCGGCGAAGATGTCCTCGCCGCCCGCAATGACGATGAGTTCGGACACCCAGCGCACCGCACTGATCTGCGGCTCGTCCCACTCTTCGAAATAGACCCGGGGCCGACGCGGCAGCCGCGCCGCCTGCGCCCGCACAGCATCGATCGTGGCCTCCAGCTCCGCAACGAGCGCGAGCGCTCGGTCCTCCGCCCCCACCAGCCGGCCGACGGTCTCGATCATCGCCAGGATGTCGTCCAGGCTGCGCTGGTTGAACACATGCACCGCCACCCCCGCTTTGATGAGGTCACGCGCAATGTCGGCCTGCATGTCGGAGAAGCCCAACACCAGATCGGGCTGAACGGCGAGGATCTTCTCAAGGTCGCCGCTGGAGAAAGCGAACACCTTGGGCTTTTCCTTGCGCGCACGCGGTGGGATCACGGTGTAACCGCTGATGCCCGCAATGCGCGCCTCATCGCCAAGGGCGTACAACACCTCGACCGTCTCGGTGGTCAGGCAAACGATGCGTAGCGGGAGTCGGCGTGTTGTCATGGCGCCAGTATGGCGGGTCGTATAGCGCCATGGCCAGCCCCGGCGCGCGCACTTCCCACTTAACCACCGTTACGCCGTGCGTGGTTTGACCGGCCCACTGGATTATATTGGTGGCATGCAAACCGTTGCCGAACTGCCCGAGGATATCCGCGCGCGACTGCTGGTCCTGCACGACCATCGGATCAGCAAGGAGGGCGTGGTGATCATCAAGGCGCAGAAGTTTCGCAGCCTGGAGAAGAACCGTGCCGAGGCGCTGCGCCGGCTGGAAGAGCTGATCGAGCGCGTCGTAACACCCCCGAAGTTACGCCGTGCGACCCAGCCGACCCGTGCGTCGGTCACCCGCAGGCTGGAGGGGAAGGCGCGGCGGGCGTCGATCAAGGCTGTGCGGGGAAAGGTCAGCGACTGATCGGCTTGTCCCGGCGCCGCCTCGTGCCCACGAAGACGTAAGGCCCTGATAGAGCCAGATTCGAACCATGCCGACCCTCAGAGCATGGAGTTATGATGATCACCGAGATCCCAACCGCAAGCCCCGAGAAATTCGTCTGGAAGACAACCCATACCCTCGGCGACCCAATATGCTCGATCTACTTGTTCGCAATGCCACGCTCCCCGATGGCCGCACCGAGATGTCGATTGCGGTGCAGGACGGTCGCATCACCGAAGTATCCAAGGGTCTAGACGCGCCGGCCCACGATACGCTCGACGCCCAGGGGCTACTGGTGAGCCCACCCTTCGTCGATGCACACTTCCACCTCGATTCGGCGCTGAGCTATGGCCAGCCCCGGGTGAACGAGAGTGGTACCTTGCTCGAGGGCATCGCCCTGTGGGGTGAGCTCAAGCCCCAGCTCACCGAACAGACCCTCATCGAACGCGCACTGCGCTACTGCGACTGGGCGGTGGCGCGCGGCCTGCTCGCCATCCGCTCCCATGTCGACACCAGCGATGCCAGTCTGCTGACCGTGCGGGCCTTGCTGGAGGTCAAGCGGCGCGTGGCTCCCTACCTGGACCTGCAACTGGTGGCTTTCCCTCAGGACGGCCTGCTGCGCAAACCCGACGGTCTGGACAATCTCAAGCGGGCGCTCGATCTTGGGGTGGACGTGGTGGGCGGCATTCCGCATTTCGAGCGCACCATGGCCCTGGGCGCCGAAAGCATTCGCATCCTGTGCGAGCTGGCAGCGGAGCAAGGCAAGCGCGTGGACATGCACTGCGACGAGAGCGACGATCCGCTATCGCGCCACGTCGAAACCCTGGCCTATGAGACTCAACGCCTGGGGCTGCACGGTCGCGTGACGGGTTCGCACCTGACGTCCATGCACAGCATGGACAACTACTATGTGAGCAAGCTCATTGCCCTGATGGCCGAGGCACAGTTGGGCGTGGTGGCGAACCCGCTCATCAACATCACCCTGCAGGGCCGCCACGACGGCTACCCGCGCCGTCGCGGCATGACCCGGGTGCCCGAGCTGCTGGATGCGGGCCTCACTGTGGCCTTCGGCCAAGACTGCGTAATGGACCCCTGGTATGCCCTCGGCAGCGGCGACATGCTTGAGGTGGCGCACATGGGCCTGCACGTAGGCCAAATGACCAGCCAGGCCGCGATGCGCCAGTGCTTCGAGGCGGTCACCACCCAGGCGGCGAGGCTGCTCGGGTTGGAAGGATACGGGCTGGCGGCCGGTTGTCACGCCGACTTCATGCTGCTGCAGGCCCGGCACCCGGCCGAGGCAATCCGTCTGCGCGCCACGCGTCTTGCGGTCTATCGGCGCGGCAAGCGGATCTCCAGCACCCCGGAAGCTACGGCGACACTGGCCCTCGCGCAACGGTCTGGGCGGGTTGATTTCCTGGGTTGAGCTTGACGCGTTGGGGGATGCTGCCCAACAAGCAGTACGAAGATGACGTGGTGACTGCGCTATGGGGCGAGTTACCCAACTTGGGGCATCCTTGAGTCGGGTAGAAATGCCGGATTTTGAATGCCGATTTTTGTAGCTTCGTTTGTAGAACGTCAGCCTAAAAAAGGAAAAGCCCTGAATAATCAGGGCTTTTCCTGTATTACTGGCGGAGAGGGTGGGAAACGATGGGTTTAAAAAAATTTGCTTTTAAAACAAATAGTTAGTGAGCCCGGTTTCTTCTGTGTAACACCACCCTGTAACACCAGCGCCAACAGCAATGCTAAGGTTGCCACCGAACCTGTTCGGATGCAAGCACTTCCCACTTGGCCTCCGTTAAGCGGTGCTTGGTTTGACCGTCCCATTGGATTATATTGGTGACATGCAAACCGTTGCCGAACTGCCCGAGTACATCCGTGCTGCTGACAAACTCATGAGTGCGGATGAGCGGCAGGACATTGTCCGTTACCTCGCTGCACACCCGAGGGGTGGTGACGTGATGGAGGGGACGGGGGGTGTGCGCAAGCTGCGATGGCGGCGAGGTGGCCAAGGAAAAAGTGGGGGCGTGCGTGTCATCTATTACTTCCACAGCGACGACATGCCGCTTTACCTGCTGACACTTTTCGCAAAAGGTGACCGCAGCAACCTAAGCAAAGCTGAACGAAACGAACTTGCTGGCTTGACCGAGCTGCTTGTCAGGACATGGAGTAACAGAAAGCGATGAGTACTGCATTCGAGAGTATCAAGCGTGGCCTGCAGGAGGCCATTGAGCACGCCGAGGGCGGTGCGGCTGGGACTCGCGTGCACCGCCCGCGCCCGGTGGACGTAAAGGCCTTGCGCGCAAGGGTGGGGATGACTCAGGAGCAGTTTTCGGCCCGTTTTGGTTTTTCGACCGCGACGCTACGTCACTGGGAACGTGGGGACCGTTCTCCTAGTGGGTCTGCGCTGGTGTTGCTGAATGTGATCGAACGAAACCCTGATGCGGTCATCGAGGCGCTGGGCGCTTGAAGTTGGCCTCCCTGCGGCGCACCATTTCCATAGTGATCACCTCTATTCTCTGCCTCAAAATGAGGCAGAGAGGTTAAACACCCTAGTCAGTTTTCGGCCGGCGCCAACACTGCAGAGCATCCTGATCATCTCGGCGATCATCGGTCGCAGGAAGGCCTTCACCTGCTGCAGTACCTGACACGCCCAAACGATTCGCACGAATGCCATGTAGCTGCATACGGGCTTGTCGCAGCGTGTGGCGATCCGACGGTAATGCTTGATACGGTTGAAGAAGCGCTCGATCAGATTTCGCGCGCGGTACGCGCAGCGGTCGCACTTGCCGCAAGAATGTTGTCCCCAGCCGATGGGGACAGAGGTGTGGGGGATGCTGTGGATAAGTGCCGCGATGCTGCGCCAAGCTTGGGTGAGTGGTCGCTGCCTATTGATGAGGCAGCGGATCGGTTGGCACTCCAGAAGCAACACGCGACTCGCCCAATATTTCCGGCTAACGTGTGCCGTTGTTGTGCAACCCCAGTTGCACGTCATCGACGACGCTGAGGAACGCTTGCAAAATGGGGGATCGATCGTCGTTGCGGTAGATACAGCTGAGATCCACTTTGGCATTGCTTGGAAGTCCCTTGATCGGCTTGTAGACGACCCCCGGTAAGGCTAGTGAGGTTGCAGACTCAGGGATCAGGCAGACTCCGAATCCTCCTGCGGCCAGCGCGACACCCGTGATGGCATCACCAACCTCCTGTGAAACCAAGGGTTCGAAGCCTGCCTCGTGGCAGAGGCTCATTACCTTGTCGATGAAATTTGGTCGTGCGCCCGTTGGAAAGAGAACGAGAGGGTGGTCTCTTAGCTCAGAGAAAGACACGGACTCTCGCTTTGCCAAGGGGCTTGAGTGGCTGACTGCCAGCAGCAGTTCTTCATTGACCACGAGCTTGGTCGTGATGTCTGGCAGGGGGGCAAGCATGCGGTTGAATCCCACCGTGATGCGGCGCTGCCTCAATGCTTCGATCTGTTCGCCCTTGTTCATCGTGTGAAGAACAATCTTGACTTCCGGATAGGACTGGCGGAAAGCGAGCAACAATTTTGGTATCGCGTCAAGAATCGCGGTGCCGAAAATGGCTACGTCGAGACGGCCGAGTTTCCCTTGTCCAGCGCGCTGCGTTCGCTCAGTGGCTTGCTCGACGATAGAGCGTATGTTGCGAGCCTCTTCGAGGAACAATTCGCCCGCTTGGGTGAGTTCTACGCCGCGTGGTGTTCGGTTCAACAGCAGGACGCTCAGCTCTTCTTCCAATTGCTGGATTTGCCTGGTCAACGGCGGTTGTGAGATGTGCAGCCGGGTCGCTGCGCGTCCGATGTTCTGTTCTTCAGCGACCGCGATAAAGTACCTGAGGTGACGCAAGTCCATCTTTGCAAGCCCCGTTTTGATTTCGGTCTCAATAATACTTTAAAGGTATTGATGGGTCCATAAATCGGTATTGGACGGCATTTCTCCTGCTCGATAAGGTTCGGCCATCCCGACAGACTGCACATGAACTCGGGATTCCAACACCAGATCGAGGAGGAAGGGATGGATATGAGGACACACTCGCGTCGCCGGGGCGGCCTGAAGATCGACCCGCTTCACCAAGCCGTCGTTGGGGCATGTGCCGCGCTGACGGTTAGCGGTTCGGCGCTTGCTTTCCAGATCGACACCGGTAATCCCGACATCCGGATGTCGTGGGACAACACCGTCAAGTACAGCGCGAGTTGGCGAGTGAGCGGTGTAGACAGTGAGGTTGCCGATAACTCGATTGGCCCGCAGGCCAACACGAATGATGGTGATCTCAATTTTGGCCGCGGCCTCGTATCCAACCGGATCGATTTGTTGTCCGAATTCGATTTTCGCTTCAAGCGCAATTATGGATTCCGGGTCAGTGGTGCCGCGTGGTACGACCAGGTCTATAACGATTCGAACGACAACCCAGGCGCGCTTGGCGGCGCCTTGTTGAACCAGCGTTCGAAGCCGTATAACGAGTTCACGAGCGCCACCGAGAAACTGCACGGTCGGAAAGCCGAGTTTCTTGACGCTTTCGTCTATGGCAGCTTTGCGCCTGGAGACATGAACCTGAACCTCAAGGCAGGTCGGTTCACTCAGCTTTATGGTGAAAGCCTGTTCTTTGGCTCCAACGGTATTGCCGGTGCGCAGACACCACTCGATTTGGCGCGTGCCCTCTCAGTACCGAACTCTCAGTTCAAGGAAGTGGCCCGGCCGGTTGGCCAGGTTTCGGCGACGCTGCAGATCAATCCGGAAGTCACTGTCGGCGCCTACTATCAGGCTGAGTGGCGCAAGTCGCGTTTGCCTGCAGCAGGAAGCTATTTCAGCTTCGCAGATTTCGTCGACGCTGGTGGCGAGCGACTCATTCTTGGGCCGGGCACAGAGGTGTTCCGGGGGCAGGATATCGAGGCGAAGGACTCCGGGCAGGGCGGTGTTCAGGTTCGGTTCAAAGCAGGTGACTCGGAGTACGGGTTCTACGTAGCTCAATTTCACGACAAGATGCCGCAGTTTTATGCGCGCCCGGGCGTCAATGTTCAGCCCGGTAGCATCGGCGACTACGTGATGGTGTATGCCGAAAACATCCGTACAGTCGGCGCCAGCTTCAGCACGCTGGTTGGTGAGACAAACGTCGCCGGTGAGCTGTCATTCCGCGACAACATGCCCCTGGTTAGCAGTGGCATCACCATGGTTCTACCGGGCAATACCGTGGCTGACGGTGATGACAACGCCGCGTTTCCCAAAGGGCGCACGATGCACCTGAACCTGTCGGCCATCAGTGTGCTCGGCGAGAGTTCCATGTGGGATGGGGCAAGTTTTGTTGGCGAATTTGCCTACAATCGCCGTCTGAAGGTGACCGATAACCTGGATCAACTCGACCCTTTGGCCACTCGCAGCGCGAGCGCAATTCAGTTCGTTTTTACCCCCGAGTACTTCCAGGTCGCACCTGGTCTTGATCTGCAGGTTCCGATCGGTCTCAGCTATGGCCTGAGCGGTCGCTCATCCGTGAATGGCGTGCTGTTCCCTGCCGAAAAGGGGGGAAATTTCAGCGTGGGAGTTAAGGCAGATTACCAAAAGACCTGGCAGGCAGGTCTGAACTACACGCACTACTTTGGATCGGGTGGCTCGGTCATTCGCTACAACACTGCCGTGCCTGAGCTTTCCTACGACAACTTCCACCGCGATCGCGACTTCATTTCGCTGTCGATCCAGCGCACGTTCTGATTCTGCATAACGAGAACTTCCGGAGACGAATGATGATCAAGCACAACATGCTTTGGGCGGCGATGGCTGCCGGATTGCTGGTTGCACAAGGTGCCGGCGCCGCCGTGACCGCCGAAGAGGCCGCCAAGCTCAAGAGCACGCTGACGCCGCTGGGTGCGGAGAAGGCCGGCAACAAGGACGGCAGCATTCCCGCCTGGGATGGCGGTATCACCAAGCCTTTGACGGCAGGCAAGTCGGTCGGCGACATCCCCGGCGAAATCTTTGCTAACGAGAAGCCAGTCTTCCAGGTCACCGCGAAGAATATGGCCGAGCACGACAGTCTGCTTTCGGAAGGTACGAAAGCGCTGCTGCAGAAGTACCCGGACAGCTTCCGCCTTGACGTCTTTCCCACGCATCGCACGGCGGCTGCGCCGCAGCGCGTCTACGACAACACGGCGCTGAACGCCACCCGCTGCAACACGAAGGATGGCGGCTATTCGCTGGAGAATTGCATCGGCGGCATTCCCTTCCCGATTCCCAAGGAAGGTGTCGAGGTGATGTGGAACTTCCTGCTGCGCGTCGAGGCACCGTCGATCGAGTACCGGTTCAAGAACATCGTCGGCAACGCGGACGGCTCGCACACGCTGGCCACGCGCAACGAGATTTTCTTCCAGTACCCGCCGTACTACGAGGATGCGACGGTCGAGAAGTGGTCGGGCGAGTACTCGATGTTCCGGTTCAATACCCTTGAGCCGCCGTTCAAGGCCGGCGAGTCGCTCGTCATCCGTGACAGCATCGACCAGAAGAATGCTCGTGCGGCCTGGCAGTATCTGGTGGGTCAGCGTCGCGTGCGCCGGGCGCCGACCGTGTCTTACGATACGCCGGACTTCGTGGCCTCGGGCGCGAACTACTTCGACGAAGTGCAGGGTTTCTTCGGGCAGCTCGATCGCTTTGAATGGAAGCTGGTGGGCAAGCAGGAAATGCTGATTCCCTACAACAACAATGGCTTCGTGGGTGCCAAGCTCGAAGAGGCGCTGTCGAAACATCACCTGAATCCGGACAAGGTCCGTTGGGAGAAGCACCGGGTCTGGGTCGTCGAGGCGACTGTGGCGCCGGGCAAGCGACACGCCGTGCCGAAGCGTCGCTACTACCTGGACGAAGATACCTGGCTGATCGCGCTGATGGACGGCTACGACGCTGAAGGCAAGCTGTGGCGTACGACGCAAGTCACGCCCTTCGTCGTGCCGAAAATCCCGACGACGCTGATGAAGACTGCAACAGTCTTCAACCTGCAGGCCGGCACCATGAGCGTGATTCAGGCACTCAACGACGAAGACTTCAAGGTCGTTACGCCGAAGCCGGAGACATATTTCACCGGTGACGCGGTGGCCGCCGACGCTGCGCGTTGATCGTATCGGCGTCTCTTGCCACGGCCCTGCACGGTGATGCAGGGCCTGTCGGCGAATTCTCCTCTCTTTGGATTTTTCATCCCGGTGGGTAGCGCCCCGAGGTGAGCTAATGGACAGGCATCATGGTGATCAGGCTCAAGGACCGCAGGCGTGTCGCGGCGGTTGCATTCGCCTTGCTGGCGGCGTCTTCGGCCGCGACGGTGTTCGCAGCGCAGCGGCAGGCGCTGCCCGATTTGCTCGACGCGCCCGCGGCCGCGGACCTGCGGGCACAGATCTCGCCGCAGCTCAGTGTCGCCGTGGCGGGCGAGCGTCTGGTCGGTGTCGGCGTACGCGGGATCGTGCTGCTGTCCGATGACGGCGGTCGGGTCTGGCGCCAGGCGAAGTCCGTACCGGTCAGTGTCGCGCTGACCGATGTGCACTTCGCGACACCGACCGAGGGCTGGGCCGTCGGTCACAGCGGCGTGATCCTGCGCACCCGCGACGGCGGGGAGACCTGGCAGTTGCAGATGGAGGGCCGCCGGCTGGCGCAACTCATCCTCGACGACGTGCAGGCGCGCACGGCCGCGGGTGATGCGTCACTGGGCCGCGCTTTGCGCGACGCCCAGCGTTTTGTCGAAGAAGGCCCCGACAAACCCTTCCTGGGGGTGCGTTTCGTCGATGCGCGGCGCGGCTTTGCCGTGGGCGCCTATGGCATTGCGCTGATGACCGAGGACGGGGGGGAAACTTGGCAGTCCCTGATGGGGCGCATCCCGAACCCGCGTGGCGTGCATTTGTACTCCATCCAGCAGCACGACGCCGATGTCCTGATTGCGGGCGAGCAGGGCGCACTGTTCCGCTCGGAAGACGGCGGCCAGCGCTTTGTTGAGCTCGAGACGCCGTATCCGGGCACGTTCTTCGGCGTACTGATCATCGACAGCGACACGCTGCTCGCCTATGGGCTGCGGGGCAACGCGTGGCGCAGCGCCGACCGGGGCGCCAACTGGGAACAGATCGACCTAGGCCAGCCGGTTACGGTGACCTGCGGCAAGGTACTGCTCGATCGCTCGATCCTCCTGGCCGATGAGAGCGGGCGGCTGATGCGCAGCAGCGACGCTGGACGCAGCTTCAAACCCGTCGAAGGCAGCTTTCCGACCGGACTGACCGGACTGGCGCAGGGCAGTGACAAGGCCGTGGTGCTGTCTGGTGTGCGTGGACTGACACGCGTCGAGCCGGCTCAATTCGTTGCGGAATCAAGATAATGGCTGTTGCACACACTCTTCCGACTGAAGCGGTCATCGCCGACATCGCAGACTTCGATCACCGCTCGGGTTCCCTTCCGGAACGCCTGCTCTTCAACAATCGGTTCATCGTCGTGGCCGTGTGCCTGCTGGTCACCGTGGTGCTGGCCTACCAGGCGATGGGACTGCGGCTCAATGCCGCGTTCGAGAAGATGATCCCGACGAGTCATCCGTACATCGTCAATTATCTCGAGAACCGCAGCCAGCTCGCCGGCATGGGCAACAGCCTGCGAATCGCGGTCGAGACCCGGAACGGCGACATCTTCAGCGCGGATTACCTGGAAACCGTGCGCCAGCTCAACGACGAGCTGTTCCTGATGCCCGAGGTCGATCGCCCCTACATGAAGTCGCTGTGGGCACCGGCCGTGCGCTGGACGGGGGTGACCGAGGACGGCCTGGATGGCGGTCCGGTCATTCCGGACGACTACGACAAGTCGCCCGAAAGTCTGGAGCAGGTCCGCATCAACGTCGAGCGCTCGGGCGAGATCGGGCAGCTGGTTGCCGCCAACTACCAGTCGAGCATCATCTTAGTGCCCCTGCAGGACCGCATCGCCGAGACCGGCGAGCGCATCGACTACCACGCGCTGTCGCAACGCATCGAGCAGCTGCGGTCGAAGTACGAATCGGATTCGATCAAGATCCACGTCACCGGCTTTGCAAAAGTTGTCGGCGACCTGATCGAGGGCCTGCAGCAGGTCATGATGTTCTTCGCCGTGGCGATCGTGATCTGTACCGCGGTGCTGTACTGGTACACCCGCTGCCTGCGCAGCACTTTGCTGGTCGTGGCGTGCTCGGTCGTCGCAGTGGTGTGGCTGCTCGGCCTGCTGCCGACACTGGGCTACGAACTGGATCCGTACTCGGTGCTGGTCCCCTTCCTAGTGTTCGCCATCGGCATGAGCCACGGCGCGCAGAAGATGAACGGCATCATGCAGGACATCGGCCGCGGCACGCACCGCCTGGTCGCTGCGCGCTACACCTTCCGCCGCCTGTTCCTCGCTGGTCTCACCGCACTGCTGGCCGATGCGGTGGGCTTTGCGGTGCTGATGGTGATCGACATCCAGGTCATCCAGGAACTGGCGGTGACCGCCAGTATCGGCGTTGCCGTGCTGATCTTCACCAACCTCGTGCTGCTGCCGATCCTGCTCTCCTACACCGGCGTCAGCCCGGTCGCGGCAACGCGCAGCCTGAAGGCCGAGCTGATGGAGGCCAACGACGCTCAGCACGGCAAGCATCCGTTCTGGGCCTTCCTCGACCTCTTCACCCAGCGTAAGTGGGCGTCGATCGCGGTCGCGGCCGGTCTGGTGATGGGCGCGGTCGGGCTGGCGGTGAGCTTCCAGCTCAAGATCGGCGATACCGACCCCGGTGCGCCCGAGCTGCGCCCCGACTCGCGCTACAACCGCGACAACGCCTTCATGACCGCCAACTACGCGGCGAGCAGCGACGTCTACATCGTCATGGTGAAGACGCCTCAGTATGCCTGCGGCCAGTACGACACACTGATGGCGGTCGATGCGCTCGAGCGCGCGCTGCTGCAGCTGCCGGGGGTGGAGGCGACGAGTTCGCTGGCCGGGCTGGCCAAGGTGGCCAACGCCGGCATGAACGAGGGCAGCCTGAAGTGGCTCGAGATTCCGCGTTCGCAGGACATGCTCAACGCCATCATCACCCGCGCGCCGCGGGAGATGTTCAATCAGAACTGCGACCTGCTGACGGTGTATGCCTACCTCAAGGATCACAAGGCCGACACGCTGGCCAGCGTGGTGAAGGTCACTGAGGACTTCGCGGCCCAGTATGGTTCGGATCAGATCCGGTTCCTCAACGCGGCCGGCAACGCCGGCATCGAGGCGGCGACCAACATCGTCGTGCGCAAGGCCAATGTGCAGATGCTGTTCCTGGTCTACGCCGCGGTGATCGTGCTCGCCTTCATCACCTTCCGCTCTTGGCAGGCGGTGGTCTGCGCGGTGGTGCCGCTGATGATCACCTCGGTGCTGTGCGAGGCCCTGATGGTATGGCTCAACATCGGCGTCAAGGTGGCGACGCTGCCGGTCATCGCGCTGGGGGTCGGCATCGGGGTGGATTACGCGCTGTATGTCATGACTGTCACGCTCGCACGTCTCAAGGAAGGCATGAGCCTGTCCGAGGCTTATTACAAGGCGCTGATATTTACTGGGAAAGTGGTCGTGCTGACCGGTATCACGCTCGGTCTGGCGGTCGCAACCTGGGTCTGGTCGCCGATCAAGTTTCAGGCTGATATGGGCATTCTGTTGGCGTTCATGTTTGTTTGGAACATGCTCGGTGCGTTGATCCTGTTGCCCGCCCTGGGACATTTCCTGCTCAAGCCGAAGAAAGTGATCGCTGTCTGAGGGCGAAGGAGACTGACCATGTATCAACATCTCTTGGTGCCGATCGACGGTTCCGAACTCGGTGCCCGGCTGGTGACGCAGGCGGTGCGATTTGCCTCGTCTCTCGGTGCCCGCATCACCTTCTTCACCATGCGTGAGGATTACGGCTCGACCAGTGAAGGGGCCTTGTCGCGAACGCTATCGCCCGAGGCATTTTCAGAGGCGTCGCTAGGCGAGGCCAACGCCTTGTTGGCCAAAGCGATCGCCGCTGCGGGGGAGCAGGGCGTCGTGTGTGACGGGCTGGCGCGAACGGGGGCGCGCGCTTACGAGCAGATTCTGGAGGTTGCCGCCGAATGCGGGTGCGACCTGATCTTCATGGCTTCGCACGGGCGTCGTGGACTGAAGGCGCTGATGATCGGGTCGCAGACGCAGAAAGTGCTGGCGCATGCCACGCTGCCCGTATTGGTGGCGACGGTCGAGGCCAATGTGCGTTGTTCCGCGGCTGAGTCGGCCGTCACGATCATCAAGGACGAGCATCGCGCGATTGCTGCAGTCTGCAGCGGTCTGCGTGAGCAGGCCGCCTTGGCACGACGGGGAGAGGCCGTTGATGACGGCTTCGTTGCGTCGATGCTTCACTACCTGCGTGCGTTTCCCGAGCGTCTTCATCACCCGAAGGAGGAGAAATTCCTGTTTGCAAAGCTCGTCCAACGCCATCCTGTGGCGCAGGAATTGATCGCGACGCTTGAGCATGAGCATGAAGAAGGCGGGCGCCTGTTGGCCGAACTCGAGCAGGCGCTTGCCGGGACGAGCGCAGAGCGCCGAGAGGGTGGGGCCGCTGTCGCCCTCGGTGAGGCCATCGACCGGTTTGTCGACGGGCAGTGGAATCACTTGAATACAGAGGAAAAAATGGTCATTCCGCTCGCACTCGAACAGCTCCGGGATGAAGACTGGTCTGAAATCGAAAGCGCGTTTCGTGAGAACGCGGGAGTGGGGCGAGGCTCGGACGAGGATGAAGCGTTCCGCAACCTGTTCTCGCGCTTGATGAATATGCGGGTAGGCCGACGTGTTTAAAGCTTGAGCCCAGGAATGGCGCCTCCGTGTGACTGAAGCGCGAGGGAGCGCTATTCATCGGGACGGCACTCGCGTAACGTTCCGGAATTGGCGTGGAAGATTCCGTCGCCACAAGAACAGACCGACCGGTCGCTCCCGCCACGTTTGTGTCGAGCTGGGGCGTTGCAGAGTCGGATGCGGAGCGAAGACATGGCGGAGCAACGACTCATCGAGCAGTTCAACCTGCGCTCGAGGTTGCGTTTCAATATCGACAAAGGCCAGATCTGGCTCGACGAAAACCGGATGTTGCTGCTGCACGCAAGGGCGATGGGTGCCTTGCGGAAGGAGCTGTTCGATTCGCTCGGCCCGCGACGTGCGCAGGGCTTGCTCTTGCGCATGGGCTTCATGTCCGGTCAGCAGGACGCCGATCTGGCGTCGAAGTTGTATGGGGTCGCCGATAACTACGACGTGTTTCGTATCGGCCCGGAACTCCATGCGTTCGAAGGGCTGGTCAAGGCGGAGATCACGCAAGCCGACATTGACTGGGAGGCAGGCAGTTTCTTCGGCGAAGTCGAGTGGGAAGGCTCGTGGGAAGCCGAGTCTCATATGCAGCAGTTCGGCGTCGGGCATGACACGTCGTGCTGGACCCTCGTCGGCTACGCGTCCGGGTATGTCACGCGGTTCTTTCGGCGCCCGGTCGTTTTTCGTGAGACGCAGTGTATTTGCAAGGGGGACGCGAAGTGCGTCATCGTGGGCAAGCCGGCCGAGGCTTGGGGCGATGATCCCTACCTGTTGCATTTCAATCCCGAGAACCTCGACTGGAAAATGCAGGAGATGGAGGCGGAGCTCGTCGAGCTACGTGGACAATTGTGCGAGCGGCAGGAACACGGGCGACTGGTCGGGACCTCGGCAGGTTTCAGAGCCGCTTTCGATTTGCTTTCCAAAGCGGCACGAAGTCCCATCAACGTCTTGTTGCTTGGCGAAACCGGTGTTGGGAAGGAGGTCTTCGCCCGTTGGCTTCATGACAACAGCGATCGTCACGAGCAGCCGTTCATCGCGGTCAACTGCGCGGCCATACCCCACGACCTGATCGAATCCGAGCTGTTCGGCGTTCAGAAAGGCGCCTATACCGGTGCTCAGCAGTCGCGGCCGGGGCGCTTCGAGCGTGCCGATGGCGGAACACTGTTTCTCGATGAGTTGGGTGAGTTGTCACTGGCGGCGCAGGTGAAGTTGTTACGCGTACTGCAGACGGGTGAGATCGAGCGCCTTGGTGACGACAAAACGCGACGGGTCAACGTCCGTCTCGTTGCTGCGACCAACGTCAATCTGCAGCAGGCGATTGCGGAAGGACGCTTTCGATCAGACCTGTACTACCGGCTTGCAACCTATCCGGTGACCATTCCGCCATTGCGCGATCGAAGATCCGACATCCCGCTCCTCGTTCTGTCGATGTTGGAGAAGTACGCACCCCGTTACCACAAGACGCTTGAGGGCCTGACCGACCGTGCCATGCAGGCATTGATGTCCTACGACTGGCCGGGGAATATCCGCGAACTGGAGAACCTGGTCGAGCGAGGCGTGTTGCTCGCGCCCTCCGGGGGCCGGATCGAGGTCGATCATCTGTTCGCGGGGGGCGCGCCAGAACGCGTCAGCGATGGCGCGGAGGTCGATCGTCAGGGGGGCGTGGGCGATGTCGTCAGCGCAGATCGAGATCGACTCTGTGAAACCCTTCTGAATGAGGGATTTGATCTCGAGGCGCACGAAGCCAGGCTGCTGAATCTCGCCGTCCAGCGTTCGGGGGGCAATCTGACGCATGCGGCGCGGCTGCTCGGGATTACGCGTCGCCAGTTGGCTTATCGACTGAAACAGTTCGAGGGCGAGGGACGGCAGCCCGTCCGCTGAGCCCGTCTTGCCGGGCGTCCTGATCATCATGCAAATGGCCGCGATATTCGCGGCCATTTGCATGATGGGTTCACGTTTCGAGCATCGCCCCGGGACCGACGCTCCGTCCGGATTGTGCTGCGCTGCACCGTGACGTTTTTGTCAGGTGAAGTTGGATGGCGGACGTAAACGTAATACGGTGGCTCATGTGGCCGTTGCTGGAATTCATCAAAAACTCAATAAAAACAACGTTTTGTTTCTCCTGGCACGGCGCCTGCATAAGTAGATGTGAAAGAGCAATAAGCAAGGTTGATGCGTGACCTTTTTGTACGGCTCGCTCAATCGTCTTTCATCGTCGAAATAGGAGACACAACAATGGCAATGACTGGAGTGTTGCGCCCCGGACACGCGCAGGTTCGCGTGCTGGATCTCGAAGAGAGCATCAAGTTTTACCGTGACGTTCTGGGACTGGTGGAAACCGGGCGTGATGAGCAGGGGCGGGTCTACTTCAAGTGCTGGGACGAGCGCGATCACAACAGCTATGTCATTCGCGAGGCCGACTCCGCAGGCATCGACTTCTTTGGCTTCCGTGTGCTCGATCGCGCCACGCTGGAGAAGCTCGACGCCGACCTGAAAGCCTACGGAATCAAGACCGAGCGCATCCCCGCGGGCGAATTGCTGGAGACCGGCGAGCGCGTGCGTTTCGAATTGCCTTCGGGCCACCTCATTGAGCTTTACGCGGAGAAGAGGGCGGTCGGCAACGGCATCAGCCTCGTTAATCCCGCGCCGTGGTCCATGCAGCGTGAACATGGTATCGGTCCGGTCCGTCTCGACCATGCGCTCCTCTATGGGCCGAATGTGGCGGAAGTGCAGAAAATCTTTACCGAAGTGCTGGGTTTCTATCTGGTCGAGCGCGTGCTGACCCCAGATGGTCAGGGCAATGGCGCGATCTGGCTGTCCTGCTCACACAAGGTGCATGACATCGCCTTCGCCGAGTATCCCGAGAAAGGCAAGCTGCACCATTGCTCCTTCCTCATGGAAAGCTGGGAGCAGGTGCTGCGCGCCGGCGACATCATGTCGATGAACAAGGTGCCAGTGGACATCGGCCCCACCCGCCACGGTGTGACGCGTGGCTGCACGATTTACGCCTGGGATCCGTCGGGCAACCGTTTCGAGACCTTCATGGGCGGCTATCAGCCCTATCCCGACTACGAAACGCTGACCTGGACCTTCGACAACTTTGGTCAAGGGCTGGACTACCCGCAGCGCAAGTTGCACGAAACCTTCCTCACCGTCGTGACCTGAGCGGTGACGGTCATGACTGCGATCGAAAACGCGAATGTCCCGGATCCTGGGTTCGATACAACGCGGCGCTTCGTACGCGTGACGGGTGAGCGCGAGAACGGCTTCGTCGAGTTCGACTTTGCGATTGGCGAGCCGGACCTCTTCGTCGAGATGATCCTGAGCAAGCAGGCCTTCGAGGAGTTCTGCGCAGTCAACGCCGTGGAGCGGTTGCAGCCGGGCAGCGGCGAAGATCGTGAAAAGACGCCCGACGACTTCGACTGGCGCCTCGCGGATGCCACTCACACTCGTTTCAGATAAACAGCCACACCGCGCCTTTCAAAACAGGCGTCAAAGGAGAGATACGCATGCAGATTGATCTTCGTACCGTCAGCATCGAGCCGCAACGCAACGCGTTTGATCATCTGGTTCGACGATTTGGTGACAAGCCCGCTTCCCGATACCAGGAGGGGAGCTATGACATTCAGGCGGCCGAGAACCTGCATTACTTGCCCACTTGGGATCCCGAGCAGCAACTTTACGACGCCAGCATCACGAAAGTGGCGATGAAGGACTGGTATGCGCTCAAGGATCCGCGCCAGTTTTATTACAGCACCTACACACTGACGCGTGCCCGGCAGCAGGATACGACCGAGGCCAACTTCTCCTTCGTTGAGACACGTGGTCTGGCGGACATGATGTCGCCGGAACTGCGCGAGGCAGCACTGCGTCTGCTGGTGCCGCTGCGCCATGCCGCCTGGGGTTCCAACCAGAACAACACCTTCATCTGCGGCTACGGCTATAGCACCGTCTTCACCCAGCCGTGCATATACCACGCGATGGATAACCTGGGGATTGCGCAGTACTTGTCGCGCCTCGGTCTGTTGCTGGGCGATGTCGAGGCTCTGGAGGCAGGCAAGAAGGCCTGGATGGAGAACGCAGCCTGGCAGCCCCTGCGTCGCTATGTCGAAGACAGTATGGTCGTGCGCGACCCGTTCGAGCTCTTCGTTGCGCAAAACCTCGCCCTCGACGGCCTGCTGTACCCCCTGGTGTATGAGCGCATCGTGGACGACTACTTGTCGGTCAAGGGGGCCAGCGCGGTGGCGATGCTCACGCAATTCATGGCGGAGTGGTTTGACGAGACGCGTAAGTGGGTGGACGCCGTGTTGAAGGTGGCTGCCGCTGAGTCGGATCAGAACCGTGAGGTGATCCAGGGCTGGATCAGCCTCTGGAGCGACCGCGCTGCGGCTGCCTTGGTGCCCGTAGCCGAAATCGTACTGGGCAAGGATGCGGATGAGGCGGTTGCCGAGCAGATCGCCGCGCTCAAGGCACGGGTTCAGAAAACCGGGATCACTATCTAAGGAACCACGATGTCGACTGTTTTTATTGCACTGCAAACCAACGAGGAAACGCGTCCGATCATCGAGGCGATCGAGATCGACAACCCTAAGGCGGTCGTGAACCGTCAGCCAGCGATGGTCAAGATCGATGCGCCGGATCATCTCGTCATCCGCCGCGAAACCATCGAGGAGCAACTCGGCCGCGCGTATGACCTGCAGGAACTGCAGATCAACCTGATCACCCTTTCGGGCAACGTGTACGAAGACGAAGACACGCTGACCCTGACCTGGAACAGCTGAGCGAGGAGCGCACCATGGACATGAAAGTCGCCAAGAAGAAGCTGGGTATGAAAGAGCGCTATCGCGCACTGACGCGTGATCTGGGCTGGGAGCCGAGCTATCAGTCGAAGGATGCGCTGTTTCCGTACGTCAAGTACGAAGGCATCAAGGTTCACGATTGGGACAAGTGGGAAGACCCGTTCCGCCTGACGATGGATGCCTACTGGAAATACCAGGCCGAGAAGGAGCGCAAGTTCTACGCCATCATCGACGCCCATGCGCAGAACAACGGCCACCTTAACCTCACCGACGCACGCTATCTGTCGGCGCTGAAGATCTTCCTGCAGGCGATCAGCCCGGGCGAATACGCCGCCCATAAAGGTTTTTCCCGCGCCGGCCGTGAGTTTCCGGGTGTCGGCACGCAGGTGGCGTGTCAGATGCAGGCGATCGACGAGATCCGCCATGCGCAGACACAGATCCATGCGATGTCGAACTACAACCGCTACTACGACGGCTTCCATGCCTTCGCCGATGCGCGCGACCGCATCTGGTACACCTCGGTGGCGCGTTCCTTCTTCGACGATGCGATGTCTGCCGGGCCGTTCGAGTTCATGATCGCGATCGGCTTCTCGTTCGAGTACGTGCTGACGAACCTGCTGTTCGTGCCCTTCATGTCCGGTGCCGCCTACAACGGCGACATGGCGACGGTGACCTTCGGTTTCTCCGCGCAGTCGGACGAAGCACGCCATATGACGCTGGGCCTGGAGTGCATCAAGTTCATGCTGGAGCAGGACCCGGACAACCTGCCGATCGTGCAGGCCTGGATCGACAAGTGGTTCTGGCGCGGCTTCCGTGTGCTGGGGTTGGTCAGCACGATGATGGATTACATGCTGCCCAAGCGCGTGATGTCCTGGCGTGAGGCCTGGGAGATCTACGGCGTGGAGAACGGCGGCGCGCTGTTCCGCGATCTGGCGCGCTACGGCATCCGTCCGCCGAAGGGCTGGGACGACGCCGAAAAGGCGATCGACCACATGTCGCACCAGTTCATGCTGGGCTTGTACCAGTGGAGCTTCGGCACGTCCTTACACAGCTGGATCCCGCCCGAGGAGGACATGGACTGGCTGTCGGCCAAGTATCCGACCACCTTCGACAAGTACTACCGCCCGCGCTGGGAGCACATCAAGAAGCTGAAGGCCGCTGGTACGCCGTTCAAGAACTTCGGCCTGGCTCGCCTGTGCCAGTGCTGCCAGTTGCCGAGCGTGTTTACCGAGCCCGACGATCCGACGATGGCCTGCCATCGTGAAACGGTCTACAAGGGCGAGAAGTACCAGTTCTGCTCCGACGGCTGCAAGGACATCTTCGAGCATGAGCCGGAGAAGTACATCCAGGCCTGGCTGCCGATGCCGGCGCTGTTCAGGGAGTTCGGCGGTGACGTACCCGCGTGGATGGACTGGGTCAGCCTGCGTGATGGCTCCGATAACGGCGATTACGACGGATCGAGGGATCAGAAACACTTCAACGAATGGCGCAACCTCGCCACGTCGAACCGCTGACCCGCATCTGACGGCAGAGCGCGCGCCCTGGACATGGGCGCGCGCTGTTACCAAAAAAATGGAGACTGAATCATGGCTGTGACCGCACTCAAGGAATACATTGGCGTGCCGCGCGATAGCATCGAGCACTTCGGTGGCAAACAGATCGTCTATGCGAGCTGGGATCACCACCTGCTCTTTGCCTCGTCCCTGATGATGTGCCTGCCCATCGACATGCCCTTCGGCGAGATGGTGGATGGGCCGCTGTCGGCGCTTGTTGCGCCGGACCCCGACAGCGCTGCGTTGGACTGGAAGAAGGTCGAGTGGATGAAGGACAACAAGCCCTTCACACCGGATTTCTCCAAGAGCCTTGCCGAGAACCGCATCGGACACAAGGATCAGATCCGCTTCCACACCCCTGGTCTCAACTCCTTGCTTAAAGTGGCCTGAGGGCGTAGCGATGAGTTACGAACTGACCATCGAGCCGCTTGGCCAGACCATCGAGATCGAGGAGGGGCAGACGATTCTCGATGCAGCACTGCGCGCCGGCATCTATCTGCCGCATGCCTGCTGCCACGGGCTGTGTGCGACCTGCAAGATTCAGGTGACCGATGGCGAGATCGATCATGGAGAGGCTTCGACCTTCGCCCTGATGGATTTCGAGCGGGATGAAGGCAAGTGCCTGGCCTGTTGTGCCCGGGCGGAGAGCGACCTCGTCATCGAAGCCGAGATCGAGGAAGACCCGGACGCCGAGAATCTGCCCGTGCGCGATTTCGATGGCGTCGTCAGTCGGATCGAAACGCTGACGTCCACGATCAAGGGCGTCTGGATCAAGCTAGATGATTCCGCAGGCCTCCGCTTTCAGGCAGGGCAGTACATCAACCTCGAACTGCCGGGCGCAATCGGCAGCCGGGCGTTCTCAATCGCCAGCGTGCCCTCGCAATGTGATGAGGTCGAGCTCAATATCCGCATCGTGCCCGGTGGTGAGGCCACGACTTATGTCCACGAGAAGCTGCGGATGGGTGATCGGCTGCGCATCAGCGGGCCCTATGGTCGCTTCTTTGTTAAGAAGTCGGCGAAGGTGCCCGTCGTTTTCATGGCTGGCGGCTCCGGGCTGTCGAGTCCGCGTTCGATGATCTTCGACCTGTTGGAAGAGGGTTTCGAACTACCCATCACGCTGGTCTATGGGCAACGTAATCGCAGCGAGCTTTACTACCACGACGAGTTTCTCGCGCTGGCCGAGAAGCACGCCAACTTCCGGTACGTTCCGGCGCTGTCGCATGAACCGGAGGGGTCGGACTGGAACGGCTTCCGCGGCTTTGTGCATGAGGCCGCGAAAGCGGCGTTCGACAACGATTTCCGTGGCAACAAGGCCTATCTGTGCGGACCGCCCTTGATGATTGAGGCGTGCATCACGACGCTGATGCAGGGGCGCTTGTTCGAGCGTGACATCTACACCGAGAAATTCATCTCGGCAGCTGACGCCCAACAGGTTCGGAGCCCCTTGTTCAAAGCGATCTGAGGGCCGATGCGCGATCCGGGGGCGCTTCGTGCGCCTCTTTTTTTGTCGTTAATTCATACCTAATGGGTATTAATGATTCGATAACAAAGTATTGGACGGTATTTCTCGTCTTTCCTAGACTCTTATTCAAGCTGCAGTTCGGGCCCCTGACACGGTGATTCTGGGCGGTGTTCGACGGGGAACCCGGACGGACTGGCTAACAACTTCATATGTGGGGGGACCATGCGTCTTGTAGAAAACTTCATCGCTGGCCAGTACCAGGCCTCGGCTTCCGGTCGTCGCTTTGAGAAGCGCTCGCCGCTCGATAATCGGGTCATAGCATCCGTCACCGAGGCGGGGCGTCCCGAGGTCGATTTTGCTGTCAAGGCCGCGCGTGACGCGCTGCGGGGCGAGTGGGGCGGGCTGACGACAGAGCAGCGTGTCGATCTTCTGTATGGCGTTGCCAACGAGATCACGCGGCGTTTTGAGGATTTCGTTGCCGCCGAGATGGCCGACACCGGTCAGCCCAGCCATGTAATGCGCCATGTGTTCATTCCGCGTGGTGCCGCCAATTTCAAGGTATTCGCCGACGTCATCAAAAATGTGGCGTCCGAGTCGTTCCAGATGGCGACGCCGGACGGGCGCGGCGCGCTGAATTACGCGATGCGCGTGCCGAAGGGGGTGATCGGCGTCATCTGCCCGTGGAACGCACCCTTCATGCTGATGACCTGGAAGGTCGGGCCTGCGCTGGCGTGCGGTAACACGGTGGTGGTCAAGCCGTCCGAGGAGTCGCCACAGACGGCGGCGCTGCTGGGCGAGGTAATGAACACGGTCGGCATCCCAAAGGGCGTGTACAACGTCGTGCACGGTTTCGGGCCGGATTCGGCCGGTGAGTTCCTGACCCAGCACCCGGGCGTCGACGCGATCACCTTCACCGGCGAAACCCGAACCGGTACGGCGATCATGAAGGCAGCCTCGGAAGGCATGCGCGACGTGTCCTTCGAACTCGGCGGAAAGAATGCCGGCATCGTCTTCGCCGACTGCGATTTCGATGCTGCGGTGGAAGGCATCTTCCGCTCGTCCTTCCTCAACACCGGGCAGGTCTGCCTCGGAACCGAGCGCGTCTATGTCGAGCGGCCGATCTTCGAGCGTTTCGTGCAGGCGCTGAAGGCCAGGGCCGAGGCGGTGAAGTACGGGCGGCCAGAGGATCACGACGCCAACTACGGTCCGCTGATCAGCCACGAGCACCGCGAGAAGGTGCTGTCCTACTACCGCAAGGCGGTGGAGGAGGGCGCAACCGTCGTGACCGGCGGTGGGGTTCCCGAGATGGCGGGCGAGCTGGCGGATGGGGCTTGGGTGCAACCGACGATCTGGACCGGCCTGTCTGACGATGCCGCCGTTGTGCGCGAGGAGATCTTCGGGCCTTGCTGCCACATCCGTCCCTTTGACTCCGAGGATGAAGTTGTCAATCTCGCCAACGACAACGTCTATGGTCTGTCGACCACCATCTGGACCACAAACCTGGCGCGTGGTCACCGTATGGCCGCACGCATCGAGGTTGGCATCACCTGGGTGAACAGCTGGTTCCTGCGTGATCTGCGCACGCCGTTCGGCGGCTCGAAGCAGTCCGGCATCGGGCGCGAAGGCGGTGTGCATTCGCTCGAGTTCTACACCGAGACGCGCAACGTCTGCGTCAAGCTCTGAGGCGAATCATGGACGACAGCAAGATCAAGCAGTACGGCGACGAGCTTTACGAGTGCTGGCGCGATCGCCGCACGGTCGCTCCTCTACGTGAGCGGGAGCCCGACATCACCATCGCTGATGCGTACAGAATCCAGGAGCGCTTCGTTGCTCGACGCCTCGCCGCAGGCGAGACCATCGTCGGCAAGAAGATCGGTGCGACCAGCAAGCCGGTGCAGGATTTCCTTGGTGTCTACCAGCCCGACTTCGGGATGCTGACCTCGGGCATGGTCTATCAGGAAGGTGACACCATCGACCTGGACACCCTGATCCAGCCCAAGGCCGAGGCCGAACTGGCCTTCGTGCTCAAGGAAGACCTGAAGGGGCCAGGCGTCACCGCGATGGACGTAATCCGCGCCACCGACTACGTCGTGCCCTGTTTCGAGATCGTCGATTCGCGCGTCACGGCGTGGAACATCAAGATCCAGGACACCGTGGCAGACAACGCTTCCTGCGGCGTCTATGTGCTTGGCAAGACCAAGGGCGACCCGCGCAAGCTGGACATCACCCTTGCTGGCATGGTGCTTGAAAAGAATGGCGAGGTGTTCTCCACCGGCGTCGGCGCGGCGGTGCAGGGTTCGCCGGCGAACGCCGTGGCCTGGCTTGCCAATACGCTCGGCGAGCTCGGTATTCCGTTCAAGGCGGGCGAGGTGATCCTGTCGGGCTCGCAGTCGGCCTTGGTGCCCGTCGTCGACGGCGATGAACTGGTATGCACGGTGGGCGGCCTCGGTAGCTGCCGCGTCAAGTTTTCCGGGAGCAGTGCGGTATGAGCATGAACACAACATTGTCCCGCGAGGACATCGTTCGCCTCTGTGAGCGCGTCGAAGGCGCGCAGACCCGGGCCTACGCCATCCCCAAGCTGACCGACGAATATTCCGGCATGACGATCGGCGATGGGTATGCGGTCCAGAACGAACTGCGCCGTCGCTTCATCGCCAAGGGCCACAAGCTGGTGGGCTGGAAGGCGGGGCTTACATCGAAGGCGAAGATGCAGCAGATGGGGGTCAGCGTGCCGTCGATCGGCTTCCTCACCGATCGCATGGCGCGCCCCGAAAACGCTGCGATCTCGACGTCCGACCTGGTGCATCCGCGCGTCGAGTGCGAAATGGCGTTCGTAATGAAGAAGACGCTGGCCGGTACCGGCTGCACGCGTCAGGACGTGCTTGACGCAACGGACTACGTTCTGCCGGCAGTCGAGATCATCGACTCGCGCTTTTCGGGCTTCAAGTTCGATCTGGCCAGCGTGATTGCCGACAACGGCTCGTCGGCGCGATTCGTCGGCGGCGGGCGGGCCCGCTACGTTGATGAACTCGACCTCCGCACGCTGGGCGTGGTGATGGAGAAAAATGGCGAGATCGTCGGCATGGGCGCATCGGCAGCGGTGCTGGGTCATCCTGCTGATGCCATCGCCATGCTGGTGAATATCCTCGCCGAGCTGGGTGAAGACCTGCCCGCAGGAAGTTTCGTCATGAGTGGCGGGATCACCGAAGCGGTGGCGGTCAAGGCGGGTGACAGCGTGACTGCCCGCTTCCAGGAACTTGGCAGCGTGTCGATGCGCTTTGTCGAGTAAGCCTCAGGACTGAGTCGGAGACAACACATGCCAATCATCGAAATGCACATGATGCAGGGCCGCACGGGTGAGCAAAAGCGCAAGGTCGCCGCTGCGGTCACCGAGGCGGTGGCGCGCAGCCTGGAATGCAGTCCGGAGACCGTGAGAGTTCTCATTACCGAGCACGGCGGCGAAGAGTTCTTCGTGGCCGGAATCACGATGGCGGAACGCGCCGAGCGACAGCGTCGCGCCGCATTGCAGGAGCAGAAACCATGAAGAAGATTCGATGTGCCTTGATCGGTTCCGGAAACATCGGCACCGACCTCATCTACAAGATCAAGCGTAGCCCAGTGCTCGAGCCGGTTTGGATGGTGGGTATCGATCCCAACTCTGAGGGTCTGGCGCGGGCGTGCGAGATGGGACTGAAAACCACCGCAGATGGCGTGGATGGGCTGCTGCCCCACGTCCTGGATGACAACATCCAGATTGCCTTCGACGCCACCAGCGCCTACGTGCATGCCGAGAATAGCCGCAAGCTGAACGAGCTGGGCGTGATGATGATCGATCTCACCCCGGCGGCCATCGGCCCCCTGTGCGTTCCGCCGGTGAATTTGCGCGAGCACGCCGACCGCGTCGAGATGAACGTGAACATGATCTCCTGCGCGGGCCAGGCCACGATCCCCATCGTGTATGCGGTTTCGAGCGTGCAGGGTGTCGAATACGCCGAGATCGTCGCCAGCCTGGCGTCGAAGTCGGTGGGGCCGGGCACGCGCGCCAATCTGGATGAATTCACCTACACCACCTCGAACGCGATCCAGGTGGTCGGCGGGGCGAAAAAGGGGAAGGCGCTAGCCATCATCAATCCGGCCGAGCCGCCGCTCATCATGCGCAACACGATCTACTGCCTGACCGAGGACGAGCCGGATCACGTGCGCATCACTGAGTCGATCCTGAAGATGATCGGCGAGGTGCAGAAGTACGTGCCGGGTTACAGGCTGGTCAATGGCCCGATCTACGAAGGCAACAAGGTTTCGGTGTTCATGGAAGTGGCCGGATTGGGCGATTACCTGCCGAATTACGCCGGCAACCTCGACATCATGACCGCGGCAGCGACGCGCACCGCAGAGATGTTCGCCGAGGAAATCCTGGCCGGGAAAATCAAGTTGAAAGCGACGGAGGCTGCGTGATGACCGCAACGAACGCTCTGAAGGGCCGCAAGGTCATCCTGCACGACATGTGTCTGCGCGATGGCATGCATGCCAAGCGTGAGCAGATCAGCGTCGAGCAGATGGTGAAGGTCGCCACCGCGCTGGACGACGCCGGAATCCCCTACATTCAGGTTACCCATGGCGCAGGCCTGGGTGGCAACTCGCTCCAGCATGGTTTCGCGCTGGCGAGTAACGAGGCGTACATCTCTGCGGTGGCCTCGAAGATGAAGCAGGCCAAGGTCTCCGTGCTGCTGATTCCGGGGCTAGGCACGATGAAGGAGCTGCAGGCCGCCTACGATGCCGGCGCGCGCAGCGTGCATGTGGCGACACACTGCACCGAGGCCGACACCTCGCCGCAGCACATCGCCTTCGCACGCAAGCTCGGCATGGACACCACGGGTTTCCTGATGATGGCGCATCTGAACGATGCGGCAGGCATTGCGGCGCAAGGCAAGCTGATGGAGTCCTACGGCGCGCACACCGTGTATGTGACCGACTCGGCAGGTTACATGCTGCCGGACGATGTTCGAGCGCGCGTGAGTGCCTTGCGTGAAGTGCTCAAGCCCGAGACCGAGATCGGCTTTCATGGCCATCACAATCTGGGCATGGGGATTGCGAACTCGATCGCCGCCATCGAGGCGGGTGCTACGCGCATCGATGGCTCGGTTGCCGGGCTCGGCGCCGGTGCGGGCAACACCCCCCTGGAAGTCTTTGCCGCAGTGTGCGAACGCATGGGCATGGATACCGGCGTGGATCTGTTCAAGATCATGGATGTTGCCGAGGACATCATCGTGCCGATGATGGACCACATGGTGCGGGTCGATCGTGAATCGCTGACGCTCGGATTTGCAGGGGTCTATTCGACCTTCCTGTTGCATTCGAAGCGCGCGGCCGAGCGCACAGGGGTGTCGGCGCGAGACATTCTGGTCGAACTCGGGCGCAAGAAGATGATTGGTGGCCAGGAAGACATGATCATGGATACCGCCATGACACTGGCCAAGGCACGTGGACTGATCAAGGACGGCGCAGCCGTCTGAGGCGTGTCGTGTTCGGTGTCGGCGCTAGTCGGCACCGAATGTCGACGGTGTCAGCCGTCATGAATCCCGATGAAAGGTGTGAGTCAGCATGAGCTTCGAGCATTGTGCAGAATTGGCGGTTGTCGTCGGCGCGACGGGCGACTTTGGCAAGGAGATTGTTGCGCGCCTGTGCGACCGTGGGTTGGGGGTGGTCGCGGTATCGCGTACCGAGGCGGCGCTTGAGGCGCTTGTTGCCCGACACCCCGAGGTTCGTGCTTGCGCCGCCGACATCGCATCGGACGAAGCGATCACCGCGGTCGCTCGTGCCGTTGATCGTCCGGTAAGGATGGTGGTGCATGGCCCCGGAGTGGCTGTGGCAGGAGGAATCCTGTCGGCACCGACGGCTGCGGTCGTTGATGCGGCCAATATCAAGGTAGGGGGAATGCTTAGGCTGGCGCGTGCGGTTGATCAGCGTTTGCTGCGGGGGTCGCGCCTTGTTGCCATTGGTGGCCACTATGGGTTCGAACCCACCGCCTACGCTGCCGCAGCCGGTATCGCCAATGCGGCCCTGGTCAATCTGATGCGGCAACTTAGCCTCGCCTATGGGCTACGGGGCGTCACTGCGCACCTGATTGCTCCGGGGCCTGCCGATACCGCGCGACTTCATCGCGTTGCGGCAGATCGCGCAGCGCTGCTTGGCATCGACGTCGAGGAGGTTCTCGCGCAAATGCGGGCCGAGTCCTCTATCGGGGCATTTACCACGCCCGCTCAGGTCGCCTGGGCCGTCTCATTGTTGCTGGACCCCGAGGCCGATGCCATGACGGGCGCGACCCTGATGCTCGATGCCGGGCGCCGCCGCGGTCTTCCATGAGTCACAGAGAGGAACACACTGATGCCTGTCGTTAATTTCCACCTGGTTGAAGGTCTGGCAACGCCGCAGCAAGTGTCAGACTTGTTGAAGTCGGCTTCGCAACTTTACTGCGAGGTGTTGAATGCTCCAGTCGATCGCGTCCGTGGCTTCATTACGTGGCATGCGCCCGAGCATTTTCTGGTCGCCGGACAACCGGTGACCGAGAACGGCCTGCACGCACCGTTTTTTGATTTTATCGTGCTTGAGGGTCGGCCGATTGATGAGCGGCAACGTCTGCTTGCGGGCTTCACCGACATCGTCGTTCGGGTGCTTGGAGTTGACCGGGGACTCGTAAGGGGGCGTTGCACGCGTGTGGATCCAGAGGATTGGGCGATTGGCGGGCGCCCCGCCAGCGAGCTCAGAGCGGATGAGGTGCGTGCCAGGGCAGAGCAGGCCGTGAGTCGTCAGGCGTCGTGAACGACATGGCTGCCTTACTGGCGAAGCCTTGAACGGAGTGAGTTGAAATGCGATATGACATTCTGATCGCCGATACGGGTGAGCATTATCCCTGCAGTGGGGAAGAGTCCGTGCTCGAGGGCATGGCGCGTTTGGGTCGTCGTGGGATCCCCGTGGGATGCAGGGGGGGAGGGTGTGGTGTTTGCAAAGTACAGATCACCGCTGGGCAATATCACGCTCGTGTGATGAGTCGACAGCATGTAAGCATCGAAGAGCAGGCGTCCAGTGTCGTATTGGCCTGTCGTGTTTTACCTCAGAGTGATCTTGTTCTGGAGGTCATCGGGAAGATGCAGCAAGGTGTCTGTGGGAAAAAACCCCATACAGGCTGAGGATAGGGTGCAATGAACGTTCTGATCATCCATGCTCACAATGAGCCGAAGTCGTTTTGCAGTGCGCTCAAGGATCTCGCTGTGGAGGACTTGCGCAAAGCCGGCCATCAGGTTCGGGTTTCCGATCTGTATGTCATGAACTGGAATCCCGTTGCTGGATCGGAGGATTTCGGTTCTCGGTCCAATCCTGATTACCTCGTCTATGCGCTTGAGCAGCGCAAGAATCATGAAGCTGGCACCTTGGCGGCCGACGTCGTAGCTGAGATTGAAAAGGTCCAGTGGTGTGACCTGCTTATCCTGAATTTCCCGGTGTATTGGTTTTCGGTCCCGGCAATACTCAAAGGATGGATCGACCGCGTCATGATTTCAGGCGTCTTTTATGGGGGGCGTCGGATTTATGACCGCGGAGGAATGCGTGGTAAGAAGGCCCAAGCGGTGTTCACCCTTGGAGGAAGGCAGCACATGTTTGGCGACGACGCCATTCATGGAGACATCCGGACCATGATGCGTCCCTTGTTGCAAGGGGCGTTTGGCTATTGTGGTTTTGATGTGCTGCCGCCCTTCATCGGCTATCACGTTCCTTATCTGGACGACGCGGAGCGAGCTCAGATACTTCATGACTACTCAGCGCACTTGTCCGAGCTTGACGGTCTCGACCCGCTGCCAATGCCGCAGATGAATCAGTTTGACGAACAACTACGACCAATTTCTGATTGATTTTCCGCTGATGACGTCTCCCTCCTTCCTCCGTCGTCGGTTGGTTTAGCCCGGACTTGTGCCGGGTTTTTTTTGGGCGTTTCCTGGCACATTCAGTCCACTGGGGGGAGCGTAAGACTCGCAGACGCGATGTCAGGAGACCGACGCTTGCCCCCTTCGTGGTTCAGCCCTTCAGCTCGGGAAAGTCTTCCTCGAAGAACTCGAGCTCATCTCGTTATACACAACTCTTGCCCCACCCGAGCGTAGGCCGAAATAATCGTTGCACGTTCTTCTCGACGACACCTTTCTCCCATCCCGAGGCGACGTTGCAGAAGTCCGGATCGAACAGATAGTGCGAGCACAGCGCCGAGGAGCGTGCATTGACCACCCGGCCCTTACCCTTCTTGACCTTGTCGACCGCCGTCTTCATGTTGTCGTAGATGCCGCGCCGGGGAATCCCGCCCAGCGCCTGGAAACTGCGTGTGTGGGCGTCGAACAGCATCTCGTGACTTTGGCTCGGGTAGGCGATCAGCACGAAGGCTCGGCTCGCACACAACTTCAGGTGCGCCACCAGAAGCTTCCGCCAGACCCCGCCGATCACCAGCCGCTCTTCGCTCCAGTCGAACTGGAACGCTTCGCCCAGCTCGAACCTCAGCGGCACAAAGGCGCGCGTCGGCGCGTTCGCACCCGCCTGCTCACGCCAGTGGCGGATGAAATCGGTCAGGACCGTGTAACCGCCAGCATAGCCCTGCGATTTCAGTTCCGCGTAAAGCGCCTTCGCCGTACGCCGGTCGCGCTTCGGGCGCCGCGCATCGGCTTCCAGCGCCTGCAACAGCGCACCGTGGAAGGGATCCAACTTGCCCGGTGCTTGCAAGCGCCGGTAACGCGGCTCGACGGCCTCAGGGGCCGTCAGCCACTTCTTCACCGTGTTGCGCGACAGCCCCGTGCGCCGCGCAATCTCCGAACGGGACAGCCCGTCCCGGTAATGCATCCGTCTGACCTTCCCCAACAGTTCCATGGTGATCACCTCATGTCCTCTGCCTCAAAATGAGGCAGAGAGGTTAAACACCCTGGTCAGTCTTCAACCGGAATTCACCCCGTTAGATGGTCAGTTTTCGGCCGGCGCCAACACCGTCCTTCTGCCGCAGAGCGGACGGTCCAGTATCGTGACTGCCTCGCGATGGTTGATGCCCCATCCCGGTTCTACCACCGTAGTTTTGCACTCGATCCGATCGGCACAGCCGCGTGTTTGTTGGGCTGGCGTGACGAGTGGGCGCTGCACTGCTGCGAAGGCTCGCGTTGGGAGGATGAACTGCCCTCGGATGCGCCCTTACGCCTGCGTGACCTCGCCGCTGTCGAGCCGTTTGCCCGTTCCACAGTGGCGCCCAATATGGCTCAGCGTCTCGAAGCGATCGAGGCTCAGCTGAAGATCCGGACGCCGGACATCGAGGCGATCCGGGTCGTCGATCCCCTCGACGCCTTACCTGCACGCTGGCAGGCTGTGCTGAAGGCCTTGCCTGTCGATTACGTCCCACCGGCTTGCGGGGCAGGTGCAGGCTTTCTGGGTGACCTGCAGCAGCGTCTCGAACGCGCGGTGGTTGGTGAACAGTCGGATTCGCTCGCTTGGCAGGATGACGGCACAGTGATCGTCGTACAGGCGGAAACCCGCGCCCTGGCGGCGCAGTGGGTGCCCTCGCACTTGGCTGCACCGGGAACCTTGCTGGTCGCTGGGCCGGACGGTGGCCTGCTCGACGCGCATCTTGCCGCGCAGGGCCAGGCGCGCCAGGGTCTGAAGGAGATCAGCGCCTTTCGGCCGTCGATGCAGGTGCTGCCCCTTGTCACGGAGCTACTTTGGGCACCGTTGAACTACTACGCGCTCGTCCAGTTCCTGACCCATCCCGTCTGCCCCCTTTCGGGCTTCGCGCGGCGGCGTCTGGCAGAGAAGATGGCCGATGCGCCCGGGATCGGCGGTGCCAAATGGCAGCAGGCGTTGGAGGAGATTGCCACGTATGTGGGACCCGACCGCGCATCCGATGTCTTGCAACAGATCGCTTTGTGGGTCGAGCATCCGCGCTTCGACCCAGAGGCTGGTGCGCCGCTGGCCGAGGTCACCTCGCGGGTGGGGCGGCTGGTCGAGTTTTTCCGGCGTCGCCTCGCTGACGCCGACGACGCCCAGCGTTTGGGTGCCATCGCAGGCTATGCGCAATGCAAGGATTGTCTGGATGCGCTGACCGCCCTCATCGCGCAGAGCCACACCACGATTCACCCGCGCCAACTCCAGAAGCTTGTCGCCCAGGCCACCGGGGCGGGGGTAGCGAACCTCCTGAGGCCGGCCGAAGTCGGTGCGGCTCAGGTAGTGAGCCAGCCAGGTGCGGCGATTGAACAGGCCACCCGCGTGATTTGGTGGCAGCTGACCCTGCCCGAACTCCCCGGGCCCTTGCCTTGGTCCGCGGCTGAGGTGCGCGCCCTAGCGCAGGCCGGGGTGTGCCTGCCGGCGCCCGCGCAGCAACTCGAACAGCTCGCCCGCACCTGGCTACACCCAGTCATGGCCGCGCGCGACCAGCTGATTCTGGTGCTGCCGCCGGTGGGCGAGGAGTTGCATCCGTTGTGGCAGATGATTACCGCGGTCGTCGATGCGCCCAGGGTCACGCCTCTAGAGGAGCTGCTCTCGTCTGGCGGGGAAGGCCTGCGCGCCGTCGTCCCCATACCACTCGCTGCGCCCAAGCGCTGGTGGCAGCTGCCTGCCGACGTGGGTGTGGCGCTGCGGCCCAGGGAGTCCTTCTCCAGCCTCGAACAGCTCCTTTTCAATCCCTACCAATGGTTGCTGCGCTACCCGGCGGCCCTGCGGCCGTCGAAGCTCATCAGCCTGGGCAGCAACTTCCTGCTGTTCGGCAACTTGGCGCATGCCCTCGTCGAACGCTACTTCCAACACGACGACGCGCTCACCCTGTCGGAGGACGAGTTCGAGGCCTGGTTTGCGCGCAGCTTCGACACGCTGATCGATCAGGAAGGCGCCTTGCTGCGGATGCCGGGCCGAGGAGCCGAGCTGGCGCATTTTCGCACTCGGCTGCGGCGAGCCCTGCGCACCCTGCGCAGTCATGTCCGTCAGGCGGGGGTGGTGGCCGTGGTGCCCGAGCAAGCCCTCGAGGGCCGATTTGAAGGCGGGGAGCTGGCAGGCTTTGCTGATCTCGTCATGCATAAGGCGACCAGTGTGCCGGCCATCGTCGACATGAAATGGTCGGGCGGCAAGAAGTACCCGGAGAAGCTCAGGCGCAACCGCCACCTCCAGCTCGCTCTCTACGCCGAGCTTTTCCGTCAGCGCACCGGGCAGCAGCCTGCAGTGGCCTACTACCTGCTTGATCGCGCGCGCTTGCTCGCACCGGACGCTCACGCCTTCCCCAAGGCTGAGGCGATTGCTTCGGCGGACGGCGAAAACACCGCCCATGTCTGGCAGCGCTTCTTGGCGACCTGGCGCTGGCGCGCCGCGCAGATCCGCGACGGGCGCTTCGAAGTCGTCCTCGAGGCGACAAGCACGGCCGTGACCGAGGACTCCGAGCCGCCGGAGGAGGCCATGGCCATCGAGACCCTCAATGAAGCCTACAACGACTACTGGGCGCTGGCTGGCTGGAGGGATTGAACATGACTACACCTCACAATGCCAACATCACCTTCATCAGCGCCGGTGCGGGCAGTGGCAAGACGCACCGCCTCACTGAGCTGCTGCAGGAAGAACTCACCGTCCGCGCGGTTCGTCCAGCCGGTGTTATCGCCACCACCTTTACCCGCAAGGCCGCGGCCGAATTGCGCGAACGGGTCCGTGCTCATCTGTTGCAACAGGGGCGCTTCGCGCTCGCCAGCGCCATGGGGCAGGCGCGCATCGGCACGGTCAACGGCGTCTGCGGCCAGCTTGTCGCGCGCTTTGCCTTTGAGGCGGGCCTGTCGGTCGAGCAGCAGGTGCTCGAAGAGGCACAAGCCGAGCGGCTGCTTGACCGCGCGATTGACGCCGTGCTCGACGAAACGCAGATGGATACCCTGCTTGCGTTGGTCGAGCGTCTGGGTCTGAACAACAGCTGGAACGACGACCAGGAAGAATGGAAAGCGGCGCTGCAAAGCCTGGTCAATCAGCTCCGCAGCAACGACATCCCGCTCGCCCATCTCGAGGGCTTTGCCAAGGCGAACGCCGATGCGCTCCTGAAGCATTTTCCGACCCCAACGCACGAGGATCTGGACGCCGCCTTGCTGCGGGCGATCCGTGTCGCCTTGCCCACGATCGAAGCCGTCGCCGCGGCGGGCAGCAAGAGGAACACCGCCGACTATGTCACGCTCGTGAAGGCGTTCGAGCGAGACCTCGAGCGCCAGTCAGCGCCCTGGAGCGCTTGGATCAAACTTGCGAAATCGGCCCCCGAGGCTAGCCTGCGCACCACCATCGAGCCGATCTCCGCGCTTGCCGGCCGGGCCGCCGAGCATCCCGGGCTGCATGCCGACCTACGGCACTATCTGGACTTGATGTTCGCGCTGGCGGGGCACGCGCTGACGCACTACCAGGCGGTGAAGCAGGAGATGGGCGTACTCGATTTCGCCGACCAGGAGCATCAGCTGCTGGGTCTGCTCGACCATCCCGAGGTGGCCGCTGTGCTCAAGGACGAGCTCGACCTGCTGATGGTCGACGAATTCCAGGACACGAGCCCGATTCAACTCGCGCTCTTTCTCAAGCTCGCCCGTTTCGCGAAGCGGGTCTATTGGGTGGGTGACATCAAGCAGGCGATCTACGGTTTCCGCGGCAGCGACACCGCGCTGATGCACTCCATCCTCGCAGCGCTTCCCGCGCTAGGCGGGCAGAAGGAAGTGCTACCCGCGTCCTGGCGCTCGCGCCCCGAGCTGATAAAGCTGGTGAACGCCGTCTTCACGCATGCCTTTGCCGATAGCCTCCCATCCGAGGCGGTGGCCTTGAAGCCCACTCGTGGGGACGATCTTCCGGGGGCGGCCCTGGCGAACTGGCTGCTCGATGGCAAGAACATCGAGGATCAAGGCAGCGCGTTGGCGGCTGGCGTGCGCCGGCTCGTCGACTCGGGCTATCTCGTTTATGACAAAGCGCGCAAGATCGCCCGTCCAGTGCGCTATGGGGATATCGCCTTGCTTGCCGCCTCGCACGAACGGGTGAAGACCTGGAGTGCCGCGCTGTCGGCGCAGGGCATCCCGGTGGCGACCGCACAGCCCGGACTGCTCGCCACACCCGAGGCCACATTGGCGCTCGCCTGCCTACGCCGCCTCAACGACCCGGACGACACGATCGCCAGCGCCGAGATCGTTTCACTGACCGAGAGCGAGGCCCCCGAACAGTGGGTGGCCGACCGCCTGCGTTATCTCGCCAAAGGTGCCCCACAACACCTGTGGCGGGAGGAGGCCATCGACGGCCACCCTTCGCATCCGGTGCTGGAGGCCCTGCGTAAACTACGCGAAGCGCTGCCGCTGCTCGCGCCCCGCGAGGCGCTGACTACGGTGATTGCGGCGTGCGCGCTGCTGGAGACGGTGTTGCGCTGGTGCGCCGCGCAAGGTGGCGGTGCCGATCGTGCCCGCGTGCGTTTGGCCAACCTCGAGGCTCTGCTCGCGCTCGCCGAAAACTACGAGGCGCTGTGCCGCAGCGGGCAGCACGCCGCTTCGGTGTCAGGTCTGCTCCTGTGGCTGGATGAAATGGCAGGGCAGGGCGAGGACCTGCTGGCCGAGCCCGCCATTGACGCCGTCAAGGTGATGACTCACCACGCCGCCAAGGGGCTGGAGTGGCCGATTGTCGTGCTCACCGACCTGGCCAAGGACATCAAGGACCGGCTGTGGTCGATCTCCGCACACACGAGCGCGCCGTTCGACGCGCATCAGCCCCTTGCGGCGCGCTTCATCCGCTACTGGCCGTGGCCTTTCGGGCAGCAGCAGAAGGTGGCAGTCGCCGACGAGATTGCGCTGACCGACACCGCGGCGGAGTTTCGCGAGGCGGCGGTTGAGGAGGCGAAACGGCTGCTCTACGTCAGCATGACCCGTGCGCGCGACTTGCTGGTGTTGGCCCGCTCCAGCCGCAAACCGTCGGGTCCCCGGCTCGATGCGCTCGAGGCGCCGTGGCTGCTGCCTGATCACGATGACGATAAAGATGTCGACACCGACACGCTGCAGCTACCCAGTGGCGAAACCATGCGTGCTGAGCGTTGGGTACTGGGGCCGGCCGACGCGCATGCAGCCAAGCCTGCCGACCAGGAGGCGGCCCTCTACGGCTTCCCGTCGGTGACGCGAGCTACGCTACCGCTGCCGCTCTACTTAAATTCCTCGCAGGCTCAGGGGGAAGATACGGTGTCGGTCGTGGATCGATGCCGCATTGGTAAGCGTATTCCCGTCGCTAGCGGTGCGGACATGTCGGGACTCGGCTCTGCCATCCACGCCTGTCTCGCGCTGTCCTTCACCGACCGTCGCGTTACGCTCACTGAGGATGAGGTGCGTCAGGTGCTCGAAGGCTTTGGCGCCTTGGGGCACGTGTTGGCTGCGGACGTGCTACGCCAGATCATCGCCTTCCATGCCTGGATCGACGAGCGCTGGCCGGGTGGGCACGCCCATGCCGAGATTCCGGTGCAGTCGGTGATGCCCAACGGCCAGGTCCTGAACGGCCGGATCGACCTGTTGCTGGAGACGGCCACGGGCTGGGTGCTGATCGATCACAAGTCCAGCCCTTTGCCTGCCGAGCGCTGGGAAACGCTCGTCGCCGATCATGGCCCCCAGCTGTCGAGCTATGCCTGGGCGCTGGAGAAAGCCACGGGCCGGTCAGTGCAGGAGGCTTGGCTGTTCCTGCCGGTAGCGGGGGGCGGCGTTGCGCTCGGGTTGTGAGGCACAGTGAGCGTTGAATCCGGACCAGTCCATTACCGCAGTACCTGGAGAACCGCCTCCAGGGGTTTTGAGCAGGGCTTGATGGGAAGATCGACCAGGCCGATACCGTCGCAGCAGCGGCAACTGAGGGACTTCTGGCCGCTACCGCTGCAACTGTGGCAGTCACCGTCCTCGGTGGTGGTCACATAATCGCCGAACAAACCGGAGCGATAGCGGCGTTCGACCTTCGTGCCGTCGTCGCGTCTGGCGTGTTCGGTCACGCCGCCAAAGAACCCCTTGCGGACGCGCCCGCGTTCGATGGTGCGACCGTCCTGCGTCGTGTGCGTGGTCGTGCCTCCGAACAGGAAGCCGTCCGAATGCGTGTACGTCTTCGTCTTGCCGGTGTCGTGGTGCTTGACCACCTTCTGCCTTCGCCCGCGCCTGGGGCGCAACCGCATGCCACCCCAGGATCCGGTGAATGCGATGCTCTCGTACGGCTACGCCGTGCTGTCGCACTCGCTGCATGCAGCGATCAGTCTTGCGAGACTGCATGCTGGTTTTGGACACTTGCACGCCTCAGCCGGCAATCGACCAGCGCTGGCGTGCGCCGAAGGGTGCGGCAAGACCAGCCTGTTCCGCATGATGCGGGCCCAGGTGGCGTGCTATGGGCGCGCGGTGGCGGACGGGCCGCCACTGTGGCACTCTCGCGAAACGAGACGTAGAGGTTGAATGGCATTGAGCCCTATGTCTGCTCATGCGCCTTCACAGCCACCGCATGGACTGGCTCGACGAACTGTTGCCGATGAACTGTAGGCCCTCGCCCTGATGGATCCCGCCACCCTCGAAGTCCTCAACCGTGCAAGCTCGATCGAGCTGTTCCACCTGTCGAGCGTGATTGAGCGACTGATGTCGGATCCATCGCGGATCGTGCAGATCCGGCTGCTTCTGAATTTGGGGCAACGGGTACGCTTCGTGGACTGGAAAGCACCGGGTGCCTCGCTGCAGCTGCGAAGCGGCATTGTGGTGGCGATGAAGGACACCCAGATCACGGTGCAGGACGACGCCACCCGTGCGACCTGGACGCTACCCTACGCGGCAATCGAGCTCCCCGCCGACAGCCGGACAGTACCCCAGGCGCCGATGCCCAAGTCCGCCCAACGTCCCACCCGCGAAGACTTCCGCGTCGGCGATCGGGTCAGCTTCGAGGATCGCCATCTGCAGACACGCATCGGCACTATCGTGCGAATCAACCAGAAGACGGCAACCATTGACTGCGAGAACGAGCGCGGCTGGCGCGTGTCTTTCGCACTGCTAAGGCACGTCGTCGATCTCTGAAGCAAATCTTTCATCATGCTCGTTCGGTGTACGTCGCATTTCGGCAGCACAGGCGACTGCCAGTCGCCTACACCGCCTGTCGATCAGGCGCGCTCAGGCTCAACCGACGTGACCACCGTGCGGACGAAGGTATCTTCACTGCGCGCATAGTCCCACTGCTCGATAAGGCAGTCCTTACCCAAATCGAAGCTGCGCAGAGCCCGCTCAACGCGCGTACAGGACGACTCTCCCCAGCGCAGGATGTTGACCGAATTGGGCACGTTGAGGCGTAGACGTGCTGAGACCGCGGTTCCCGCCTGCACCACCCAGAGTCGCCGCGCCAAACCGTGCTGTGCCAACGTGTAGGGCAGATGAATGTGCCCACCGAGTACCAGATCTGCCCCAGCAGCCGACCACGTCTGCAAGGCCGCATGGTGGCCACGTAACAGGTCGGCGCGGTCCTCGGCCTTGATGACGGCCGCAGGCTGGTGGACCACCACCACGCGCAACTGCTGCGCGCGGGCGCCAGCCAGCCAGGTTGCCACCCGATCGATCTGCTCCGCGGACACTTCGCCGTTCTTGAACCTCAATGCACGCGTCGTGTTGACACCAATGACGAGGAAATCCTGCGAAGCGTACACGGGCTCGAGGTCAGATCCGAGCACCTTGACGTAGCGCGCGTAGGGGCGAGTGA